>Ga0207708_10003967_pt1 | contig 10890 bp, 9 predicted proteins | sample KBSK5101metaG_FD_184340 | JGI IMG/M metagenome (GOLD analysis project Ga0207708, IMG submission 184340) | Corn, switchgrass and miscanthus rhizosphere microbial communities from Kellogg Biological Station, Michigan, USA - KBS K5-10-1 metaG... | ecosystem: Host-associated > Plants > Roots >...
ATCGCCGCGATTTCGCGGATCACGACGGATCGGGACCGTCCGGAAAGCGATCGAGGAGGCCCGTCTCCGCCCGCGCGCGGAAGGCCATCGCGGGCAGACGCGGCCAGACGAGCAGCGGCAGCGCGACGCCGCGCCATCCCACCTGCCGGACGTGGGCGAGGTCGGCCGCGAGCAGCGGCCCGAGATGGCGCGCCAGAAGCGAAGGCGTGAAGTTGCGGAACAGCGTGCGCCAGCGGTTGCGCGCGGTCCAGAACGCCCGCCTCCAGGGCGTGCGCCGGCCCGTGAGCGAGCCTTCGTGCGTCGCGACCGCGCGAGGATCGCAGATGAACCGCCAGCCTCCCCGGGCCAGGCGCAGGGAGAGGTCCACGTCCTCGTAATAGGCGAAGTAGGAGCCGTCGAACGCCTCGCCGTGCGGCGCCACGCTTTCCAGGGCCTCGCGCCGGTAGAGGGTGGCGGTCGCCGAGACCCCGGTGACCTCGAAGGGCTCGCGCGGGGCGGCCGAGGCGTCCTGCCCGGCGAGCGCCGGTACGGCCTCGCCGCGAGTGTTCCAGGCGAGGCCGGCGCCGTCGATGACACGCCCGTGGCCCGCGAGAATCAGGCCCTGGGCTGCGGCGAGTCGCTCGTCCGCCAGGCGCGCCGCCAGCCGCGCCGCGTAGTCGGGAGCGAGCACCGCGTCGTTGTTGAGGAGCAGGACGAAGGGCGCCCGCGTCCGCGCGATGCCCTCGTTGGCCGCGCCCGCGAAGCCCAGGTTGCGCGAGAACCCGATCACCCGCGCCGAAGGCGCCTCGGACGCGATCCGGCGGCGCTCCGCCTCGCGGGAGGCGTTGTCGATGACCACGGCCGACAGGCGGACATCCTTCTGGCGTTCCAGCGAGGCGAGGGCCCGAAACAGCGCGTCTCCGCCGTCGCGGTTGACCACGATGGCGTCGATGTCCGGCGTCCTGGAGGGACCGCTCAAGCGGTTAAACGGTTAACGTTTGACTCGATCGGCGTGCGCGATATGAAATCGCGTTTTCATGCTACCACGCGAGTTTCTACGCGAGAACGCGGCACACCTGCTGCGGGAGATGCCGGAGCGATTCGGAGGCTCCGGCCTCGAGACCTATACGGATCTCGACGCCGAGCGCCGGGACGCCGTGACCCGCCTCGAGGAGAAGCGCCGCCGCCGCAACGACATCTCGTCGCTCCGCGGAAAGCCCGATCCCGCGACGCTCGCCGAGATGAAGACCCTGAAGGAAGAGATTCGCGCGCTCGAGGAGCGCGTGGAGGAAGCGGACCGAAAGCTCGCGGCGGTCGAGAAGCAGGTTCCCAACGTCCCGCAGGACACGGTTCCCCGAGGCGCCGACGAGTCCGCGAACCGCGTCGAACGCACGTGGGGAGAGCCGCGCCGCTTCGACTTCGAGCCCCAGGCGCACTGGGACCTCGGCCCGGCGCTCGGCATCCTCGACTTCGAGCGCGCCGCCAAGATCGCGGGTGCGCGATTCACGGTCCTCTCGGGCGCCGCCGCGCGCCTGTCCCGTGCGCTCATCCAGTTCTTTCTCGACGTGCACGTCGAGGAGCACGGCTACCGGGAGGTGCTGCCGCCTTTCCTCGTCAACGCCGACTCCCTCTTCGGCACGGGACAGCTTCCCAAGTTCGAGTCGGACCTCTTCCAGACACGGGAGGGTTACTACCTCGTTCCCACGGCCGAGGTCCCGGTGACCAATCTCCATCGCGACGAGATTCTGCGAACCGAAGAGCTCCCACGGCTCTACACGGCCTACACGCCGTGTTTCCGTTCCGAGGCCGGCGCGGCGGGCCGCGACACGCGCGGCATGATCCGGCAGCATCAGTTCGACAAAGTCGAGATCGTGATGTTTGTCCGGCCCGAGGACTCCGCCGCCGCCCACGAGACGCTGACGGGCCACGCCGAAGAGATGCTGCAACGCCTCGGGCTCCCCTACCGCGCCGTCACGCTCTGCACCGGAGATCTCGGCTTCGCCTCTTCCAAGACCTACGACCTCGAGGTCTGGCTTCCCGGGATGAAGGCCTGGAAAGAGATTTCGTCCTGCTCGAACTTCGAGTCCTTCCAGGCGCGCCGCGCGTCGATCCGCTTCCGGCGCGCGGAAGGGGACAAGCCCGATTTCGTGCACACGCTCAACGGCTCGGGCCTGCCCGTGGGCCGGACGATCGTCGCGATCCTCGAGAACTATCAGCGCGCCGACGGCTCCGTGGAGATTCCGGAGGCGCTGCGGCCCTACATGCGCGGCCTGACGGAGATTCGCCGGCCCTAGCGCCGCAAAGCATCGCGGTGCCGCAGAAGCACGTCTTCGAGGCCGTTCTTCGCGCGGCGCGCCGGCTGCCGGGGTATCCGAAGCTACGCGTGCTGGATCTCTCCGCGGGCCGTGGAGAGATCGCAGCGGCCCTCGCGGGAGACGGCTGCGATGTGCGCGGCACGCACTTTCGCGCCGATGATTACAAATTGGCTGAGGAGCCGCCGCCGCCCGGCATCGCGATCGACCCCGACGTCGATTTGACGCGCCCTCTGCCCTACGGAAGCGCCGCCTTCGATCTCGTGATTCTCTGCGAAGTGGCCGAGCATCTGCCGACGTACATTCCGGTCATCGCCGAGATCGGCCGCGTGCTCGCGCCCTCGGGGCATCTGATCCTCTCGACGCCCAACGTCGCCCGCCTCCACTCGCGCTGGCACTTTTTCTGGACCGGCACGCACAAGCTCATCCGGCGCCGCGTGGGATGGGACCTCACGCCCGACGATCTCTACGCGTACCACATCACCCCGGTGGACTTCCCGCTGCTCCACACCCTGCTGCGCCAGGCCGGGCTCTCCGTCGAGCGCCTCGAGGTGACGCGTTTCAAGTGGAAGCACGCCTGGCTGTTCCTCCTCTATCCGTTCATCTGGCTGTCGACGCGCCTCGAGACGCGGCGGCATCGCTCCGGTTCCGGGCACGCGGCCGGCGAAGAGGATCTGTTCCGGTGGATGACCCGGCCCGCCATGCTCGGCAGCGAGCAGCTGCTGCTGACGGCGCGAAAGGCGACCTAGGGCCGAGGAGGCACGAGGGCGCCGGCGGACACGATCATCTTCATGGCCTGCTCGGGCGTCATCTCGAGGTAGGTGACCTTTTCCTCCGGAACGACGAGGAGGAAGCCCGTCGTCGGGTTGACGGCGCTCGGGATGAAGAGGCTGCAGAGCCGCTTGCCCGTCTTCTCACTCGCTTCCCCGCCGACCGTCGACGTGACGAAGCCGAGGCCCCACGTTCCGGGGGAAGGAAATTCGACGATCGCCACGCGTCCGAACGAGCCCACGCGGGACGGCCCCAGCAGCAGCTCCCCGATCTGCCGCAGCGTCGCGTAGATCTTGTTGATCAGGGGCACGCGATTCATGAGGCGATCCCAGAGCCCGAAGAGCCGCTTGCCCACCAGGTTCGCCGTGATGAAGCCGAGGAGGAGCAGCACGACGTTGAGCAGAACGAACCCGAGACCGAGGACCGAGATGCCGCGGGCGCGCAGCTCGGTTCCCAGGATGTCGTCGAAGAAGCGGAAGAGCTTCCAGACGACCCACAGGGTGAGCGCCGTCGGCGCGAGGACGAGGATTCCGGCGACGTAGTAGCGGCGCAGCCGCGTTCCGATGGTCGCCGCCATACGATTCATCCTAACCCGTACAATGGATTCCGATGCGCTGGAGGTGTCGCCTCGCCCGAGCTCTCGCGATCGTCGCCGTGCCGGCCGCGCTCGTGGTTTCGAGCTGGAGTACGGGCGGGCCGGCCGGAACCCGCGCCAACTCCGTCAGCGCCGCCCCCGACGACGACCTCCGCGCGTACGCCTCCGTAACGATCCTCGAGTCTGCGACCAGCGCCCTCTTCCGCACCGACGACGGCGGCCGAAGCTGGCTGGGGCTCCGGGAGGCCGGCCCCGGCGACGCTTTCTCGGAGATCTTCGCGGATCCGCGCGACGGTCATCGCGTCTTCGCCTCGGCCCAGAGAAGCAACGGGTCGACCGAGGTTTACCGCTCGACCGATCGCGGGGAGAACTGGGCCACCGTCCTGACAATCTCGACGCGTTGCGTTCCCTCCTTCGCCGCAGGCACCACCGCGGACTCTTTGTTCGTGAGCTGCGGAACGCGCTTTCTGCGCACCGACGACGCCGGCCTCTCGTGGGACGAGCCCGCAACGCCTTTCACCGAGAACGTGCGTCTCGCAGCGACATCCGGCGGGCTTCTCTATGCCTTCGGTGTCTCTCACCTCTTCCGCAGCGGAGACGGCGGCACATCGTGGGTCTCCGCGGGAGGCGCGCCCGCCGCGTGTCCGGGACTACTGGCGCTCGCCGCGGATCCGGGCAATGGCCAGATTCTGCTGGCGGGCACGGGCGTGATCGGGGCGGGAGGGTTCCAGTGCGGCGGTGTCTACCGGAGCGTCGACGGCGGCGCGACCTGGGCCGCCGCGAGTTTTTCGGGCGCGTACGTCACCGACGTGGCGTTCGGCCGCGGGGATTCGTCGCGGGCCTACGCGTCTGCGAGCTTCATCTCGGGCATCCTTCCGCCGGGCGGCGTGTACTCGAGCGGAGATGGCGGCCGATCGTTCTCCGATGCGAACCTGCCCGCCTCGGGCGCACTCGAGGTCGCGGTCTCGGCGACCGGCCGCGTCGTTTACGCGGCGACGGCGCTGGGCGTCTACCAGGACGCGGGCCGGACGACGCGGCTCGTTCCCGCGCGCTGACATCTCGGTAAAAGTGGCGGAGAGGACGGGATTTACCGCCGTCCTGCGGACGGCGTTGCCTACTGCCGGGGGTCTGCCTTCGGTGGTCGGCTCGAACCCGTGGCGGCATCTCGATTTGAAAGTGGCGGAGAGGACGGGATTTGAACCCGTGGTAGAGGTTTAAGCCCCTACGGCGGTTTAGCAAACCGCTGGTTTAAGCCACTCACCCACCTCTCCGCGAGTGGTCAGGTAGCGGATGTTAGTGCATCGGGCTTCGGGGGGAAACCAGCGGTTCGCCGCTTCGCGGCGCCGCTGGGTAACCGCCGGCGAAGCCGGCGTTGCCTCGGCGCTGTCGCGCCTCGGCCAAGCCACTCACCCACCTCTCCGCGAGCGGTCCGGTGACGATGTTATTGCATCGGGCTTCGATCGGGAATCGGGGGTAGCGGCTCGAGGGGCGCCGGCGAGTCGCTCGTGGGCGTCGCCGTGGGTGCCGGAGTGGGCGTGGGCGTTGGCGTGCGCGTGCGGATCGGCGTCGCCGGATCGGACCGATATGGCTCCGGCGTCGTCTTCAGAGGCATCGGTGGGATGACGCCGCCGACATTGATGACCCCCGGCTGCCCCGGCACGCACCGAATCGCGACCGCCGTCAGGATGACGACGAGACCGGCCACCCACGTCTCTCGCCGCCGCATCTCGAGAGAGTAAGCGAGACGAGGCGATTTCCAGCTCCGTTACCATGCGCGGCGGTGCGCAAAGCCCTCTTCCTTTTGGGTCTGATCCTGCTCGCCGTCGCCGGCGTGTGGGTCTACCGGAACGCCTCGATCGAGCGGTTGCGCGGCGAGTTTCGCCCCTGGATGGCGCGGCTCGAGCGGTGGCGCGACGCGAACGAGGCGGTGCGGAGGGCGGTTCGGAGCCGCGAGAAAACGGCGACGGACCCGGACGGCGTCGCCGCGCTGCGCGCATGGGCCTGGGCCGGCCTCGACCGGCTGGGTTACGTCGACTACCGCGTGGAAAAGCCGAGGCATGACGGCGAAACGACGATCGGGCCGGTGACGTTCACGATCGGCGGCTTCCGTGTCGACGGCGCGAGGGTCGAACGGGCCGCCTCGGCGGCGGTGACGGAGGCGGGCGGCCGCTATTCGATTCGTTTCGAGAAGCCTTTGTGGGAGCGCGTCGAGTCCGCGCCGCGCTTTCGCAACGCCACCTCCGAAGCCCGGCTCGGAGCTCACCGCCGCGATCCGCCCGTGGCCAAGACCAATCGCCTGATCAACGACATCTGGCCGGGTTCCGGCGTGGCCGTTCTCGACTACGACCAGGACGGATCCGAGGACCTCTTCGTGGGCGACGGCGTGCGGTCGATCCTCTATCGCGGTGACGGCCGGGGACGCTTCACCGACGTTACAGAACAGGCCGGCCTCGCGAAATCGGCGACCGAGGGCATTCCGGCGACCGGGCTCGCCGCGGCGGACGTCGACGGCGACGGCCATCCGGACATCTTCATCACCAACGCATTCGGCCCGGCGCGTCTCTTCCGAAACCGCGGTGACGGAACGTTCGAGGAGACCTCGGCGGCATCGGGGATTGCGGTGCCCGAGAACGCCCGCTCGGCCGCCTTCGCCGACGTCGACCGCGACGGCGATCTCGACCTCTACGTCGCCGTCACCGGCGACTACTACAGCCAGATGCCCGATCCCGCGTTCGATGCGAAGGATGGCCGTCGCAACTTCCTGTACCTGAACGACGGCCACGGTCGGTTCACCGACGTCACCGACGCGCGCGGCCTGGGCAAAGACACCCGCTGGACGCTTTCGGCGCTCTTTCAGGACTACGACCAGGACGGCCTCGAGGACCTTCTCGCCACCAACGACTTCGGCCTCAAGAATCTGTACCGCAACGAGGGCCCGCGATTCGTGGACGTCGCGAAGAAAGCCGGCACCCAGGCACGCGCCTACGGCATGTCCGGCGCATGGGCCGACTTCGACGGCGACGGCCGGCCCGACATCTACGCCACCGGCACCGATACGCAGTGGTATTTCCTGCACGAATATCCTTCCGTCCCCGTAACCTTCTGGGGGCGCGTATTTCTCTCGGTTGCCGTGAAGTGGTGCGAGAACATGGCCTCGGGCAACACGCTCCTGTTGCAGCGCCCCGATCACACGTTCGAGGATGCGACGTCCCGCTCGGGAGCGAACCATGCCGGCTGGAACTGGAGCTCGATCGCCGCGGACCTCGACAACGATTCATGGCCGGACCTCTATGCGACGAACGGGATGTGGGGCGATGGCCGCGACCGCGACGTGGAGCTCGAGTTCTGGTGGCAGACACTCGCGTACTGGGACGATTACGTCGCCGGAACGAAGACTTTCGACCGCAAGGGCGCCGGCGTCAACGGGATCGAGCGGGACCGCTACTTCCGGAACCGCGGGGGCGCACACGCCGGCGCCCCGCTCTTCGAAGACCGCGCGTTTCTCGACGGGCTCGACCTCGAGACCAACGGTCGTGCGGTCGTGGCCTTCGACGCGAACAACGACGGCGCCCTCGATATCTTCGTCCGCTCGGTCCAGGCCCCCGAGGCTCTCTTTCTCGGGTCGAGGCCCGGTGACGAGCACTTCATGCGCATCCACCTCGCGGGAACGCCGGGGGTCGACAATCGAGACGGCATCGGCGCACGCATCTCGGCAACACTGCCGGGCGGCCGCACGATCGTGACGGAGAACGCCAACGCGAGCGGATACCTCTCGACGGGGAGCCCGGTCGTGCACCTCGGTCTGGGCCGCGAGCGATGGCTGGACAAGCTCGTCGTGACGTGGCCCTCGGGTAAGGTTCAGGACCTCGGTCGCATCGACTGGGTCGACGGCTCGTTCGTCGTGGATGAGGAGCGCGGTGTCCAGGTCTTCGACCCGCGCCCGCGGTAGACTGGAGGGCCGATGGAAGGTCGATCCGCAGACCCGCTCGATTACGACGTCGTCGTGGTGGGCGGCGCCGTTGCCGGAGCCTCCACGGCGATCCTCCTCAAGCGCGGCCAGCCGAATCTCCGGATCCTCGTCGTCGACAAGACCGACAAGTTCGACTGGAAAGTCGGCGAATCCACGGTCGAAGTCTCCGCCTACTTCCTGACCCGGGTTCTCAAGCAGTATCGCCACCTCTCCCAGGACCAGCTTCCCAAGCAGGCCTTCCGTTTCTGGTTCCACAACGACGACGTCACGAGCCTGCAGGAAGCCTCGGAGACCGGCCCGACGCAGCTCGCGCGGACGCCGTCCTTCCAGCTCGACCGCTCCAAGCTCGACGAGCACCTCCTGAAGGTCGCGGGCGAGGAAGGCAGCGAGGTCTGGCGTCCGGCGAAGGTCACGGGCTACACGCTCGGCGAGGGCGCAGGGCCGAACACGCTGACGATCGAGAAGAGCGATGGAACGGTCGCCACGGTTTCGTGCCGGTGGCTCGTCGACGCGACGGGACGCCAGGCGATGCTCGCGAGGAAGCGCGGCGGCGTCACGCCGATCGACACGCACCCGACGGCGGCGATCTGGGTCCGATATCGCGACGTCCCCGACATGGACGGAGTCGCGATCGCGGGAACGGATCCCGGGAACCCCTGGGCGCGCGCGGTCCTGACGGCGCGCCGGCTCGCGACGAACCACTTCACGGGCTGGGGCTACTGGATCTGGTTCATCCCCCTCAAAGACGGGGAAACGAGCGTCGGCCTCGTCTGGGACAAGCGGCTCTTGAACCCCGAAGGCCGCACGCCTCTGGAGAAGCTCACTCGATTCCTCGAGACGAACCCGCTCTCGCGCCAGCTCATTCAGGGAGCGACGCCGATCGAGGGCGACTGCCGCTACTACGCGCACCTGCCCTATTTCGTCGACAAGTTCATCGGTCCAGGTTGGGCGCAGGTTGGCGACGCCGGGGGGTTTCTCGACCCGTTCTACTCGCCGGGGCTCGACCAGATGTCTTTCTCGGTCTGGACGCGCACGCGGCTCATCCTCGAGGAATTCGGAGGCGCCCCGGCCGACGAAATGGCGAAGGCGTACGCGGAGCACAACCGCTGCTACGACCGCTACTTCAAGTACTTCTACGAGTCGATCTACCGCGACAAGTACTACGTCATGGGCGACTACGACACCATGACGATCGCGTTCCTCCTGGACACCGCTCTCTACTACTTCGCCGCCGTCATGCCGATCTATCGCTGGTCGCACGAACGCCTCGGCATTCCGCCATTCTTCGAGGACGGCGCGGAGATGGGTTACTACCCGATCCGCTTCTACAACCGCCGGATGGTCAAAATCGCGCAGCGCAAGAAAGCGCTCGGCATTTACGGCAACCACAACGCCGGCCGCCGGCCGAAGTTCGTCGGTTTCTCGGTGCGCAGCGCGATGTGGGTCATGCTGTTCCACGGCCTCGTTCGCTGGGCCAAGGCCGAGCTCGCGAACGCCTGGACGTACGTCGTGAAGCCGCGGCCGATCGCAAAGCCCGAAGCCGTGCCATCCCCGGCCGGAGAGCCTCGCCGCGTCGAGGCGAGGTAGGGGACTCGCTCCCCTTCAGGCGTCGCAATCGCGCATGCCGACGGCCCTCATCACGGGAGCCACGAGCGGTATCGGTCTCGAGCTCGCTTCTCTCGCCGCTCAGGACCGGCACGATCTCGTCCTCGTCGCGCGCCAGCGCGAGCGCCTCGAGTCGGTCGGGCGCGGCCTCGCCGAAGAATACGGCGTGCGTGTCTCCGTCCTGCCGAAGGATCTGAGCGACCCGTCGACGCCGCCCCAGATCGGGCGCGACCTCGCGGCCCGGGGCATCGCGGTGGACGTCCTCGTGAACAACGCCGGGTTCGGCGTCTACGGCCTCTTCGCGGAGACCTCGATCGACCGGGAGCTCGAGATGATCCAGGTGAACGTCGTGGCGCTGACGCACCTGACCAAGCTCATCCTCGCCGGCATGCTCGCGCGGCGCCTCGGACGAATCCTCAACGTCGCTTCCACGGCGGCGTTCCAGCCCGGGCCGCTCATGGCCGTCTACTACGCGACGAAGGCGTACGTGCTGTCATTCTCGGAGGCGCTCGCGAACGAGACGGCCGGCACCGGCGTGACCGTGACGACGTTGTGCCCCGGTCCGACGCCGACGGGCTTCGCCGAGCGCGCGGGGTTCGGGACTTCTCCGTTGCTTCCCGGGCCCTTCGTGTGGAGCGCCTCCGCCGTGGCGCGCGCGGGCTGGTCCGGGATGATGCGGGGCAAACGCGTCGTCGTCCCCGGCCTGGCGAATCGGGCGATCGTTCAGGCCGAGCGGTTCACGCCGCGCCGCCTCGTGACCGCCGTTGCCCGGAAACTGCAGGAATCCCGCGCCCGCCGAGAGGCGGGGACGCCACCGAACCGCTGAACGTTCGAAGGAGGTCGATCGCATGCCTCGCTCACTCCGCTTCCGGATCGCCCCGCTCGTCCTCGCCGTGTTCGCCGCAGCCCCGACGCTCTTCGCGGCCGACGGGAGCTCACCGCTCGCACAAGGCCCGAGGTGGCTGCCGCTTTGGAGGTCTTCGACACCTGGGTCGACTGGACGGTCCGCAACCGCGAGCAGCCCGCGGCCTCGATCGGAATCGTCTACGACCAGGAGCTCGTCTTCGCCAGGGGCTACGGCTTCGCGGACGTCGCCAAAAAGGTTCCGGCCACGCCGGCGACCGCGTACCGCATCGCCTCGATCTCCAAGACGTTCACGGCGCACGCCATCCTGCAGCTGCGCGACGCCGGCAAGCTCCAGCTCGACGATCCGATCACCAAGTGGATCCCGGAGCTGAAGCTCGCGAAGATCGATCCCCAGAGCCCGGTCATCACGATCCGGCAGATCCTCTCCCACACCGGAGGCATCCCGCGCGAAGTCGACGGGACCTACTGGAACGACATGAACTTTCCGACACGCGAGGCGATGTTGCCCGTGTTGAATCGCATGGGCGTGGCGCTCCCTCCCGAGACCGAGTGGAAGTACTCGAACGTCGCCGTCGGCCTCGCCGGATACATCGTGGAAGCCGCCTCCGGCGAGCCCTACCCGGAGTACGTCGCCCGCCACATCCTCGAGCCGCTTCGTCGCCCCTAACTACTGGGCCGATCCACGGAGCGGCATCGCCTTCCAGGTGCAGGTGGAGGTGCCGCAGCCGCGCATGACCTCGCTCGAGGATCTGCGCGTGATACCAGTCACCTCGGGTGGCGCCGCCAAACCG
>Ga0207708_10003968_pt1 | contig 10890 bp, 10 predicted proteins | sample KBSK5101metaG_FD_184340 | JGI IMG/M metagenome (GOLD analysis project Ga0207708, IMG submission 184340) | Corn, switchgrass and miscanthus rhizosphere microbial communities from Kellogg Biological Station, Michigan, USA - KBS K5-10-1 metaG... | ecosystem: Host-associated > Plants > Roots >...
GCCCAGTACGAGTTGTTCCAGCACCGTCAGATTGCCCGCAACGTCGGCGTCACGCAGGACGAGCTCGACGCGATCCACCGGGAGCCGGTCGTGACTTCCCTCGATGACGAGGCCAACCTCGTGTGCCAGGTGGCCGACGAGCTCGAGACTTCCGCCACCCTCAGCGACGGGACACAGGATGCTCTCTACGCGACGCTCGGGCGGCAACAGGCAACGGAGCTCATCCTGACGTTGAGCATGTATTCGGCGGTGGCGCGCTTCACCAACGCGACGCGCGCTCCCATCGAGGCCGACAACCCCCTCGCCACCGCCGCGAACCCGAACGGTTAGGTTGTCACTGCGCCCTGGCTATCGCCTTGCTGCCGCGGGTCGCGCGGCGGCGGAGGAAGAGCGGCTGACTCTTCTCGAGCAGCTCTACGATCCAGTGTCGCGCCGGCGACGGGCGCTGGTCGAGCCCGGCTGGAGGTGTCTGGAGGTCGCGGCGGGGCGCGGCTCGATGGCGGTCTGGCTGGCCGAGCAAGTCGGTCCAGCCGGACGGGTGGTCGCGACCGACATCGACACCCGCTACCTGAAGCGGCTCGAGCTTCCGAATCTCGAGGTCCTCGAGCACAACATTCTCGAGGATCCGCTCGAAGCGCTCGGTCCGGGTTCGTTCGATCTGGTCTGCTCGCGCTTGGCGCTGTTTCATCTCGTGGGCAAGCAGGAGCAGGCGATCAGGCAAATGACGAAGTGCCTGCGCCCAGGTGGCTGGCTGATCGACGAGGACGCCGATTGGGGAACAGCCGCTCCCGTCGATCCCGCCCACCCGCTCTACGACGGCTACCGGCGCGCCTGGCGAGACGGGGACTGGTGGACCGTTCGCGGTTACGACAAGGCGTTTGGGCAAAAGCTGCCGGCCCTGTTCGAGCGCTGCGGTCTTCAGGACATCCGCCATGAGGCGGCCACCGAGGTCGTGCGCGGCGGATCGCCTTGGGCGAGGTGGTGGGCGGTGAGCCTGGAAGTGATGACCGAGCTTGGGGGCCCCGACGAATCCGATCGGCGCGACGTCGAGGTGATGACCACCGCGCTTGCCGATCCGACCGTGTGGCTCATGAGGGAGTTGCTACACGCCTGCTGGGGCAGACGGGCCGGCGACTAGCCCTATCGAGATGATCGTTGAGGCGCGGTGTCCGCCTATATCGATCACAATCGCTCAAAAAACTTGACAGTAGTTGCGCGATCCGTCTAGGGTGCCGGCCCGATGGAGCCACCCTTGGGGAGCGGCTCGCTGGTGGCCGGCGAGATCGCCGATCAGCCGGAGGCATGGCGTCGGGCGGCGATGCTCTCAGCGACGACGCCACCCTTCCAGCCGGGCGCCCGGACGGCGCTGGTCGGGTGCGGCAGCTCGTGGCACGCGGCCAGCGCCATCGCGGCGCTGCGCGAGCAGGCGGGAGGTGGAGAGACCGATGCCTATGCCGCATCCGAGGCGCGGCTGGAGCGCGACTACGCGCAGGTCATCGCCATCTCGCGCTCCGGGCGCACGAGCGAGCTTCTGTCGGCCATCGCGGACATCCCCACCGGCGTGGAGAAGCTCGCACTGGTAGGCGACCCGGCGAGCCCCGTGGCCGCGGTGTGCGACCGCGCGATCGACTTCGCCTTCGCAGACGACCGCTCGGTGGTCCAGACGCGTTTTGTCACGAGCGTCGTCGCCTACGGCCGAGCGGCGCTCGGGTCGTCACTGGATGACGCGATATCCGATGCGCGGGTGGCGATGGACGGGTCCCTCGCCCTCGAGCCGCCGGACGCGGAGCAGCTCGTCTTCCTCGGGCAGAGCTGGTGCGTCGCGCTGGCTCACGCCGCAGCGCTGGTTGCCCGCGAGACGGCCCAGGCCCGCACCGAAGCCCACCCCGCGATGGAGTACCGGCACGGTCCGATCGCGACCGCTGGACCCGGCACCGTCGTCTGGTTCATCGGGGCCGCGCCGGATGGCCTTGCGAGCGAGATCGAGGCGACTGGTGCAACTGTGCTTCTCTCGGCGCTCGACCCGCTGGCGGAGCTCGTCCGGGTCCAGCGGATCGCGCTGTCGCTCGCGGAGCGGCGCGGACTCGATCCGGATCGTCCTCCGAACCTCAGCCGGGCCGTGGTGCTCGGGGGCTCGGATGCACCAGAGGAGGAGTTCGCCGGATGAAGCGAGCCGAGCGCCTCGAGTCGATCCTCGGGCTGCTCTCGACCGAGGGATCCGTGGCCGTGAGCGACCTGACCGGCAGGCTGCGCGCCTCCGCGGCCACGGTCAGGCGCGACCTCGAGTTGCTCGAGGAGCAGAAGCTGCTCTCGCGCACGCATGGCGGCGCCGTTGGGAACGGGACCCTGTACGAGCTTCCCGTCCGCTACCGCGGCGGTCAGCATGCGAGCGAGAAGCGCCGCATCGCGGAAACCGCCGTCGCTCGGATCGGCGACGCCCGCACCGTGGGCCTGACCGGCGGGACGACGACCACAGAGGTCGCCCGCCGGCTTCGTAACCGCGAGCTGACCGTCGTCACGAACGCGGTGAATATCGCCTCTGAGCTCGTCGTCTCCTCCACGATTCGGCTCGTGGTCACGGGCGGAGTCGCGCGTCCGCAGTCCTACGAGCTCATCGGGCCGCTCGCCGACGCGACCCTCGGAGGGCTCAACCTGGACCTGCTGTTCATCGGGGTTGACGGCGCGACTCCAGAGGGAATGACGACCCACGACGAGCTCGAGGCCCAGACGGACCGAAGGATGGTCGAGAGGGCCAAGCGCGTGATCGTCGTATGCGACTCCTCGAAGATCGGCCGCGCCGCGTTGTCGGTGATCTGCCGAGCCGAGCAGGTCGACGCGCTGATCACCGATTCCGAGGCGCGCCCTGACGACGTCGCCGCCCTGACGGAGGCCGGCATCGCGGTGGACACGGTCTGATGCCTGGAGGGGTTCTCGCTGTCGCGACGACGCCTGCGATCGACCGGATCTCGTTGGCGCGCGGCGGGATCGTCGAGGGGATCGTTCGCGCCTCCGAGGCGCTCGAGACACCCGGCGGGAAGGCAGTCCACGCCGCGATGGTGGCGCGAGCGCTTGGAGCCCCGACGCATCTGGTCGCGCCGACGGGAGGCCGGCGTGGCGAGCTGCTGCGCGCGCTGCTTGCTGAGGAGGGCATCGAGTCGACGCTGGTGCCGGTCGACGCTGAGACTCGCGCAACCCACACGCTCGTCGACGCCGACTTGGGCGACCTCGTCGAGGTGCACGACCCTCAGGCCGCGCTCCAGCTGGAGGAATGCGACGCGCTCGTCACCGCCAGCGAGAAGAGGGGTTTCGCAAGCGTTGCCGTGATCGCGGGCGGCCTGCCCCCGGGCGCTCCCCCCGATCTTCACGCACGTCTCGTCGCACGGGCGCGTGCTCGCGGGGCCTTCGCGATCCTCGACAGCTCGAGCCCCGAGGCGCTCCAGCTCGCTCTCGGCGCGACCCCCGACCTGATCAAACCGAACCTGGCCGAGCTCTCGGCGCTGGTCGGCGAACGCCTCGCCGGGCGCGACGCGCCACTCGCTGTGCTCGCCGAGTTCGGAGAGCGGCTCCGCGGGCGGGGCGCGGGGGCGGTGTGGCTGAGCCTCGGGAGACGCGGCTCGCTGCTCGTGAGCGATCGGGGGGCCGTGCACTTCAACGCGCCGGGCGAGCGGGTGGTGAATGCGGTCGGCTGCGGCGATGCGCTCGCCGGTGGGCTCGCGGCCGGCATCGCGCGGGGGCTCGACCTGCGGGACGCGGCTGCGCTCGGAGTGGCCGCCGCGGCGGACAAGCTCGGGCACCTCCACTCGGGGCGGGTCGAGCGCGCAGGCGTCGAGCAGCTGCTCGCACACGTGGAACGCGTCCCGGTTGCGGTGGAAGCGGCGGTGGGGCAGTGAGCTCGGACGCGGGCGGTCCCCTCGATCTGGTCGTGATCGGAGACCTCAACCCTGACGCGATCGTCGCCGGAGCCGACCTGGAGCCCGAGTTTGGGCAGGCCGAGGTCCTCGCCGACGCCGGAGTGCTTGCGCTCGGAGGCTCGGGCGGGATCGTGTCGAGCGGAGCGGCGCGGCTCGGCCTTCGGGTTGGTCACGTCGGCCTGGTGGGCGACGACGCCGCTGGGCGCTTCGTACTCGACGAGCTGGACCGACGTGGCGTCGATCTCGTCTGGTGCCAGGTGGACTCCTCGAGGCCCACCGGCATCACGGCCGCGCTCAGCCGCGGCGACGATCGGGCCATCCTCACCTTTCAGGGAACGATCGCCGCGCTCGACGCCGCAGCTGTTCCCGCGGCGGCCCTCGAGCAGGCACGGCACGTCCACATCTCTTCCTTCTACCTCCAGGACGGCCTGCGAGACGATGCCGCCGATCTCCTCTCCAAAGCGCGCGCTGCTGGAGCCACGACGTCGCTCGACTGCGGCTGGGACCCGCGCGACGAGTGGGCCGGGGGGCTCGACGCCGCGCTCGAGTCCGCGAATGCGTTCTTCCCCAACGGCGCGGAGGCATGCAGAATCGCGCGCTGCAACGACCCCGAGGAAGCGCTCGACCGCCTTGCGGCGCGAGGGCCCACGGTCGCGGTCAAGCTGGGCGGGCGCGGGGCGATCGCCAGGCGCGGCTCCGAGCGAGCCGCCGCCACGCCGCCCCCCGTGGCCTCAATCGACGCCACCGGCGCGGGCGACAGCTTCGCGGCGGGCTTCATACGCGGCATGCTCGACGGGCGGCCCTTGCAGGAGACTTTGAACCTCGCCGTCGCCTGCGGAGCGCTCTCGACGCGTGCGCTCGGCGGCGTCGACGCGCAACCGGCGCTCGCCGAGGCGCTCGCCGTGATCGGACGAAGCGAGGCACGGGCATGACGCGTGCGCTCAAGATCGCGTTCATCGGCGCCGGCAGCGTCGAGTTCACCAGGCAACTGCTCGGCGACCTGCTCACCTATCCCGAGCTGCGCGAGGTCACCCTTGCGCTCCATGACATAGATGAGGAGCGGCTCGCGACGGCCACGGAGGTCGCGCGCGTCACGGCGCTGGAGGCCGGCGCGGAACCGGACATCGAGACGCACACCGACCGCCGGCGGGCGCTCGAGGGAGCGGGCTACGCGATCAACATGATCCAGGTCGGTGGCCATCCCGCGACCGTGCTCGACCACGAGGTCCCTGCGCGCTTCGGCCTCCGCCAGACGATCGGCGACACGCTCGGGATCGGGGGCATCTTCCGGGCCCTGCGGACGATCCCGGTGATGCAGGGAATCGCCGCCGACCTGGCCGAGGTCTCCCCTGACGCCTGGCTCCTCAACTACACGAACCCCATGGCGATGCTGTGCTGGGCGACCTACGCCGGCACCCCCCAGCGGCGCGTGGTCGGTCTCTGCCACTCGGTCCAGAACACAACGCGCCAGCTCGCCGAGTACGTCGGAGTGCCGTTCGAGGAGGTCACCTTCCTGGGGGCGGGCGTGAACCACCAAGCCTGGATCCTGCGCTTCGAACGAGACGGCGAGGATCTCTATCCGCTGCTCGACGAGGCAATCGAGCGCGACGCCGAGCTGCGGCGGCACGTGAGGGTGGAGCTGTACCGGCGCCTCGGGCGCTTCCCGACCGAGTCGAGCGAGCACTCGGCCGAGTACCTGCCTTGGATCATGCGCGACGACGAGGCGATGAAGTACTTCCGCCTAATCGACGGCGAGTACGTGCAACGCAGCCTCGAGACGCTCCGCGAGTACGAGGAGACGAAGGCGCTGCTCGCGGCGGGCAGACCGCTGCCGATCGAGCCGAGCGTCGAGTACGCGCCCGAGATCATCCATTCGATCGAGACCGGCGAGCCCAGGACCATCTACGGCAACGTCGAGAACAGCGGGCTGATAGACAACCTGCCGCACGGAGCCTGCGTGGAGGTGCCGTGCCGGGTGGACGGGACCGGCGTCGAACCGATGCGCGTCGGCGCGCTCCCCCCGCAGCTGGCCGCGCTCAACCGGACCTACCTGAACGTGTGCGAGCTGACGGTAAGGGCGGCGCTCGAGGAGCGCCCTGAACACGTCCGCCACGCGGCGATGCTCGACCCGAACACCGCCGGGACGCTGTCGCTCGACCAGATCTCGGCGCTGTGCGACGAGCTCACCGAGGCGCACGGCGACGCCCTACCCGCGGCGCTGCGAACGAGCGGCACCCCTGCAAGAAGAGAGTGAGGAGACAGATGGCGAGCAGAGCAAGAGTCCTCATGACCGTGGTGGCACTCGCCGCGACGGCCCTGATCGCCGTCTCGTGCGGCGGGGACGACGACGACGACGGAGGCTCAGGCGGCAAGGCCAAGCTGACCTTCTGGCACGGCCAGACAGAGATGTGGGCGGACTGCCTTGCCACCCAGATCGCCGAGTTCAACCGCACCCACAAGAACATCGAGGTCTCGAGCGACACCGGCGGCGTGGTCGCCGACCGGATGCTCCAGAAGGTCACCGCGGGGCTGCAGGCGGGCAACTATCCCGACGTCGCCTACGTCTTCGGCTCCGATCTGGCGAACTTCGCGAAGAGCGACAAGCTGGTCGACCTCACCGACTCGGACAAGATCGACATCGACGCCTTCTACCCGGCCGGGCGCGACGCGGCGACGGTCGACGGGCGGGTGCGCGCCGTGCCCGCGTTGATCGACAACCTGGCGATCGTCTACAACCGGAAGCTGTTCAAGGAGGCCGGCGTCGACTTCCCGAACGACGACTGGACCTGGGACGATTTCCGCGCGACCGCCAAGCAGCTGACCGACGACGCGCGCGGGATCGTCGGCACCGGCTGGCCGGGGACCGGAGACGAGGACACGACCTGGCGGATCTGGCCGCTCGTCTGGCAGCTCGGAGGGGACATCCTGTCCGAGGACGGAGACACGGTGGGCTTCGACGGCGCGTCCGGTGAGGGTGCGCTCTCGTACGTTCGCGACCTGTCGGCCGACGGCTCCGTCTACATCGACACGAGCGCCGGGTCCGAGCGCATGAACCAGCTCTTCCAGAGCAACAAGATGGCGATGATCGCCACGGGCCCGTGGAACCTGCCTGACTTCGTCGACGCGAAGGTCGACTACGGGGTCGCGCTGCTGCCCGCCTTCCAGGGCGAGCACACCACGATCGCCGGGCCCGACGTGTGGGCGATCTTCGACAACGGCGAGAATCGCGCGAAGGCCGCGGAGGAGTTCGTCGGCTGGCTCACGAGCGCTGAGCAGAACCTGACATGCGCGACCCAGGCCGGCTCGCTGCCCACGCGTGAGGACGTGACGAAGCTCGACGGCTACCAGGACTACGTGAACAGCCTCCCGGGCCTCACGAAGTTCGTCGACAACCTCCAAAACGCGCAGGTCCGGCCCACGATCGCCGAGTACCCGCAGATCTCCCAGGCCATGGGGAAGGCGATCGGCCTGATGCTGTTCCAGAAGGCGGAGCCGGCCGACGCTCTCCAGGATGCGGTCGACAAGTCGAATGCCGCGCTGAGGGTGCCCGGTCCGTGAGCAGCGAGGCCGCCGCCGCGCCGCCACGGCCACTCGCCAAGCGGATCCTCGGCGAGACGCCGAGCGCCTGGGTGTTCGTGGCGCCGGCGGCGGTGATCATCGTCGGGCTGGCCATCGTTCCGATCGGCTGGTCGCTGGTCCTGTCGTTCCGCGCCTCGGACCTGCTCTCGCCCGGGCACTCGGTCGGCTTCGCGAACTACGACGCGCTGCTCGACGATCCCGACCTGCGCTCGGCCGTCGGGCACACGCTCGTGTTCACGGGCCTGTTCGTCCCCCTGAGCATCGTATTCGGGCTGCTGCTGGCCATCGCGCTCAATCGCCCCATCCGGCTGATCGGCTTCTACCGAACGGCGATCCTGCTGCCGTTCATCGCCTCGACGGCCGTGCAGGGAGTGCTGTTCTCGTACATCTTCGACGAGCGCTTCGGGGTCGCGAACGCCGTCCTCGACAAGCTGGGCATAGCACGCCAGGGATTTCTCGGCGACCCGGACCAGGCGCTATTGGTGATCGTGCTGATCGCCCTCTGGGGAGGCGTGGGCTTCTCGGTGATCATCTACCTGGCCGCGCTTCAGGACGTGCCGCGCGACCTTGTCGACGCCGCGCGCGTCGACGGCGCCAAGCGGCTCGGGGTGCTGCGCCACGTCGTCCTGCCGCAACTGATGCCCGTGACCGTTTTCCTCGTGATCTGGCAGACGCTGCTGTCGCTCCAGCTCTTCGACCTCGTATACGCGACGACGCGCGGGGGTCCGCTCGACTCGACCGTTGTCGTCGTCTATTACGTCTACAAGCAGGCATTCGTGCTCTTCAACGCCGGCTACGCGGCGGCTGTCGCATACGTCGTCGCGGCGTTCCTGATCGCGCTCGCCTGTCTTCAGATCCTCTACCGCCGGCTGAGCGCCCGTCACGCGTGAGAGAGCGAGCGCTGCCATTTAGCCCATGGCACCTGCTGCTCGCGCCGGCCGCGATCCTGTTCGCCCTGCCGTTCGCCTGGATGGTCCTGAGCTCGTTCATGTCGAACGCACAGATCAACCACTTCCCGCCGACGATCATCCCCGACTCGCTGCACGTCGTCGGCTGGGATCACGTCCTGCGGCGCGCGACCTTCCCGTCGTGGTTCGTGAACTCGATGATCGTCGCGTCGGTGACCGTGGTCTCGAACCTCGTTTTCTGCTCGCTCGCCGGCTACGCGTTCGCGCGGCTGCGCTTCCGGGGCTCGTCGCTCCTCTTCGCGCTGATCATCGCGACGCTGATCATCCCCTTCCAGCTCACGATGATCCCGACCTTCATCGTGATGGAGCGCCTCAACCTGGTCGACACGCTCGCGGCGCTGATCATCCCTGGGCTCGTGACGCCGCTGGGCGTGTTCCTGATGCGCCAGTTCTTCGTCAGCCTGCCGCGGGAGGTCGAGGAGGCGGCACGGATCGACGGCTGTTCGCGGCTGGGGGTGCTGTTGCACGTTGCGATTCCGCTCGCCCGCCCGGCGCTGGCTACGCTCGCCGCGCTGACGTTCCTGATCAGCTGGAACGACCTGCTCTGGCCGGTGATCGCGATCAACTCCGACGAGACCTTCACGCTGCCGCTGGGGCTCACGACCTTCCAGGGCCAGCACACCCAGGACTGGGCCGCCGTGATGGCCGGCAACGTGATCACGGCGGTGCCCGTGGTCGTGGCGTTCCTGCTGGCGCAGCGGACCTTCATCGAGTCGCTCACCTCGAGCGCGGTGAAGGGCTGACGGGCATGGCCGCGATCCGGATCGAGCGGGTCACCAAGGTCTTCGACAACAAGGTCACGGCCGTCGACGACGTCTCCCTCGAGGTCGGCGACGGCGAGTTCATGGTGCTGGTGGGACCCTCCGGCTGCGGCAAGTCGACCCTGCTGCGCGTCATCGCCGGACTCGAGCAGGTCACCCGCGGACGCGTCCTGATCGGCGACGACGACGTCACGGGCCTCGACCCCGCTGATCGCGACGTCGCGATGGTCTTCCAGAGCTACGCCCTCTACCCGCACAAGACAGTCCGCGAGAACCTCGCATTCGGGCTGCGCCGCCGGCGCGTGGCGTCGGACGAGATTCGACGGAGGGTGGACGCCATGGCCGACATGCTCGGCCTTGGCGTGCTGCTCGACCGGAAGCCCGCGGCCCTTTCCGGCGGCCAGCGCCAGAGAGTCGCGATGGGGCGGGCACTCGTGCGCGAGCCGCGGACGTTCCTGATGGACGAGCCGCTCTCGAACCTCGACGCGAAGCTGCGGACCAGCATGCGCGGCGAGCTCGCCCGGCTGCACGAGCTGCTTCCGACGACGACCGTCTACGTGACTCACGACCAGATCGAGGCGATGACGCTCGGCCAGCGGGTTGCCGTCCTTAAGGACGGGAGGATCCAGCAATGCGACGCGCCTCAGCGACTCTTCGACGAGCCCGCGAACCTCTTCGTGGGAGCGTTCATCGGGTCGCCCGCGATGAATCTCGTCGAGGCCACCGTCGCCGGCGGCCTCGTGCGCTTCGGACAGCAGGAGATCCAGCTCGAGGGCGTCGCGCCCGGGCTCGAGGGAGACGTGGTTCTGGGCATCCGGCCGACCAGCCTGTCCCTGCCAGAGCCGCACGTAAACGCCGCCTGGCCGCGGATGTCCGCTCGTATCGACATCGTCGAGGCGCTGGGCGCGGAGCGGAACGTGCTCTTCACGGTCGACGCCCCTCCCGTAACGACCGAGGACGTCCGAGCTGCCACCGGTGACGCCGGCGGCTCAGACGAGGGGCGCCTATTGGCCGACGACCGGCGCGCTCGCTTTACGGCCCGCATCCATGGCCAGCACCCAATCGTCGCGGGCGACACGATCGAGCTGGCAATCGACCCCTCCCAGCTGCACCTGTTCGAGCGCGGCAGCGGCGCGGCCCTGGCGTGGCGCCGAAGCGCGGGGCTCGAGAGGCGCGAGCGGGTCTGAGCTAAACCGCAGCTCCCTGTTTCTCGTCCATGTTGCCTCGCCAGCAGCGCGGTGCAGATCAGTGCTTCGGCTGCTGAAGGGCAATCCATACAGCAACCCACTACGGCAGGAGGTTTCGGGGAGCGGCCTACTGGTCGGCGGCAGTCTGGCGGAGATGGCGGCTCACGTCGCCGACGAGATCGGTTCGGACGCGCCTCTCAACGAAGCGCCAGCGCCCGTCGTGGCGCGCGAAGCGATCCTGGTATCGACCGCTGACGATCGGTTGCAGAGCCAGCCCGGGCAGCGCTTGCAGCACGGTGAAGTAGGAACGCGTCTCCGCCTTGCCTGCCTCTTCATCGATCTCGATCGCGATGTTGGTCGTGACGTGCTTCGTCCGCGGCGTGCCGTCGTCGTAGACGATCAGGCTGTCCCGCAGCATCTTCTCGATCGCGTCTCGGCCGCTCACCGGCCCGGCCGCGCCGACAAAGGTGGCGTCCGCGAGCAG
>Ga0207708_10003969_pt1 | contig 10889 bp, 8 predicted proteins | sample KBSK5101metaG_FD_184340 | JGI IMG/M metagenome (GOLD analysis project Ga0207708, IMG submission 184340) | Corn, switchgrass and miscanthus rhizosphere microbial communities from Kellogg Biological Station, Michigan, USA - KBS K5-10-1 metaG... | ecosystem: Host-associated > Plants > Roots >...
CAGAACGTACCGGGCCGCCGTTTCGATACACCGGTGCAATTCGTGGGACCGGTAGCCACTCATCGAAGCGATGATCGCTTGCGCCTGCTTGAATGCCGACTCGAATTCCCGCTCGCGGCCGGGAATCACATTGAGTACTGCGATTTCGAGGACCATAGGGGCTAGGGGCTAGGGGCTAGGGGCTAGGGAAGTCTGATTCGTGTAATTCTTTTTTTCGCAACTGTTCTTTATTTTCGGCCGGTTCTACCCTGCTTTTCCCCTAGTCCCTAGCCCCTGCTTCTCCCCTAGTCCCTGCTTTTCCCCTCGTCCCTCGTCCCTAGTTCTTCACCCTGTCCGTACCCCGGTAGAGGATCCTGTTCGCCTCTTCGGTGTTGCGCTTGTGCGTGGCCACTTCCTCTTCGCCCAAATCCACCTTCGGCGCGGGCTCGTAATCAAAATGATGAAAACTGTCGACGCCGCGCACCAGCATGGCGTAGTCCTTCGGACCCGCGGTCTGCCGCACATAGGTCGGCACATAGCGGATTGCGTAGCCAAGTCGCCGGTAGCTTGCACGATTGGGTTCCGAGCCATGCACCATGCGCACGTGATGGATCGACATCTCCCCCGGGCTGAGAACCAGGTCCACGGCTTGTTTTTCATCCACCTCGACCGCGACCTCCTGGCCGCGGGTCAACAGATTGTCCTGCGCGAACGTGTCCTTGTGCGGCAACTGGTCCTTCAGATGACTGCCGGGGATGACCCGCATGGCGCCGTTGGGAAGGTCGCTCACCGACAGCGCCACCCAGGCGGTGACGATGTCAGGATGCGAAAGGCCCCAGTACGTCGAATCCTGGTGCCAGGAAACATAAGATGGGTCCTGCGGCTCCTTGATGAAGAAGCTGCTGCCCCAGACCAGCAGATCCGGCCCCAGCAAATCTTCAACCGCATCGAGAATCCGCGGGTTGCGGACCAGTTCGTTCGCCCACTTGAAAACCAGGTGCGGCTTGTTGCGGTAAGGGGATTTCATGACCAGGCCGTGCGCCGTTTCGAAAGCTTCGATCTCCCGACGATAGGCCGCCGCCTGGGCTTCCGTAATCACACGCAGCGGAAAGTGATAACCGTTGCGATTGAACGCCGCCACCTGCGCCGCGGTGAGTGACTTGGGATTCCTGGTTGCAGAAACGGGACGCGCGACGCTCATGTAAACCTCTCCTGTTCAGAAAAAAAGCCGCAGGAACCGCGAAGGTCCCTGCGACCCGATTGCGGCACCCCCAAGAACTCAGGGGAGTTGATAGCCCTTCTTTCCGACCCGGATCTTGTAGAGGCTCTTGCCCGAGGTCAGGTACAGCAAATTGGAATCGGAACCGCGGCCGAAACCGATGTTCGTCGGCATTTCGGTGCCGGTGGAGATATAAGCCAGTTCCTTGCCCTGTGGATTGATTACCTGCACACCCGGCCGATGTTCGCAACGGGATGCCAGCCAGATGTTGCCGTCGACGTCGGCAAGAATGCCATCGGGGCCGCTGCAGGGCTTGTCCAGCTTGCCGTAGTCGATCACCACGCGCCGGTTGCTGAGGTTTCCGTCCGCATCCACGTCATAGGCTTGCAACAGGTGGGAGTTCTGCACCGTCGACTCGCCCTTCTTCAAGTCCTGGAACTCCAGCCAGCCGTTGTCGTTGCTGACGATGTACATGGTCTTCTGGTCCGGAGAGATCAGTATCCCGTTGCACTTGCCGCAGTTGGTTGCCACGCGGGTGACCTTGCCGTCCGTATCAAGCCGATAAGCTGCAAAGCCGGCCTGGTAGACCCCCTCATGGCCGAGATAGCGCGGGTCGGTGAAATAAATCCGCCCCTTCTCGTCGATGGTGATGTCGTTGAGCGCGTTGTAAGGCTTGCCGTCATAGAGGCCGGAAAGGATGATGCTCTTGCCGGTCTTCATGTCGGTCTTGATCAGCATGCGTCCGCCGTAGTCCGCGCCCAGCGCCGCAAGCATGTTGCCGTCGCGGTCGAACTTCAGGCCATTGGACATGCCCGAGGGGCTGCGAAAGATCGTGGTTTCGCCCGTCTTGGGGTTGTACTTCCAGATGTTGCCGGCCTGCGGGTACTTGCCCGATGCATCCTTGCAGAAAGCGGTAAAGGTAATGTCGCTGAAATAGATCATTCCGTCGTGACCCGCCGCCACCCCTTCGGTCAGCATGCAGCCGCCGTCGAAAATGAGTTCCAGCTTGGCGCCCGCGGGGACGATGCTCTTGTCACCGATCGGAGCGGGGAAAGTCGAAGGATCCGCTGCGTGTACTGCGGCGGAAAGAGCCAGCAAGGTGCCGAGAACGGCGGCACTCCGTTTGAACGATCGCAAGGTTTCCATTGTTTCCTCCAGTTTGTTATGCAAGTGTCGAAGCACTTGTTTTAGTTACGTACAGGACCCGTGACCCACTTCACCAACCAAATCTGCAATGCTGCGATACGGCTGTAGTTTATAGATAAAATGGGGTTTCAAATATAAAAACGGGGTGCGTGCTTGTCAACACGAAAATCGGCCGCTTCCGAGGAGTCCCGTTACTCCGCCCCGGCCCTGGAAAAGGGCCTCGACGTGCTGGAATTGCTCGCGGCCGAGCCGCATGGGCTGAACCTGCAGGAAATCGCCCGCCGGTTGAGACGCACATCCAACGAATTGTTTCGCATGCTCGACGTGCTGGTGCGCCGGGGCTACCTGGTGCGCCAGCCCGACTCTGCCTATGTGCTTACCCTGCGGCTGTTCGAACTTGCGCACCGTCATCCCGGGGTGGACCGGCTGCTTGATTGTGCAATGCCGCACATGCAAACGCTGGCCGGTCAGACCGGACAATCCAATCATCTGTGCGTGCACCACGATGCCCGGCTGGTGGTACTTGCCCAGGCAGAACCGCCGGAGCCAATGACCTGCTCCGTGCGGGAGGGCGCTCATTTTGCGTTTCACGACGACCGCGTGTCGGCGCGGGTAATCACGGCATTCCAGACGGCGGAGCAGCACGATCACTACCTGTCCGAGGTACTGGGGACCCGTCGCCCCGCGCCCGCGCGCAAGCGGGCACTGATCGCGCGCCTGAAAGCAATCCGCAAGAGAGGCTATGACGAGGGCCCTAGCGACACCATCGACGGTGTGGTGGATATCTGCTTCCCGATTTTCGATCGCTTTGGTGTGATCGCCGCGCTCAATGTCGTGTATCTCAAACAGCGCGATTCGCGCGTTACGATCCCGGCCGCAAGGGACAGGTTGCGCCTTGCGGCACACGGAATTTCCAAGGCGCTTGGCTCCCTCGGCCGTGCCACCGGTTGATGAAGGGGGCAGCCTGTCTGCGCCTTAATCTCCGGCGGGGTCTATCCTGAATTCCAGCACCAGACGCTGTCCCGACAGGCTCCGAGCGAGTTCGCGAAAACCATCCGGCCGCGTGGTCTGAATCATCATCCGATATACGAATCGTTCGCCGCCATCCGCGAGCCGGTAGCTCAATTGCCCGACGCTGACGCCATGCGCAGCCAACAAGGCGCGCAAGGACGGTTCGTCCATTGCGGCGTTCCTTGAAAAAGAGACGTCGAAGCGCGCGTAGTTCTGTGCGGGAATACGCGACTCGACCCAACGGAATGCGGAGAGCACGAAGATCGCCAGCAAAGTGGTGATGGCCGCAGGAAAATAGAAACCTATTCCGATCAGAATGCCGAGCGCAGCAGTTGTCCAGATCGAAGCGGCTGTGGTCAGGCCCCTGACCGTGATGCCCTCCTTGAAAATGACTCCGGCTCCGAGAAAGCCGATGCCGGTCATGATGCCCTGTGCCATGCGGGTTGGATCCATGCGGATGGTTTCCAGGATTTGAGGCTGCATCCATTGCCATTCATAGACGGTAACGAGCATCAGCGCGGTGGAGGCGAGGCAGACCAGTGTATGAGTGCGAAATCCGGCCGGACGACCGCGAAAGCTGCGTTCCAGTCCGATGAGTCCGCCGGCGGCGACGGCCGCCAGAAGCCTCAGGATCATGACGATATGATCTTCGTTCACGCGCGCGCTCCGTCCCGCAATCTGCCCGGCGCCTGCCGCCTGCTCAGCTTTTCTGCGCAGTCGCGCGTCGGGGGCATGGAAGATGACGGCAACGAGACAACCGCCCTATCAGGTGACGGACTCGACCTTGGCGTTGAAGATATAGCCTTCTCCGCGCTCAGTCTTGATCAACTCGGGGCGACTCGGGTCGGTTTCTATCTTGCGCCGTAACCTCAGGATCTGCACGTCGATACTGCGATCGTAGACATCGTCGTCGTAGCGGTGGCTCAACTCGATCAACTGCTCTCGGCTGAGAATGCGCTGGGGCGCACCGAGGAAGGCAACCAGCAACCCGAACTCTGCGTGTGTCAGGTCGACCCGTTCGCCATCCCTGGAGGTAAGGCGCCGCGTGCGCATGTCCAGCTCCCAGCCTGGAAAGCGGAAAGCGCGCAGTGCTCCGCCCTCGACCGGCGCGACCCGGTGCGCCTGCGTCCGCCTCAGCACGGTGCGCACGCGGGCCAGCAACTCGCGCGGATTGAACGGCTTGGTCAGATAGTCGTCCGCACCCAGTTCCAGGCCCATGATCCGGTCCACGTCCTCTTTGCGGCTGGTCAGCATGATGATCGGAATATTCGATTTCGCGCGCAGTTCCCGCGCAATAATCATTCCGTCCTCCTCCGGAAGCTTGAGGTCGAGCAGAATCAGATCCACCACCTCATGAGCCAGCTCCTTGCGCATGCTCTGAGAATCCTGTGCGCTGGACACCCGCAGATTGAATTCACCAAGATAGTCCGAGACGAACCGGCGAATATCGGCATCGTCGTCGACAATGAGAATGTGCGGCGCCATACTCATATCTATTGACCGTATCTCCGGTAGGCACTTGCGCCAGGAAGCAAACACCGTAGCCGCGAATTCGCGCGGCAAGGTGTTAAGCAGTATAGCGGCCCGCCCGCTGCCCTGTAATTGCAGACTGTAATACGACGGCCGACGAGGCCACTGGCCTGCTGTCGATGCCCCTTGCCATTTGGATGACGAGCATGCCGGATCAGAATCAGCATCCCCTTGCTACAGCCTCCGAGCGCAGGCTCACCGCCGCGCCGCGCCGTATAGACTTCCGCCGCGCGCTTTGGGTAACCGGCGGATCGCTGATCGCGGCCATGGCCATCTTCCAGGTGTACGACGTCATGCGCAGGCTCGATATCGTCATCGAGACCGCGGAAAAAAGTTACCTGAGCCTGGTCCGAACGCTTGCCGAACAAACAGCTCTGGTTGTGCAAGTGGCGGACATGGCAGTGCGCGAGACCGCGGCGGACCAGCGCGTGATCAACACTGAGCGAAGCGTTCGCGGGTTGGAGCAGCGTCTTCGAGACCGGATCGCCGCGATCACCCAGATCCGCGATCTGGTGGTGTTCGATGCCAAGGGAAGAATGTTCGCGGGGGCGCATCGCTCTGCACTCGAAGCGACCCTGCACGCGGATGAAGCCTACTTCACCATTCATCGCGACAAGTCTGCCGCCGGGGTCTACGTATCGGACCCCACGCGCCACTACGGGAGCGGAGAGCGGACCATCGCGCTAAGCCGCCGAGTAGAGGGGCCGGGCGGTGATTTCCTCGGTGTGGCCGTTGCTTACCTCGATCTCGAGTACTTTCGGCGTTTTTATTCCGCGATCGACCTCGGTCCCGGCAGCGAAATGAGCCTGCTGATGCGCAACGGCAGCCTGATCCTGCGGCATCCGGGCAGCACAGCCGATAGCGGCCGATCTTTCGCTGAGCAGACGGTATTCGCCAGCCTCATCGAAGGACTGCAGACGCCCGTGGTGCTCAGGCCGAGCCCCGCCGACGGCCGCGACAAGATCTACGCCGCGCAGGCAGTGGCCGATTTTCCGTTGGCAGTCGGTGCCAGCGTGCAAAAAGCGGCGGTGCTGGAGGCCTGGTACGTCCAGGCAATGCACAGCGCGCTACGCACTTCGATCCTTTGCTTGAGCGTGATGCTGCTGATGTGGCTGGTTCTGCGCGAACTGCGGCGGCGGGAACAGGCCGAAGAGGGATTGCGCGTGCAGACCGCGCTGCTTGACGAGTTGTTCGAGAGTGCCCCGGAAGCGATCGTGATGCTCGATCTCCAGGAACGGGTAATGCGCGTCAACCGCGAGTTCACCAGGATTTTCGGCTACACAGCGGCCGATGCGCAGGGCCGCCCATTGGGTCGCCTCATCGTGCCGGACGAGCACCTCCAGGAGTCGGAACGCATGGCTCGCAGCGTGGCGCAAGGTCGGCACGCAAGCAGCGAGACGGAATGCGTGCGCAAAGACGGAACTCGATTGCACGTCTCGGTACTAGGGGCACCCATTCTAACGGCCACCGGCCAGATCGCCAGCTACGCCATTTACCGCGACATTACCGAACGCAGGCTTGCGGAAGCCGAACGCACCAAGCTGGAAACGCGTCTGCGCCAGGCGGAAAAGCTGGAAGCCATCGGCACCATGGCCGGCGGCATCGCTCACGACTTCAACAACATTCTTGCGGCCATCCTGGGCTACGGGGACATGGCAATGAACGCCGCCCCTGAGGGGAAGGTCCGGCACTATGTCGGCAACCTCATGTCGGCCGCGCACAGGGCGAGGGCGCTGGTTGACCAGATCCTCAGTTACAGCCGCAGCACCCACGGCAAACATTTGGTGGTCAACGCGGGCATGCTGGTGGAGGAAACGTTGGAACTGGTGCGCGCATCGCTGCCGGCAGGTATCGGCCTTCAGGCGCGTTTGACTGAATCGCAAACCGCGGTTATCGCGGATCCGACGCACATTCACCAGCTGGTGATGAATTTATGCACGAATGCTGTCCACGCCATGGAACAGGGAGGAACCCTGAGCGTGACCCTGGACGCGGTGGCGACGCCTCTCGACCGGACGTTGACGCACGGCCAGCTTCCGGCCGGACAGCATGTCCGGCTGAGTGTGCACGATACCGGCTGCGGCATGGAGCCCGCGGTGGTCGACCGCATTTTCGAGCCATTCTTTACTACCCGAGAATCGGGGACCGGGACCGGCCTGGGTCTGGCCCTGGTACAGGGCATCGTCACCGAACTGGGCGGCGTGATCGACGTTGCCAGCCGTCCGGGCAAGGGCAGCACATTCGAAATCTACCTGCCGCGCACCGACGCGGCAGCGATGGAAAAAGCCGAAACCGAGTCGCCGCTGCCGCGGGGCAACGGCGAACGCATCCTGCTGGTAGAGGACGAGAAGCCGCTCATGCTGCTCGCCGAAGAGATGCTGGCAGCGCTCAGCTACGAGCCGGCAGGTTTCACTCGCGCAGCCGAGGCGTTGGCGGAATTTCGCGCCGATCCGCAGCGTTTCGACATGGTGGCGCTCGACCACCTCATGCCCGGAATGACCGGCATCGAACTGGCGAAGCACCTGCGGGCGGCGCGCCGCGGCATTCCCATCGTCCTCATAAGCGGATACACCGGCCCGCTGTTGAACCAGGAGGCGCTTTCAGCCGGCATCGACGAGATCCTCACCAAACCGCTCGACTTCCGGCAACTGGCCGAGGCAATGGCGCGCGTACTGACGCGCGTGGACACACGCTGATCCAAGCACGGACGGACATCTCATCGGCTTGAAGTCTTACGGCCCGCAACACCGGATCTATCGAAACGTGCGCGTACTGATTCTCCCGTCGGGTTGCCGAATGCGCAGTTGGCTGGGTCGATGCACATGTGCCCAGGTGGTAGCACACACCATGGCCGCTGCCTTTTCGTCAAAGAAGAAACTCTCAGCGGAACCTTTGCGGTGAAGGATCCACCCCGAGTCCCCGGGGGAAACGCAAATTACTTTTTCGTCCATTGTGCCAACCGCTCCAATTGGGAGAGCGCGCATCTTGCAGGTATCAAGTGACACGGGAGCGACAGAGTCGCGCTCGTTTCAACGGAGACAACTACCCGTCACGAATCTGTCATGCAGATTTCATCGTTCCTTAGCTTGGCGTCGGTACGGTGCGCAACACATGAACGAGCCTGTATCGGTTCAAGAGCTGGGTGGCGTTCCTTCATCCTTGCGCGTATCGATAGTTACCGAGACCTACCCGCCAGAAATAAACGGGGTCGCGATGACGTTGTCGCGTCTAGTGGACGGATTGTGTCTCCGGGGACATCGTGTACAGTTGGTTCGTCCGAAGCAACACTCCTTGGATGCGCCGGCTCGCAGCTATGGTTTTGAGGAAATACTCAAACCTGGAATCCCAATCCCAGGCTACGCCGGCTTGAAATTTGGCTTGCCCGCCAAACCGGCGCTTCGGCGGCTATGGGAAATGAACCGCCCCGATGTCGTTCACGTTGCCACCGAAGGGCCGCTGGGGTGGTCTGCACTTGCCGCGGCGAGATCGCTAAGAATTGCTATCTCAACCAGCTTCCATACCAATTTTCATAGCTATAGCAAGCACTACGGTGCTGCACTCTTGCAAAAGCCGATCGTTGCCTACCTGAGGAGGTTTCACAACCGCGCACAGGGAACGATGGTGCCCACTGAAAACTTGCGCTGCGAGCTGGAGCGGCTTGGATTCAGGAATGTTTACGTCGTCGCCCGCGGCGTAGACACGAAGCTGTTCTCGCCGTTGCGGCGAAGTGAGGAACTCAGACGCTCCTGGGGTGCCGGCGAGCACACTCTCGTGGCTCTGTACGTAGGCAGGCTCGCGCCCGAAAAGAGTCTGCCGGTTTTGATCGAGTCATATGCCGCAATGCGCCGCAGAAACTCTGCGGTGAAATTGGTCCTGGTGGGTGACGGTCCGGAACGGGTTCACTTGGCGAGGCGATTTCCGGAACTCATTATGGCGGGACCGCGTACCGGCATTGATTTGGCCACGCATTACGCGTCTGCCGATGCGTTTCTGTTTCCGAGCCTCACCGAGACGTTTGGGAACGTGACCCTGGAAGCAATGGCCAGTGGACTGGCAGTGGTAGCCTATGACTACGCTGCCGCAAAGCTGTATCTCGAGCACGGCCAAAGTGGCCTGCTGGCTCCATTGGGGGACACGGCTGCCTTCGTCGAGCTCGCGGCCGCGCTGGCGAACGAACCAATGCTGGCAAGGCGATTGCGTGCCCAGGCGCGCAAGACGACCGAGGGTGCCGACTGGGAAACCGTTCTCGACGATTTCGAGAAAGGCTTGTACAGAATCCTGCAGCAAACAAACTCAAATTATTTCCTGAATAATCAATCTGTCTTGTCGAACTGACATGTGGCTGTAACTTCGTTGTAACAGGCGCGTGTTCTCATGTTGCCATTCAAACTATGAGAATCCCCGCCTGAACCTTCAAGATACGCCGCCTCCAGCGAACCGCTACAGGTCCATCTGGATTTCCGATATTCATCTCGGCACCCCGGGATGCCAGGCCGAATATCTTCTGGATTTCTTGCGGAATAACGAGTCTGAGCATCTTTATCTGGTCGGCGACATCATCGACGGCTGGCAACTCAAGCGCGGCTGGTATTGGCCGCAGTCTCATAACGACGTGGTGCAGAAGGTGCTGCGAAAGGCACGCAAGGGCACCAAGGTTATCTACGTCGCCGGAAATCACGATGAAGCTGCCCGACAGTTCCTCGGCCTGTCGTTAGGAGGGATCGAGGTCTGTGACGAGGCTATTCACACGCTCGTCGATGGCCGCCGGTTTCTTGTGGTGCATGGCGACTTGTACGACGCGGTGCTGCTGCACGCGAAATGGCTGGCCATCATCGGAGACCAGCTCTATACCCTCATCCTCAAGCTCAATCGCTGGTTCAACCACGTTCGAGCGAAGCTGGGGTTGCGTTACTGGTCGCTATCGCAGTACCTCAAGCATAAGACCAAGAACGCAGTGAACTTCATGACTGCCTTCGAAGACGCGGTTGCCAAAGCCGCGCGCACGCGCGGCTTTGACGGCGTGATTTGCGGCCACATTCACAAGCCGTTGATCAAGACGATCGATGGCGTGGTCTACTGCAACGACGGCGACTGGGTGGAAAGCCTTTCTGCGCTGGTGGAGACCTGCGAGGGGGAGCTCAGGATCGTGGAATGGCGGCAACGTACGATTTCCCAGTCCTCCACGCCCTTCGTCGAGAGCGACGACGTGGCGCACGTATGAAGGTGATGATCGTGACCGACGCCTGGTCGCCACAGATAAACGGCGTCGTGACGACGCTCAAGAAAGTCGGGGAGGGACTCAACAGCCTCGGTCATCAGATGCATTTTGTGACGCCGCAGCACTTCAGGTCTCTGCCTTGTCCGACGTATCCGGAAATCCGCCTCAGCATGCTGCCGTATTCGGGGGTCCGGAAACAAATAGAAGCGTTCCGGCCCGATGCCCTGCATATTGCGACTGAAGGCCCGCTGGGCATAGCGGCACGGCGCTACTGCGTGAAGCGGAACCTTCCATTTACCACCGCTTTTCACACTCGCTTCCCAGAGTACGTGCATGCCAGAACAAGGATTCCGCTCAACCTGACTTACCGGTGGCTGAAGCATTTCCACGGACCCTCTCGCGCGCTAATGGTGCCTACCGCGATGGTGCGGCGGGAATTACAGGCCCGCGGCTTCACGAATACCGCGGCGTGGACTCATGGCGTGGACACGGTCACGTTCTCTCCGGGAGAGCGTGATCTCCTCACCGATGAGCGGCCGATCTATCTATATGTCGGCCGGGTAGCCGTGGAGAAGAATATCGAGGCATTTCTCAAGCTCGATTTGCCGGGCTCGAAATGGGTTGTAGGAGAGGGGCCAATGCGCGCCGCACTGGAACGCAAATATCCCGGGGTGCACTTTGCGGGCATACAGGCACCCGCAGAGCTGGCGCGTTATTACCGTGCGGCGGATGTGTTCGTTTTCCCTAGCATGACCGACACCTTCGGTCTTGTTATTCTTGAAGCAC
>Ga0207708_10003970_pt1 | contig 10889 bp, 9 predicted proteins | sample KBSK5101metaG_FD_184340 | JGI IMG/M metagenome (GOLD analysis project Ga0207708, IMG submission 184340) | Corn, switchgrass and miscanthus rhizosphere microbial communities from Kellogg Biological Station, Michigan, USA - KBS K5-10-1 metaG... | ecosystem: Host-associated > Plants > Roots >...
GGCGCGGGCTTACTCGCTGCGCCGTTTGCCGCCGGCGCGCAGCCGGCTGGGAGGGTGTACCGGATCGGTTTCATCGCGACCGCACCGCGTAATGAGATAGAGCACATCATCAAGGCGCTGGACGACGGATTACGGGAACTTGGGTACTTTGAGGGACGGAATGTTGTATTCGAGCGGCGGTTTGCGGACGGCAAGCAAGAGCGGCTCGCCGCGCTCGCGGTCGAGCTGGTTAAGCTGAAAGTCGACATCATCGTAACGGGATCAAATCCGGTAATCGCCGCGGTCAGGCAGGCGACCGCAACGATTCCTGTCGTGATGGCAGTCTCGAGAGATCCAGTGGGCTCGGGGTTCATCGCGAGCCTCGCCCGGCCTGGCGGAAACATCACCGGGTTGGCCAACGATCCCGCTCCCGAAATCATGGGGAAGAATCTGGAGCTTTTGAAGGAGGTTGTCCCACGAGCTTCTCGCGTGGCCTTGTTGTGGAATCCGGTACCAGCGGGCGCGGCAATCTACAAAAACGCGGTCGAGACGGCCGCCCGCAATCTGGGCGTGACACTCCAGTCGGTGGAGATTCGGGCGGAGAACGAATTCGAGAGCGCGTTCGCTGCAATGATCCGCGAGCGCGTCAACGGGGTTGTGGTGACTTCGGACCCCATTTTCCTTGGCTCCAGGAGTCAGCTTGTTCGTCTGGCGGGAAGGCACCGGCTGCCCACCGTGTATGTGCAGCGTGAGTTTGTGGAAGCCGGCGGGCTAATGTCCTACGGGGGGAACCTCGCTTACCAGTTCAGGCGCGCCGCTGTATACGTGGACAAAATCCTCAAGGGCGCGAAGCCCGCCGATCTGCCGGTCGAGCAACCGACCCAATTCGACTTGGTCGTGAACATGCGAACGGCGAAGGACCTTGGCATCAAGATTCCCAACTCGGTATTGGCGCTGGCGACGAAGGTGATCGAGTAGGACGCAAAGCCGGGCAGCGAATCGCCGGTCTCGCGATGTTGGATTAGAATAGTTCGACCCGCGAGGAATACAAAAACCAATCCCGCTGTTATTGCTGAGTACGTCCAAGGAGGGACCATGTCCCAGATGATCAAGACATCGCTGACCGTCAACGGCAAGCGCCACACAGTCACCGCGCTGCCCGATACGCCGCTCTTGTGGGTGCTGCGAGAGGATCTGAAGCTGACGGGCACCAAATTCGGCTGCGGCGCGGGGCAATGCGGCGCTTGCATGGTGCATGTGGACGGCAAATCGGTGTTTTCGTGCCTTCTTCCCGTCAGTCAGTTGAGCGGCCGCAGCATCACGACAATTGAAGGCCTCTCCCCAGACAGCAGCCACAAATTGCAGAAAGCCTGGCTCGCCGAGCAGGTGCCGCAATGCGGTTATTGCCAGTCCGGCCAGATCATGCGCGCAGCTGATCTCCTGAAGTCGAATCCGCGACCGACGCACGAGCAGATCGTCGAGCACATGAGCACGAACATCTGCCGTTGCGGGACCTATACGCGGATCGTGAAGGCCGTTGAGCGTGCTTCGCGTGAGGCCTAAACATGCAAAAACAACTCGTCAAAGCTTCCCTGGATTCCGGTTTGCACCGGAATGACGATCACGTTGATTTGAATCGCCGCCATTTCATGACGGGCGCGGCGGGACTCACGTTCGGCGTTGCCATCGGTGTCCCGTCGCTGTTCGACGCGACGAGCGCAAACGCCGCCGGCAAGGACGTCGTGATGTGTCCTTATGTGACGATCTCGACCGACGGTACGATTGCCATCATGTCGCCCGCTGCGGAAATGGGGCAGGGCTCTCTTACGTCGCTGCCCTTGATTCTGGCGGAAGAACTCGACGCCGACTGGAGCAAGGTTCGCATCGTGCCGGCGCCGCCGATCGAAAAACTTTACGGCAATCCGGGCTTCGGCGGGCTCATGTATACCGCCGGAAGTTTCGCGGTGAACGGATATTTCACGCCGCTGCGCACCTTCGGCGCGCAGGTGAGGCAAGTGCTGCTCGACACTGCGGCGCGGCGCTGGAACGTTCCGGGTGGGGAACTGACGACCGGCCCGAGCATGGTAATCCACGAGAAGTCCGGGCGCCGCATTTCGTACGGCGAGCTCGCGGAATTTGTCGAAGTGCCTGCGGTCGCGCCGAAGATCGAAGCATCGCAGCTCAAGAAGACGAAAGACTTCCGCCTGATCGGCAAAGACGTTCCGCGCGTTGAGCTTCCGGGCAAAGTAAACGGGACAGCGCCGTACAGCATCGACGCCCAGGTGCCCGGCATGGTGTACGCGGCAGTCCTGCGTGCGCCGGTCGAAGGAGGCGCACCGGACCGCGTTGACGATAGCGGCACGCGCGCGATCGAAGGGATAATCGGCACGGTCCAGCTTCCGTACGGCGTCGGAGTAATCGCCGAGACGCCGTGGGCCGCATTCAAGGGCAAAAATGCGCTAAAGGTGACGTGGGCGCGTGGCGGTAAAGCATGGGGCCATTCGACCGAGCAGGGCCTGCGCGCTTTCACCGCGATCGCGCGCGACGAATCGCGCAGCGGCGTGGCGTGGGAGAAGGTCGGGGATGCACCCGCCGCGATGAAGCAAGCTGCGAATGTGTACGAAGCCGAGTACACGTGCGATTACGCGTATCACGCCCAGATGGAGCCATTGAATTCGGTCGCTGCGGTTTCGCCGAATGCGGACGCCGTCGAAATCTGGTGCGGCACGCAAAGCCAGAGTATGGCGGTCACCGCCGCGGCGAACGCGCTCGGTATTCCAGTCGAGCGCGTTAAATTCAACGGCTCGCTGCTCGGCGGCGGATTCGGGCGGCGCGGTCATCGCGACGAGGAATTCGTCGTCGAGTCGGTGCTGCTGTCGAAGGCGACGAAACGCCCCGTCAAACTTTTGTGGACGCGGGAAGACGACGTGCGCAACGGCCGCTTCCGCCCCCTGTACGTGCAGCGCATCAAGGCGGGTTTCGACGCGCAGGGGAAACTCGTCGCCTGGCATCATCGCATCGTTTGCGACCAGGTACTCGCATTCCAGGACCCCGTGCGTCACAAGCTCGTCAAAGGCAGCGACGGCATAGCCCTGCGCGGCGGCGAATTGAAAACCTACGATACGATTCCGAACCGCTTCGCCGAAGGCATGCTCGAAGACACCGGCATCCGCACTTCATCGCTGCGCGCAATCGGGGTGGGGCCGACCAAGTTCGCGGTCGAAGCGTTTCTCGACGAGATCGCAACGCGCCGCAATCTCGATCCAATTGCACTCCGGCTCGACCTCCTGAGGAATCAGCCGCGCGCGCGCGCCGTCGTCGAAGAGGTCGTGCGCATGGCCGAATGGAACAAGCCGCGGCCCGCTGGACGCGCGCTCGGTTTTGCGTACATCGATTACACCGGCTCGCAGTTGGGCGGCATCGCCGAAGTCTCGCTCGATAAAAAGAGTGGCGTCATTCGCGTGCATAAATTCTGGTGCACGATCGACTGCGGTATTGCAATCCAGCCGGATAACGTGATTGCTCAGACCGAAGGCTCGATCGTTTACGGTCTCGGACTCGCGCTGACCGAGCGCATCACGTTCAAGGACGGCGCGATCGAGCAGTCGAACTTCAACAACTATCCGGTGCCGCGCATGCGCGACGTGCCCGAGATGTTCGTGAAGGTGATGCCGACAGATAATCATCCGACCGGCGCCGGGCAGATGTCCACGCCGCTGGTCGCGCCGGCGATCGCGGCCGCGGTGTACAAGCTGACCGGCGCGCGATTGCGCCATCTGCCGATGACGCCGGAAAAAGTGAAGCTGGCGCTGCTCGAGGTGGATCGCAAGCTGGCGTGAGACTGCATTAAGGATAGTCATCCTCGCGAAAGCGGGGATCCAGGCGGCTTAAGTTGGCCCCATCCTACCTTCCCGAGGGAAGGGGATTCCGGCGTACGCCGGAATGACGGAGAATGGATTGCGTCTTTATTCAAGGAGAAGCTCTAATGGAACGCAAGAAGGCAAGTGATTTTCCACAGGAAGTGCTGAACCTTTTCGACGGCTACGTGCACGGGCGCATGAGCCGCCGCGATTTTCTCGACAATGCCAGCAAATATGCGGTGGGCGGCTTCACCGCGGCGGCGATGTTGGAGAGCCTGCGCCCCCACTTTGCATGGGCCGAGCAGGTCAAGAAAGACGATTCACGGCTAAAGGCCGAGTACGTCGAGTATCCGTCGCCGCAGGGCTCGGGCACGATGAAAGGTTATCTCGTGAAGCCGGCAAACGCGAGCGGCAAGCTGCCGGCGGTCGTCGTCATTCACGAGAACCGCGGGCTGAATCCGTACATCGAAGACGTGACGCGCCGCGTTGCGCTGCTCAACTACATCGCGTTCGCGCCGGATGCACTGACGCCGCTCGGCGGCTATCCGGGCGACGAGGAAAAAGCCGTGAAGGCCTTCGGCACCCTCGATCCGGCCAAGCGCATGGAAGACCTCGTGACGGGCGCGCTTTACGTGCAGAAGCGTCCCGAAAGCACGGGCAAGCTCGCCGCAGTGGGCTTCTGTTTCGGCGGGGGTATTGCGAACGCGCTCGCGGTGCGCCTGCCCGATCTCGCGGGCGCGGTGCCGTTCTACGGCGCGCAGCCGGCCGCGGCGGATGTCGCCAAAATCAAGTCGCCGCTGCTCATTCACTACGCCGGGCTCGACGAGCGCATCAATGCGGGCTGGCCAGCGTATGAGGCGGCGTTGAAGGAGAACAAAGTCCGCTACGAAGCGTTCATTTATCCGAACGTGAACCACGGCTTTCACAACGACACGACGCCCCGCTACGACGAAGCGGCAGCCAAGTTGGCGTGGCAGCGGACGGTGGATTTCTTCAACAAGAATCTGCGCGCTGCCGGCTAGGAAATCGATTTGCGGGCGGCGACTGCGGCAGTCGCCCCCCGCGGCGCGAGAACGCGCCCCCCGCTGCGAAAATGAGAGCCGCTACGCGCATTTGATTCGGCCCAACGCGGTGGTCAAGCGCTCTCGCGCGCCCGCTTTTTGCGCGGCACGATTCCCGCTTTTACTTTTCAGTGCCGTGTATTCAGCAACGCATTGGAATCCGTCATTGCGACGCGGGAAGTGCAGTGCAAAGTTATGTAAAGATAATTTACTTTGCGCGCCGCACCTGAATATTATTCCTGCTATTAGAAATAGCGGGAGACGATCATGCTGGCAAAGCGATTGGCGGCTCTGTGCGCAACGGCCGGTTTGGCGTTCGCAGGCCAGGCGGGGGCGATCGTGATCAATGACGGCACATCCAGCGCCGACTACATAAACCTTGCCAACACCACGCCCTATAACAGCGTAGGCCAGATCTTCGGCACGTCGGGCAGCGGTGGATTCGCGGCGTCGGGCGTCGTCATCGCGCAGGACTGGGTGCTTACTGCGGCACACGTGACGTCCGGCGCGACGTCGCTGCAGTTCTATGTGGATTCCGGCGGGACCGACTTCAGCCGCGGCAATATCAGCGCGGACAGGTGGTACTCGTATTCGCAATGGAACGGGAACCTGGGGTCGGGTTACGACATAGGCATAATGCATTTGAGCACTAGCCTCGGCTGCGGCAGCGTCAGCAGCGCTTACGGCGGATGCGCAGCGGCGCGCTACACCGGGACGAGCGAAATCAACCGGGTCGGGACCGAAGTCGGATACGGCATGACGGGCACCGGTTCGACCGGCGCCACGACCTTCGATGGCATCAGGCGCGCGGGCCAGAACATGGTCGATGCGCTTTACCGGTCTCCCGACGGCGGGGCGCGCATCCTGCTCGCCGACTTCGACTCCGGCTTCCGCTTCGATAACAACTTTGGCAGCCGCTTTCCGCTGCCGCTGGAGTCGCTGATTGCGCCCGGCGACAGCGGCGGGGCCCTCTTCGAGACGATCGATGGGGTCGATTATCTGACCGGCATCACATCTTTCGGCTGGGGTAGGCTCGACGGCGACCCGAACTCCGATTACGGCGACGTTGGCGGCTGGACGCGGGTGAGCGCTTTCAACTCGTGGATAGACGGCATCATCAACGGCGCTAACTCCTTCGCCTCGCCTAAGGAGGGAGCCGGTGGCGGCCAGGCGTTCGCCCTCGAGGTGCCGGAACCTGAAACCTGGGCGTTGCTGCTGTCGGGTATCGCCCTGCTGGGTTTCAAGACGCGCCGGCGCAGAACCTGAGGGCATTGCGTTTCGCCACGCAAGCGAGTGCGGCGCGGCAGCCGTATGTAGCTGATTGAGGCGAAGCGCCGCGGGTTTATACTCTCCCGATAATGTCGCGCCTGCATAAGGGCGCCGCAGGCATCACAATTGCCGGGAGACACTGCTCGTGATCGACGCGGATCGGGGAAGGGCGCACGCAGCTTCGCTGACGGGGCTGCAGCTACTAATCCACGTCGCCTTGGTGCTGTCGGGCGCAGCCGCGCCGGCGTTTGCGCAGACGTTTCCCGATCGCCCCCTGCGCATCGTCGTCGCGTTTTCGACTGGGACCGCGGCAGACATCGTCGCGCGGCAGATTGCATTGAAGCTGACCGATAGCCTCGGCAAGCAGGTCGTCGTCGAAAACCGAGACGGCGCTGCCGGCACGATAGGCGCGGGCCTCGTCGCGCGCGCCACCCCCGACGGCCACACGATGCTCATTGCGTCGCCATCGATTATCGTTAGCCCGCTGCTGATCAAGGATCTGTCGTACGACGTCGCGCGCGATTTTTCGCCGGTCGCGTTGATGGCGATGTTTCCGACAGTGCTCGTCGTGGGTACACAAACCAAAGCGAGTACGGTTAAAGAACTGCTCGATCTCGCCAAGGCTCAGCCCGGCAAACTCAATTATGCGAACGCGGGCCGCGGCACTGCGAGCCACTTGAGCGCGGAACTGATGCGCTCGATGACCGGCGTGAATATTGTCGAAGTCGCATATCGCGCGACCTCGCAGGCGCTGAACGACACGATCTCCGGCGAAGTCGCGATGTATTTTCCCAATCTCGCATCGGCGCTGCCGTCGATCCGAAGCGGACGGTTAAGGGCGCTGGCGGTCACCAGCGCGCAGCGCTCGCAGGCGGCGCCCGACATTCCGGCGCTCGCGGAGACCCTGCCGGGATACGAAGCGGCGAGTTGGTACGGTATAGTCGTCCCGACCCGCACGCCTGCCACGGTTATCGCCCGCCTGCATGCCGAGATTGCCAAAGCCCTACTGGAACCTGACGTTAAACAGCGCTTCCTGAATCTCGGTGGCGACATCGTTTCCGGCGGCCCTGATGACCTGGCGAAAGCCATGCGCGGCGGCACGGAGAAGTGGGGCAGGCTGGTCAAAGAAATCGACTCGCAGCGTAAATAATTCAATCGTTGTTTTTTGGGAGAAAGTCACATGGCCGTCGGCCCGCACAAAATCGAATACGAAGTGATCAAGGGCTGGGAGCAGATGCCCGACGGCTGGAGTTTCTTCGAAGTTGCCGGTGTCGCCTGCGATTCAAAGGACAACGTCTACGTGTTCAATCGCGGCAAGTATCCGATGATCATTTTCGACAAGGAGGGCAAGTTCCTCAATGCGTGGGGCGAAGGCATGTTCAAAAGCCCGCACGGCATCTTTATCGACAACAAAGATAACGTGTGGCTGGCGGACGACAAGGACCACACCGTCCACAAGTTCACGACCGACGGCAAGAAGCTGATGACGCTCGGCGAATCGGGCAAAGCCGCCGACACTGGCTACAAAATCGGCGTGAGCCCCGTGAAGCACGCGGCGGGACCTTTCCATCGCGTGACGAACGTCGCGGTGCTGCCTAACGGCGACATGTACATCGCCGACGGCTACGGCAACGCGCGCGTGCACAAGTTTTCGAAAGAAGGGAAGTTGCTCTTCTCGTGGGGCGAGGTAGGAAGCGGGCCGGGCCAGTTCATCCTCCCGCACGGCATCGCAGTGGACAGCGGGGGCCTCGTCTATGTGGCCGATCGCGAAAATTCGCGCGTGCAGATTTTCAAGCCCGACGGCGAATATTTACGCGAGTGGGGTTTCCTCAACCGCCCGTACGACATCTTCATCGACGACCAGGACATGCTGCACATCGCCGAGGGCGGGTTCCATAACTACATGATGAAGCGGTCGGAAGGGCCGTTGCCCGCGCACGACCAGACGATGATTTATCCGCCCTGCGGCCACTCGCCAATCGCGCGCGTGACCGTGTGCGATCCGGATGCCAACATCTATGCACAAGTTGGAGGCGAGAACCCAGTACTGCCCGGAAACTTCGTCGCGCCGCACGGCATCTGGGCCGACAAGAAAGGGGATTTCTACGTCGGCGAAGTAATCGTCAATGCCGGGGCGGTCAAGCGCATGGCGCCGTTGAAGCCGGCGGGGTTTCAGAAGTTTCGGAGAAGGACGGGGTGACAGGGCTGGAACCGATAGTCAGGAGCCCGGCTTGCATGCCAGTCACGCGGCGGGCTGACTAAGCCGCTTGTGAAAGTAGTCCCGCCAGGAAGCGGGCAGTGCAGGATGCGCACTTGCACGTTCCAGGAGGGACTGGTTCGATGCATCCGTGGAATAAAGCGTGACCACGTCGGCGATCATCAGGCCCGCGTCATCGTGCGCTATCTGCTCGATGACATCTCCGGCGCCGACCTCTCCTTCGCGTTCCACCGCGAAGTAAAAACCGCTTCTTCCGCTCCGCAAGAACCGCTTTACGATGTCAACCCGCCCGAAGCGTATCGCGAGCTTGTAGCATGGCATGCGGGGTTGAGTGACAATCAGCTCAACGGTGCCCACGCGATAGCGATCGCCGATGCAGACTTTGTCCTCCAGCATTCCCTCGGTCGTGAGGTTTTCGCCAAACGCGCCCCAGTTCAGCTCCGCGGCTTGCAGCTCCTTTTGCCAAAAAGCATAGTGCTCCATCGGGTATGCGTATACAGCCTTCAACGGCCCGCCGTGGACAGATAAGTCTGATTGCCTGTCGCCCTGCAGGTTTTCGCGCGCGACGTTTATGCGTCCCGGCGCGGGCGTTTTAAAGATCGAGGTTTGAACGCGTTGCCCGCGCCATTCAACCTCGCGCGGCTCACCTACACTGACGGCAATGAGTTTCATCGAAAATCGGGATCAAATGGCTGGACTTGATAATGTGCGCACTGTAACAAAAATAATCGGGCATTGTCCTCGATAGCGGTCAATCCGGTTTGCGCGGCGCGCGGGGCGCGCGGGGCGAGCCGGACCCGCCTGACACTGCATCGTTGAACGTCGCGCAGACCGTTTTGCATTTCTCGCGGCTATGCGATTCGAAGAGATCGACACGCGAGCCGTCGTTGAGGCGCGTCCGTGCGTAAAAATACGGGTCGCCGTCGCTGTCGCGGGATTCCACGATCTGAGCGCTTGCCAAATCCCCGAACAGCATGTCGCGCTCTGTGCGGCTAAAGGGATATCTATGAACGATGCGCATGGTGCCGCGTTGAACGGATACGATCACGCATGGCCGGCTCGCGGCAAAGGCTGAGAAGCCAAGCCCCGCGATCCAGAAGACGCTCATGATCACGGCCTGCCAGAAGCCGTGCGACTTCGAAGCCGACAGGTCGCGAAACAGAACCCAGGTCATCAGGGCCACGAAGGTCATGAAGACCGCCATGAAACCCCAGAGGAATGCGGCTTTGTAGTTACGAAAGATCAAAGGATCATGTCAAAAAACGGAGTGAAAAAGTGCCCGACGCTGATTTGCCCGAAACCTTAATACATGGTCAGTGTCAGTTCCGTCACCACGGTTTCGTTGCACCTAAGGCTTTTCCACGAGCCTGAACACCGTCACCTTGTGGCTGCCGCCGAGGGCGCGCTCCTTCACCGTGGCACGGATGATCCCGTAGATGACGCCCGGCTGCGAGCGGTCCCAGGCGATGCCCTGGCCCCGGATGTTCATTGGAATGACGTCCACGAGTTCGAGCACCGAGCCGGCTTTCGGCAACCGCATGCGATAGAGCTCCGCCGGATCGTGGCCAGTGAGATAGAGGTATCCGTCCGGCCCCCATGAGCCCCCGGAGTTGCTCATGTCCTCAAAGCGGTCGAGGATCGCTTTGGGCAGCGTCCACGACTGCAGTGGCCGGAAGTCCTTCGTGAACTTCACCATCACGGTGTTCGCCTTGTGTCCGTACGGTGTCTTGCCCGGCCCAAACAGGCGGTCGTAATTCGCGAAGGTCATCCACCAGTGACTGTCGTGCCAGTCCACCCATGTAAGCGAGCCCCACTGGATACCGAAGCTGTGGCTGCCGATGTGCTCCATGTTTTCGGCATCGAAGATCTCCAGCGAGCTTGTCATCGGCCAGTCCGGATAATTCGAGTGAGCGGCGTAGAGCTTGCCGTCCATAAGCATCGCGCTGTCGAGGTGCACGATGGGGCCGCTTTTGGCGCCTTGCCACTTTTTCAGAAGCTTGCCGGTCTTCTTGTCATACTTGCCGATAACATAGTTGTCGACGGCGTAGAAGTGGCGCGCGTCCACGCCCACGCCCTGGTTCGCCTCCGGCACCGGAAATTCTCCGATCTGCTCCAGCGCCGGCGCCGCAGCCGCCGGTCCGGCCGATGCCAGGAATGCCGCCAAAAGAACCGCTGCTGCCGTCCGCATGTTGTTCTCCCTTTGTGAGGCCGCTGATTCTAAGTCCTGCCTGTTTCAGCCTGATTAGTTGCAAACGCACATAAACCGGCGTAGCTTGGCGCCAGCAGATTCCCCGCCGGTCCCGCCAGGAACAGATTGTTGGTTGGGTCACGTCGGGTCTCGATGAAATTCACGCTTCGCTCCAATTTGGGCAGATATCGGAGGATGGCAGTTTTTTCGCGGCTGATGAGGAGTAGTTCGCTTTGCATGAGGACGCCGGCCGCGGTGAATTCCATACCCCAATCGTGGATCGCCGTACGACCATCCCCCTGCTTGTAAACAAT
>Ga0207708_10003975_pt1 | contig 10876 bp, 15 predicted proteins | sample KBSK5101metaG_FD_184340 | JGI IMG/M metagenome (GOLD analysis project Ga0207708, IMG submission 184340) | Corn, switchgrass and miscanthus rhizosphere microbial communities from Kellogg Biological Station, Michigan, USA - KBS K5-10-1 metaG... | ecosystem: Host-associated > Plants > Roots >...
GATCGCGAACTGCAGCGTCGGCGCGAGGTACTGGATCAGCCCGAGCTGCGTGAGCGGGATCCGGATCGCCGCGGCGCCGAAGAGCATCAGCGGCACCGCGGTGAAGATGCCGCCGAAGGCGAGCAGCAGCGCGTGGCCGGCGCCCTCGGAGGTGAACGTGCCGTCGCCGTTCGCGCCGAGCACGAGCAGGTAGGCGATCGCGGCCGGAGCGAGCACGGCGGTCTCGAACCCGAGGCTCTGCATCCCGCCGACGCCGGCGCGCTTCTTGATCAGCCCGTAGAGCCCGAACGAGCACGCGAGCGTGAGCGCGATGTACGGCGGGCGCCCGTAGTCGATCGTGAGCACGATCACGGCGACCGCCGCGATCGCGACCGCGAGGCCCTGCAGGCGCGTGAGCCGCTCGCCGAGCACCGTCACCGCGAGCGCGACCGTCACGAGCGGGTTGATGAAGTAGCCCAGCGACGTCTCGACGACGTGCTCGGAGTTGACGCCGTAGATGTAGGTGCCCCAGTTGATCGTCACCAGGACGGCGGCGAGCGTGAGCATCCCGGCGCGCCGGCGGCCGAGCCCGCGCACCCAGCCGAAGCCGGCGGTGATCGCGAGCAGGCCCGCGACGAACACGAGCGACCACGCGATCCGGTGCGCGAGGATCTCGACCGGCGCGGCCGGTTCCAGCAGCGGCCAGTAGAGCGGGAACAGCCCCCACAGCAGGTACGCGCTCACCCCGGCGGCGAGTCCTCTGCGGTGGTTGTCCACGCAACAGACCCTAGCGGTCAGTCCCCCATCAGCCGGAGGTCGAAGCCCGCCGGGGCGTGGATGTTGAGGACCCGCACGGGCGTCTCCGTGCGGTTGGCGAAGGTGTGCTCGACGCCGGGCGGCACGAGCACGAACGTCCCCGCCGGCGCCGGCACGTCGGTGGACCCGAGCAGGAACGTGAGCTCGCCGTCGAGCACGTAGAAGACGTCGTCCTCGTCCTGGTGCACGTGCGAATCCGGGCCGCTGCGGCCCGGCGCCATGGTGATCACGCTGACGTTCACGCGCGGCGAGTGCTCGCTGAGGCCGAGGAACTCGACGTTGCCGAAGCGCACGCCCGCTCCTGGGGGCACGATCACCGCGTGGTCTGGCTGCATCGGCGGATCCTCTCCGATGCGCTCAGTTCCTGTCCACCGCGATCGTGAACGCCGCGCGGTAGGGCCGGCCGGGCGCGGCGACGGCGAACGACCCGGTCCGCAGCGCGTCGGCCGGCGCGGTCATCGGCTCGAAGCAGACGAGGTCCTTGTCCGGCGGGGCGAACACCTGCGCGCAGGGGAAGCCGGACTCGTGGCGCAGCTCGATCCGGCGCCCGCCGCCCGTGACCGAGAACACCGCGCCGTCGGCGACCGCCTCGAAGCCGTCGTCGAGATCGAGCTCCGCGAGCGGGCCCGCGTACGCCGGCGCCGCGACGGACTGGCCCGTCGGCAGCAGCCCGTCGAGGACGAGCCGGCGCATCGCCGGCAGCTCGACCACGCGGTCCGCGCGCGGCGCGTCGAACCAGGGGTGGAAGCCGAACGCGACCGGGACCTCGCCCTCGAGCGCCTCGAGCGTCGTGGCGATCCGCAGCGCCGTGGGGGAGAGCTCGGCGTCGATGCGGATCCGGTGCGGGTACGGGAAGGCGGGACCGTCGCCCGCGAGCTCTGCGGCGAGCCGGGCCGGCCCGGCCTCGAGCACGGCCCACTCGCGCGGCAGCACGCCGTGGATCGGCAGCCCTGTCTTGCGGTCGCGTATGACGACGTCGCCCGCCAGCGGCGCCAGGTCCACGCGGACGCCGAGCGCCTCGTAGTCCCACGCCGCGAGCCGGTTCGCCCACGGGTGCAGCAGCGGGACGCCCATCCAGCGCCCCGTGCGCACGTAGCCCTCGACGCCGTCGCGCTGGGTCAGCAGCTCCTCGCCGTCGTGGCGCAGCGAGTGGCAGACCATCCCCGCCGCCGGGGCGAAGCCCGCCTCGAGCGGGCCCGCGGCGAGGGTGATCACCGTTCGACGAAGTACGCCCCGGAGCCCTGGCCGCTGGAGAACCAGCGCGACGTGACGGTCTTCTTGCGCGTGTAGAACTCGACCGCGTCGCCGCCGTGGGCGTGCAGGTCGCCCAGGAACGAGTCCTTCCAGCCCGAGAACGGGAAGAACGCGACGGGCGCGGCGACGCCGATGTTGACGCCGATCATCCCCGCCTCGACCTCGTGCCGGTAGCGGCGGACCGAGGCGCCGGACTCCGTGAAGATCGAGGTGCCGTTGCCGAAGCGGCTCGAGTTCACGAGCTCGATCGCCTCGTCGAGCGTGGCGACGCTGATGATCGAGACGACCGGGCCGAAGATCTCCTCGCAGGCCGCATCCGAGCCGGGCTGCACGTTGTCGAGGATCGTCGGCCCGACGAACGCGCCCGGGTGGGCGGGATCCGCATCCGCGCGGCCGTCGACGACGATGTCCGCGCCGTCGGCGCCCGCCTGTTCGATCGCGGCCCGGATCCGGTCGCGGGCGGACTCCGAGACGACCGGGCCGACGTCGACGCCGTCCTCGAGCCCGTCGCCCACGCGCAGCCCCTCGGTGGCGGCCTTCAGCGGGCCCATCAGCTTCTCGTGCGCCTCGCCGACGGTCACCACGACCGAGCCCGCCATGCAGCGCTGGCCGGCGGCGCCGAACGCGGAGCCGATGATCCCGTCGACGGTCTTGTCGATCACGGCGTCGGGCATCACGACCATGTGGTTCTTGGCCCCGCCGAGCGCCTGCACGCGCTTGCCGGAGGCGGCCGCGCGCTCGTAGACGATCCGCGCCACGGGCGCCGAGCCGACGAACGAGACGGCGTCGATGCCGGGGTGCTCGAGGATCCCCTCGACGATCTCGCGGCCGCCGTTGACGAGGTTCACGACGCCGGGCGGGAGGCCAAGACCGTCGATCACCTCGAACGCGATCTGCTGCGTCATCGGGACCTGCTCGGAGGGCTTGAGCACGAACGTGTTGCCGCACCCGATCGCGAACGGCAGGAACCAGAACGGCACCATCGCCGGGAAGTTGAACGGCACGATCGCGGCGCACACCCCGACGGGCTGGCGGATCGTCTCGGCGTCGACGTTGCGCGCGACGTCCTCGAGCACGCGGCCCTGCATCGTGGTCGGCAGCGCACACGCGCACTCGACCATCTCGATCATGCGGGCGACCTCGGCGCGGGCGTCCGGGAGCGTCTTGCCCATCTCGGTCGTGACGGAGCGGGCGAGGTCCTCGCGGCGCTCGACGAGGCCCTCGCGCAGCGCGAACAGCTTCTGGGCGCGGCCGATCGCGCTCACCGCTCGCCACTCGGGCAGCGCGGCGCGGGCGGCGCCCACCGCGGCGTCGAGGTCGGAGGCGGCGGAGAGCGGCACGCGGGCGAGCGTCTCGCCCGTGGCCGGGTTCGTGACGTCGAGCGCGTCGTCGCCGGTGGCGGGGGTCCAGCGGCCGGCGACGTAGTTGTCCAGCAGGCGGGTGGAAGGCGTCGTGGTGGCCATGGGCCGATCCTAAGGCCCGAGATCGAGCACGGCGAACCCGAGCCCGAACACGAGCGCCAGCTCGATCGCCAGCGTCACGAGCGCCCACAACACGGCGTCGACGCGGCCGTGCCGGCGGCCGACCCAGCCCGACAGCAGCGCGGGCACGAGCAGGCAGCCGGCGATCACGGCGACCGTGGAGGCGGTGGAGAGCTCGCGCAGGTCGCCGCCCGAGCCGTCGATGATCGCCAGCAGCAGGCCGGCGCCCAGGGCGGGGAGCGGGACGAGGCAGATCAGCCAGGGCGCGAGGCGCCGCCGGCGGTCCCGGCGGGCGCCCTTCTCCTGGCGCTCGCGGCTTCGCGACTCGAGCCGGACCTCAGCGTCTTCGACGGCCTTGAGGTCCGGGTCCACGCCGTCAAGCCTAGATCCACCGATCATCGTGGATGGCTCGGTGCCGTGGGCCGAGTCAGAGTTGATTGACCGCGCATCCTCGTGGTGGATCACTTGGGTCGCGGTCAATCGGCTCTGGCGAACGGCCACGGTGCCGAGACGCCGCGAGAATCGGTGGATCTGGGCTAGGTTCTAGACGACCGCCTTGGTTCCCTTCGCCACGAGCGCGCCGAGTCCGTAGCCGATCGCGGCGGCCACCATGCCGGCGGCGATGTCGAACACGTAGTGGTTGCCGGTCGCGACGACGGCCAGGGCCACGGTCGGGCCCCACAGGTGGCCGGCGACCTTCAGCCAGCGGTTCGAGGTGGCCGACGCGACGACGATGCCGATCGCGAACGCGAAGCCGACGTGCAGGCTCGGCACGGCCGCGAGCTCGTTGTAGAAGGAGGTCGTCAGGCTCGAGTCCATCGCGAAGCCGGTCTGGCTGGAGATCGTGTCGACCATCCCGATGCCGGCCAGCCGCGGCGGGGCGACGGGGAAGAGGCCGTAGACCGGGATCGACAGCAGCCAGGTGGCGAGCACGGTGTTGCGCAGGAGCACGTAGTGCGGGCGCGCCTTGCGGTGCAGCATCCAGAGGGCGCCGGGGAGGACGACGAGCTGGGCGGCGAGGTAGACGTGGTTGAGCGCCCACAGGACGACGGTGCCGCTGAGCGCGGTCTGGACGGCGCTCTCGATGCCGACGCCGAGCGTGTCCTCGAGGCGGACGATCCAGTGGGCGTTGTTGGTCGCGTCGCCGAGGTCGCCGATCGTGAAGTAGCGGGCGCCGGAGTAGACGAGGTACGCGAGGAAGAAGAGAGCCACCTGCGCCCCTCCGCGCGACAGCCGCGGGAGCCGCAGGACCCGGCTCGGCGCGGGTGCGGGATAGGTGAAGGTGGACATAGGCGGAACCTACGGCCGCCGGAGGGGCGCCTCCACGGAGCAGGCTCCAATCCGCGTGTGCGGCGAACCGCACCCCGGGTGGCGGTGTGCCTCAGCTGCGCGGGGTGGCGACCGCCGCGGCGCGGCGGCGCGGGCGCAGGGCGCGCCAGATCGCGGCGCGGTCCGCGCCGGCGCAGATGACGGCGATCGCGAGCACGGCGCCGGCGAGCGTGAGCAGCAGGCTCATGCCGATCATGAACGCCGCGACGTCGGCGGCGTGGACGGTCGTGCCGGTGGCGGGCCCGAAGCCCGCGGCGAGCATCGCGACCGACGCCGCGGCCGACGCGGGGGCGAGCGGCAGCAGGCGCCCGCCGCTCTGGGCGAGCATCACGAGCAGCACCGCGGCGGCGCCGGCGGGCAGCGAGAAGGCGAGCAGGAAGCAGCAGATGGCGGCCGCGCGCAGCGCGCGCGAGCCGGCCTGCCACGGGAGCACGCGGCGGGCGAACGTCGCGGGGTGCCCGAGCGGGGCGCAGCCGCGGCCGACGCCGGCGGCGATCCGGCTCATCCGGCCGCCGCGGCGGTGCAGGACGAGCGCGACGACGGCGAGCAGCGCGATCGCGCCGCCGGCCGCCGCGAGGGTGGCCGGGCCGGGGAGCCCGAACGCGGGCGCGGCGCCCAGCGCCACGGCGAGGCCGATGACGGCGACGCCGACGAGCGCGTCGCCCGCCGCCTCGGCGACGAGCGTGCCGGCCAGCACGGAGCTGCGCGTGTCCTGGGCGCGGCGCCCGAGCAGCAGCACGCGCACGAGGTCGCCGCCGCGCGCGGACACGACGCCGCCCGCTCCCGCGCCCGCGACCCACGCGAGGATCGCGTCGCGGCGGCGCAAACTCTCGTCGCCGGGGTTCGCGGCGCGCACGATGGCGAACCACCCGCGCCCGCGCACGGCCTGGTTGGCCAGGTGCAGCAGCACGCCGAGCGCCAGCCATCCGACGGATGCGCCCGCGAGCGCGTTCCCCATTTGACTCACCCAATGCATAGTACGGGCAGTACCCGTGGAGGGGTACGGCCAGCCGTACTATCGGCCTAAAGCGGCTCGCCCTTCAGCGCCCGGACATAGCGCTCGGCGGAGCGCTGCACGATCGCGCTCCCGTCGCGCTCGATCGTCGTGCCCCACCAGGCGCCCTGGATGCGCTCGAACGCGTACGGCTCCAGTGCCGCCGCCATCCGCCGCACCTCGGCCGCGGGCAGGGGGATCAGGTTCGGATAGGAGTACATGAACGAGACCCACTCACGGTCCGGGATCACCTGCACGACGTCGCCGCTGAGCAGCGTCCCGTCGCCGTCGGGCCGGTGCAGCACCGTCGCCCCGGCGAAGTGCCCGCCGAGGCGCAGCAGGGTCAGCCCGCCGAGCTCGCGGGTCTCGCCCTCCCACAGCTCGATCGCGTGGTCGGGGCGCATGATCCAGTCCGCGTCGTCGCGGTGCAGCAGCACCGGGCAGCCGAAGCGGTGCGCCCAGTCGACCATCGAGGCGTAGTAGTGCGGATGGGAGATCGCGATCGCGGCGAGGCCGCCGAGCGCCTCCACCGCCTCGGCCGTCTCGTCGTCGAGCAGCGTCACGCACTCCCACAGCACGTTGCCGATCGCGCTCGGGACCACCAGCGCGCGCTGGCCGATCGCGAACCGCGGCTCGGAGCCGATCCCGACCAGATCGCCGTCGCGGCGGACCGCGTTGACGTGCGTCGCGCGCAGCGCCTCCATGGTCGTCCAGTGCTGTCCGTCCTGCGGCACCCACTGGCGCGCGTCGGCGCAGATCGCGCACACCTCGGGCGGGCGCTCGGCCGCATCGTGCTGGACCCCGCACGTGTGACAGATCGCGTGCGCTTTGACCATTGCGCGCGGGAAGCTACATTTCCTGGGATGACGGCGGCGGTCGAGGCACCCGGCGAGCGGATGACGCGGACGCTGGACGCCCTCCCCGGCGCGGTCGCCGAGGCGCGCCGCTGGGCCGCCGGGGTGACCCGGGGGCTGCTCGACCCCGACCAGGCGCAGAGCCTGCGGCTGATCGTCTCCGAGCTCGTGACCAACGCGCTGCGCCACGGCGCCGAAGGCGAGCAGATCGACCTCGCGGTCACGCCGAAGCCCGATTTCCTGTGCGTGCAGGTCACCGACGACGGGCCCGGCATCGCGCCGCGCCCGCGCGCGATGGAGACCGACGAGGAGGGCGGCTTCGGCCTCTTCTTCGTCGAGCAGCTCACGCGCCGCTGGGGCGTGACGCGCGAGAACCGGCGCACCCGCGTCTGGTTCGAGCTCGACTATCGCTGAAGCGGGCGGGTAGTCCCCGTCTGTGACCGAGAACGAAGAACGCACCGCCGGCGGCCTGCTCGGGCGCCTGGCCGGTAAGACCAAGGAGACGGCCGGCTCCCTGACCGGTAACGAGGACCTGGCCCGCGAGGGCCGGCTTCAGCAGGAGGCCGTGGACGCCCGCGAGGACGCCCAAGAGGAGGCCGCCGCGGCCCGCCGGGCCGAGCAGGAGGCCGAGCTCGCCGAGGCTCGCGCCCGCAACGAGCAGGAGCGCAAGGAGCTCGAGAACGAGCTCGCCGCCGAGCGCCACGAGGAGCAGGCCGAGCGCGACCGCGCGGTCGCCGAGGCCGACGCCGCGGCCGAAGCGCGCCGCAGCGAGCAGGCGGCCGAGGCAGAGCGCGAGCGCCGCGAGCGCGCCGCCCGTGCCGCCGAGAGCCGCGCCGCCGTCGGCGAGGCGGAGGACCTGCAGGACGCCGCGGCGTTGCGGCGCGAAGCCGAGCGCGCGGAAGCGCGTGCCGAACGACTCGAGCGGGAGGAACGCTGACATGGACCCCTTCGGCATCCCACGCGCCGCCATCGGCCTCGGGCTGCGGGTGGCGAAGCTTCCGCTGGACATCGCCGGCGCCGTGCTGCGGCCCTCGCCCTCCGATCAGGAGCGCGAGCGGGCGGAGACTCTGAGAGACGCGGCCCGGACCCAGGCAGAGATCGCCCGCGAGGAGCGCGAGCGCGAGGAGCAGGCGGCGCAGCGCCAGCGGGAGCAGGCCGCCGAGCGCGAGCAGGCGCAGAAGCAGCGGGCGGCCTCGGAGGAGCAGGCGCGCAAGCGCCGGGCCGCTGAGGCCGAGCGGCGCCGCAAGCAGGCCGCCGAGAAGTCCGCCGCCCAGCGCGAGGAGGCGATCGACGGCAAGGCAAAGCGCGATCAGCTCGAGGCGCTCGAAGCCGAAAAGGCAGCGCTGGACCGGCGCGAGGCGGCGCTCGCCACCGCCGACGAGGCCGACCGGCTCGAGGATGCCGCGGCGCGAGCGAAGGGCCGGCGGAAGGGTCAATAAGCGGCCGGGGCGGGCCGCTACCGTGGAATGGGCCGCAGGCGAACGGATCGGAGGCTCCCTTGACCGCCCCGGCATCGGCCCCACGCAGCCGAACGCCCCATGACCACGCGACCGACGAGGCGCGCATGCGCCGCTACGGCGCGGAGCGACGGCCGGAGGACCGGGCGTGGCTCGTCGACCGGTACCTGCCGCTCGCCCGCCACGTGGCCTCGCGCTACCGCGGCGGCAGCGAGCCGTTCGAGGACCTCGAGCAGGTCGCGGCGCTCGGCCTCGTGAAGGCGATCGACCGCTTCGACGCCGACCGCGGGACCAGCTTCACCAGCTACGCCGTCCCGACGATCTCCGGCGAGGTCCGCCGCCACTTCCGCGACCACACGTGGGCGCTGCGCGTCCCGCGCGACCTGCAGGAGCTCGCGATCAAGGTCTCCAAGTCCGAGGCGGGGCTGCAGCTCGAGCTCGGCCGCGCGCCGACGGCCGCCGAGCTCGCCGACCGCCTCGACTGCACCGTCGAGGAGCTGCTCGAGGCCCGCGACGCCGCCGGCGCCAACCGCATGAGCTCGCTCGACGCGCCGATGGGCTCCGACGAGGACGAGGGCGCCTCGCTGGCCGACATGCTCGGCGCCGACGACGAGCGCCTCGAGGCGGTCGAGCGCGTGATGACCGTCGATTCCGCGCTGGCCTCCCTCGACGAGCGCTCGCGCACCATCCTGCGGCTGCGCTTCAACGAGGAGCTCACGCAGGCCGCCATCGGCGAGCGCGTCGGGCTCTCGCAGATGCACGTCTCGCGCCTGATCCGCCAGGCGCTCGACACGCTCAACGACGCCGCGGCGCCGGGCGACGGGCTGCGCGACGCCGCCTGATCAGGCGTCGGCCGGGTCGTCCACGATCCGCAGCTTCTGGTCGAGCTGCATCACCGAGAACAGCCGCTCGACCGCGCGCGGGCCGCGCACCACGGCGAGATCGACGCCCTGCCGGCGCGAGCGGGCCTCGAACTTCATGATCGCCTCCAGCCCGGTGGAGTCGAGGAACTCGAGGTTGCGCAGGTCGACGACCGCCAGCTCGATGCCGTCGAGCTCGGAGACGCGCTCGAAGGCGGTCGTCAGCTGCGGCGCGGTGGCCAGGTCGAGCTCCCCGTGGATCGCGATCTCGACCCGGGTTCCCGACCGGTCGGTCAGGATCCTGAAATCCGGAGGTCGAGTCATGCGGCGGGCAGGGTATACAAGATCCCCGATGCTTCAGCTCACCCTCGCACTCGAGCGCGATGTCGACGCCCCGGCGCGGGCCCGCACGATGGTCCGCGGCCTCAAGCCGCTGCTGGGGTCGGAGCGCACCGAGGACGCGACGTTGCTCGTCTCGGAGCTGGTCACGAACGCCGTCAAGTACGGCAGCGGGCCGGTCGAGCTGCACGTCGAGACGGGCGACGACCTCCGCAGCCGCTTCACGATCTCCGACGCCGGCGGGGGCGACACGCCCGCGCTGCGCGAGGCCGGCGGGCGCCTGGCGGGCGGCTACGGGCTGCACCTCGTCGACCGCATCGCGGACGACTGGGGCGTCAAGCACGCCAGCATGCACGTCTGGTTCGACCTCGGCTAGGACAGGAAGCTCTCGCGACCGCGCACGTGCGCGGCCGCGTCGCGCAGGCGGCCCGCGAGCGCGCTCGCGTCGTCGAGCTCGTCCTCGACGGTCTCGGCGGCGAGCTCGAGGTTGCCCGCGAGGTGCTCGATCGGGAAGTCGCGCGCCTCCAGGACGCCCGCGAGCCAGCCGACCTGCTGCTCGAGGTCGACGTGGCCCTCGACGTCGCCGATCGCCCAGTTGAGCAGGTGCTGGGTGTCGTGGACCTCCCACTGGCGGGCGAGGTCGCCGTAGCGCTCGAGGTCCTCGGGGTAGCGATGGAAATAGCGCTCCGAGACGGCCGCGGCCAGCGGCAGCAGCGCCACCGGGCGGCCGCCGAGCATCGCGTGCTCCGGCGGCGGCCAGCCGCCCGGCGGCTGGGTGCGGCGGTCGCTCACTCCGCGACGACCTCGTACGTGTGGAGGTGCTCGAGGCGCTCGAGCTTGATCGCCGCCTGCAGATCCGGGTCGATCCGGTCGTGCGAGACGCGGTGCTCCGCCGAGCGCATGTAGGTCTTGAAGGCCTCGCGGTCGCGCCAGCGGCTGACCATGATCAGCTCGCCCTGGTCGCGGTCGGACTGCCAGACCTGCAGATCGACGAAGCCGTCCGCGTCGTCGACGAGCCCGACGCGCGAGCGGAACGCGGTCACGAGCTGCGCGGCGCGCTCGACCGGAACGCGCAGGCGGGACATCGACACGTACATGCCACCGCAACGCTAGTGGGTCTGGCGCCCGCGGGTGGTGGGTAAAGTGGCCGCAGATGCGGGCCGACACCCAAGCACCCGCGCTCGGCGGTTCGCCCGAGCAGGTGCGCGACGGCTATCTCGAGGCGCTGCTCGCCTCCGATCTCACCGGCGCCCGCACGGTCCTCGACGAGGCGATCGCCGCCGGCATGCCGGTGCGCCGGATCTACCTGGGCGTGCTGCAGCCGACGCTCTACGAGATCGGGCGCCGGTGGTCGCGCGCGCAGATCTCGATCGCGCAGGAGCACCTCGCCACCGCCGCCACGCAGTCCACGATGGCGCGGCTGGCCGAGAGCCTGTCCGACGGACCCCGGCGCGTGCGCGCGGGCAGCGCGATCGTCGCGTGCGTGAGCGAGGAGCTGCACGCCGTCGGCGGG
>Ga0207708_10003976_pt1 | contig 10876 bp, 8 predicted proteins | sample KBSK5101metaG_FD_184340 | JGI IMG/M metagenome (GOLD analysis project Ga0207708, IMG submission 184340) | Corn, switchgrass and miscanthus rhizosphere microbial communities from Kellogg Biological Station, Michigan, USA - KBS K5-10-1 metaG... | ecosystem: Host-associated > Plants > Roots >...
GCAGGTGCTCGAAGGTAGTCGCCCCCGGTTCGGCTCGGCCCGAGAAGCCGTCGGCCTCGAGCAGCTCGTAGCGCTCGGGCGTGACCCAGCCGTCGCCGCCCTCGTCGCCGTAGACGTAGACGGCCCGCCCCTCGGCCAGCGCCTCGACCACACCCTGGCCGCGGCCGAGGACGAAATCGGCGTCGTCGGCAACCTCGATCCGCGCTTCGGCGAGCACGCGGTGGACGATTCCGCGCCGGTAGTCGGAGACGCCGTCGAGGTGGACCCGTGCCTTGCTCGGACGCTCGGGCAGCTCGCCGCGCGAGACGAACCGGTCGAGGTCGACCGGGCGGCGGAGACGGACGAGTTGCTGCGGCAGCGCCGCGGCCCGGACGCGCTCGCCGGTGCGGTCGTCGAACACGACCACGCGAGCGACCACGCCCGCCAGCTGCGGGGGCAGCCAGACGTCCTCGCGATCGCCGTGCGCCGCGAAGACCTGCGCGGTGAGCGGGTAGAGGTCGGCGAGCAGGAGCGCGGCCTCGGCGTCCTGGCTGTAGATCAGGTCCGGCGCGAGCGGCAGGCCACGCTCGACGCCGACGACGCGCAGCTCCTCCGGCGAGGTCAGCTGCTCGGCCGAGAACACGCGCACCTCGTGCCCGAGCCGCTCGAGGTGCTCGGAGACGGTGACCAGATAGGAGCGCGGCTCGAGCGCCTGGGTACCGAGGAGGACCTCCACCGCTCCCGATTATCGCGTGCCGACCGACATGCCGAGGAGCCGCGGCAGGGCGGCGCCGGCCCGCGCAGGGAGCGAGCCTCGGCGGCCCTGCTCCTCGGCCTCCTCGCAGGCCATGATCGACGCGCGCACCAGGCCTCCGCCGAGGCGGCGGAACGGCTCGGGCGGCAGCTTCGGCACGCGGCGGGTGACGAGCGGCAGGCGCGTCAGCTCGTCGTCGACCGCGAGCACGAGCCGCGCCAGGATCTGCCCGCCGAGCCAGCTCGGGCCGACGCCGTGCCCGGAGTAGCCGGCGCCGTAGTGGATCCGCGTCCCGGGCACGGTGCCGAAGAAGGGCAGGTGATCGGAGGAGACGTCGATCGGGCCGCCCCAGGCGTGCGTCACCTTCGCCTGCGCCAATCCGGGCAGCAGGCGCCGCAACCCCTGCTCGGCCCGCGCGACCGTCGGCTCGTCCTGGGTGAAGCGCGCGTCGAGCTTGCCGCCGAAGCCGATCGGCCCCGAGCCGCTGCCCATCAGCACGCGCCCGTCGTTCGTCGTCCGGAAGTAGTGCAGGAACATGCGCCCGTCGAGGACGGCCTCGCCCCCGGTCCAGCCGATCTGCTCGAGCAGCTCCGGGACCGGCTCGGTCAGCACCACGTAGGAGCCGAAGGCGGTCACCTGCCGGCGCAGCGGCTTCCAGCCGGCCGCTGCCGCGTTCACGGCGACAACGATCTCCTTCGCGCGGACGCGGCCCTGTGCGGTCTCGACGACGCCGTCGCTGACGTTGGTGACGCGCGTGTGCTCGTGCAGCCGAACCGAGTCGAGCGCCGCCCGCCGCAGCGCGAGCACGAGGCGCGCGGGCTGGACGGTCGCGCCGTCGCGCAACAAGACGGCTTCGCGGAAGACCGGCGAGCTGATGCGCTCGGCGAGCGCCTCACGCGAAAGCGCCACGGCCTCGTCGGGCACGCCGAGCTCACGGGCCGCCTTCACCTCGTCGCCGACCGCGTGATCCTGGGCCGGCGCGGCCGAGACGCGCAGCATCCCGCCCTTGCGCAGCCAGACGTCGGCGCCGGCCTCCTCGGCGAAGGCGCGCACGCCGGGGATGATCGCCTCGCTCGCCCGCGCCACCGCGAGCGCGCCGTCGTCGCCGAAGCGCTCGCGCAGCCGGGGCAGGTGGCTCCAGTAGCCGTGGCAAAAGCCGCCGTTGCGCCCGCTCGGCCCACGGCCGCACTCGTCGGCCTCGAGCAGCACGACGTCGAGGCCCGGCTCTCGAGCCTTCAGCGCCAGCGCCGTCCAGAGGCCCGTGTAGCCGCCGCCGACGATCGCGACATCGGCGTCGGTGTCGCCCCCGAGCGGCGGCGCGGGATCGCCGCCGAAGCCCGCGGCCAGCGCCTCCTCGAGCCACCAGACGCGGCTCAGATCCGCTGCCAAGCCTCCTCGAGCACCGTGCCGAGGATCCCGACGAGCTCGTCCCACTCCGCATCGCCGGCGACCAGCGGTGGCGAGATCTGGATCACCGGGTCACCCCGATCGTCCGCGCGGCAGATCAGCCCGGCCTCGAACATGCGCGGCGTCAGGAATCCGCGCAGCAGCCGCTCGCACTCCTCGTCCGAGAACGTCTCGCGCGTCTCCTTGTCCTTGACCAGCTCGATCGCGTAGAAGAAGCCTGTCCCGCGCACGTCGCCGACGATCGGCAGCTCGAGCAGCTGCTCCAGCTTCACCCGCACCGCGTCCTGCTGGTCGGCGACGCGCTCGACGATCTTCTCGCGCTTCATGATCTCGATGTTCTTCAGCGCGATCGCGGACATCACGGGGTGGCCGCCGAAGGTGATGCCGTGCGTGTACATGCTCGTGTCCTCGAGGAATGGCTCCATCACCCGGTCGGTCGCGATCACCGCGCCAATCGCGGCGTAGGACGACGACAGGCCTTTCGCGCAGCAGACGATGTCCGGCCGGATGTCGTAGCGCTCCGAGCCGAACCAGTGGCCAAGCCGGCCGAAGGCGGTGATCACCTCGTCCGCGGAGAGCAGGATGTCGTAGCGGTTGCAGATCTCGCGCACGCCCTTCCAGTAGCCCGCGGGCGGCGTGAACGCTCCGCCGGCGTTCTGCACCGGCTCCATGTGCACCAGGCACACCGACTCGGGCCCCATCGCCTGGATCGTCTGCTCGAGGTCGTCCAGCAGGTACGCCGTGAACTGCTCCTCGGTCTCGTCCGGCGGGCGGTGGTAGCGGTTCGTGTTCGCGACGTGCCGCACCTCGGGGACGAGCGGCTCGAACGGCGTCCGGATCGCCGGGATGCCGTTGATCGAGAGCGCCCCGAAGGTCGTCCCGTGGTAGGCGACTCGGCGGGCGACCGCCTTGTACCGGCGTGGCGTCGTGCCGCCGCCGACGATCGCGTCGTGCATCGTCTCGGGCTCCTGCGCGCCGGCACGCGCACCGGGCGTGACGATGTTGCGGGTGCTCTTCTCCCCGCGCGCGAGGTAGTACTGCCGTGCGAGCTTCCAGGCCGACTCGACCGCCTCCGAGCCGCCCGAGACGAAGAAGACGCGGTTGAGATCGCCGGGCGCGAGCTCGGCCACCGTCTCGGCGAGCTCGATCGCGCGAGGATGCGCGTAGGACCAGTTCGTGTAGAACGGCAGCTCGCGCATCTGCTCGAGCGCGGCCTGGCCGATCTCTTCGCCGTAGCCGTAGCCGATGTTGACCGAGAAGAGACCGGCGAGCGCGTCGAGGTACCGCTTGCCGTTCGAGTCCTCGAGGTAGCAGCCGTCGCCGCGGACGATGATCGGCACCTCGGCGTCGCCGTAGCCGCCCATGCGCGTGAAGTGCAGCCAGAGGTGGTCCCGCGCGGCCTGCTGCAGCTGCTCGGGTGAGAGCGCGGAAGAGACGACGGTCATGTAGCTCCTTTCGAGCGCCGCATCTGGACGAGGACGTTGACGAGCATGGCGGTCAGCGCGATCACGAAGATGGCGGTGCCGATCACGTTCACCTGCGGCGGCGCGCCGATCCTGGCGGCACCCCAGACGAAGAGCGGGAACGTGATCCGGTTGCCGGAGTTGAAGTAGGTGACGACGAAGTCGTCGATCGAGATCGCGAAGCAGAGCAGCAGCGAGGCCAGGATCGCCGGCGCGATCAACGGCAGCGTCACCTTGCGGAACGTCGTCCACTCGTTCGCCCCGAGGTCCATCGCCGCTTCCTCGAGATGCCGGTCGAAGCCGACCAGGCGCGCCTTCACGGTCACGACCGCGAAGCTGATGCAGAACATGATGTGCGCGATCAAAATCGTCCAGAAGCCGAAGATGACGTTCAGGTTCAGGAACAGGGTCAGCAGCGAGGCGCCGAGCACGATCTCGGGGGTCGAGAGCGGCAGGAAGATCAGGATGTTCGTGCTCGCGCGGCCGCGAAAGCTGTAACGGACGAGCGCGAGCGCGATCGCCGTCCCGAGCGCCGTCGCCACCAGGCTGGCCACCAGCGCGATCTCCAGCGAGAGGACGATCGAGCTCCGGATCCCGGGCACGCCGTCCCAGTAGCGCCAGTTGTTCCAGGTGAAGCCCTGCCAGGTGTAGTTGAACTTGCCGGTCGGGTTGTTGAAGGAGAAGACGATCACGACCGCGATCGGCAGCAGCAGGTACACGAAGAAGAGGATCGAGTAGACCGTCAGCACGTTGCGCTTGACGAAGGCCCAGACTCCCGCGAGCGGGTTGCGGCGCTCCCGCCGCTCGACTGCCACGGCACTCATGCGGCCGTCCCCGTCAGCTGCTCGGTTCCGACCAGGCGCGCGTAGAGGAAGACCGCGATCAGGATCCCGCCCATCAGGATGAAGGACATCGCCGCAGCGGCGGGATAGTCCGTCTGCTCGAGGAACTTCGACTGAATCACGTTGCCGATCATGTGGTTGTTCGTCGACCCGAGCAGCTGGGCGTTGATGAAGTCACCGGCCGCCGGGATGAACGTGAGCAGCGTCCCGGCGACGACGCCGGGCAGCGAGAGCGGCAGCGTCACACGCAAGAACGCGTGCAGCTTGCTCGCGTAGAGGTCCTCCGCGGCCTCGATCAGCCGCCCGTCGATCTGCTCGAGCGACACGTACAGCGGCAGCGCCATGAACGGCAGGAAGTTGTAGGTAATCCCCGCGACCACGGCGGTCGACGTCGCGAGCAGCCGCCCGCTCGGCCCGAGGATGTGCAGCGACTGCAGCGTGTTCACCACGAAGCCGTTGTCCGACAGGATCGTCTCCCACGCGAGCGTCCTGATCAGATAGGTGACGAAGAACGGGGCGACGATGAACAGCAGCAGCAGGTTCTTCCAGCGCCCGCCGCGGAACGCGATCCAGTAGGCCACCGGGTAGCTCAGCACCAGCGCGAGCGCCGTCGCAATGCCGGCGTACTCGAGCGAGCGGACGAACTGGGCGCGGTAGTCCCGGATCGCGTGCCAGTAGTTGCCCCAGGCCCACGTGAAGGAGTAGCCGAAGTCGATGTTGCCCGACTGCAGCGACTGGTAGGCGAGGAACCCGAGCGGGACGACGAAGAACACCGCCAGGAAGAGGATGCCCGGCGCGAGCAACAGGTACGGCGTCAAGCCCCGGTGACGATGGAAGAGGCTCAAGCGCTAGCCCGAGACCAGGTCCTGCCACTGCGTGACGTACTTCTGGTTGTTCAGCGCCTTGCTGTCGAAGATCTTGACGCTGTCGAGCATCTTCGCCGTCGGGAAGATGAGCGGGTTGCTCGCGACCGGGGGGTTGTACTTCTTCGCCCACTCGCCCGCGCCCTTCACCGGCGGGATGTAGTAGATGCCCGTGATGTTCCGCTTCGGGTCGCCGGCCTCCATCAGGCCCTGGACCTTGGGGTCGTAGACGTAGTTCATGTAGACCGACGCGGTGTAGACGTTGCCGCCCGTCGGGATCAGCATGTTGTCCGTCCACAGCGCCCCACCGGCCTCGGGCACGTTCCAGTGGATGTGCTTGTTGCCGATCTGCGCGATGTCGCCCGACCAGGACATCGCCGCGGCGAGGTCGCCCTTCGCCAGCGCGGGCGCGTAGTCGTTGCCCGTGAACTGACGGATCTGCTTGTTGTCGGCGGCCTTCTTGATCCGGTTGAACGCGGCGTTCCAGGACTTGTCGGTCACGTTCGTGGGGTCGTCGCCGTTGGCGAGCATCACGATCGTGATCGCGTCGCCCATCGAGTTGAGGACGGTGATCTTGCCCTTCAGCTTCGGGTTCTCGAGCAGGTCGTCGACCGACAGCACCGGGTCGGTGAGCGTGTCGTTGTAGGCGATTCCCGTCATGCCCGACTGCCAGGGCAGGCTGAACTCGCGGTCGGGGTCGAAGTTCGGGTGCTGCTGGACGTCGACCAGGTTCTTGATGTTCGGGATGGCCGACTTGTCGAGCTTCTCGGCCCACCCCTTCTTGATCACCTGCGAGAGGTAGCGGTCGTTGTCGGTGAGGACGATGATGTCCCGGCCGATCGACTGGCCGCGCGAGAGCTGCCCCTGGATCTTCCCGTAGAAGCCCGCGTTGTCGTTGATGTCCTCGACGTAGTCGACGTTGACGCCGAACTTCTTCTTGAACTCGACCAGCGACGGGTGCGTGTGGTTCTTGTTGTTCGTGTCGATGTAGAGCGTCCAGTTCGAGAAGTGGAGGTTGCTCGCGAGCTTCTGCTCGACGCTCGTGGTGCCGCCCGAGGCCTTGGTGCCGCTGCTTCCGCAGGCGGCGAGGATGCCTGGAATCGTGATCGCGGCTCCTCCGATCGCTGCCCGCTCGAGCAGCTGCCGCCTGGTCAGGTGGTCGGTCATGCTTCGGCTCCCTCCGTGGAATCGACGACGAACGTGGAGTCAGGGCTCCACGAGATCTCGCTCGGCGCCTGTTCGGCGACGCCGGGCTCGCTGTTCTGGACGTAGACGCTGACGTTGCCGCAGCGCGTCTCGAGCACGTACTGCGTCGCGACGCCGACATAGGCGGTCTCGAGCAAGCGGCCGGTCAGGCGATTCTCCTCGCCGTGCCCGAGCCGGATCTTCTCCGGGCGCACGCCCACGGCGACCTTGCCGCTGCGCCCGCTCAGGATCGCCTCGGGGACGCGCACTTCGGTGCCGTCGTCCAGGCGCACGCTCCCCGGTCCCGTGACGTTGCCCGGGAGCAGGTTCGAGATCCCGAGGAAACTCGCCACGAAGGCCGTCCGCGGCCGCTCGTAGAGCTCGGACGGGGTGCCGAGCTGCTCGATGCGGCCGGCGTTCATGATCGCGATCCGGTCAGCCATCGTCATCGCCTCTTCCTGGTCGTGCGTGACATGGATGAACGTGATCCCGACGTCGTTCTGGATCGCCTTCAGCTCCAGCTGCATCTGCTTGCGCAGCTTCAGGTCGAGCGCGCCGAGCGGCTCGTCGAGCAGCAGCACGCGCGGCTTGTTCACGAGCGCGCGGGCCAGCGCGACGCGCTGCTGCTGGCCGCCGGAGAGCTGGCGTGGCTTGCGCTTCTCGAGGCCCTCCAGGCCGACCAGGTGGAGGATGTCGAGCACCCGCCCGCGGACGTCGCCGCCGCGCACGCCGCGGCGCCGGAGGCCGAAGGCGACGTTCTCGAAGATCGTCAGGTGCGGGAAGAGCGCGTACGACTGGAAGACCGTGTTCACGTCGCGCTTGTAGGGCGGCCTGCCGCTGACCGGCTCGTCGCCGAGGTAGATCGTGCCCTCGGTCGGCTGCTCGAAGCCGCCGATCATGCGCAGGGTCGTCGTCTTGCCGCAGCCCGAAGGGCCGAGCAGCGCGAAGAAGCTGCCGCGCTCGATCTCGAGCGAAAGATCGTCCACGGCGGCGACGTCCTCGAAGCGCTTGGTGACATGGTCGAGGCGCATGTCCGCGGTGCTCGGGGCGGCCGGTGCCTGCTGCTGCTCGGTGACGGTCACTGCACGCCCGCCCGCGCGCCGTTCTCGACGCGGGCGCCCCAGTCGTAGAGCTGCTTCCAGAGCTCGAGGTAGAGGAAGCTCTCGGTCGAGACGACGCCGTCGAGCTCGCGCATCCGGTTGGTCACGTCGAGCAGCTGCCGCCGGTCGGCGCAGACGAGCTCGACGAGGATGTCGAACTGCCCCGCCGTGACGACGACGTAGCCTGCCTCGTCCCATTGCGCGATCGCCTCGGCCACCGGGTCCGGCGAGCCGCTCGTGCGGATCCCGACCATCGCCTGCGACTCGAAGCCGAGCCCGAGCGGGTTGGTCACGCCCGTGACCTGAAGGATGTTGTCGGCGCAGAGCCGCTGGTAGCGGGCGCGGATCGTCGCCTCCGAGACGCCGACGTCGGCGGCGATGCGCCGGAACGGCTCGCGGCCGTTCTTCTGCAGCGCCTCGATCAGCCGCTGGTCGATGCCGTCGAGGTGCGGGGCCGCGCTGACCGCTCCCCGCTGCCGCTCGCGTAGCTCAGGTCTGCGCAATGCGAGGTGCTTCTAGCACTTCTCGACGCACCGGGTCAACCGAGAAGCGCCGCCGAGCCGCATTGCGAAGGTCTTGACCCGGTGCCCTTTGCGCGACAAGCTCTGCCCGGAACCGAGGAGAGGGAGAGGACGATGGCACGCACACCGTTGCTGCGCGCGCTGCGCCAGCTGGCCGGCGAGCACGCTGCGGCCGAGAAGCTCGGGGTCCCGGTCGAGGAGCTGCGGGCCCGCCGCGAGGAGCAGGCGTACTCGCGGAAGGACTTCCTCAGGCGCACCGGGGCCGTCGGCGCCGCGCTGGCCGCAGCCGGTCCCGCCGGGGCGCTCGTGCGCACCGCCCGCGGGGCGACGGCGCCTCGAATTGCGATCGTCGGCGGCGGCATCGCGGGCCTGACGACCGCGCTCACGCTGCAGGACCGTGGGATCGGCTCCACGGTCTACGAAGCCCATCCGTCGCGCATCGGCGGCCGCATGCACTCCGACTTCGTCGACTTTCCCGGCTACTGGGCCAACGGGCAGGGCGGCGAGCTGTGCGGCGAGCTGATCGACAGCGGGCACAAGACGATCCTCGGGCTCGCCAGGCGGTTCAACCTGGCGACCACCGACCTCCTCGGCGCCCAGCCGAACGGCTCGACCGACACCTACCGCTTCTTCGGCGACTACTACCCCGCGGACGAGGCCGATCGCGACTTCAAGGCGATCCATGCGGCGCTGCACAGAGACCTGTCGGTGGCGAGCTACCCGACCACCTACAAGATTTCGACGGCCGAAGGAATCGCGCTCGACAACATGAGCATCTACGAGTGGATCGAGTCCCGCGTCCCAGGCGGCCACTCGTCACCGTTCGGCCAGCTGCTCGACGTTGCCTACAACATCGAGTACGGGGCCGAGACGACCGAGCAGTCGGCGCTCAACCTGGTGTACCTGCTGGGCTACTCCGGGGCCGCGCTCTCGCTCTACGGCCAGTCCGACGAGCGCTTCCACATCGCCGGCGGCAACACCCTGCTCCCGCTCGCGATCCGCGACTCGATCGTGCAGGCCCAGGGCGCTTCGGCAGTCCGCATGGGCTGGCGGCTGAGTTCGGCGAACGCGAACGTCGACGGGACGGTCGCGCTCGCGTTCGACTCGCCGGACGGCAAGCAGACCGTGACGGCCGATCACGCCGTGCTGTGCATGAGCTTCAGCGTGCTGCGCACGCTCGACACGGCGAAGGCCGGCTTCGACCCGCTCAAGAAGACCGCGGTCACGAAGCTCGGCGCGGGCGCCAACTCGAAGCTGCATCTGCAGTTCGCCGGCCGGCTCTGGAACACGGCCGGCCCGTGGGGCCTGTCGAACGGCACCAGCTACGCGGACACCGGCTATCAGAACACCTGGGACGTGACTCGCGGGCAGCCGGGCTCGACGGGGATCCTGGTCGACTACACCGGCGGCAACGTCGCCGCGGCGCTGCGAGCGTCGGTGCCGTACGCGACAGCCGCGAACTCGCAGGTTGCCGTGTACGCCAGGCGGTTCCTCGACCAGCTCGAGCCGGTCTTCCCGGGCATCAGGGCGCGCTGGAACGGCAAGGCGACGCTGTCGAACCCGACGCTCGACCCGAACCTGCTCTGCTCGTACTCGTACTGGAAGCCCGGGCAGTACCACACCTTCAGCGGCTACGAAGGCGTGCGGCAGGGGAACATCCACTTCGCCGGCGAGCACTGCTCGCAGGACTTCCAGGGCTACATGGAGGGCGGCGCGTCGGAGGGCGTGCGGGCGGCGGGCGAGATCCTGGCCGATCTGAAGATCGCCGGTCACGCAACGCGCTAGAGTCGCCTCAGTCCGACCCAGGGAGGAGCGAGTTGACCACCATGTACGCGGTAGTCGATCCGGCGACCGGCGAAACGGTCAAGGAGTACCCGACGATCACCGACGACGAGCTGCGGGACGCAATCGCCCGCGCCGACCGGGCGCACCGGGAGTGGTCGGCGACTACGAGTGTCGCCGACCGCGCTTCGCTCATTCGGCGCGTCGGCGAGCTGCACACGGAGCGACGGAAGGAGCTCGCCGGGATCATCGTCACGGAGATGGGCAAGCCCTTCGGGCAGGCCGTCGGCGAGGTCGACTTCTCCGCGTCGATCTACGAGTTCTACGCCGACAATGCCGAGGCACTGATGGCGGACGAGCCGATCGAGCTCCTCGCGGGCGAGGGATCGGCGGTGGTCCGCCGCAGCTCGCTCGGTGTCCTGCTGGGGATCATGCCCTGGAACTTCCCCTACTACCAAGTCGCGCGCTTCGCGGGACCGAACCTGATCATCGGCAACACGATTCTCTTGAAGCACGCCCCCCAGTGCCCGCAGTCGGCCGAGGCGATGCAGCAGATCTTCGACGACGCCGGCTTCCCCGACGGCGCCTACGTGAACATCTACGCCACGAACGAGCAGATCGAGTGGGTGATCGCCGATCCGCGCGTCCGCGGCGTCTCCGTCACCGGCTCCGAGCGCGCCGGCGCCGCCGTCGCCGAGATCGCCGGCCGGAATCTGAAGAAGGTCGTGCTCGAGATGGGCGGCTCCGATCCCTTCATCCTCCTCGGCACCGACGACCTCGACAAGACGGTCGAGGACGCTGTCGCCGCGCGGATCGACAACGCGGGCCAGTCGTGCAACGCCGCGAAACGGTTCATCGTGATCGACGAGCTCTACGAGCCGTTCCTCGAGAAGTTCACGGCCGCGCTCACCGCCGTGAAGCAGGGCGATCCGCGCGAGCGCGAAACGGAGTGCGGGCCGCTGTCCTCTCGGGTCGCGGCC
>Ga0207708_10003978_pt1 | contig 10873 bp, 9 predicted proteins | sample KBSK5101metaG_FD_184340 | JGI IMG/M metagenome (GOLD analysis project Ga0207708, IMG submission 184340) | Corn, switchgrass and miscanthus rhizosphere microbial communities from Kellogg Biological Station, Michigan, USA - KBS K5-10-1 metaG... | ecosystem: Host-associated > Plants > Roots >...
CATTATGGTCGGATCCTTTCGCCAGTCGCTCGACGCGTGGCTCGTCCAAATGCTGCCCGCCGACTTGTACGTGCGCGCCGCGCGCGTCGGGGAAACAGGATTTTTCACCGCGGAACAGCAGGCAGTAATTGCCGCGACACCGGGCGTTGAGCGCGCCCAGTTCGTGCGCAGCCATCGGCTGCTGCTCGCACCCGGCCAGCCGGCCATAACCTTGCTGGCGCGTTCCATCGACGCAGCCACCGCAAACCGAATCCTGCCACTGGTCGGCTCTTCGTCGATACCGCAGGCAGGCGCACCGCCGCCAGCGTGGATTTCGGAGGCGACCGCCGATCTGTTTCAACTCGGCGTTGGCGATGAGGTAAGGCTGCCTATCGGCGCTCGTCCGACGTCGTTCACCGTTGCCGGCGTCTGGCGCGACTACGCGCGACAAACGGGTGCGATAGTTATCGATCGCGAACTCTATATGCGCATCACCGGCGACCGTCTCGCCAACGAGGCAGCATTGTGGCTGGTGGCCGGTAGCGCATTCGAGCAGGTCGAACAGGCGCTGCGCGAGCGCCTCGGCGCCGCGGCGGACTTCGAAATCACTACCACGCGGGAAATTCGACTGCGGTCATTGACCGTTTTCGACCGCACTTTCGCCGTGACGTACGGCCTGGAAGTCATTGCGGTGCTGATCGGTTTGTTCGGCGTCAGCGTGAGCTTCAGCGCCCAGGTTCTGGCGCGGCGGCGCGAATTCGGCGTGTTGCGCCATCTAGGCATGATGCGGCGTGAGATCGGGGCGATGCTGGGGTGTGAAGGCATTTTGGTGTCGGCGCTGGGAGTTGGTTTTGGACTGGGACTGGGCTGGCTCATCAGCCTGATACTGGTGCATGTCATCAACCGGCAGTCGTTTCATTGGAGCGTGGATATGCACGTACCGTGGCTGGTGCTCGCCGCATTGGCCGCCGCGATCGTGGCGGCAGCCAGCATCACCGCCGTTGTGAGCGGGCGTCGCGCGATGAGCAACAATGTCGTGAGCGCGGTACGCGAAGATTGGTGAGCGTGTGAGTTTTTTAAGAATGCGGGACGCGAAAAACGCGGCACCAACTGTCTCGAGACGGCGGGCCTTGGCGCTGCTGGGCGGGATGCTCGTCACGCCGAAAACTTTGGCTCAAACTACCAGGCATCAGTCGCCCGCGCCGACGTTTGCGCCAGTAGTGCCGGGATATGTGCTGCGCTTTCCTCAGGACGAGGGGAGTCATCCGGGATTTCGCACCGAGTGGTGGTATGTAACGGGGTGGCTCGACAGCGGCAGTGGTTCGCTGGGATTTCAAATCACGTTCTTCCGCTTCCGGCCGGAACTCAAAGGCGATAATCCGAGCGCGTTTACGCCCCGGCAACTTCTGGTCGCGCACGCTGCAATCAGCGATCCTGGGCAGGGCGGACTGCAACGCGATCAGCGTGTGGCACGCGAAGGTTTCACGCTCGCCGGCGCCGGGCAAGATCGGGTTGACATATGGGTTGACGACTGGTCGCTTAAACAGGAAAACGGCACGTATCGCGCGCGCATTCCGGCACGGGATTTCAGTTTTGATTTCACTTTCTCCGCGACCCAGCCCCCTTTGCTCCAGGGTAATGGCGGCCTGAGCCGCAAGGGCCCGCGCCCCGAGTCCGCGAGCTATTACTACAGCCTGCCGCAACTCAAGGTGCACGGCACTTTCACGCGCAGTGGCAAAGCTGAGCCTGCCGTCGGCACCGCGTGGTTTGACCACGAATGGTCTTCAAGCTACATGGACGAGAGGGCAGTGGGCTGGGATTGGGTCGGGATAAATTTCGCCGACGGCGGCGCGTTGATGGTGTTCCGCATGCGCGAAGGACAGGGTGGCAAGTTCTGGGCCGGCGGTTCGTACCGTGCGGCTGATGGCAGGACCCGGAATTTCGATCCCGGCGAGCTGGATTTTGTGCCGCTGCGCCAGTGGCGTTCTTCGCGCAGTGAAGCCGTTTATCCCATCGCATGGCGGATTACCGCGGGTAGCCTGAAAATCGATGTCACGCCGCTGATGGACGATCAGGAAAACGACACCCGCGCTTCCACCGGCACGATTTACTGGGAAGGTGCGGTGCGCGCCCTGCAGGACGGCAAGGCGGTCGGTCGCGGCTATCTCGAGCTTACCGGCTACTGGCGCCGGCTGCGGCTCTGAACAAGATGCCGGCTGCCGCCGAAGCCGAATGTGCTGCTATATGCAGTGTCCGCCTCTTTCATCGCGCAACAAGCCCGAAAATCGCGATGCCGAGCGCCAGCAGTGACAATCCGATCGCGCCGATGCACAAAGTGAGCACCCGCCGGTGCCTGCTCTCGGCAACCTCGAGCAGCTCGACTGTATTCTTGATTTGCGCCGCAAGCTCCTTGATGTGCGCGTCGTTGGTGGTCGCGGCAGCCTGAAGCTCGGTGATTTGCTGCTGCAAAACGTTCTGGTCGGCCGTGTTTTTTCGCGTGAACGCCGGAGAGGCCGCCGCCACTATGCTCGCGACGTGCGGAAGCGCTGCTTTAAGGGCGGGAATGAGCCAGGCGGGCATGTTCAAGTCCTATTGTGAATTAGAGGTACGGGCGTCGCGTTTCAACATTGCTATGCCAGTTGCGTGCCGCGGTATTGTCAGGCGCGCGTCGCGACCGGCGCATCGTCGGTGCCGGGTTCGGCCATCGGCTCAATATGTTTTTCTTCGGGCTCGTGTTCGTTGACGGGCTCGGTTGCAGTTTCGGTCGTAACGATCTCGTGGCCGAGAAACCCGCCCGACTGGTGGCGCCAGAGCCGCTCGTAATGCCCTTTGCGGCGCAGGAGCTCATCGTGCGAGCCCTGCTCGACTATGCGGCCCTGCTCGAGCACGATCAGGCGGTCCATGCGCGCAATCGTGGACAGGCGGTGGGCGATCGCGATGACCGTCTTGCCCTCCATCAGGCCGAGCAGCTGCTCCTGGATTGCGAGCTCGACTTCGCTGTCGAGCGCCGAGGTCGCTTCGTCGAGGACGAGGATCGGGGCGTCTTTGAGCACGACGCGCGCGATTGCCACCCGCTGGCGCTGCCCGCCCGAAAGTTTCACGCCGCGCTCGCCGACATGCGCGTCGTAGGCGGTGCGGTCCCGCCAGTCTCTCAACCCGACGATGAACTCGTGCGCCTGCGCCTTGCGGGCGGCGGCCTGAATCTGCTGATCGCTCGCCTCCGGGCGCCCATACCGGATATTGGCGGCGATCGAGCGGTGCAATAGCGACGTATCCTGCGTGACCATGCCGATCGCCGCGCGCAGGCTCTCCTGCGTCACGTTGCGGATATCCTGGCCGTCGATGGTGATGCGGCCCTGCTCGAGATCGTAGAACCGCAGCAGCAGGTTGACGAGCGTCGACTTGCCCGCGCCCGAGCGGCCGACCAGCCCCACGCGCTCGCCCGGACGGATGGTGAAGTCCAGATGGTCGAGGACGGGGGTCGCGTCGTTGCGGTTGTAATTGAACGTAACGTCTTCGAACCGGATTTCGCCGCGCGTCACCTTGAGCTCGCGCGCGCCTGGCCGGTCGATGCCACTGTGCGGAATCGCGATGGTCTGCATGCCTTCCTGCACAACGCCAATGTTTTCGAATATGCCGGTGATTTCCCAGCTCACCCACCCGGCAATGTTGGCGATCTGCCAGGCCAGCGGCAGCGCGGTCGCGACGACACCGGCGCTGATCGTGCCTTGTGTCCATAGCCATATCCCTATAGTCGCCGTCCCGGTGAGGAGCAGCGCGTTCATGATCGAGAGCCACATCATGAACCGCGTGATCAGCCGCATGTGCATGGCCATGGCGTTCTGATGATCGTCGATCACCTCGCGCACGTGCGCGTCTTCGTCGGCCAGCTTCGCGAAGAGCTTGACCGTGAGGATGTTGGTGTAGCTGTCGACGATCCGGCCCATCACGAGCGAGCGCGCCTCCGAGCTTGTCTTCGCGAGATCGCGCATGCGCGGCACGAAGTGGCGCAGGAAGAAGATGTAGCCGATGAACCAGCAAAGCGTCGGCAGGCCCAGGCGCCAGTCCGACATTGCCATCAGCACGAATGAGCTGATGCCATAGACCGCAATATAGAAGACCGCGCGAATGCTCGATAACACGCTTTCGCGCAACGAGTTCGCGGTCTGCATTACGCGCTGGGCGATGCGGCCGGCGAAGTCGTTCTGGAAAAACGGCAGGTTCTGCCGCACGACGTGCCAGTGGCTCTGCCAGCGCACGAGATTGGTGACGCCCGGCAGCAGCACGTTTTGCCGGATGGCGACGTCGGCGAAAATGACGACCGGCCGGATCACGAGGATCAGCACGATCATGCCGACCAATATCGGCGCGTGTTGCGCGACCGCGGCGTGACGATCGGCGAATTCCATCAACGCCACCAGCCTGCCGATGAAGACGGGGATCACCATGTCGATCAGCGCAACGGCCAGGCTCGTCGCGAACACGGCCAGATACCACCCGCGGGTCTGCCGCACGAAGTGCCAGTAGAACGCCAGCAGCCCGGTGGGCGGAACGCCGGGACCGGTGGTGGCCGTGCCACGGATGCGGGATTGGAGGTAGCGGAACATGCGGGACAGCTACTTTAAACCGACTTGCCTGCTGCGGGGGAGGATGGAAGCTGAAATCGGGACTTGCGAAGATTATTCAGGGTGGTTATCCGACGTTACGCCGTCCATTCTTCGCGCAGCAGCGCGTACGCGATAAGGTCGTCGTACTTCCCGTTAACGAATTGCGCCTGGCGCATGACACCTTCCTTCCTGAAGGATAACCGCTCGAGCAATTTCGCCGACGCGAGATTGTCCGTCACCACGAGGGCGCAGATTTTGTTCAAATTGAGCTCGCGGAAACCGTAGGCGACGATTGCGCCGACGGCCTCGCTCATGATTCCGCGTCGCCAATACGGTGGCGTCAGTTCATACCCAAGCGTGGCGATCCGGTATGGCTTATGCCATGCAAAGAGTCCGCAGGTGCCGATGAGCGTTGCCGGCTCGGCTTTAAGCGCGATGCCCCAACGGAAGCCGTTTTGTCGTTCAAACCATTCGGCGAAGCGCTGAATGATGCCGATTGCCTGTTCGATGCTCGCGAACGCTTCGCAATCGTAAAAGCGCATTACTTGCGGGTCCGAGAAGAACGAAAACAGATTCTCCGCGTCGGCTAGCGTGATCTGGCGCAGCAGCAGGCGTTTGGTTTCGAGGACGGGAAACGTCATAATCGCGAGGGATGCGTTATCAAACTGAACGTTAACATATGCTTTGGTCTTGTCCTTCGCGCTGCGTTTACGCCATGTTGCACTTCATCAATCGCGCCAGATGGGTGATCGCTCTTGCGTTGGTGAGTCTGCATGCGGTCGGCGCCGAGGAGTTGTCCCTCGTGATTACGCCGGTCGGTTCTACGCTGCAACTTCCCGCGGTCCTGATCAAGCCCGATGGCGAGGGGCCGTTTCCGGCGGTGGTGATCGCGCATGATTGCAGCGGACTTGGACCGCGCTCGAGCGGCGCGCCACGGCGCTGGGCGGGAGAGCTGGTGCAGCAGGGCTACGTCGTTCTGATTCCCGACAGCTTCTCGCCGCGCGGCTTCGCGGACGGCGTGTGCTTCATTCCGGGCACACAAACTGCGAGTGTCTATGGGGACGTGCGGGCCGCGGATGCTTACGGTGCGCTGACGGCGTTGCGGGCGCTGCCGTATGTCGATGGCAAGCGCGTCGGCATCATGGGTGGATCGCACGGCGGCTGGACCACGCTCGCGGCGATGTTCGTGCCGCTCGACGCGACCAATCCCTTGGCGGAAGCGAAACGGGATGGATTCGCGGCGGCGATCGCTTTGTACCCGTCCTGCGCGCCGCGCTTTGGGGCGTGGTCGACTTCCCGATTCGGAAACTTCGGTCCGCCGGCTAGTTATTCCGGCGTATACGAACCGATAGCGCCGCTGCTGATACTGATCGGCGAGAAAGACGACTGGACGCCGGCGGAGCCGTGCCGCCGCCTGGCCGAAGCGAGCCGTGCCGCGGGCCATCCCGTCAATATCAAAATCTATCCCGACTCGCATCACTCTTTCGACAGCAATTATCCGGTGCGCTATGACGCGCGGCGCAACAACTCGAGTTCGCTTTCGGGACGCGGCGCGACGACGGGCGGCAATTCCGCGGCATGGGAGGACGCCAAAAAAGAGGTCGCCGCGTTTTTCGCGCAACACCTAAAAAGGAAGCCGTAGATCTTTGAGTCAGGCAAGCTGATTGCTTGCCGGAACGCAAATCGCTAAAGCAGTTTTACGTCGATGTCTTTATCAAAGACGCGCGGGCTCGGGTCCTCGATGAACTGTGACAAGAACTCCGCGTAAACATCCCATTTTCGCCGCCCCCGGTCGTCGAACTCTTCGGAATGGATGGCGATGGAACCAACTCCCTCGAACCGGCGATTGGCTGCCACCGGGCCGATCGCAAGCCCCGAATTGCGGAAAAAAGCCGTCGCGGCCTCCAATGTCAACGCGGCGAGACCGTTGTCGTAGCCGCCGCCAATATCGCAGTGGTTGCCCAGCATGGCGACCGTGGTGATTGCCGGGTGGGACGAGTAATTTACCGCCATGAACAGCTCGCGGTATTCGTCCTGCGCAATTATATTGACGACGTTGCTTACATTGGGCGCAAAAGCGACGTTGGCTTCCACGCCGGTTGCCACTGGATCGAACAGAACGCCGGCCGCAACCTTGACCTCCCCGGGCGGTATCAGGACCTCGTTCGGTGCCACCGGATCGATCAGGCCATTTTCATTCAGTAGCTGCGTGAAAATCGCCGCCGATGCGACGCCGCGGCTGAACGAAGTGATGGCAACGGCGACCGTTCCGCCGGGATGTTCCTCGCGCCAGGCCGACGCTTGCCGGGCAAAGTCATCATAGGCATTCTTCGCGGCGACTTTAACCTGCTTGGTCACCCGGTCGTTCAGCCAGTCGGATTTTCTCAAGGTACCTTTGGTGCCGGGCCCGGGATAATAACTCGCCTGCAAATTCGGAGTCGCCTCTGCGGCCGCGTGCGCCTGCAGGAACAATTGCGCAACGTTGGTATTCTGCGCATGGCCGACCGTCTCCAGTTCGTTGTTGGTGCCGTCGAATGCGGCGAAAAATACGAACTGGTCAGCGCTCGAAATCGCGGCGGGGCGGGCGGCGTTGGCTATGGCGCGTACCTGTTGTTGCGCGGTATTCAAAATGCCTTGTTGCAGGCCCGGGTTTAACGTTAAAGACAGTGTCACGGCAATCTCCTCGTTTGAATCACGACTGCGGTTTATCCGGGTAAATCAGGCTTGTTTCGAGGTCACGGTACATGCGCGGGCCACCGGCCACGCTGTTCGCGGATTTAGGCACGGATGAAATCAGGTACACGTACAACTGGGAGCCCCTGGTCATGAAGTGTATGCGTTTATCCGTCATATTCGCCGGCAGGCGGTGACGCAGGTCAACGGTATCCTCGTAGACTTTTCCACTGGCCTTGTCGCGCCACTTCACATACAGGGAATCGCCGCGCAGCATCGGACCGTGAACGTTGGTCTGATATAAAGGCTTGCCCTCGCTGACGGCTGCTTCCGGCGCGCGCACCGGCAGCTTCGAAGCCCCATAGCGATAGTCCAGCACCTCTGCGTCCTGGCCGTCGTAGCGCATATCGAAGCTGAAAGCGTGGTCGACGACCTCCGCATTCGTTGCGCAGCTAATGAGAGCCAGCATTGCGACAACGAGCAATGCCCGGAGTATTTGGTCTTCATTACTGGCGTGCCCGTTATGTGGCCGCAATGTCATGCGCATGGCGTTACGCTCTACTTCATTGTCTGTACTGCACGTATCGCGATCGAATCCGGGATCGTGATACCGAGGGCTTTGGCGGTCTTGTTGTTGATCACCAGCTCGAACGTCGTTGGCTGTTCGACTGGCAAGTCGGCCGGCTTGGTACCCTTCAGGATACGGTCCACATACGCGGCGGCGCGCCGATAGGAGTCCGCATAGTCGGGTCCATATGTCATGAGCCCGCCGGCGTCGGTGAATTCTCTGGAGCCGGCCACAGCCGGAACGCGATGCCTGGCAGCGAGAGTTGCAATCTTGCCCGCATGCGCGTTGAAGACCGGATCGCCGAGGATGATAAGGGCGTTAGTCTTCTGCTTTGCTATCGAGGCAAAGGCACGCTCCAGATCGTCGGGCGTTTGCGCCGCGACAAATTGAAGCCGAACATTCAAGTTCATGGCGGAAGCCTTCGCCTCGTCCACCTGTTGCTTCTGAAAGACGGCATTGGCCGGATTCCAAAGGGCCGCCACCACGGACGCCTTGGGAAGCAGCTCCCGGAGCATCTCTAACTGCTTGCCGACGAGGTGTGCGGTCAAAGCCGAGTTCCCGGTGACGTTGGCGCCCGGTCGACCAAGGCTCGCCACCAGTCCTGACTGGACGGGGTCGGAAACGCTGATCATCACGATGGGAATAGTGTCGGTCGACTTTTTAGCGGCGAGCGCGGCCTGGGTCACCACCGCGACAATAACGTCCACCTTAAGGTCCGCCAATTCGGCCGCCAGATGCGGGAGCAGCTCGAAACGTCCATTGGCAGATCGATACTCGATGGCGATGTTTTTTCCCTCAATGTAGCCGAGTCGCTGTAACTCCTGACGGAAAACATCTTCGCGCGCCGGCTGGGCGATGGGCGTCAGATATCCGAGCCGGACAACCTTGGCAGGCTGCTGGGCGGCGCATATCGATGGTATCGAGAAAATGGTGGCAACCATCGTGAATAATGTCAGGCGCCACCGAAAGGCCAGTTCCATAATTATCCACTTCTGATTGGACAATTCATAATAGGGCAATCTAACGCGGATCCGCCAGCGTCCGTTTCAGTTCTTCGAGGATTTTCGGCGTACGCACGTTGCGCTCGCCGCGCACGAGCAGGATGAAATTGTCGGCGAGGATTTCTTCGGGATGAATGATGTAGCGCGTGTTGAGCCCGATCGCCGTGAAATATTCCGGCACGTTGGCGGCGTCGAGCATCACCAGCGCATCGCCGGCCCGGCCCGGCGTCCAGTTGGTGCCGGCGCCCATTACCGCCAGCAGCTTGAATTGCAGGCGTTCGAGGTAGGTGCCGGGCAGCGCAGGGTCGAATGCTTCTTCTTTGGCGAACAGCACGGGATAGAACGTGAGCGGCGCGCCGGCGCGCTGCAGCGTGATGCAGTAGCGATCGTCCGGCGCGTCCGGATTGGTGATGCGGCGGGCGGCGAGTTCGGGCGGCCACTTCAGCGGCCCGCAATCGCGATAGCCGACGATCGCATAGAGCGCATTTCTGCGCTCGGGCGCGTTGCGCGAGAGCACGTGAAAAATTTCGTGGAGGATGATGCGGTCCAGTTCTTCGGCCGGCACGTCGAGGTACTGCTGCGGAATGATGACGGCGTTGCCGCGCGTATACGCGGTTTCGGCTTCTTCCCGTCCAGTCGACTTCACGAACCACACTTCCCTGGGCAGCGGCAGTTGCAGCGGTTTCAGGAGAGCGCTGATTTTCGCGATCGACGCGGTGAGCTTTGCGATTTCGGCGGGTGGCCAATCGAGCGCCTGGCCGGCGGCGAACGACAGAAATTCCGCTTCCGAAACAGGGCCGCGTTTGCCGGTACGCGCCGCCCGATCGTATTCGCTCAGCGCGGCCACGAACGCGTCGCGGGTGCCGAGTCGCAGCCGGCTTTCCTCGGCCGTGGCGAAGCGCGCGACGGTCGGGCCATACAGCGGGACGGTTTGCGCGGTGACCGGCGCATTCAGCGAGCCGGCGAGCAGCAAGCCCGCCGCAATTCGCACCAGCGGGTTTAGGCGGCGGCGAGGCGCGCGAGCGGTTTCTCGCGGATCGGCAGGTTGATTAAGGCGGCGAAAATGCCAAGCGCGATGGCGATCATCCATACCGCATTATAGTTGCCGGTGCGGTCGTAGATGAGGCCGCCCAGCCAGACGCCGAAAAAGCTGCCGATCTGGTGCGAGAAAAACACGAAGCCGCCGAGCATCGCGAGATAGCGCACGCCGAACACCACGCCGACAATCCCGTTGGTCAGCGGTATGGTCGACAGCCACAAGAGTCCCATCGTACTCGCAAATAAATAGACCGACAGCGGCGACAGCGGCGCTAGCAGGAACAGCGCAATCACGAGGCTGCGCGTCGCATAAATGCCGGTCAGCAAATATTTCTTGGGCAGGCGCGCGCCAAGCGAGCCCGCAGCCCAGGTGCCGATGATATTGAAGAGCCCGATCAGGGCGAGCGCGGTAACGGCGACGTTCGGGCCCAGGCCGTGGTCCTTGAGATAGGCGGGCAGGTGGATCGCGATGAACACCACCTGGAATCCACACACGAAATAGCCGGCGGTCAACAGCCAGAAACTGCCATTGTGAAACGCTTCATTGAGCGCCTCGCGGATGGTCCGGCTGCCGGCCGCGAGCACGCGCTTAGGTTCGCGCAAACCGAGCGCCATTGGCGCCATGACCAGCGCAATCGCGCCGAGCACGAGCAGCGCGTTGCTCCAGCCGATGCCGCCGATCAGCCATTGCTCGAGCGGGACCGTCAAAAACTGGCCGAACGAGCCGGCGGCGGCGATGTACCCCATCGCCTGCGACCGCTTATGTTCCGGAAAACTGCGGCCGACGACGCCGTAGATAACGCTATACGTCACCCCCGATAACGCCAGGCCGATCAGCACGCCGGCGGAGAGGCTGAAGGCGAGCGGGACCGCCGACACCGTCATCAGCGCAAGACCGGCCGCGTACATCAGCGCGCCGCCGACGATCACGCGCGGGGCGCCGTAGCGGTCGGCAAGTCCGCCCGCGAGCGGCTGAGCCGCGCCCCACAAGAGATTCTGCAAGGCGA
>Ga0207708_10003980_pt1 | contig 10869 bp, 7 predicted proteins | sample KBSK5101metaG_FD_184340 | JGI IMG/M metagenome (GOLD analysis project Ga0207708, IMG submission 184340) | Corn, switchgrass and miscanthus rhizosphere microbial communities from Kellogg Biological Station, Michigan, USA - KBS K5-10-1 metaG... | ecosystem: Host-associated > Plants > Roots >...
CGACCGACGTGCGTCGTCAGTAAACCGAAGTCTTCGCCGAGCGATCGCTCCCAAACAAGTTTGCCGGTCTTCCCATCCAATCCCAGGAGTGTTCCACCGACGCCGAATGCGTAAACGTTTCCGGTGGCGGGGTCTCCGACCGGCGATGCCCACCCAACACGATGAGGTGGCACGTCGCTGAGGAAGACATTGAACCGATGCTCCCAAAGCAAATTCCCTTTGTCAGCGTCGAAACACATCACACGTTCTTGTTCACTCGCGCCTTTTTCTGCAATGTTTTGTAGATAGACGCGACCGTTCATCACAATCGGCGCCGAACGTCCGCCGTAAGGAGCTTTCCAGGCGAGATTCTGACCGGTTGGCGACCAGGCCGTAGGTAGGCCTTTTTCCATGGAAACGCCATCCCGCGCCGGTCCGCGCCATTCCGTCCAATCGCCGATGAAGGTGGATGTGAGTAGCAGTACACACAGGGAAAGATTCGAAGAAATGGAAGCGATGCTCATCATTTTGAATTTCCGTTAGGCTTCTTGATGAAGAAGCGTTAAGACGATATAAGAAAATGAAAGTCGCTGACCGTCTGCAACCATAAAGATGTAGAATACGTAAACTCAAGTTGCAGCGATCACAATAATCCTTTGCACCGACTGCTGAATTTACCATTCAACCGTGTACTCACAAAGTCCGGAGGCTATATGAAAGTTAGACTCGGCTTGGCCGTTTTTGTTGCGTTGCTTTCTGGTTCGCTGGTTGTTGCACAAAATACGAAAGAGCAACTGAACAACCAACTATTCGAGGCTGCGCGAGCCGGCGACGCGGCTTTGGTTGCGTCGCTGCTCGACAAAGGCGCCGATGTGAATGCGAAGTTCCGTTACGGAGCGACCGTACTGTTCAAGGCGGCCGAGCGTGGCCACGCCAACGTAGTCAAACTGTTGCTCGAACGGGGAGCCGATGCCACGATCAAGGACACGTACTACGGCGCCACTGCCATGACCTGGGCCTTAGATAAAGGGCATGCGGAGGTTGTCAAGTTGTTGTTGGACAAAGTTCCCGACGCGGCCAACGACGTCTTGTTGACGGGCACCAGAGAGGGCAACGCGGATCTTGTCAGAGCGGCGCTAGCGAAGACGATAACCCCGCCGAATCTCACTGCCGCGCTTATCATAGCGTCTGATGACGAGCCAAAAACACAGATCATTGAGTTGTTAAAGGGTGCTGGCGCCAAGCCGGCCATGGTCCTTCCCGACGCTGTTCTGGAATCGTATGTTGGAAAATACAAGACAGACAACGGTACGGAGATCACGATTAGCCGGCGTGACGCACTCTTACTCGCAAACTCGCCAGGTCAAACGTTGCGGCTATTCCCGCTCGATGAAAAAACTTTTCGGCCGCCTGCCTTCGAGCAAATGAAAGTGGTTTTTGAGACGGAAGGCAATAAGGCGACTGGCTTCGCACTCATTCAGGGGCCAAGCACATCCAAATTTAAGCGCATCGAGTAGTTTTGGAGTGCGGTGACCTGTCACCGCTTTGTTTCTCTGCTGACCTTTAAAGACGAAAGCGGCGATCCCGATGCGTCGGTACCGCACTCGAAATTTTCCGGAGGATTAAATGACTAAGTTGACGTGGTCCATTTGCTGTTTGCTTCTAACATCATTCGCGGTTCAAGGACAAAACTGGCCTCAGTTTCGCGGACCCGGCGCGTCAGGTGTTGTAGAAGGGCAAACTGCGGCCGAGAAATGGGACGGGGCAAAATCTGTTAACACAGCCTGGAAGGTTCCGATACCTGGGCTCGGCCATTCGAGTCCTGTTGTTTGGGGCGATAAGGTCTTTGTGACGACGGCGATTACTTCCGGCGCGAAAGATGAAACGCGTTACGGACTATATGGCGATGTTGAGCCGGTCAAAGATGACCCTAAGCACACGTGGAAGGTTTACGCACTCGACAAGCGAACCGGGCGGATCCTTTGGGAGCAAGTCGCATATGAAGGAATGCCGAAGGTCAAGCGACATCCAAAGTCGACACATGCTGATTCGACGCCCGTTACTGATGGCAGGTACCTGATCGCCTTATTCGGTTCACATGGTCTTTACGCGTATAACCTCAACGGGAAGCTACTCTGGAAGCAAGATCTCGGCGTGCTCGATTCTGGTTGGTTCTACGATGCGGATTATCAGTGGGAGCACGGCAGCTCGCCAGTAATTTACAAGGACCTCGTAATTGTTCAGGCTGATGTTCAAAAGGACTCTTTCATCGCCGCTTACAACATAAAAACCGGGAAGCTGGCGTGGAAGACCTCGCGTGATGAGATCTCCTCGTGGGGTACGCCGACTGTCTACGAAGGAAAGACGCGTGCCGAAGTTATCACCAACGGCTCAAAGGCCATTCGCGGTTACGATCCAATGACCGGCAAAGAACTTTGGCGCCTGACTCCGAACTCGGAGGTTACGACTCCAACTCCCTTCGCTGCACGAGATCTCATCTTCGTCACCAGTGGGTACAGAATAATTCAACCAATCTATGCAATTAGACCAGGCGCTACTGGTGATATCACACTCAAGGACGGCGCGACCTCAAACTCTTTTATTGCATGGAGCAAGACACGCGGCGGTCCGTATATGCCAACACCGATCGTTTACGGTGACGTGCTGTACACCTGTTCAAATCAAGGGGTGGTTACCGCCTACAACGCCGACAATGGCGAGCGACTCTATCAAGAGCGACTCGGCGGCAAAGGTGGCGCATTCACTGCATCTCCTGTGGCGTCCGACGGAAAGCTCTATTTCTCAAGCGAAGATGGTGAGGTCTTTGTTGTAAAGGCCGGCCCAAAATACGAGTTGTTAGCAACAAATCCGGTTGGTGAAGTGATGATGGCAACGCCAGCCATCTCCGAAGGCCTTGTTATAGTTCGAGGTCGCAGCCATCTTTTCGCGTTTGGCGAGGCTTCTCCGGTGAAAATGAAAGTGAAGAAATCATAACTCATAATCGGCGGGCGATTTGGTATCGCCTATATCGCCTGGACCCAGAGGAATTCAAAATGAAGAAGATTGTTCGATCATTCATATCAGTTGCATGTCTCTTCCTGTTAGCTCTTGTCGTGACGAATAGCGCGGGTGCGTTTGCTGGTCCAGGTTGGCCGCAATGGCGAGGTCCCTCTGGCCAGGGAGTTTCTGAGGAGAAAAACCTACCAACCACCTGGAACAGCGTAAGTAACATTAAATGGAAGACTGCGATTCCCGGTCGCGGGCACTCGTCGCCGATCGTTTGGGGCAATAGAATTTTCCTTACTACGGCAATCGAGGGTGAAGTTGTTCCGGGTGCGAAAGCAGTTACTCATATGGCTGGCGACAAAGAGTTTCTTCACCCGGATAGCATTGGCGCTGATCGCAAACATCAGTTCCAGGTGATCGCGGTTGATCGAAAGACGGGCAAGGTTGCTTGGTCGCAAACTGCCTTTGAGGGCACGCCTTATGACAATCGACACCGGAAGAGCTCCTATGCCGCGTCAACTCCCGCCACTGATGGTTCGAACGTTTACGCGTTCTTCGGAACCGAAGGACTGTACGCGTACAGCATGGATGGCAAGCTGAAGTGGAAAGCGGATCTTGGGAAACTCGGCACGGTCGGGATGGGCACCGGCACATCACCGATCGTCCATCGCGACTTAGTGATCGTGCAATGCGATGAAGAGAATGGTGAATCGTCGTTCATCGTGGCTGTGAACAAGAACACTGGCAAAGAAGCGTGGCGGACGCCGCGTAAAGTTCAAGTCAGTTGGTCGACGCCTTTGCTGGTCCAGACTTCGAAGCGAGCCGAGTTGATCACTAGTGGGACAGAGTTTGTGATCGCCTATGACCCTGTGACCGGACAAGAGCTTTGGCGACACAATGGTGTGAAGAGCAACGCGATCCCATCGCCCGTCGCAAACAACGGTGTAGTTTTTGTCTCGGCGGGATTCCCGGCGAAGATTGCCATGGCCATTACGCTGGGAGGAACTGGTGATCTCGCAGACACAGTGCTTTGGAAATATGAAAAGGGTACAGCCTATGTCCCTTCACCAATTCTTTATGGCGACTACCTGTATCTGACCTCGGATCGTGGCATCTTGACGTGTCTTGATGCCAAGACCGGAGAAGTGAAGTACGAAGGTGGGCGCGTGCCTGTGCCGGCGAGCTTCACGGCTTCACCAGTGGCGTTTGACGGGAAGATACTGCTGACGAGTGAAGACGGCGACACGTTCGTAGTCAAGGCCGGTCCGAAGCACGAGATCCTGGGAACGAATTCTGTCGGCGAACCGGTTTACGCATCACCCGCCGTTGCTGATGGGAACATCTTTATCCGTGGCGAGCGAAACCTTTATTGCATTGGAAGCTAGCGAGGACAAGACTCACAGGCTGAGAAAGGAGTAACACAAATGAGTCGGAAATTAATTCTTGTGTTTGCATTTGTTCTGACCCTTGGTTCGCTCGCGACCGCTACACTGAAGCCCGATTTTAGTGGCGACTGGACCATGGACCGGGCCCGCAGTTTCGGGCTCCCGGGCAACATGCAACAAACGATGACTGTGAAGCAGACCGCAGATCAAATGGAAGTGGAAACAAAACTGATTCAGCCCGGCAACGAACGCATAGTTAAAGATACATACGTCTTCGATGGTAAAGAGTACGACTTCACGCCGCCATCACCGCCGAACGCACCGGTACCAAAAGGGAAGCGTGTGACAAAGTGGCTTCCCGACGGTAACGGCATCCTTGCTGAGGAAGTGACGACAACTGAAACCCCGAAAGGTCTAGTGACAACAAACATCGTCAAGAAATGGACATTCACCGCAGCAGGTGAAATGACGATAGCAATGTTTGTTGACGGACCGAACGGATCGTACGAGGCGAAGAGGATCTTTGTGAAGAAGCAGTAAAAATCAGGAGCAGGAGCAGCAGGCAGGAGCGGGAAATGTGTTCTGGCAGCGCCGGATTTTTCCTGCTCCTGCCTGCTGCTCCTGCTCCTGATCGTTATTCCGCCGCGATTTTGTAAACAGCCATCTCTGTTGCGTTGCGCACAAACAACTTTCCACCTGCGATTGCTGGATAGTTCCATGTCTTGCCCTTGAGCGCCGCAAACTTCGCTACTTCCGTATAAGCATCCGGGCTCGCCTTAACTAGTGCAAGTTCTCCTGTATCGCTGATCACAATCAAGTGACCACTGGCGACGAGCACCTGACCGTAACCGTAGCGTCCGCCTTTCCACTTCCGCGTTCCGGTGTTCACATCAAGGCACGTAAGGATGCCTTCGTCTAAGCCGTAAACATGGCCATCGTGAAGAACTGAGCTGTTGAATTTGTTCTTCATGTTGATGTTGGTCCAAACACTACGCGCCTGAAAACTATTTCCCGAACCGCTTATCTCAACTAGCGATGCGCCCTTGCCGTATCCCGATGAGATAAAGAATCGATTCTTATCGACGATAATGGGCTGCGATACATTGATGCCCATGTCAGTGTCCCAACCGTAACTCCACAACAACGCGCCATCTTCAGGAGCCAAACCAAACACACGCGCCGAGCTTACCACCAGGATCTGGCGTCGACCCGCAAGATCAACAAGCATCGGCGATACATAAGCCTGTCGATCATTCTGCACTTTCCAAATCGGCGCTCCCGTCGCTTTGTTGTAAGCGACCACTGACTTGCCGCTCGTGCCACCCGGGAGAACGATCACTTTGTCGTCAACAATCAATGGCGACGCCGCCATGGCCCATTCCAGATTCTCCGCGCCGTTATCTGAGAGAATGTTTTTGCTCCAACGGACTGCGCCCGTGTTTGCATTGAGACTACGTAGTTCGCCAGTGGCTCCAAGGGCGTACAACCAGCCGTCTTCCCACGTCGGTGTTGTGCGCGGGCCGTCACCGGTTTCGTCTGTGTATTCCGCATTCCACGATTGAGTCCAAACCTCTCGGCCGGTGTTGACGTCGTATGCTGCAACGACCTCCTTACGACGTCTTTGCTCGATCGTGTAAGCGCGTCCGTCGGCAATTGTGAAAGACGCGTATCCAACGCCGACAGGTTCTTTCCAAACAAGCGGCAGTCCCTGGGCGGGCCAATTAGTCAGCACGGGCATCTCATCGTAACGACCATCACGATTCGGACCACGAAAGCTAGTCCAGTAATTCCCACTGGCGTGAGCCGCGAGAGTCTGTGGTGCATTCGAACTCGGAGAGGCTTGTGCATTTGCCGGTGAAGCACTAGCGGCGGGTGAAGCAGCGGGGTTTGCTGTTTGCGTCTGTGCTTCGCGTTGCTGCTGATTTCGATTCTCTTCTACAGCCTGGTAGTGGGCGTCGTTCTGGCTCTTGCTGCAGCCGATAAATACAAGAAGGCAAAGGCAGGAAACGACTGACCGAGATTGGAACGACATCGTGTGACCTCCGGAGATCTTTATCTAGTAACGGCTAGCCTAACTACTTATTAACCTTTAGACGGTTTGATTCTAAAGAATGTTCCGACAAACCCAAAGAAAAGGGGAAGAGGGAAAAAGAAGGAAGGAATCATTGGTCATATATCATTTGACATTTCTCATTTGTCATTTGGTTTCGGTCTCGGGTCTTTGGTTCTGGACTTTGGTTCCAATTTAGTGACCACCAATGTAAGGCCGAAGACCTGGACCTGCTCCTAAATGACAAATGAGAAATGTCAAATGATATATGACCAATGATTCCCTCTTACCCTTTTCCCCTCTTCCCCTTTTCTTTGCCGATTCCTACTAAAGAAAGCAGCGGCGCTGTCATGAACGTGGTTGTCAGCGCCATGATCACCATCATGGCGAAGATTCGGTCAGATAAGATTCCAAGATCATAACCGATATTTAATGCGACCAGTTCCATCAAGCCACGCGTGTTCATGAGCACGCCTATTCCGAATGAATCGCGCCAGCTCATCCTCGTCCACCTGGCCATCAGCATGCTTCCACCTAACTTACCAGCGATGGCGACGATGATAATCGCAATGCACACCACCCAACTCCACCAATCATTCAGTAGAGTTATTTTTGTTCTTAATCCCGTGAAGACGAAAAACAGTGGAAGCAGAAACGTCGAACTGAATACCTCGATCTTCTCCTCGAAAAAAGTTTGTATTTTGCGATCGGATGGCATCACGAGGCCGGCAAGAAAACCTCCAAACAAAGCGTGAATTCCTATCGTCTCGGTGACCCATGCGGACGCTAACGCAAATGCGAGAGCACTCGCCAACAACCTGCGCGAGTATCTTGCGTCGGCTATTCGGTTACTAATTAGTCCGTCAAGCTGCGGCTTTACGAGCAGCAACATCACCAGTATGAATACCGCTGTGAGTCCAATCGTGACGAGAGCTCCGACCAGCCCCGTGGATTTAGCAATCGCAATGACAATCGCAAGGATGCACCACGCGGACACGTCATCTACTGCTGCGCACGCAAGTGCTGTCGTCGCCAAAGGCGATTGTGTCAACTGTCGGTCTCGAATAATTCGCGCCAGCACGGGAAACGCCGTGATGCTCATCGCGATGCCCATGAATAGCGCAAATGGAGTAAAGGCCGAGTTTGGTGTTGCGAGGGCCGGAAAAAGAGTCAACGACAAAGCCGCGCCAAGCAAAAACGGAACAATAATGCTGGCATGACTGACCATGATCGCCGATGACGCCTTTTCCCGAAGATGTTCTAAGTCGACTTCCATTCCGACGATGAACATGAACAGCACGACACCGATTTGGCTTAACAAACCAAGCGTGCCGAACGATGTCCCAGGGAAGAGGAATGACGATATCGCTGGTGCCAGAAGTCCTAGCACCGATGGCCCCAAACTGATTCCGGCGACCATCTCACCCATAACTGGCGGTTGCCCAATCCGTCGAAAGATCGCGGCGAACAACTTCGCGACCACAATGATCACGATGATTTGAAGTAGCAGAATACTGAGTGGGCTTCTGTCCTCGAGTCGAAAAAACCGGCTGATTTGTGTTTGCGTCGAAGGCGCGGCTGCTGCCTGACCCGATGGGTTTAGTGTGTTTTGAGGGGAATTAAGCTTTGAACCGGTCGCCAATATCAACCAGATGCCAACGCCAAAGATCGCTACCATCACAAAATAGTAGATGTAGTTGGTTGCACGACCGCGGTTCGGATTAGACAAGAGTGGAGCTCACGAATTGGAATCAGAGTGGGATTGAACCCGTCAAATAGAAAGAGTGCCGAACTTTGGCGAACTTTGCCAGGACGCCGCGCAACTTACTCACGCATATGTGCGTAAGACACTTGGCTGCTAGTGAGCATAATTGATCCAGCGTCTGGCGCATGTTAACTTGAGTACTTTACTGATTTAGCGCTATTCGAGATTCTGGAGCTCTCCTCTAACAATCGTTACGAATATCAAAGGCTGGCGCGCGCAACCAGCAAAGAAGCTTAATGACCACTACCGCCCAGACAACTACGCAGGTTGGCAACTACTTTGTTTCGAATTATCCACCGTTTTCGCAGTGGAAGCCGGACTATGTCGGCCAGGCCCTGGCTGCTCTCGACGAACCGGCTCGCACCGAGGCGCCATTCGGCCTGTACCTGCACATTCCATTCTGCCGCAAGCGATGCAAGTTCTGTTACTTCAAAGTCTACACTGACAAGAATGCAAACGAGATTGAAGTCTATCTTGATGCGCTCGTCAAAGAGGCGGAGTTTTACGCCCGGACACGTGCATTCCAGGGACGCGAATTGCGGTTTGCGTATTTCGGCGGCGGCACACCCTCGTACATCAGCGAGAAGCAACTACACCAGCTTGTAGACGGACTTAACCGCCACGTAAGTTGGAGAAACGCTGAAGAGGTCACGTTTGAATGTGAACCAGGCACGCTGCGCAAATCAAAACTCGAGACATTGAAGGACATCGGCGTCACGCGATTGAGTCTGGGCGCTGAACATTTCGATGATCAGATCCTTCAGATAAACGGTCGGGCCCATCTGTCAGGTGAGATTTACGAAGTCTACGACATGGCGCGACGAGTCGGTTTTCCGCAAATCAATATCGACCTCATTGCGGGCATGGTGGGCGAAACAGAAGAAAAGTGGCGCGATGCCGTCCAGCGTTGTCTGGAGTTGGAACCGGATTCCGTCACGATCTATCAGATGGAATTGCCGTACAACACGGTCATCTCGCAAGAGATACTGAAAGAAGGCGCAGAATCACCAATTGCAGATTGGCCCACAAAGCAACGTTGGTTGAACTACGCCTACGATGAGTTTCAATTGCGCGGTTATAGAATCGCGAGTGCCTACACTTTGGCAACGACGAAGAAACCGGTTCGATTTATTTATACCGACGCGTTATGGCACGGTGGCGACATGATCGGTCTGGGCGTGTCTTCGTTCTCGCATTTCAGTGGGGTTCATTTTCAGAATGTGCATAGTTTCGAGGAATACATTGCGCTGATCGAGAAGAACCAGCTTCCTTTGCTTCGCGCATTGACCTTAACAGCGAAACAAAAACTGATCCGGGAGCTAATCCTGCAGCTTAAGACCGGCGCGGTTGAGTTCGCATATTTTAGAAACAAGTTTGGAGTCGACCTTTGGCAGGAGTTCGAACCGGTTTTTGACTCTCTGCGAAGAGATGGCTTTCTCGATCGTGGGCTTGAACGGATTTCGCTAACCCGCAAAGGGCTGCTGCAAGTGGATCATTTTTTATCAGACTTCTTTGAACCTGAATTAAAGGCGGTACGGTACGTTTAGAACTTATGGAAAAGACCAATAATTACGATGTCATTGTTATCGGTGGTGGGCCTGCTGGCAGCACCATTGCGAGCATTCTCTCGCGCGAAGGGCGCAAGGTCGTGCTTTTTGAGAAAGAGCGTTTTCCCCGTCATCACATCGGCGAGTCGTTAATGACCGACACCTATTTCACTTTCCAGCGGATGGGCTTGCTCGACAAGATGAAGGGAAGTGATTTTGTGCGGAAGTACAGTGTGCAATTTGCCAATCCTGCGGGAAAGGAATCACGGCCTTTTTATTTCTTTGAAGCTCAACATCACGAATCAGCTGTGACATGGCAAATAACGCGCGCGCAATTCGACCTTATGCTCATCGAACACGCGGCAGAGCAGGGCGCTGATGTCTACCAGCAGACACAGATCAAGCGCGTGTTGTTCGACAACGATCGTGCATATGGTGTGGAAGCACTGATGACAGATGGCTCCCTACAGGAGTTCAGAGCTCCGGTCGTAGTTGATGCGACGGGACAGAGTGCAATGCTCTCGAACAAGTTTGGCTGGCGGGTGCGTGATCCGAAACTCAAGAAGGCTGTGCTCTACTCGTATTTCAAAGGCGCGCACAGAGAGCCCGATCTTAATGGTGGTGCAACACTCGTATTGCGAACGCCAAAGGGCAGCAATGGTTGGTTCTGGTATATCCCTCTTGAAAATGACATAACGAGTGTCGGAGTGGTTGCTGATCCTGAGTACCTTGTTAAGGGACGTGGTCAGGATCTGGCAAAAATTTTCCAGGAAGAGATTGATAAAGTTGAGTCTGTTAGAAAGCGTGTAGCGGGTGGGACGCGCGTCGACAAGATCTATTCAATCCTCGACTACTCGTATCGTTCGATGCGAAACGCGGGCAATGGCTTCATCATCATCGGCGACGCGTATGGTTTTCTCGATCCGATTTACTCATCAGGTGTCTTGCTCGCGTTGAAGATGGCAGAGTTGGCGGCAGACAGTATTCATGATGCCTTTGCGAATAATGATTTTTCAGCGGAAAGGCTCGGACAGCATCAGGAGATGCTGGACACAGGCATTGAGTCGATGCGGAAGCTGGTCTATGCGTTCTACAACGAAGGCTTCAGTTTTTCGCAGTTTCTTCAGAAGTATCCGG
>Ga0207708_10003983_pt1 | contig 10866 bp, 9 predicted proteins | sample KBSK5101metaG_FD_184340 | JGI IMG/M metagenome (GOLD analysis project Ga0207708, IMG submission 184340) | Corn, switchgrass and miscanthus rhizosphere microbial communities from Kellogg Biological Station, Michigan, USA - KBS K5-10-1 metaG... | ecosystem: Host-associated > Plants > Roots >...
GGTGGTAGAGCAACACGTCGTAGCCTGCCTCGGTGAGCGCGTCGGCGGCGCCCGCCACGGCGTTGGCGAAGTACCACCGCCCGATGAACGGCGCGACGATGCCGACGGTGGTGGTGCGCCCCGACGCCAGGCCCGAGGCGTGCGGCGATGCGCTGTAGGAGAGCTCGCGGGCCGCGTCGAGCACGCGCTGGCGGGTGGTCGGCGAAACGCTCCCCCGCCCGCGCAGCGAACGGGACACGGTGGCGGCCGAGACGCCCGCGAGCGCGGCGACGTCGAGGATGCTGGCATGGCGGCTCCGCGGTCGTCCCACCGCTTCCTCCGGCATCGCCCCACCCCGGCTCTGCACACGCTTGCACGGACTGTCGAACGTTAGCAGCCACGGCCCAGCCGACGTCAGGTCACGAATTGGAAACGAGAAGTTCACCCCTGTGCCGGACATGGTGATACGTGACACGCTGCACACCGCAAACGCTGCCGGTCTCGGTCAGCGCTTTTCGTCGACGGAAGGACTGAAGCTCATGCGCCGCAGGTCAGTCGCGGTCGGAGCCCTCGCCGCTGCCACGGCACTCCTCGTGAGCGCCTGTGGCGGCAGCAGCGGGAGCAGCAGCGGAGGGGGCGGAGCCAGTACGGCGCTCGAGGGCGTCGGCCCGATCACGCTGGTGCAGGGCAAGGACACCTCGAACTTCGTCCAGGGCCAGCCGGACAAGTGGAACCAGCAGCACCCCGATCAGAAGGTCACCCTGATCGAGCTGCCCGAGGACGCCGACGCGCAGCGCCAGCAGATGATCCAGAACGCCAACGCGAAGTCCGACGCCTACACCGTCCTCGCGGTGGACAACGTCTGGACGGCGGAGTTCGCGGCCAACCGCTACATCGTCGAGCTGCCCACAGACCAGTTCCCCAACACGGCGGAGTTCCTGCCGCCGGTGATCGACTCGGCGAAGTACAAGGACAAGCTCTACGCCGTCCCCTACGCCTCCGACGGCGGAATGCTGTACTACCGCACCGACCTCCTCCAGGCCGCGGGCATCGCCGCCGCGCCGAAGACGTGGCCGGAGATGATCGACGACTGCAAGAAGATCCAGGCGACGCCGCAGGGCGCGGGCCTCAACTGCTACGCCGGTCAGTTCCAGAAGTACGAGGGCCTCACGGTGAACGCGGCCGAGGCCATCAACAGCGCGGGCGGCGTGATCACCGACAAGGACGGCAAGCCCAACGTCAACACCCCGGAGGCGAAGGCGGGCCTCAGCTTCCTGGCCGACGGCATCAAGCAGGGCTACATCCCCAAGGAAGCGCTGACCTACAAGGAAGAGGAGTCCCGCCGCGCGTTCCAGGAGGGCAAGCTGATCTTCCTGCGCAACTGGCCGTACGTCTACGCGCTGGCGGACAAGAAGGACGGCTCGTCCCAGGTCGCGGGCAAGTTCGCGGTCGCCCCGCTTCCCGGCCTGAACGGCCCCGGCGTCTCCAGCCTCGGCGGTCACGCGCTGGGCATCTCCACCTACGCCAAGAACAAGAAGACGGCGGTCGACTTCATCAACTTCTACACCAGCAAGGAAGCCAACACGACGCAGGTGCAGCAGGCGTCGCTGGCTCCGGTGTGGACTTCGATCTACGACGACGCGTCGCTGCAGAAGCAACTGCCGTACCTCACCACCCTCAAGGCGTCGATCCTCGGCGCGCAGGCCCGCCCGAAGGTGGTCCGTTACGGCGACGCCACGCTGGCCATCCAGGACGCGGCCTACGGCGCGATGCAGGGCACGGTGACGGTGGACCAGGCCGCGCAGCAACTCCAGGACAAGCTCACCCAGCTCACGTCGAGCTGATCCGAGCAGCCGAGCAACCGACGGATCGCAAGGGGCGGCGGGCCGAACCTGGCCCGCCGCCTCCTTCGCGGAGGAGGGTCAGACATGACAGTCGTCGAGGCGCCCGCCCGGACGCCCAAGCCGAAGGTGGACAAATCCACCGACTTCCGGCAGCAGGGTCGGCTTGCGGCCTACCTGCTGACCCCGACGATGGCCGTGCTGGCGGTCGTCATCGGGTATCCGATCCTGGCCGCGATCTACCAGTCGATGTTCACCCAGGGTCAGGGCGTGGACGCGGACGGATTCGTCATCCAGGGCGACACGTTCGTGGGCCTCGGCAACTACGCCGCGATCTTTAAAGGCGACACCGGCGCACGGTTCTGGAACGCGTTCTACAACACCACGCTCTTCACGGTCGTCTGCGTGATCATCGAGGTCATCCTCGGCGTCGCGATGGCATTGATCATGAACAAGGCATTCAAGGGCAAGGGCCTCATCCGCGCCAGCATCCTGGTGCCGTGGGCCATCCCGACGGTGGTCTCGGCAAAACTGTGGGCCTGGATCTTCGACGCCAACGGCATCGCCAATACGATCCTCGGCCAGCAGATCCTGTGGTCGACCGACGGCCCACAGGCCAAGCTCGCAGTGATCATCGCCGACACCTGGAAGACCGCGCCGTTCATCGGCCTCTTGGTGCTGGCAGGCCTGCAGGTGATCCCGGCCGACATCTACGAGGCCGCCAAGATCGACGGCGCCAACGCGTGGCGGTCGTTCTGGAGCATGACGCTCCCGCTGGTCAAGCCCGCACTGCTGGTGGCGGTGCTCTTCCGCATCCTGGACAACCTGCGCATGTTCGACCTGCCCGCCGTGTTGATCGGCTTCCAGAAGCCCAGCGTCGAGACGCTCTCTATCCTGTCCTACCTGGAGAACAGCAACACCCGGTTCGGGCCCGCGGCAGCCTATGCGTTCCTGCTGTTCCTCTACGTCATGGTCGTGGCCTACCTGTTCGTCAAGATCCTGGGCGCCGACGTCATCGGCGACGCCCGTGCCAAGACGCCCAAGGCCCCGCGCAGGCGACGGGCGCTCGTCGCGAAGGGAGACACGCCGTGAGTACCCCGGTCGACACCACGAAGGCAGGCACCGCGAGCACCGCTGCCGGCGAGATCCCGGTCGCGCCCAAGCCGAGGTCCTACAGCATGATCGGCCCCTACGTGGGCATCGTCCTGATCATCCTCTACTGCCTCGCGCCGTTCTACTGGATGATCGTCAGCTCGCTGCGCCGACCGGCCGACCAGTTCCAGACCACGCTGATCCCGAACCCGATCTCGTTCCAGAACTACATCGACGTGTTCAACCCGTCCAACAACTTCGCGCGGGCCCTGCTCAACAGCATCATCGTGGCGAGCACGGTCACCGTGCTGACGCTCATCATCGGCACGTTCGCCGCCTACGCACTCGCCCGGCTGGACTTCCCGTTCAAGAACATCTCGCTGGGGATCATCATCGCCTGCTCGATGTTCCCGGGCATCGCGATGGTCATCCCGCTGTTCGGGCTGTTCACCGACATCGGGTGGATCAACACATACCAGGCGCTTATCCTCCCGGCGCTGTCGTTCGGGCTACCGCTGGCGGTGTGGATCCTGACGGCGTTCTTCCGGCAGATGCCCGCCGAGCTGGAGGAGGCCGCCATGATCGACGGCTGCACCCAGGGCCAGGCGTTCCGCAAGGTGATCATCCCGATTGCCGCGCCGGGTGTGTTCACCACCGCGATCATCGTGTTCGTGGCGGCGTGGAACGAGTACATCATCGCGCTGACCATGACGAACAAGGCCGAGTACCGCACGGCGACGGTCGCGGTCACGTTCTTCACCGGCACCACGGGCCGCGACATCCCGTTCGGCTCGATCATGGCGGCAGGTGTGATCCTCACCGTGCCGCTGCTGATCATGGTGCTGATCTTCCAGCGGCGCATCGTCGCGGGCCTCACCGCGGGCGGCGTGAAGAGCTAGCCACCCGCGCTCCGACCGACGGGCCGCCACGCCTCCCGCGCGTGGCGGCCCGTCCTCGCGTTCAGCCGCCGGACAGGACCACCAGGCTCTCCCACGCCGCCAGCTCCGACGGCGGCGCGGCCCGGCCGTGCGTCGAGAGCACCACGTCGCCGACCACGGGCGGGACGGCCGCGGGCGAGCCGGAGAAGTTGGCCAGCACCGTGAGCGTCGTGCCGTCCAGGCGGCGCTCGTAGGCGAACACCTGCTCGTCGTCGGGCAGGAGCAGCCGGTAGTCCCCGTGCACCACCACGGGCACGGTGTGCCGCAACGTGATCAGCTTCCGGTAGTGGTGGAACACCGACTCCGGGTCCTTCCGCGCGGCCTCGGCGTTGATCTCGACGTGGTTGGCGTTCACCGGCAGCCAGGGCGTGCCGGTGGTGAAGCCCGCCTGCGGCGAGGCGTCCCACTGCACGGGTGTGCGGGCGTTGTCGCGCGACTTCACCGCGAGCGAGTGCAGCACCTCGGGCATCGTCAGCCCGGCGGCGATCGCCCCCTTCGCCCAGTTCACCGACTCGATGTCGCGGTAGTCGGCGAGCTCGGTGAAGTAGGCGTTGGTCATGCCCAGCTCCTCGCCCTGGTAGACGTAGGGCGTGCCGCGCAGCAGGTGCAGCACCGTGGCCAGCGTCTTCGCGCTCGCCACCCGGTGCTCCCCGTCGTCGCCCCAGCGGGAGACGATCCGGGGCTGGTCGTGGTTGTCCCAGTACAGCGAGTTCCACCCCACCTCGGCCAGGCCGTGCTGCCAGGCCGAGAGGTTGGCTTTCAGCTCGGTGAGCCGCAGCGGCCGCAGGTCCCACTTCGACCTGCCCGCGTCCAGCCCCACGTGCTCGAACGTGAACACCATGTCGATCTCGGCCCGGGCCGGGTCGGAGTAGCGGCGGGCGTCGTCGACGGAGGCGCCCGGCGTCTCCCCCACGGCCAGCAGCTCCCGTCCGGCGAGCACTTCGCGGTGCATCTCGGCGAGGAACTCGTGCACCCGCGGGCCGTTGGCGCACAACGCCCAGAGGTCACCGTCCGGGAGGCCGGGGGGCTTGGAGATCAGGTTGATGACGTCCATGCGGAAGCCGTCGACGCCGCGCTCGACCCACCACCGCATCATCGCGTACACCGCCGCGCGGACCTCCGGGTTCTCCCAGTTGAGGTCGGGTTGCTTGCGCGAGAACAGGTGCAGGTAGTACTCGTCGGTGATCGGGTCGTGCTCCCACGCGGAGCCCGAGAAGATCGACTCCCAGTTGTTCGGGGTCGCGCGCCAGAAGTACCAGTCGCGCTTGGGGTTGTCGGTCGACGATCGTGACTCGACGAACCACGGGTGCTCGTCGCTGGTGTGGTTGACGACCAGGTCCATCACGATCTTTATGCCGCGTGCGTGGGCGGCGGCGATCAGCGCGTCGAGGTCGGCGAGGGTGCCGAACATCGGGTCGACGTCCTGGTAGTCGGAGATGTCGTAGCCGTTGTCGTCCTGCGGCGAGCGGTAGATCGGCGAGAGCCAGACCGCGTCGACGCCCAGCTCGGCGAGGTGGTCGAGGCGGGCTGTGACGCCGGGGAGGTCGCCGATGCCGTCACCGTTGGAGTCGGCGAAGCTCCGCGGGTAGATCTGGTACACCACGGCCGACTTCCACCAGGTCATGCCGCACATCCTGCCCGCTCACGACAAGATCGGCACGCGCCCACGGCCGGTCGGCGGCGAGGAACGGGCGTTCGCGGGCCTCCCACTCGTCCCAGAACGCGACGTCGCCGCCGTCGCGCTCGAGGCCGCGCCGGGTCGCGAGCGCGCGGTCGGTCTGCACCCAGATCAGCGCGTCCAGGTGGGGCGCGAACGCCCGCCGCCCGGCTCCGACGCCCTCGACGACGAGCAGCGGCGCGGCGGCGGGCACGGTGATCGCCCCGGCGCGGCCGCGGGCGTCCCACGGCGGCGGGCGGTAGGCGACGTCGCGCCCGGCCCGCCACGGGACGAGCACGCCGTCGAGGAGCAGGTCGGCCCAGTCGAAGAAGTCGTGGTGCCAGGCGACGTCGTCGGTGTGGACGACGGCGGTGCTCGGCACGGTCGCGGCCAGCCGGGCGACGAGCGTGGACTTGCCCGAGCCGCTGCGCCCGTCGACGGCGAGCACGCGCGGGCGCCCCAGCGCCGCGTAGAGCTCGGTCACCGCGACGGCGCGCCACGGTCCGCAGTCGGGCTCGCCGTCCGGCAGGTCCACGGCACCAGTCTGGCCGGGTCTGCGCACCGAAGCGACGATCATGGCGGGCACGCGGCGCGCGGAACGGGCAAGGTGGCGCAATGGCTGTTGCGGTGATCACCGGGGTGTCGCGGCGGATCGGGATCGGGGCGGCCGTCGCGCGGCGGCTGGCCGAGGCGGGGTGGGACCTCTTCCTGCACTCGTGGAGCCCGCACGACGCGGAGCAGCCCTGGGGTGCCGATCCCGAGGGTGCGGCGGCCATCGTCGCCGACCTCCGCACCCGGGTGCGTGTCGAGCACCTCGTCGCGGACCTCGCCGATCCCGACGCGCCCGCCCAGCTCGTGGCGGCCGCCGAGGGCGCGTACGGCCGGGTCGACGCGCTCGTCGCCAACCACGCCAGCAGCAGCGTGGCGACGCTGGAGGAGCTCACCGCCGCGGAGCTGGACCTCACCTACGCCGTCAACACCCGGGCGACGCTGCTGCTGGTCAAGGAGTTCGCCGCCCGCTGCCCCGGGCCCGGGCGGGTGGTGCTCATGACCTCGGGCCAGCACCGCGGCCCGATGCCCGGCGAGCTGCCGTACATCGCGTCGAAGGGGGCGTTGCACCAGGTCACGGCGAGCCTCGCCGCGCACCTGGCGCCGCGCGGCATCACGGTGAACGCGGTGGATCCCGGCGCCACCGACACCGGCTACGCCGACGCCGCGGCGCACGCGGCCGTGCTCGCGCTGGAACCGATGGGACGGTGGGGCGAGCCGGACGACGCCGCCCGCCTCATCGCCTGGCTCGCGAGCGACGCCGGGCGGTGGGTGACGGGCCAGGTGCTCGTCAGCAACGGGGGTGGTCCGTGACGAGCAGGTGGTGGTAGAGCGGTCCGAGCACCGCGATGGCGGCGAAGAGGCCGCCTGCGACGAGGAAGTCGGCCAGGCCGGGCAGCCACATCGACAGCAGCACGTCCACGCCGAGCGCGACGCCGACGAGCAACGCCTTCGCGGCGACGAAGCGCACCAGCGAGACGCGGCGCGTATCGGCCGACCCGTGCCGCTTCCGCCACCACGCGAGCACGGGCGCGGCGAGGAGCGGCACGGCCACGAGGACCAGGAGGGTCCGGGCCGCGTGCTCCCACAGCGGCTCGTTGCGGTGGGCGATCCACAGCGCGCCGATCACCAGGCCGATGACGAGGTACTGGACGTGTTCGCGGGTGCCCGCGGTGGGGTACGGGGCTGTCGTCGGGGCTGTCGTCGTCATGGTTCGACCCTGCTCCGGGTGACGTCGCCCGACCGCCCCCCGACGAGACGATGCGGCGGAGGACGACCGTGTCCACCGACTGGTGGATCCCCGTTCTGTCGGTGCGGCGCGGCACCATGTTCCCGTGACCTCGCCACCGACCGGGCTACGCGCCTACCGGGCCGTGCTCGCGGTGCCGTCGCTGCGCAGGCTCATGCCGGTGGCGTTCCTGGTGCGCATCCCCGCCACCGCCACGGCGATCACCCTCACGTTGCACGTCGTGCTGCAGATGGGCCTCGGATACGCGGCCGCCGGGCTGGTCGTCGCGGCGAGCACCGTGGGCATGGGGGTGGGCGCGCCGCTGATGGGCAGGCTGGTCGATCGGCGCGATCTCCGCACGATGCTCGCCCTCACCCTCGTCGTGGCCGGGGTGTTCTGGGCGTTCGCCCCCGGGCTGGCGTACCCGGTGCTGCTCGGCGCGGCGTTCGTCGGCGGCTTGCTCGCCACGCCGGTGCACGCGGTGATCCGCCAGTCGGTGGGCGTGCTGGCGCCGCTGGAGCTGCGCCACACCGCCTACGCGGTCGACGCGATGCTGGTCGACCTCTCCTACATCGTCGGCCCGGCCCTCGGCGCCACGTTGGCGATCGGGCTGCCCGGCCCGTGGCCGTTGTGGATCGTCGGCGGCCTGTGGGTGGCGGCGGGCGTCGCGTTGTGGCTGCTCGATCCGGCGGTCCGCCACGAGGCCGGGGGCGCCCCTTCGACGGGCGGGATCGGCCGCGGGCTGGCGGCGGCGCTGATCGCCACGTTCGCCTCGGTCTACCTCCTCATCGGCACCGAGCTGGTGATGGTGGCGAGCCTGCAACGCAGCGGGCAGGCCCTCATGATCCCGGTGGTCAACACCGTGTGGTGCATCGCGTCGATCGCGGGCGGCTTCGCCTACGGCGCGCTGCGACGCCCGCTGCCGCTCGCGGGCCTGGTCGCCGGGCTCGGGGCGGCCACACTGCTCATCGCGTTCGCCGGGTCGTGGTGGGGGTTGGCGCTGCTGATGGTGCCCGCCGGGCTGCTCTGCGCGCCGTCGATCGCGGCGGGCGCGGGGGTGGTCAGCGCGCTGGCCCCGGATCACGCCCGCGGGTTCGTCATCGGGCTGCACACGTCGTCGCTCACGGCCGGGGGCGCGGCGGCGGCGGCGTTCACGGGTCTGCTCATCGACCGGTGGTCGCCGGGCACGGCCGTGCTCGTGGTGGGCACGCTCGGCATCGTCGCCGCCTTGTCGAGCTGGGCGCTCGCGCGCGCCTCGCCGCGGTCGGCCGCCACCCCGCCGGGCCCCTCAGCGCGCTCTCAAGCCGACTCGGGCAGACTCGGCGGCGATGAACGCGAGCCCGGCGTGCGCCCTGCGTGAGAACGTCTTGCACGAGACCGTCCAGTGGCCGAGCGCTCCGCGCCCGCGTGGAGCGTGCCCCGTGAGCCCCCAGCGCGCGGCGGCGCGGCCGCACGAAGCGGCCGGGCGCGGCGCCGACCAGCCGCAGCGCGCGGCATCGCGCGGCGGCGAGCGATCAGGCGCCACATCGCGCGGCGCCGGCCTATCGGACGCGGCCTGGCGGCTCGTCGACCCGCCGAGTGCGGCGCGGCGCCCCACCGAGCGACCGGACGCGGCAGGTTGTGGCGTCTTGCGGCCGGATGCGACGGGGCGCGGCATCGAGCGACCGAGCGCGGCCCCGTGCCGTGCCGTGCGGCCGAACGCGGCCGGTCGGTGAGCGCGCCGCCGGACCGCGTCGACACCGCCGGGGAGGACCGCCGGGTGCCCCGGCCCCGGCGTTCCCCCGCGCGATTCGTGTGGGCCGCCCTCTTCACGGCGGCGGCCGCCGTCGGCGTACTGCCCGACCTGTTGTTCGGGCTGGATCGGCGCAGCCCGTTCGTGCAGATCGTCTCGTTCCGCTGGCAGCTGCTGGTGGCCGGGCTGGTGCTGCTCATCGTGCTGGGCGTGGTCACCCTCAAAGCGCGGCGGGCGTGGCCGTTCACGGCCGGGCTCGCGGCGGTACTCCTCATCGGCGCGGGCATGGTGGCTCCCCGGGTGCTCCCCGACCCGGTGCCGACCACGGGCACCCCGTTCAAGGTGCTCTCGTTCAACGTCTACGAGGGCCGGGCCGACACCAAGGCGCTCGCCGACCTCATCCGCACCGAGCAGCCCGACGTCGTGGCGCTCCCCGAGGCGGGCCAGCGCTTCGCCGACAAGCTCGCCCCCCTCATCGAGCCGATGGGCTACCGGCTGCGCTCGTCGGTCGACGAGGACGAGGACGACGTCAACGGCGTCACCGCCGCCGTCGCCGCGCGGCTGGGCGACGTGTCGTTCCGGGTCGGCCACAACACCTCGACGTTCCCGGACGTCCAGATCACCGGGGGCACGCTCGGCGCGCTCAAGGTGGTCGCCTTCCACTCGGTGGCCCCGGTGCCGGGTGCGGTGCCCGAGTGGCGCGACGACATGGCGCTCCTGCCCACGTGGTGCGCGGGCCCCACCCCGGCGATCGTGGCGGGCGATTTCAACGCCACCCTCGACCACTCCCTGCTCCGCGCGGGCATGGCGGGCTGTGGCGACGCGGCCGCCCAGCGCGGCGACGGCCTCGCCCCGACCTGGGGCCCGACCCAACGCACCCGGGTGATCGGCCCGCAGATCGACCACGTGCTGGCCAACCACGGCATCGTCGCGGAGAGCTTCCGCGTGGTCGACCTGCCCCGCAGCGACCACCACGCCATCCTCACGACGCTTCGCCTGCCCTGATCTCGGCCCCCTGCCAGCCGGGCCCGCCTGGCGGGGACGGCACGCCGAGCGCGCCGACGACCCACCGGGGATCAGCAGCGGCCGGCCGCGACGGGTCGAGGCAGCCACCACACATGGGAAAGCCGCCGGCGACGATGGGCCGGGCAACGCGCGGCTCAGCGGAAGTCCGCCGCGTGGTCGCGGGCCCACTCGGCGAACGTCCGCGCCGGGCGTCCGGTGAGCGCCTCGACCTCACGGGTCATGGCCTCCGGCGTCTCGACGAACGCGCCCTGACCGGCGACGATCGCCTCCGCCAGCCCCGGCGGGAACTCGTCGCTCAGCTCCCGCACCGCGTCGTCCGGGGCGAGCGCCTCGAACCGGAGCGGCCTGCCCAGGGCGGCACCGATGGCCGCGAGCTGCTCGACCTGGCTGAGCTGCTGCGGCCCGGTGACGTGGTGCCGTCCGCCCGCGGGCACGTCGCCGAGCAGGCACCGGACCGCGACGGCGGCGAGGTCGGCCTCGTGCACGAGCGCGCGGCGGGCGTCGGGGTGGAACCAGCGCAGCACGTCCCCCGCCCGGATCTGCGGCGCCCAGCCCAGCGTGTTGGCGGCGAACCCGCTCGCGCGCAAGAGCGTGGCCGTGCCCGGCGCCGCCGCCAACAACCCCTCGACGTACGCGTGCGAGCCCAGGATCGTGCCGTCGGCGGCCGCCTCCGGGTCGGGCACGTCCGGCACCCCGTACGCCGAGAGGTAGACGACGTGCGGCACGGTCGCCGTCAACGCCTCGACCAACGCCGCCGCGGCCGCGTCACCCGCGACGGACGGGAAGACCAGGAACGCCGCGTCCACCCCGGACAGCACCGGGCC
>Ga0207708_10003986_pt1 | contig 10864 bp, 9 predicted proteins | sample KBSK5101metaG_FD_184340 | JGI IMG/M metagenome (GOLD analysis project Ga0207708, IMG submission 184340) | Corn, switchgrass and miscanthus rhizosphere microbial communities from Kellogg Biological Station, Michigan, USA - KBS K5-10-1 metaG... | ecosystem: Host-associated > Plants > Roots >...
TCCGCGGCGAGCTTGATGGCGCCGCCGAATGTTTGCAGCGCGAGACTGCGCGCGGCGGCCGGCGCCAATCCAAGCTCGACTGCTGCGGCCTGCAGCGCCTCCATAAAATAGAACACGTAGGCCGGTCCGCTGCCGGACACTGCGGTGATCGCATCCAACTGCTCTTCGCGCTCGACCCTCAGGGTGGTGCCGACCGCACCGAGTATCGCCTCCGCGTGCGCGGCGTCTTCAGGCGTGGCGCCCGGCATCGCATACAGCCCGGTGCAACCGGCGCCCACCAGCGCAGGCGTGTTGGGCATCGCGCGCACCAGCCGCTCATAGCCGCCTAGCCAGCGCGCGAGGTCGCCGCCGCGGATTCCGGCGGCGATGCTGATAACGAGTTGCTGCTTCACGTGCGGACGCAACGCAGTTGCAACTTCGCGCATGTTCTGCGGCTTGATTGCAAGCACGATGCAATCGACCGCGACCGCCTCGGCATCGATGCGGTCGAACGTTTTGATCGCGTACTGCTCGGTGAGCCGGGCGCGCGCGGCGGCATCGATTTCGACGACGCGCACAGTCGGCGCGCGCTGGCCCTGTTTCATCAGGCCGCCGATGATCGCGTTGGCCATATTGCCGCCGCCGATGAACGTGATGTTCATGAACTCTTCCTGGTTGGGAGCACGGAGAATCTACCTATTCTAGGGTTTCTAGCGCGTGACTTCTGTCACAGACGCATCGGGCACGTGGCGTTCGCCGAAGATCGAAGTGCCGATGCGGACGAGCGTCGCGCCCTCCGCCACCGCGGCTTCGAGATCGGCCGACATCCCCATCGACAGAGTGTCGAGCATGACCCTTTCGTGCGCGAGTTGCTCCTTTAGCTCGCGCAAGACGGCGAAATGACGCCGTTGTTGCACAAAATCGCTGGTCGGCGGTGGAATTGCCATCAGACCGCGCAATTTGAGCCGCGGCAACCCCGCGATTACCCGCGCGAGCGCTGCTGCGTCGGCGGGCGCGACACCGCTTTTCGTGTCTTCGCCGCCTATGTTGACCTGTATGCAGATTTGCAGCGGCGCGATGTGCGCGGGCCGTGCAGCGGACAGTCGTTCGGCAATTTTGGCGCGGTCGACGCTGTGCACCCATGCGAAATTCTCCGCAATCGCGCGCGTCTTGTTGCTTTGGAGCGGGCCGATGAAGTGCCATTCGATGCCTTGATTCGGCAACGCCGCGATTTTTTCAAGGGCTTCTTTCACATAATTCTCGCCGAAAGTATGCTGTCCGCATGCCATTGCGGCGGCTATTGCGCCGGCATCGAATGTTTTGCTGACTGCGAGCAGCCTAATCTCGCCCGGTTGGCGTCCGTACGCGTGCGCAGCGGCCTCGATACGCCTGCGTACGGCTTGCAAGTTATCCCCAATTGTGGCCATAATTTCGCGGACTTAGAGCAATTGCTTAAACTAACGCCGCAACGCGGCAGGCGCGTTGCGCTAACTCACCCCCGCAACCAGGAAATTATAATGGACATATCCGAACTGCTTGCGTTTGTGGTCAAGAATAAAGCCTCCGATCTGCACCTTTCCTCGGGCCTGCCACCGATGATTCGAGTGCACGGCGACGTGCGGCGCATAAACCTGCCGGCCATGGAGCACAAAGATGTGCACGGCATGGTGTATGACATCATGAACGACGGTCAGCGCAAGTTCTACGAAGAGAACCTCGAGTGCGATTTCTCCTTCGCGATTCCCAATCTCGCGCGCTTCCGCGTCAACGCATTCGTCCAGCAGCGCGGCGCCGCCGCCGTCATGCGCACGATCCCGTCCAAGATCCTGTCGCTCGAGGACCTGAAAGCGCCGAAGATTTTCGGGGAGATCGCCGACCAGCCGCGCGGCATGGTGCTGGTCACCGGACCGACCGGTTCCGGCAAGTCGACGACGTTGGCCGGCATGGTCAATCACAAGAACGAAACCGAGCTCGGCCACATCCTGACCGTCGAGGACCCGATCGAGTTCGTCCACGAATCCAAAAAATGCCTGATCAACCAGCGCGAAGTCGGCCCGCACACCCTGTCGTTCGCCAACGCGCTGCGCTCGGCGCTGCGCGAAGATCCCGACGTCATCCTGGTCGGCGAGATGCGCGACCTGGAGACAATCCGGCTGGCGATGACGGCCGCCGAAACGGGCCACCTGGTGTTCGGCACCCTGCATACCAGTTCGGCCGCCAAGACCATCGACCGCATCATCGACGTGTTCCCGGCCGAAGAAAAAGAAATGATACGGGCGATGCTGTCGGAGAGCTTGCGCGCGGTGATTTCGCAGTCGCTATTGAAGACCAAGGACGGCAGCGGCCGCGTCGCGGCGCACGAGATCATGATCGGCACGCCGGCCATCCGCAACCTCATACGCGAGGCGAAGGTCGCGCAGATGTACTCGGCGATTCAGACCGGCAATTCGTACGGCATGCAGACGCTCGATCAGAACCTGACTGAACTCGTGAAGCGCAACGTCGTGTCGGTTGACGAAGCGCGCAGCAAAGCCGCGAACAAAGACAATTTCAGGTAAGTCCGCCGCCAATGCGGCGGTCGACCGCTTGATGCGATAAGGGAGCGCGTTATGGATCGTGACCAGTCAGTACAGTTCATGCATAACCTGCTGCGCGCGATGCTCAGCAAGAAGGCATCCGACCTGTTCATTACCGCCGGGTTCCCGCCGGCGTTCAAAGTCGACGGCAAAATGACGCCGGTGTCGAACCAGACGCTGACGCCGTCCCATACCGCGGATCTCGCGCGCGCGATGATGAACGACAAGCAGGCGGCGGAGTTCGAGGAAACCAAGGAGTGCAATTTCGCGGTCGCGCCCGCGGGTATTGGCCGTTTCCGCGTCAACGCATTCGTACAGATGCAGCGCGTCGGCATGGTCATGCGCACGATCACGACCACGATTCCGAAGTTCGATGACTTGAAGCTGCCCCAGGTGCTGAAAGACGTCGTCATGAGCAAACGCGGCCTCATCATATTCGTGGGGGGCACGGGTTCGGGCAAGTCGACGTCGCTCGCGGCGATGATCGGCTATCGCAACGAAAATAGCTACGGGCACATCATCACGATCGAGGACCCCGTCGAATTCGTGCACGAGCACAAAAACTGCCTGATTACGCAGCGCGAGGTTGGCGTCGACACGCTGTCGTGGGAGCACGCGCTGCACAATACGCTGCGGCAGGCGCCCGACGTCATCCTGATCGGCGAAATCCGGTCGCGCGAGACGATGGAGCACGCGGTGGCGTTCGCTGAAACGGGCCACTTGGCGATGGGCACGCTGCATGCAAACAGCGCGAACCAGGCGCTCGACCGGATTATCAACTTCTTCCCCGAGGAGCGTAAAGCGCAGTTGCTGATGGACCTCTCGCTCAACATTCGCGCGCTCATATCCCAGCGTTTGATCCCGACCAAGGAAGGCAAGGGCCGCCGCGCCGCCATCGAGATCCTGCTCAATTCGCCGTTGATCCAGGACCAGATCTTCAAAGGCGAAGTGCACGAGATCAAGGGCACGATGGCGAAATCGCGCGAAATGGGCATGCAGACGTTCGACCAGGCGCTGTTCGACCTCTATGAGGAGGGCGCGATCAGCTACGAAGACGCGCTGCGCAACGCCGATTCGGTAAACGAGCTGCGCCTGAAGATCAAGCTCGAAGGCCAGGAGTCGAAGGACAAGGACGTGATGTCGGGCATCGAGCATCTCAATATCGTTTAGCCCCGCACGCTGCGCGCCGGGGTAAATACGCCGGTACGAACTGACGGCTAAGGCCGCTGTTCAACCGGCGTTTTCATTCATGAACATTCCTTTTGAGCTGCACAGCCTCGCCATCAGCGCGCTGGTGGTCGCCGTTGCGTACATCATTTTCGGCATCTCGGCGTTCGGCGCCGCGCTGGTTACCGTGCCGGCGTTGTCCTTCTTGTATCCGCTCGATTTTGTATTGCCGGTGTGCGTGCTGCTCGACGTGTCGGCGGCGATTGCGATCGGCACTCGCTTCTCGCGTGAGGCCGACCGGCGCGAACTCGCATGGATGGCGCCCGCCTGCCTCGTCGGCGCGGTGCTCGGCGTGACGTTGCTCGTGAGCCTGCCGCGGCACGCCACCCTCATCGCGCTCGGTATGTTTTTGCTTGTGTACGGGATATACACGCTGCGCCAGGGCACGCCGAGCGGGACCCTCAGCCCGCGGTGGGCGCCGGTCTCCGGCTTCGTCGGCGGCGCGATGGGCACGCTGTTCGGGATCGGCGCGCCGCCGTATGCAATCTATCTGTCGAGGCGGCTGGCCGACAAAGGAGCCTTGCGCGCCACGCTTTCCAACATGGTGCTGCTCTCCACCGGCATCCGCGCGCTGGTTTTCGCGGTGGGCGGGCTCATGCTGGCGGACCGCCTGCTCATGTTCGGCTTGCTGCTGCCCTTCGCGCTCGCCGGTTTATGGTGCGGCAACCGCATCCACGGCCGCATTTCGCGCGAACAGGTGGCGCGCGTGATGAGCGTGGTGCTGCTCCTGATCGGCGCGTCACTGCTGGTGCGCGCGCTGTCGTAATTGCGCGATCAGCTTTCCTCGCCGGTCAGCACGCGTTCGATGCGCCGGTCGGGCACCAGCCACAGCAATGCAACCAGCACGTACAGGCACTGTGAAATCCACTGCCACCAGAACGCCGCCGCGATCGCCGCGAGATAGAAAAACGGCGACGCCTTGCCTTTCCAGTCATTGCCGACGGCTTTTTTGAGCAGCGAATCCGGGCCCTGCGCTGCAATGATCAGCTGCTGCAGCACCCAGTACGCAATGGCAGCCATCAGCAGGACAAAACCATACAAAGCCGACGGCGCTGCCGCAAAATGGTTTTCGCCCATCCAGCCGGTCGCGAACGGAAACAGCGACAGCCAGAACAAGAGATGCAGGTTGGCCCACAGGATCGCCCCGGTCACATTGCGCACCGCATGCAGCATGTGGTGATGGTTGTTCCAGTAAATGCCGACGTAGACGAAGCTCAGCACGTAACTCAGGAACACCGGGATCAAGGGTTCGAGCGCGTCCAGGCTCTCACCATGCGGCACTTTCAATTCGAGCACCATGATCGTGATGATGATGGCGATTACGCCATCGCTGAAGGCTTCGAGCCGGCTTTTGACCATCGTATACTTTCTGTTCGCGTTACTTCACTCTCGCGCCGCGTTCTCTCAAAAGATCACGCAATACCGAGCGGTGGCAATGAGCTTCATCTTCGCAATAGCAGCCGACCGAGAAATCGCTGGCGTGCGAGAGGGCGGCAAGCAGATCGAGCGTTGCCCTGCTATCCGGCCTCGCCATCTCAGCGCGATATCTTTTCCTGAATTGGGCCCAATCGCACGCGCTCTGCGCCTGTTGCGCGAATTTTACAGTGGCGGCGCTTGGCGCGAGCGTGGGCAGCCATACATCGTAGAAATTCCGGGCCGAATAATCCTTTTTTGGCACGCCGCGCGGCGGCCGCCGCACCGTGCCGATGCGCAGGCCCTCGCCGGGCAGGCGGTCGCTACCGAGGCGAACGATACTGATAGCCAAGCGGGGTCCGGGCGATAACGTTTGAATTAAGCCGCGCCGCGAAGCGGTGTCGGCTTGAATTGATTGTTGCGCCGATCATCACCGCAGAATCTTCCCCATTGCCTTTCCTTTCGCCAGCTCGTCAATCAGCTTGTCTAAATAACGGATTCTTTGCATCAGTGGATCCTCTACTTCTTCCACGCGGACACCACACACAACCCCTTTGATGAGCGAGGTATTTGGATGGATAGCGGGAGCTTTGGCAAAAAAACTCTCAAAGTCGCTCTGTTGCTTGATTTGCTTCTCTAGTCCCGCTTGGCTATAGCCAGTCAACCAGCGGATGATTTGGTCAACTTCGTCCTTCGTGCGATTTTTGCGCTCCGCTTTTTGCACATATAGTGGATACACCTTGGAGAACGCTGTAGTGAAAATTCGATGCTTAGGCATCTTCATGGCTCCAACGGGTCGAAGATATACCGCAGCGTTGCGCGCTAACGTCTTGTTGATCGGCGCGCGTGCAGGCGTATGCAACCGACACCATCACTGGGATACCAACCACGCTGATACGCGTCCGTACGAACTAAAGTTAGGTGTGGGCATTGACTGTTGAGACCGTGGTGAATGGACGAGTCATGGGCAACGTGGCTCTTCTAGCTTGTAAAGGAGAGCTTCGCTTCGCGCACGACACGGCGCCATTTCTCGACGTCGCGCTTAATCATGCCGTGGAAGATTTCCGGCGGTCCGCCGATAGCCTCCATGCCGTCGTTGGCGAGCCGCTCTTTCATCTGCATAGTCTGCACGACCTTGTTCACCGATTCGTTCCAGCGCCGTACGACATCCGCCGGCAACCCCTTGGGTCCCATTACGCCATAGACGATGACGGCTTCGTAGCCCGGCACGGTCTCGGCGACGGTAGGCATGTCGGGCAGAGCGCTCACGCGCTTGGGAGTCGTCACCGCGAAGCCGCGCAGCTTGCCCGTTTTGACGTGAGGCACCGTCGACGGCATGCTGCCAAACAGTATTTCGGTTTGATTGCCGAGGATCGCCGTCAGCGCGGGACCCGTGCCTTTGAACGCAATATGCGTCATGCGCACGCCAGCCATGAGACAGAAATACTCCGTTGCGAGATGCGTGATCGCTCCCGTGCCGCTCGAGCCATAGTTGAGCTTGTCAGGATTCGCTTTGGCAAAGGCGATGAGCTCACTCGTCGTCTTGATCGGGACCGCGGGATGCACGACGACGACAAAGCCGGCACTGCCGATGCCGACCACGGCTTGCACGTCGTTGATCGGATCGAACGTCAACTTATAGATCGCCGCGTTGGTCCCGTATCCCGATACCAGACCAAGGGTGTAACCGTCGGGTGTCGCGCGCACGATCATCTCTTCGCCGATGCTGCCGCCGGCGCCCGGTCGGTTGTCGATGACCACGGACTGACCGAACGACTCGGTTAGTTGCTGCGACAGCACGCGCGCCACGATGTCTGTGCCGCCGCCGGGAGCGTAAGGAACGATCAATCGCAGCGGCCGCGCGGGATATGACTGCGCGAGCCCGTCCCCCGCGCTCGGGACCGCGCTCAACAACAAGATTCCGCATAACGGTGGCATCTTCATGACTTTTCCTCCGGATATCTTCGACATCGAACCGCGCGCCCCGAGCAGGCTCTCCTGACACCTAACGTTCAATAGCTAACCGGCGCGTATCGGCCAGTCCGGTTGAGCGCAGGGTTGGGCGATCAACTCCACCGCGCGTGCATAGTCCGAATCGAGGCGGAAATGGCCATTCGCCAACGGCCGTTGCGCTGTCAAATCTCGGCACTTCAATCGATCACGCGATTCGCCTGTGCCAGGAACGATTCCGGGAACGTGATGCCGGTCGCCCTGGCGGTCTTCATGTTCACGATCAGCTCGAAAGTGGTCGGCTGCTCGATGGGGATCTCGCCTGGATTTGCGCCCTTGAGAATCTTGTCGACGTAGACGGCCGCGCGGCGAAAATTGTCCGTAAATGAGGGGCCATACGACATTAGTCCGCCCTCGTCCGGCCATTGGCTATTGGCGAACATGGCCGGGGTCTTCAGGCGAATAATTCGATCAGCAATCGCTTGACGCTGACTGGCTAGGGTACCGCCTGTAGTCACAATATAGGCTTGGGCCCCGATTGCAGTGGCTCGCTTGAAAGCGGGCTCGATATCAGAGGGTTGCCTCAACTCGATCGGGGTAATCCGCACCCGCAGGCGCGAGGCTACCTCCTCGATTTCTTTCGCTTGCGAAACGCTACCCACATTGTCAGGCTCAAACAGCAGGACGACGTGCGCGACGCGAGGAAACGCTTCTTTGAGTAACTGCAATCTTTTGGACGAGAGTTCGGTTGAAATTGTCGTGAGGCCGGTCGCGTTACCTCCGGGACGCCGGAGGCTCGCCACGAGCCCGTTTCCGACTGGATCTTGAGTGATCGCAAACACGATCGGGATCGTCCTGGTGGATTGTGCGAGCAGGCGCACGTCCTCGTCGGAAGGCACCAGGAGCAGATCAGGCCGGGTTGCCACGAGATCGGCGGCCAGGCCTGGCAAGGCTTGCGCTACGCCGTTGGCATAGCGGGCATCGATGGAGTAGTCGCGTCCTTCGACCCAGCGCAGTTCCAGCATGCCAGCGCGAAACGCGGTGAGCCTGGCGGCGTTCACCTGAGTGCTTGCCTGACTGAGATATCCAATCCGCCGCACCCGGCGCTCGGTTTGCGCATATACAGACAGGGAGGGTGTTACGAGGCCGACGATGGCAATCAGGAACTGTCTACGCCGGACTTCCCTCATTTCTCACTCCGCGAGCTTGAACGGTTGTGCGGGACGTTGCGTCCAGTGCGCACGGAAGCAATACCGGGCCGTTCGTGTTGGTTGCAAGCTTACCTCAATCAAACTGGACGGATGCTAGTGGGAAATCCATCCCGACCTAAAGGTCGATCGCGTGCGACGCAGCATCTTAACGCCCAACGTGGACTTCACCAGTGGCCGCAACCCTCTGGTGGAAGCGTTAGTTGGTAAGCAATACCGCAATCCGAATCGAGACGGCTTGGCGTGGCATAGTGCAGAGGCGGTGCATCATTCGGTCTTGATGCCCGCTGCCTTGATCAGCGGCCACCACTTCTCGATTTCCGCCTTGTGGTAAGCAGCTAGCGCTTCCGGGCTCTGCTGCTCGCGCGGCGGGATTTCCTGTCCGAGATCGGCAAATCGCTGGCGCACGGTTTGATCCGCCAGGGATTCAACGACAGCGGCGTTGAGCTTCATGATGGTTTCCCTGGGCGTGCCTTTCGGCACCCAGTAGCCGTGCCAGACGGAAGTATAAAACCCGGGCAGCCCTGCCTCGTCTACGGTCGGGATTTCCGGCGCGGCCTCCTGACGCGTCTTCGCCGTAACCGCATAGGCTTTGATTCTCCCGCTTTTGACATGGACGACAATGTTCGAGATCTGGGTAACGTACAGATCGATCTCGCCGGCGAGGAGCGCCTGCAACGCCGGGGCTCCGCCCCGATACGGCACGTACTGGAAATTTGCGCCGATCAGGTTCTGGAAGTAGATCGCGGCCATGTGCGACGCGCCACCTACTCCCCCGGTCCCCATCAAGACCTGGCTTGGGCTCGCGCTGATCCACGCAATCAATTCCTTCAGATTGCCCGCCGGAACGGCCGCCTTCGAGACGACGGTCTGGGGATTGGTGGCGATCAGCGCCACCGGCGCGAGGTCCGTCAGCAGATTGTAAGGGAGCGTATAGTAGGCGCCGTTCACGACGTGAGTACCCCAGTGCCCGATACTGACCGTGTAGCCGTCGGGCGCAGCACGCACGACCTTGCCCACGCCTATGCTGCCGCCCGCTCCGGTCGTGTTGTCCACCACCACGGTCTGACCCAGCGCCTTTCTCATGCGCTCGCTCATGATGCGCGCGAGCGTATCGGTGGGCCCGCCCGCGGAAAACGGCACCACGATCGTGATCGGCCGGGCTGGATAGCTTTGAGCCGAAGCAGTTGAACTGCCGCCACAGGTGATGACGGCAAGCGCACAGCTGATAAGTTGCGCTTTCATGTTTCCTCCTGTTCCGCTGGATAACTGGCACGACTCAAGGCCCAACGTCTGCGGTGAAATGCGCGAACGAGCAACGATCGGAAATTGTCAATATCGACCGCACGGTTAGTGTGCATTGTCTTTCGAGATACGACGTAGTGCAATCTCAAGGGGAGAAAGCGGCTGGTCAATATCAAGACGCAAGAGTTCATCGATCGATCCAAAATCGAGATCGCCGGGATAGCCCGCTTCCACATAAGGAATAACGATATCACTTCGAGCACTCTCTTCTTTCGATCTTGACCATGGCACGAGTCTGTCAAAGCAGCATGCATTCAGAAACATGTATACGGGACGATTTTCGGCAAATGGAGGATTGAGGAAGTAATATTTATTCAGCGACTCGTCGATCTGCTCGGACGTTACCGATCGAAGATCGAACACGGAAACGCAATTTCGTTTCCGGAAGTACGAGTGCTCGGATTGCCCAAACGTGAATTTAAATTGTCCCTCCGCATTTGTTCGAATGGCACCCTCTGAAATGATCCGTGCGACGGCATCGTCTGTTGTTACGTGAAATACTCGATTGAGCAGTTGTGGGAGAAGTGCATCCTTGAGGTCCCGGTAGTGGATGCGGAGAGCTGATTCGATCATCGATATTGCGGCTGCAGCCTAACGACCAAAATGAGCTGCGGGCCGCCGCCATGCCGTAGCCACAACCCTGCAACGCCGCCAGCGGCACGCCCGCTCGACCGCTCGGTTAGCCTTCACGTCGCCTGAACACCAGACTGAAGTTATTGGCTGGCATTTGGACAGTCTCCGCCAGAATGAACCCAGTGCCAGTGGCAACGTCTGACACAGCTTCCAGGTCACGAAGGCCCCACTCGGGATTGTGCGTACGAAGATCAAGATCGAACTGCGCGTTACTCTGCGACGTGTGGTGACCGAAACGACGATACGGTCCGTAAAAGAACAGAACGTCCTGTGTCGAAAGCAAAGCCTTCGCGCCTTCGAACAAGGCCAGCGTCGCCGACCACGGAGCGACGTGAATCAGGTTAATCGCCACCACCGCATCCGCCGTTTGCAACGGCCACGGGAGTTTGGTCACATCAAGGTCAATGGGCCCATTGACGTTGGCCCGGCGTTCCTCCTGAATGCGCAGGGCAATAGACTCGCGAAGTTCCGCGTCCGGATCGGACGGCTGCCAAGTGAGGCCTGAGAGCGCTTCGGCGAAGTGCATGACATGCTGACCGGTGCCGCTGGCGACCTCCAAGACTAGGCCGCGGC
>Ga0207708_10003989_pt1 | contig 10862 bp, 8 predicted proteins | sample KBSK5101metaG_FD_184340 | JGI IMG/M metagenome (GOLD analysis project Ga0207708, IMG submission 184340) | Corn, switchgrass and miscanthus rhizosphere microbial communities from Kellogg Biological Station, Michigan, USA - KBS K5-10-1 metaG... | ecosystem: Host-associated > Plants > Roots >...
TGCTGTCCAAGGAGGGAGACATGTCGTCGCTTCGCATCGCGATCGCTTCGTGTGTGCTGATTGTGGTCCTCGGCGCCGGCGCGTGGCATGCCGTGCAGGCATTCCCGCTCTACGGCAAGGGCGACGTGACGCAGGCGGCGCAGCAGCCGCCGCGCGATCCGACGGTGCAAAAGGCGCCGCCGAGGGACGCACTCAGCGTCGTAGAGCTCCACCGCCAAGCAGTCGAGCTCTTCGAGAAGGCGCGGGCCGACACCACGCTCACGCTCGACCAGAAGCTCGAGACCATCAAGAAGGGCATCGCATTCGAGGACCGCGCACTCGAGCGCGAGCCGAACTACTTCGCCGCGCTGGTCTACAAGAACATCCTGCTGCGGATGCAGGCGCAGTTCACGACGGACTCGCCTGAGCAGCGCGATCTGATTCGACAGGCGGACGAGCTGCGCAATCAGGCCCTGGCGCTGCAACGGGCCGGCGCGGGGTTCGAGCCGCAACCCGCACCCGGTGACATGAGCGCGCCGCCCCCGCCGCCGCCGCCACCGCCGCCGGCAGCGCCGGCGTCCGCGCTGCTGTTGTCGCCCATGTTCGACGCGAACGTCGCGCGGCTTCATCCGATCCGCGTCGGCGCCAACGTCAAGCCGCCGACCAAGGTCAGGGACGTGAAGCCGGAATACCCGGACGAAGCCCGCGCGAAGAAAGTGCAGGGGGTGGTGATCCTCGAAGTGCTGATCGACGAGGACGGTTCGGTTGCCGACGCCAGAATCCTGCGCTCGATCCCCGACTTCGACGAGGTCGCGCTCGGCGCGGTGAAGCAATGGAAGTTCGTCCCGACGCTGCTGAACGGCCAGGCAACCGCGCTGCTGATGACCGTCACGGTGAACTTCACGCTGAGCGAACCGGTAACCGGTAACCGGTAATCGCCTACTGCTGCGAGCTGCCGACCCGGAAGGAGACGAGCGTCTTCGCCTGGTCGGCGCCTCGCGACGCCTCGATCGCGATCACGTACTCGCCGCGCGCAATCGATCCAACCGGCATGTCGATCTCGTAGCCTTTCGCCGCCGTCGGCTTCAGCGGCAGCGTGGCCAGCGCCACTCCCGTCCGGCTGAGCAGCGTCGCCGTCACCGTCGCGTCCGCCGAGGCCGCGCCGGCGACGGCAAAACGGATGATGAGGCGGTCGGTGCGCTCGAACTGCCGTCCCGCGAACGGCGTGGGATCGGGCTCCGCCTGGATCGCCCGCAGCTGCAGCGGCGTGCTCGCGCGGAACACCGCCGGCGAGGTGATCGCCAGCGGGGTGCCGGCGAAGTCGGGCACCTCCACGGTCGAGTCCTGGCGATCGGACACCGATCCATCGGCTTCGACGATGTTCCGCCGCACGTGGAGGATGCCGGGCGCCGCGTCGAACGTCGTGCGGTTGCCGCGCAGCGGTCCATCGAAGTAGACATGGCCGTCGTCGGCCGACGCCCTGATCGACACGCGGTCGTCGGACGAGCCGTCGCGTGCCGTCCAGACGACCGTCACTTTCGGCTTGCCGTCCGGGCCCGGCGCCGCACCGGCCCAGAGATCGCCCGCGACCTCGATGTGCGGCGAGTCGACGAGCTTCGAGAGCGCCTTCGAGATCTCCGGCGGCGCGGTGTTCTCCGCCGCCTTCTTCTTCGCTGCCTCCATCTCGACCGACGAGGGCGCGTAGTAGCCGGTGCGCGACTTGACGTCCACGTTGGGCCGCTTCACGTGGACCGCGATCTTGTGGAACTTGCCGTCCGCGGGATTCTTCTGCGAGGCGTAGCCGAGCAGGTAGAAGGCGCTGGCGTTCTTCACCACCTCGCGCAGCGCGATGGCGGGATAGTTGTTCGAGAACTGCCGCCCGCCGGTTTGATCCGCAAGCGCATGGAGCACGTCCGACGGGCGGATGTTCACGTCGAGCCCGCGCGGATCGAACGAATAAACCGTGACGTTGTTGGCGTTGGCCGAGCGGATCGTGCTGTCCAGCCAGTTCGAGGTGTCCATCGTGCTGTAGCCGAGACGGCCGATGGTCTGCGACACGAACAGGATCGCCTTGCGCCCTTCCTTGATCGATCCGAGGAAGCCGATCGTCGCCTCCAGCGCCGACGCCGTGACCTGCGCGCGCAGCATCTCGATGTCGCGCGAGCGGTACATCTGCGCTTCCTCGACGGCGCTCCGCGGCGGGATGTAGACGCCCTGGCGCCCGCGCAGCTTGTGGACCTTCTCGGCAAGGTCGCGGCGATCGCGGGTGAACTCGATGGTGTCGGACGGCGTGAGCTGATCCATCAGCGCCACGAGATCGGTCGGGCCGAACGCGGCCTGCACGAAGTCGGTCAGCGCGGCGCGGGCGCGGATCGCCGGCGCCATCTCGCCGATGTGGTACTCGTCCCAGAAGATCACGAAGACGCGGATGTCGTCGCGCGCCGCCTCGGCGTAGGCGTGCTGCCGCGAGCGGATCGGCAGCGACATGTCGTCGTCGGGCGCGGCGCCGTTGGCCTCGATCAACTTGATCGTGTCGATCGCCTGCGGTACGCCGTCCTCGCGGACCTCGAAGTCGTCCTTGCCGAGATCCCTGACCGGTTCCCCCTTCCGATCGGTGACGGTCACGTCGACGCGGACCTGGTTCGTCCCGGTGCGGAACACCGGCGGCGGCTGCTGGGGCTTGTCCTGGGACGGAGGCTGGGACGGTTGCTGCTGTGACGAGGGCGGCTGAGCGGGCGGCTGCGCAGGCGGAGACTGCGGGGGCTGCTGGGCCGAGAGCACGGCGACAGCCCCGGCGAGGCTCACAAACGCAACGAAGCCCCCGCGCATAGGTTCCACACTAGCTTGACACGGATTGGCGGCGTGTTGTGGCGTCCGCCCGGGCGTCAGAGGTCGAAGGCGGCAATCACCGGACCGTGGTCGCTCGTCCCGAATTCCCGCTGGATGACGCAGCTCTGCACCGTGTCGAAGATCGGCCGGCTGGCCAGCACGTAGTCCAGGCGCCAGCCGATGTTGCGCTGCCGCATGTTGCGCCACGGGGCCCACCACGTGAACATCTGATCGTTGTCCGGCTCGAGCGCGCGCCCGGTGTCGACGAGGCCGTTGCCGATGATCGCCTCGAGCAGCGCCCGTTCCTCGGGAAGCTGGCCGATCGCGCGCGGCTTGCGCTCCTTCGGGTGCACGTCCATGTCGGTGCGCGCGATGTTCAGGTCGCCGCAGAGCACGACGCGGCCGCCGCCGGCATGCAGCGTGGCGGTGTACTCGCGCAGCCCTTCAAGGAAACGCATCTTGGCCGGAAAGTCCTTGCCGCCGTTGGGCACGTAAATGGACGCGAACGTCACGCCGTCCAGCGCCACGGTGACGATGCGGCTCTCGTAGTCGAAGGAGGGATGTTCGAACGCCGGCCGCTCGCTCGAGAGTCCCTTCTTCACGTGCAGGCCGACGCCGGAGTAGCCCTTGGTGCCGTGCCAGTAGCACCAGTAGCCTTCCATGTCGCAGAGCCAGACCGGCAACTGGTCGGTCGTCGCCTTGATTTCCTGCAGGCAGACGATGTCGGGCTGCTCGCGCTCGATGAATTCCTGGACCTGCGCCTGGCGGGCGCGGATCCCGTTCACGTTCCACGTCGCGACTTTCATCAGATCCGTCGATTGTACGTCGCGCCCCGGCACTCAACTTGCCAGTGCGTCCGTCGACGGCGTGGCGCGCGCCGCGAGCGAGCTCTGCTGTTGAAGGGCGATCGCGGGCGGCGATCAGTCGCGGCGGCCGGTGCCGTGTGGCGCGTCGGAGGGGGTGGGATGAACCGCGAGCTCGGGAATCTGGCTGCCGGTGCGATGGGCGCGATCGCGGCACGACGCCTGCCGTTCGTCGAGCAGCGCGACCACCTGTCCGTCGTAGGTCTCGTAGATGCCAGCCACGCACCCACAGGGAAGGAGCCGGCTGGTGAGGCCCCGGAGAATACGCATGCGACATGTTTAGACACCGGATCGGCGCCGGAGGTTTAACCGGTTGAGCGGTCAGACTTTGTCCTACATCGCCTATGCCGCCGCCGCGGTGGTGGTCGTCTTCGTCGGGCTGCACGTCTTCTGGCGCGCGGTCGGCTACTACAAGGTGCGCAAGGCGGGGCCGCGTCCGCTGTTCGGCGTGCGTCATCGTCTCTGGCGCGATCCGGGCGACGTGCCGCGGCTCGACCTGCGCTTTGGTCCCGGGGGATCGGAGCAGGCGCCGGTCGCGCCGTTCCGGTTCATCGAGGAGCAGGGGGCGGGCACGCAGCCGTGCGTGTCGGTGCATGACGCGAACGGGCGGCGGTGGCGCGTGAAGTGGGGGCACGAGGTGCCGTGCGAGACCTTCGCCGTCCGGCTGGCGTGGGCGTGCGGCTACTTCGCCGAGGTCACGCATCTGGTGCGCGCGGGCACGATCGAGGGCTGCGGTGCGCTGACCCGCGCGGCGTCGTGCGTCAACGCGGAGGGAGCGTTCGCCGACGGCCGCTTCGAGCTCGACGATCCGGACGTGCTGAAGCTGTTCGAGGAGCACAGCTGGTCGTGGACCGACAACCCGTTTGTCGGCACGCCGCAGCTCGCCGGGCTGAAGATCATCCTGATGCTGATCTCGAACTGGGACAACAAGGATCAGCGTGACGTCGCGCGCGGGTCGAACACGGCGATCTACGTGACGCGGGTGTCGCGGTGGAAGCGCGAGGCGCAATACCGGATCGTCGACTGGGGCGGATCGATGGGGCGCTGGGGGGGCAATGTGGTCACGCGCGGCCGCTGGGATGCGGAGGGGTTCGCGGCGCAGACGCCGCAGTTCGTCACCGGCGTCACCAATGGCTACGTGCAGTTCGGCTATACCGGCCAGCGCACGAGCGACGCGCGCGCGAACATCCGCCCCGAGGATGCGCGCTGGCTCTGTCAGTACCTGGGGCGCGTGACCGACGACCAGCTGCGCGCCGCGCTCGAGGCCAGCGGCGCGACGCCAGAGGAGACCGCCTCGTTCACGGCGTCCCTGCGCACCCGCATCAGCCAGCTGCAGTCCGCCTCGGGCGCCTCGGGGTCAGGTCTGCAAACTGCCCTGTCCCAGGGGTCAGGTCTGTAAAACGACCGTTCGGGTGCCAGGCCTGCGGGCAGAGGCCTGGCACCATGGTCGGTCGTTTTACAGACCTGACCCCCGTTTGCGGCAGTTTGCAGACCTGACCCCCGTTTGCGGGCAGTTTGCAGACCTGACCCCTAGTGGCGCGGCTTGGCGCGCGCGGTCGGGGGGGCGGTCCAGGGGTCTTCGGGCCAGGGGTGCTTCGGGTAGCGGCCGCGCAGTTCCTTGCGGACTTCCTGGTAAGTGGTGTTCCAGAAACTGCGCAGATCGCGCGTCGTCTGCACCGGACGGCCGTTGGGCGCGAGCAGCTCGAAGACGACGGGGTCCTGGCGCGGGCCCAGACGCGGAGATTCGGCGAGGCCGAACAGCTCCTGCAGCTTCACCGCCGCCGTGACGGACCCGTCGTCGCGATACTCGAGCCGCGCGGTGCGGCCGCTCGGGACCTCGATCCGCTCGGGCGCGCGGCGTTCGAGCTCGCGCGCCGTGGACCAGTCGAGCGCGGCCGCGAGATCGATCTCGTCGAGCGATCGGCGCCCGTCCGCCGCGCGCGCGAGCAGCGCGTCGACGTCGGCGGTCTCCGCCGGCAGGCCGGCGAACCGCAGACGTCGGAGGAGCTGTTCGTCGGCGTCCGAGAGGCCGCGGGCGCGGTAGGCCGCGGCGAGGAGAGGTCCCGCTGCAAGCGGATCGACGGCTGCCGGACGCTCTCCGATCACCAGCTCACCGTAATAGGTCCGCTCCACAGCGCGCACGCGTCCGGATTCGATCGTGTGCTCGACGCGAATCTCCGACGGCTCGAGCCACGACGGATCGATCGCGCTCGCGATGCGAATCGCGGCCTCCGCGATCTCTCCCCGTCGCGCCGCCTGCACGTCGACGGCGACGAGGAACGCCGCGTCGCGGACGCCGCTTTCCGGCCCGAGCACGGCGCCGTGCCCGCTCGCGAGCAGGAATTTCGGCGAGCCTGACGCACGGCGGCGGGCAACTCGATCCGGATAGCCGCTGAAGATGGCGCGGAGGAAATCGTCCTCGCGCGGCGCCGCGGACGAGGTGTCGGCGGCCTCCTCCACCATCTCCGACAGGCGCCGCGCCACGTCGCGCACGTGCGGCGGGACGCCGTCACGATCGCCGACGGCCGAGAGCAGGTCGCTCGACGTCGTGGCCGGATGCCGCGGCAGCATATGCCGCTCGGACAATAGCGCGCAGGCGACCGCGACGTCACGGCTGCCGCGCGATTCGAGCAGCATGCGGGACAGCCGAGGGTGCAGCGGCAGCCCCTTCATCCGCGCGCCGAGCGGCGTCACGCGCCCACCGCGGACCGCGCCAAGCTGCTCGAGCAGCCGCAGTGCGGCATCGACGCGATCCGCGGACGGCGGATCGAACCACTCGAAGCGGCGAGGCTCCCCGCCCCACGCGAGGATGTCGAGGACCGCGTCGGAGAGATCGACGCGATGGATCTCCGGCTCGCCATGCGGACGCAGGCGGTCCGACTGATCCCACAGACGACGCACGCGTCCTGGACCGAGCCTTCCGGCGCGTCCCGCGCGCTGCTCCGCGGCGTCCGCGGGAATGCGCTCCGTCTCGAGCGAGTCGATGCCGCGATCGGGATCGTAGCGGGCGACCTTCTGCAGGCCCGCGTCAATCACCGCGCGCACGCCCGGCACCGTCAGCGACGTCTCGGCGATGTTGGTCGCCAGGATCACCCGGCGCGACTGCGTGTCGTCGAGCGCGCGATCCTGCTCGTCGGCCGGCAGCGATCCGTGCAGCGGCACGACCTCGACGTCGCGCCCGGCGGCCGCGCGAACCTCGCCAAGCGCCCGATTGATCTCCGGCGCGCCCGGCAGAAAGCAGAGGAGGCTGCCCTCGGTGACGCGGGCGACCTCAGACACCGCCGCGGACACCTGCTGCCCCGGACGATGGTCGATCTCAATGGGATGGATGCGGCCCGGCACGGCGATCTGCGCACAGCCGTCGAGGAAGGCCGCCAAGGGATCCGCCTGCAGCGTCGCCGACATCACGACGAGCCGGAGGTCGTCGCGCGCGCGCCAGGCCTGCCGCGCGAGCGCCAGCCCGAGGTCCGCGTGGATGCTGCGCTCGTGGAACTCGTCGAGGACGATGGTGCGGAAGTCGGCGAGCAGCGGATCCTGCTGCAGCCGCGCGGTGAGGATCCCTTCGGTGGCGAAGAGGACGCGCGTGCCGGCGCCGAACCGCCGCTCGAACCGGACGTGCCAGCCGACTTCCCGGCCGATGGTCCAGCCCCGCTCGCCGGCGACGCGGCGCGCCATCGATCGCGCCGCCACGCGGCGCGGCTGCAGGACGATGACCGGACCGTCCGCGGCCAGCGCCGGCGGCACCCGGGTCGTCTTTCCCGCGCCCGGCGCCGCCGAGAGAATCAAGGCCCGCTGCGAACGGACGGCGTCGACGATCCGCGGGATGAACTCGTCGATGGGGAGCGGAGTCACTCCGCTGATGATAATTACTCTGCCCGCAAGGCCTGCGCCGGATCGATCCGCAGCGCCCGACGCACCGGCACCCAGTGCGCCGCCAGCGCGACGATCGTCAGCACGCCGGCGGCGCCGAGGAGGGTCGGCGGATCGACCGGACTGACGCCGAAGACGAGCGCGTCCATGAAGCGCGTCGCCGCGATCGCGGCGGCGAGGCCGAGCACGAGACCGACAGCTACGAGGACGAACCCGCTCGACAGGACCAGGCGCATCACGTCGCGGCGCTGCGCGCCGAGCGCGACGCGCACGCCCATTTCGCGGGTGCGCTGCGACACGCCGTAGGACACGACGCCGTAGAGCCCGATGGCCGCCAGCAGGACCGCGACGAGCGCGAACCCGGCCAGCAGGCGCATGACGAAGAGCCGCTGCGCCGAGGCCTGCTCGACCAGCGCGGGCAGCGTGTCGATCTGGTAGACGGGCACCGTCGGATCGAGCTCCCGCAGGACCTGTCGCACGGCAGCGCCAAGCGTGGCCGGGTCGCCGTTGGACGCCTTGACCAGCGCCACCAGGTACGAATCGGTGAACTGCGCTTCCGAGTGATAGAACGCGGCGGTCACCGGCTGGGTCACGTCTTCGTGATGGACGTCGCCGACGACGCCGACGACCGTGTACCAGGTGCCTTTCTCGGCATTGCCGAACCGCACTTCGGAGCCGATCGGATCGTCGTTGCCCCACACGAGTTTCGCCGTCGCTTCCGAAACGACGATCACCGGCTGGGACGTGGCAACGTCCTGCGGCGACACGAAGCGGCCGCGCAGCAGCGGAATGCCCATCACCCGCAGGTAATCCGACGTCACGCCGTACCGCTCGAGGCAGGGGTCGTCAACGGTGTTCGGCTTCATCCGTCCCTTCGCGTGGAAGCCGCGGCAGTCGTAATTGTCGCCGAAGGGGACCTGGTCGGCGATCGCGGCGCTGGCGACGCCGGGGAGCGCGCGAATCTTCTCGAGCGTGCGGTCCTGAAAAGACACGACCGCCGCATCCTCCGCGTAGGCCTGGCCGACGAGCGAATACTGCAGCGTGAGCACGCCGTCGGCGACGAAGCCGGGGCTCGTGCGGGTCAGAGAAACGACCGTTCGCAGCATCAACCCGGCGCCGGCGAGCAGGACCAGCGCGAGGACGATGTCGGCGACGACGAGCGCCGACTGCGCGCGTGACGATCCCCCGACGCTCGTCCGCGAGTCGGTGGCCAGGGTCTGCTGCAGGCCGGCCGACGCTCCGCGCAGCGCCGGGACGAGCCCGAAAAGCACACCGGTGACGAGGGCGACCGCCGCCGTGAACAGCAGTACGCGCGCGTCGATCGCCACGTGATCGAGCCGCGGCAGCGTGACCGGGGCGAAGCGGACGAGGCCGCCGACGGCAATGCGCGCGAAGGTGACGCCGAGCGCCGCGCCCGTCACGCTGAGCATCAGGCTCTCGGTCAGCAGCTGGCGCACGATGCGCCGGCGCCCCGCGCCGAGCACGCTGCGCAGCGTCAGCTCACGCTGCCGCGTGACCGATCGCGACAGCAGCAGGTTGGCGACGTTGGCGCAGGCGATCAGGAGCACGAAGCCGACGGCGCCGAGCAGCACGAGGAGCGCCGTGCGCACGTTGCCGGTCAGCGCGTCACGCAGCGGGACGATCGCGATCGAGCCGGCCTCGTATTCCTGCGGATGCTCCTTGCGCATCTGCTCGCGGATCACGTCCATCTCGGCGGTGGCCGCGGCGACAGACACGCCGGGCTTCAGCCGCCCGAAGCCGCGCAGGTGCTGGCAGCTGCGGCAGGCGGAGTCGCCGCCCACTTCATAGCCGACGGGCGCCCACATCTCGGCCGCGACATTGAAGAAGCGGACGGCGTCGAGCGGCTCGAAGCCGGCAGGCATGACGCCGACGACCTGGTACTGGCGGTCGTTCATCGTGATGCTGCGCCCGACGATCGACGGATCGGCGTTGAAGCGCCGCCGCCAGAGGCTGTCGCTCAGGAGCAGAACGCGCCACGTTTGCGGATGATCGTCCGCGGCGGTGAAGCCGCGCCCGAGCGCCGGGCGGACGCCCATCATGTCGAAGTAGTTCCAGCTCACGCGCACCGCCGCGAGCCGCTCGGCTTCGCCGTTGACGACGAGCGTGGGCTGCCACCCGCGCATCAGCGCGAGCTGGTCGAAGCTCTTGCTCCGCTCGCGCCAGTCCACCATCGTGGTGAACCCGACGTTCGACGAATAGCCGGCGCCGTTGCGATCGCCGATCGTGACCAGGCGATCCGCCGCGGGATACGGCAGCGGCCGCAGCAGCACGGCGTCGACGATGGTGAAGATCGCGGTGTTGGCGCCGATGCCGAGCGTCAGCGTGAGCAGCGCCGCGGCGGTGAACCCGGGCGTCCGCCGCAGCATGCGGGCGCCGTAGCGGATGTCCTGCCACAGCGTCTCGAGGATCGGCAGGCCGCGCTGATCGCGCCAGGCTTCGGCGATCTGCGGCGGCCCGCCGAGATCCAGCCGGGCGGCGCGGCGCGCGGCGCCGGCATCGAGGCCGGCGGCGCGGTGCTTCGCCTCCAGCATCTCGCGATGAAACTGCAGCTCCTGGTCGAGGTCCTGCTCGCGCGCGGATCGGCGGGTGAGGCCGACCGCCGCGGCGGCGCGGAGGGCGAGCTCGCGAAGCGTCACGACAGATCCTCCTTCAACGGGGCGCCGAGCACGCGCGCCATGATCGCGGCCATGCGATGCCAGTCGTCCGCCTCGCGCTGGAGCTGCCTGCGGCCGCTGCGGGTGAGGCTGTAGAAGCGCGCGCGGCGGTTGTTCTCCGAGGTGCCCCACTTCGACGCGATCCAGCCGCGCTGCTCGAGCCGCAGCAGCGCCGGATAGAGCGTGCCCTGGTTCAGCTGCAGCGCGCTGTCGGACACCTGGAGCAGCCGCTGCGCAATGCCGTAGCCGTGCTGCGGGCCCATCGCCTCGAGCGTCTTCATCACCATCAGGTCCAGCGTGCCCTGCAGCACGTCGCTTTTGTTGCCCATATCAGTTGCCCGTTGCCCGTTGCCCGTTGCCCGTTACCCGTTACCCGTTACCCGTTGCCGGTTGTTCGACCTCCGACCTCCGACTTCCGCAGGCGCCGCGACGCGGCGCCTGCCCCTGTTGATTGCCAACAGGAAGATACCCGCTTTCCTGTTGGACGTCAACAGAAGTGGAAAGGTTGCCGTGCCCGGGGGCGTGATACAACTCCGCCATGCACGCCCTCCTCCTCGCCGCTGCACTGGTCGCGCAGGATCCGTTTCGCGTCGGGACCGCCTCGGCCGCGCGCGGCACGGTCGGGCGCGGCGCGATCGAGGTGCCG
>Ga0207708_10003992_pt1 | contig 10858 bp, 10 predicted proteins | sample KBSK5101metaG_FD_184340 | JGI IMG/M metagenome (GOLD analysis project Ga0207708, IMG submission 184340) | Corn, switchgrass and miscanthus rhizosphere microbial communities from Kellogg Biological Station, Michigan, USA - KBS K5-10-1 metaG... | ecosystem: Host-associated > Plants > Roots >...
CTGGCGCCAATCGCGTGCCAGTTGAGACCGCAGCGGGAACCACTGAGACGCAGCACAACAAAGGGGGCACACGCATGAGAAAGGTACTGGTCACCGCCGTCGTCACCATGGCACTCGCCTTTTCGGTGACAGCGTCGGCCGCACTCGTTCCAGGCGTCTTTGACCCAGGCAACACGGGTTGTGTCAAGGCGACCTTCATCAAGAAGACGAAGACGTTGCATCTGGAGAAGAATTGTCCGACAGCCACGAACGCGGCTGCGGGCGCTGACGTCACCGGCGTCAGCGGTCAGACGTTCCAGTCGGCGTCGTTCACGCTGGCAAGCGCCGGGCAGTGTCAGGGTGGGTCGCCGCGGTTCAATGTCGAGACTTCCACGGGCTTCTTCTTCCTCGGCTGTAACAACGTCACGCCGATCGCGAACGCGAACGGCACCGTGACCTACACGTTCACGGCCGCGACGCTGGCCGCAGCCGGTCAGCAGGTTCCGACGCCGACGGGCACGATTCAGTCAGTCAGCCTCCTCATCGACGTCGAAGGCACCGCGGACATCACGAAGGTCACGATCAACGGCAAGGTGCAGAAGCTTGCACCCGGTACGGCCGATTTCGCGCGAGCGTGCAAGAAGGGTGGCTGGAAGACCTTTACGAGTCCGACGTTCAAGAACCAAGGGCAGTGCGTCAAGTTCCTGGTTCACGGTAGGAACGCGGCGAAGAAGAGCGCCTGAATTCGACGCAGCAGTTGGTTACGAGGGCCCCGCCATGCGGGGCTCTCGCCCGACGCTGACGCGAACCTCACGGTTTGGCGCCTCTCCCCTCGCGCGCTAGGGTTGGAGGTACGCTCGATCGACTGAGGGGGTGGGGCCATGCTGGCCATGAGCGTTCGGATGTTCCTGATCGCCGTCGTCGTCCTGGCGATCGCAGCGCTTGCCTTCCTGATCGCAACGGCCTGACGCGCTCCGCGTGCTGGCTCCTGACCCGGACGAGGGAAATCTCGCCGTACCCCTAGACATGGGGGCGCGAACGCGAGAGATTGTCATCTACCGCCCCAGCGTGCTTCCCCGCGTGTGACACAGATCGATATCGATCACATCCTCCTCATCGAGGAGATCCGCCAACTGCTCGAAGCCGCAGAGCAGGTGGGCACTGTTCGCGCATCCGACCTCGCGGAGGTGGCCGAGACGTACGAGCTCACGGAGCTCGAGCAGGACGCCGTTCTTCGGGAGCTCGACCAGCGCTCGATCGAGATCGTCGAGCAAGTGCCCGTCTCCGAGACGGTTGTGGCGCTCACCGCGCCCGTCGAGACGACAACGGATGCGTTGCAGCTCTTCCTTCGTGAGGCAGGCCGCCATCAGCTGTTGACGGCGGCACAGGAGGTCGAGCTCGCGAAGCGCATCGAGCGCGGCGACATGGAAGCCAAGGAGCGAATGATCCAGTCGAACCTCAGGCTCGTCGTCTCGATCGCGAAGAACTACCGCAACCAGGGTCTCCCCTTCCTCGATCTCATCCAGGAGGGGACGCTCGGTCTGATCCGCGCCGTCGAGAAGTTCGACTGGCGCCGCGGCTTCAAGTTCTCGACGTACGCGACCTGGTGGATCCGGCAGGCCGTCGCCCGCGCACTCGCCGACAAGGCGCGCACGATCCGCATGCCGGTCCACATCGTCGAGCGACTGCAGAAGATCAACCGCGCCGACCGCCAGCTCTGGACCCAGCTCGGCCGCGAGCCCACGCTCGAGGAGATCGCGGACGAGGCGTCGTTGACCGTGCAGCAGGTTCTCGAGGTCCGCGCCGCCGCTCGGGCCTCGACGAGCCTCGACGCGCCCGTCGGCGACGGCGAGGACGCGGTCTTCGGTGACTTCGTGGCGGGTGACGAGCCGCTTCCGGAGGAAACGGTGGAGCTGAACCTGCGCAGCGAGGCGCTCAGGCACGCACTCGCGTCCCTGCCTCAGCGCGAGCGCGAGGTCGTCGTGATGCGCTACGGCCTGACCGGGGCCGAGCCACAGACGCTCGAGGAGATCGGAAGGCGCCTGGGCCTGACCCGAGAGCGCGTACGCCAGATCGAGCTCGAGTCGCTGCGCCGCCTTGCATCTCTCCGCGAGATGCAGTCGGTCGACGTCATCTAGCTCTACGAGCGGAGGTACAGCTCGAGACCCGGCGCGACGGCGCGGAGCTCACGTAGAGCCCGGGCTTCGAGTTGTCGCACGCGCTCTCGAGTGATCCCGAGATTCGCCCCGACCTCCTCGAGCGTGCGCGGCCGGACGCCGTCCAGGCCGAAGCGCTCGACGATGACCCGGCGCTGGCGCGGCTGGAGCTTCGCGAGTGCATCCAGCAGCTCGGATGACCGAGCGCGGTCGGCCGTCTCGACCTCCGGCTGCTGTGCGCTCAGGTCCGGAATGAGGTCAGCGACACTCGAGTCGCCGTCGCCGATAGGCGTCTCGAGGCTCACGGGATCCACGATCAGCTCGAGCAGTTCTTGCACGCGCTCCGGCGTCAGGTCGATCTCCGCCGCGATCTCTTCGAGCGACGGATCGCGATTGAGCTTCTGACCGAGCAGGCGTCGAGTCTTCGTCACCTTACGGACCTGGTCCGCGACGTGGACGGGAAGGCGGATCGTCCGGCCCTGCTCCGCGAGCGCGCGCGAGATGGCCTGCTTGATCCACCACGTCGCGTACGTCGAGAGCTTGAAGCCCATCGTGTAGTCGAACTTCTCGACCGCACGGATGAGCCCGAGGTTCCCCTCCTGGATCAGGTCGAGAAGCGGCACGTCGGCTCGCGTGTAGTTCCGCGTGATCGACATGACGAGCCGGAGGTTCGACTCGATCAGCTTCCGCTTCGCCGCCTCGTCGCCCAGATCCTTGCGACGCGCGAGCTCACGCTCCTGAGCGGGCGTGAGCAGACGGCCGTCTCCGATCTGTCGGACGTACAGCTTCAGCGGATCGTCGGCGCTCGGCCCGGCGAGCCCCGGGAGCTCCCGCGGTGTCGCGGGCTCGTCGACGGGGGTCGACTCCTCGTCCGCGGGGTCGAAGAGATGCTCGGCTGCGTAGCCCTCCACGCCTCCCCTATCGGCTGTGCGGTTGCCCCGCTTGAGGGATGACAGCTCCCGCGAGGGATCTACCGCCGGACGGAGAAGCCGATGGCGGGTAACACGGCGTTCACAATCACGACGTCACCACGGTCGTCTACCGTGAGAGTGGCGTCCATCACGGAGTCGAAATAGCGGCATGTGTGGCATAGCGGGATTCAGCCTCAGTCCTGACTCGGACGTCGATCGGACGCTGGCGGCACAGGCGCTCCTAGCGGGCATCGCCGAGCGTGGTGCCGACGCGGTCGGGTATGCGCATCGGGTGCTCGCGTCGGACGAGGTGCGTGTGACCAAGCTCCGCGGCGGAGCCAGCGCCCTCCTCGACGAGCTCGACGTTCCCACCGGGACGACTCAGGCGCTGATCCACGTCCGCGACTACACGAAGGGCCACCCCGAGATCGAGGCCAACAACCACCCGATCAGACACGGCAGCGTCGTCGGCATCCACAACGGTGTCATCGAGAACGACGACGCACTCTTCGCCCGGTACGGGATCGAGCGCGCAGAGCCGCAGATGACAGTGGACTCGGAGGCGATCTTCGCTCTCATGGAGCACCGAGGACACCATCCTCGCACGCTCTCCGAGATGCGCGGCGCACTGGCTGCCGCCTGGGTGGACGAGCGCGACGACCCGACGCTCTACCTCGCCCGCGGCCGCTGCCGCCCACTCTGGCTCGGCCGCACGAGCGACGGTCTCTACTTCGCGTCGACCCGTCGTGCGCTCACGATCGCGGCTGCTGCCCTGAAGACGCGCGTCGACGTCACGGAAGTTCGCGAAGGACGGCTCCTGCACGTCGTTTCGGGACGGGTCGTCAGGGAGCGACGCTTCCGGCCCGACCGGCAGTACCGCGAGGAGGGCTACCTGCCGCCGGTCCGGGCACCGCGCGAGGCTGTGTCGTGCCTCGAGCGGCTCGCCTCGCTCGCGTCAGTCAGCCCCGCCTAGCGACCCGTCCGGGCGCACGTCGACTCCATCCTCGCGCAGGCGCTCGCGGACGAGGAACTGAAATGCCGTCCACGCGCCGCGCGGGACGTCGAGCAGCCGGTACACCTGCCACTCGGACATGAGCGAAGGATCCACCTTGCGGGCGGTCGCCCAATCGGCCATTTTCGGCAGACGACCGAGCTCCGCGGCAAGGCGGGCGCCTTGCTCCACGGCACGTTCGAGTCGCTCCTCGCCTTGGAGCACCTCGAAGCCGGCTTCGCGGAGCGCGTTTCCGAGTGAGCCGAACGTGTGGGCGTAGAGCGATGCCGACGGGATGGAGCGGCCCCGGGCCGCGAGATCCCTGGCGGTCGGGGCCCTTCCCAGCTCCTCGCCGAGTGCGCGCAGCTGCTCGAGGAGCTCGTCACGCGTGAGGAAACGTCTCGGGAAGAGACCCGCCGCCCGCTTGGCGGCATTCCAGGTTCCGAAATGCTCGATGACCGTTTGAGGATGGACTCGTGCTTCCGGATCCCGAGCGAACTCCCGCATCGTCGGAGACCTCCCCAGGCGCTCGGCCGCAGCTCGAAGCTCCGCGAGGATCTCCTCGTCGGTGTAGCGCCGGCGCATGCCTGCGCGGAAGGCCGCAAGCTCGGCCTCGTCGATCCGCACGGAAGCGCGCTTGGGTGAGCGCGGACGCGCCATCTCTGCAAGAAGCTTAGAGCGTTCTGCACATTCTGCAAGTTCTCCAGAGCAGCGTCCCCCTTCCCTCCCGGTACGCTCGCCCGCGATGGCGCTCCGGCTCGCTCTCGAGACGTCGGCCGCCCGCGCGCTCGGCGGCCTCTCGCGCGTCGCGCGTCGTGGCGGTGGCACGACGATCCCCGGAAAGGCTCTGTGGAAGCTCGATCCGGGTGCCGTCGACCAGCTCGCCGCGCGGTTGCCTCACGGGATCGCCGTCATGTCCGCAACGAACGGCAAGACGACCACGACGGCCATGGCAGCCGAGATCCTCGGCGGGAACCACCGTCTCGCGTGGAACCGGGCGGGTGCCAACCTCCTCTCCGGGATCGCGTCGGCCCTCGTCGTCTCGCGAAAGGCCGATCTCGGGCTGTTCGAGGTCGACGAGGGCGCGCTGCCGGAGGCCATGGCACGGCTACGCCCCCGCATCGTGACGCTCGGGAACCTCTTCCGCGACCAGCTCGACCGCTACGGCGAGCTCGAGATCGTCGCCGAGCGTTGGCGCGGCGCCATCGCCGAGCTTCCCGAGGACACGATGTTGGTCGTCAATGCCGACGACCCGGTCGTCGCGGATCTGGCAGACGGCCGGAATGCCGCTCTTCGCTTCGGGCTCGACGACCCGGCGCACGCCCGACCGTCGCTCCAGCACGCTGCGGACTCCAAGTACTGCCTGCGCTGCGGGACCGCGTACGACTTCGCCGCCGCCTACGTCGGCCATCTGGGCGACTATCTGTGCCCGAACTGCGGGCACCGGCGGCCGCCACTCGACGTCGCAGCGCGCGGGATCGAGTTGCGCGGGCTCCGGGCTTCGCGTTTCGAGCTGACGACACCACAGGGGCCGGTCGAGTTGGAGCTCGCTCTCCCTGGTCTCTACAACGTCTACAACGCGACCGCCGCGGCGTCCCTCGCACTCGCCGTCGGTGCCTCGCTCGTCGACGTGCGCGACGGTCTCGCGCGGTTCAGTGCGGCGTTCGGGCGGTTCGAGCGTATTCGCTCGGGCGGCAAGTCCGTCGTCTTGCTCCTCATCAAGAACCCCGCGGGGGCGAACGAGGTCGTCCGGACGTTGGAGACCGGCGTCCCCCCCGTCCTCGTCGTCGCGCTGAACGACGCGATCGCGGACGGTCAGGACGTGTCGTGGATCTGGGACGTGGACTTCGAGCCACTTCTCGACCGCGTAGGGCTCGTGATCGCAGCGGGCGATCGGGCGGCCGAACTGGGACTGCGGATGGAGTACGGCGGCCTACCGGCAGGGAGGCTCGAGGTCATCCCCTCGCTCGAGCGGGCGCTCGATCGCGGGCTCAGCCTGGTCGAGGCGGGCACGGAGCTCGTCGTCCTGCCGACGTACACGGCCATGCTCGCGCTGCGCGGGATCCTCACCGACCGCGGCGCTGTGCGACCGTACTGGGAGGGAGGCTCGTGAGGATCCGCGTCGGGCACCTCTATCCCGACTACCTGAACATCTACGCGGATCGTGGGAACCTCGCAGTCTTCGCGCGCCGCGCTGCCCTGCGCGGTCACGAGCTCGTCGTCCATCCCGTCGATCGCGGCGATCCGCTCGATCCCTCCGCGCACGACCTCCTGTACATCGGAGGCGGCCAGGACCGAGAGCAGGCACTCATCGCTCCCGACCTCGCCTCAAAGACCGAGGCGCTCCAGACTGCGCATGCGCGCGGCGTCGCGCTGCTGGCCGTGTGCGGCGGCTACCAGCTCCTCGGGCGGGGATACCGTGGGCGCGACGGCTCGCTCATGCCGGGTGCCGCACTCTTCCCTCACGAGACGGTTGCCGGCGACATCCGCATGATCGGCGATGTCCTGCTCGAGTGCGAGCTGGAGCCGGGATCGCCGCGACAACTCGCCGGATTCGAGAACCACGCGGGGCGAACGCTTCTCGACGAGGGCGCCGTGGCCCTCGGGCGCGTCGTCCACGGGTTCGGGAACGACGGCGCGTCAGGGTTCGAGGGAACTCGCCTCGGAAACGCGCTCGGGACGTACCTGCATGGGCCGCTGCTGCCTCGCAACCCCTGGCTCGCGGACTGGTTGCTGGAGCGCGCGCTCGCACATGCCGGCGCGACCGAGCCACCGACACTCCCTCCGTTGCCGGACGAGCTCGAGACTCAGGCGTTCCGCGTGTCCGCGGAACGCGCGCGCCGCCGCGGCGGCCGGCTCTAACCGCGGTCCGGGTGTATCAGGGAACCCACATCTCGCCGAGGTAGACCGCCGGATCCCCGGGTTGCCAGCGTTGCAAGAAGCGGCCGATCGGCGGGTGGAGCGGGACCGCGTCCAGCTCTCGCATGAGGAACGCGCGGTGACCACGCACCGCATCGTCCTGCGACGCCACGTCCTCCAGGGATCCCGGGACCTCGGCGGCGAAGATCACGTGAACGACGTGCTTCCGGGCGGCCGTGCCTTCGGGGGCGATGGAGTCGACGATGGCGACCGGCCCTTCGAGCGGCACGTCGAGGCCATCGGGGAACAGGCCCGTCTCCTCCCACAGTTCGCGCTGGAGTGCCCGTACGAGACTTTCGCCCGGCTGCACTCCGCCGCCCGGGAGGAGCCAGACCGCGCCGGCAGCCTTCTCGTGACGCGCGAGGAGGATCCTCCCGCGCCAGCGCAGGATCGCCGATACCCGGATCCTCGGCTCGCCCATCGCCGTCAGCTCGACGAGGACCCGAAGCCGCGGGAGCCGCGCTCGCTGCTCGCGAGCTCGTCGACCACGACGAGCCGCGCCACAGCCACCGGCTGGATGACGAGCTGTGCGATGCGCATCCCTGGCTCGACGGTGAAGCGTTGCTCACGGTCGGTGTTCAAGAGGACGACCTGGATCTCGCCCCGGTAGCCGGAGTCGATGAGTCCCGGCGAGTTGACGATCCCGATCCCGTGTCGCACCGCTAGCCCGGAGCGCGGCTGGACGAATCCCGCATAGCCATCCGGAATCTCGACGGCAAGGCCCGTCGGCACGACCGCGCGCTCACCCGGCGCGATCGTGACGGCCTCGCAGGCGGAGAGGTCCATCCCGGCGTCGCCCTCGTAGGCCTGTTCCGGAAGGTGTGCGTCGGGCCGAAGTCGGCGAACCGGGACGTCGATCACCGGGCGGAAGCCTGTCCGAGATCGTGCTCGTCGGCCACGAGGTAGCGAGCGAAACGGGCGGCCTCCGCACGGGGAAGCCGGGCGCGGATGCGCACTCCGTCGGCCGTGTCCCGCCGCTCGGCGATAGGCGCTCCGAGGTCGTAGAGCGCCGCGAGGGCCTTCCCGTCGGCGTACGGAACGAGCAACCGAACGTCCTCGAAGCGATCCGAGAAGAGCTCGGCCACACGCTCCTTGAGGGCATCCAGACCTTCCCCGGTTCGTGCCGAGATGAGCAGTGCGCGTGGATAGGCGTGCTCGATCCGCCGGCGGGCGAGCGTGTCGAGCGCGTCGACCTTGTTCAGCACGAGCTCCACCGGGATGTCGTCGGCTCCGATCTCGGCGAGAACACCACCGACGGCCGCGATCGTCTCCGCAAGGCGCTCTTCGGAAAGCGACGCATCGGCGACGTGGAGGACGAGATCGGCGACGAGCGTCTCCTCGAGCGTCGCGGCGAATCCCTCGACCAGTTGCGTCGGCAGTCGCCGGATGAAGCCCACGGTGTCGGTCACGAGGTAGCGCTTCCCGTCGTGCTCGAATCCGCGGGTCGTCGGGTCGAGCGTCTCGAACAGGCGGTCGTCCACGGACGCATCTGCACCGGTCAGGGCGTTCAGCAGCGTCGACTTCCCGACGTTCGTGTATCCCGCGAGAGCGATCGTCGGTGCGCTCGTCCGCATGCGCTCCTTCCGCCGCGTCGAACGCTGGCTCTCGAGAGTGCGAAGGCGCTTCTTGAGCAGCGACACGCGCGTCCGTGCGAGGCGTCGGTCGGTCTCGAGCTGGCTCTCCCCCGGCCCCCGCGTCCCGACCCCGCCGCCGAGCCGCTCCAGGTGCTGCCACATGCCGCGCATGCGCGGCAGGTTGTACTCGAGCTGCGCCAGCTCGACCTGAAGCTTGCCCTCGGCGCTCCTCGCGTGCTGCGCGAATATGTCGAGAATGAGCTGCGTCCGGTCGACGACGCGGGTCTTCAGTGCGTCCTCGAGCGTGCGCTGCTGGGTGGGGCTCAGCTCGTCGTCGACGAGCAGCGCTTCGGCCTCGGAGTCCCCGAAGACCTGCTTGAGCTCGGTCAGCTTCCCCTTTCCGACGAACGAGCGCGGATCCGGATGGGCGCGGTGCTGGACGACCTCGCCGACGGGCAGGACGCCCGCCGTGCGTGCGAGCTCGCCGAGCTCTCCGAGCTCGTCGTCGGAGTCCGCGCCCTTCGGGTAGACGCCGAGTAGAAGCCCGCGCTCCGGCTCCGCCCCGGGTGCGGGATCGGGCTGGCGCGCAGTCACCGCGAGATTATGCCGCGGTACGCTCCTGCGGTGACCGCGCTCGCCGACCGCCTCGCCGCGCGGACGCTCGAGCTGGTGAACATTCCCTCGCAGAGCGGTCACGAGGCTGCTATTCGCGATCGCGTGCTCGGCCTGATCCCGCCCGGCTGGGTCGCGGAGCACGCAGGCGACGAGGCTTTCCTCTACCTCGCGCCCCGAAGGGAGGGGTTCCCGCTCATCGTGTTGGCCGCGCACTACGACACGGTGCCCGCGCAGGGGAACCTCCCCGGACGGATCGCCGGCGGCGACGTGCACGGGCTCGGCGCGAGCGACATGAAGGGAGGGCTCGCAGTTGCGCTCGAGCTCACACGCAGTGTCGACCTCGCCGCCACCACGTCGGACTTGGCACTCCTCGTCTTCGGGCGTGAGGAGTTACCGGCCGTGCACAATCCCCTTCCCGCGCTCTTCGCTGCGTCGAGCGCGATCCATGAGACGACGCTTGCCGTCGTACTCGAGCCGACGGACCTCGAGCTCCAGTCGGGATGCCTCGGGAACGTGGTCGCACGTCTGACGTTTCTTGGAACGAGTGGTCACTCCGCACGACCGTGGCTGGCGGACAGCGCACTCGAGCGAGCCGTTCTTGGTCTGGCGCCACTGCTGGAGCACGAGCCGCGCGTGGCGGTCGTCGGAGGGCTCGAGTTCCGCGAGGTCGTCGCGGTCACGCGGCTCGAAGCGGGGATCGCCGACAACGTCATCCCCGGCGAGGCGACCGCAACGCTCAATCTTCGCTACCCCCCGGACCGCGAGCCTGCGGAAGCCGAGGCGTACCTCGCGAGCCTGGTGCCGGACGGCGCCACCCTCGAGGTCGTCAGTAACAGCGCGCCGGCGCGCGTCGTCGCGGACGCGCCGGCGGTGCGCACCCTCCAGGCGGCCGGAGACCTCGTGGTCCGTCCGAAGCAAGCATGGACGAACGTCGCGGACTTCACGGCACGCGGTCTCGACGCCGTCAACTTCGGGCCGGGCCCTACGGCGCTCGCTCACCACGCCGAGGAGCGTGTAGCGATCAGCTCGCTCGTTCGGGCATACGAAGTCCTCGAGCGATTTCTCACGACGCCGATCGGAGAAGATGCCGCGTGATGGAGCTGAGCGAGCGGATCGACCAGCTGTGGGGGGCCGGCGAAGTGGAGCCCGAGCCGATCGAGGAGGCGATCGCCCGGCTCGATGCCGGTGATCTTCGCGTCGCGGAGCACGCGAAAGACGGTTGGGTCGTCAACGAGTGGGTGAAGAAGGCGATCCTCCTCTACTTCCGACTGCGGAAGGTCGAACCGCTGGAGATCGGTGGCCTCCACTTCCTCGACAAGATCCCGGTCAAGTCCGACTACGCGGCGCGAGGCGTCCGCGTCGTCCCGCCCGGCGTGGCGCGCTACGGGTCCTTCCTCTCCGAGGGCGTCATCCTCATGCCGGGCTACGTCAACATCGGCGCCTGGGTCGGCCCGCGGACGATGGTCGACACCTGGGCGACGGTCGGCTCGTGTGCGCAGATCGGCGCCGACGTCCACCTCTCCGGGGGCGTGGGGATCGGAGGCGTGCTCGAGCCGCCACAGGCGCGCCCGGTTATCGTCGAGGACGGGGCGTTCATCGGCTCTCGTGCAGTCGTCGTCGAAGGCGTCGTGATCGGAGAAGGTGCGGTGGTCGCGCCCAACGTCGTGCTCTCCGCACCCATACCCGTGATCGACGTCACCGGCAGCGATCCAG
>Ga0207708_10003994_pt1 | contig 10852 bp, 13 predicted proteins | sample KBSK5101metaG_FD_184340 | JGI IMG/M metagenome (GOLD analysis project Ga0207708, IMG submission 184340) | Corn, switchgrass and miscanthus rhizosphere microbial communities from Kellogg Biological Station, Michigan, USA - KBS K5-10-1 metaG... | ecosystem: Host-associated > Plants > Roots >...
TCACGTGGATTTTTGCTGCTGGCCTTGGTCGCCATCGGCCTGATCGGCTGGAAAGCGCTCGGCGAGAATGCTCAAAAAGCGCACGCGCCGCCCCAAATAGTCGCGCCGGCGCCTCGTCACGCCGTAACAGTCAACGGCCTCGGCCGTCCGACCGTCGCGGAGCAGCGCCTCCATCAACATGGCCGCCAGCGGCTCCACGAGGGGGTGCGCGTCAAGCGCCTCCCGCAACGGACCGATCATCTCGGCCGCGTGGCCCAGACCGAGCTGGATCCGCGCCCACAAGACGTCGGCGTCCAACCGTTCCTGGTCCAGTGCGGCGCGGGTGCGCGCCGCCCACTCGCCCGGCAGGTCGGCCAGCGCCCGACCGTGCCACAGGGCGCGCGCCTCGGCGAGCAGGGCGACCCGCTTCGCGTCGTCGCCTGCGTTGTTTCTGGCCAGCCCGACCAGACGTCGGAAGCGGAACAGGTCCACCTGGTCGCCGGCGGGCATGAACCGGTATCCGCCGGGCCCGTACTCCAGCCGCCATGGGGGCTCGTCGCCGTCGACCGCCAGCCGCAGCACGTGACGCAGGCGCGCGACGTAGCTGTAGAGCGCGGCGCGCCCAGACGCCGGCGGGTTGTTGCCCCAGACCCGGTCGATGAGCGTCTCCACCGGCGTCGGCTGCTCGACGTCGACGAGCAGGGCGGCGAGCACCGTGCGCTGTTTGGCCGGCCCGAGATCCACGGACCGGCCGTCGACCCGTAGCTGGACGGGGCCGAGCAGCCGCAACTCGCTCACGCGCTCGCCTCGCGTCGCGAGGCGAGGGCGTTCGCGGCGCACTGCGCTGATGGTTCGCTCGCTTCGCTCGCTCACGGCCTCGCCTCGCTTCGCGAGGCGACGCGTTCGCGGCGCACTGCGCTGATGGTTCGCTCGCTTCGCTCGCTCACAACACCATCCACGCCGCATTGGGATGACCCGGTTCAGGGTGGCGCGAATTCTATCGCAGCAATTCAAGGTTTTTACAAGGTGGATCACCAGGTGGGCCGCGCAGAGTCGAATGGACTGTGGATTTCCCCGCGAGGAGGACCGGCGGCAATGAAAGCATCGACCCGGGCGGCGGCCATCTTCTTGGCCGTCGGCGCACTGCTGGCGACCGGCAGCCCCGCGCAGGCGCAAACCGTCTGGACTACCGTACCGAGTCCTAACGAACCGGGGCGAAACCTCCTTCTGGGCGCGGATGCATCGGACGCCACCCATGTCTGGGCGGTCGGGGATCTGATCTCCCGCGACCAGATCCACACCTTCGCGCGGGTCCTGCGCTACGACGGGACGGCCTGGCGGCAGGCTCCGCTTTCCGGCTTCCCCGGCAACGACGTCCTCACCGACGTCGACGCGGTGTCCGGCAACGAGGCATGGGCGGCGGGCAGTGCCCGCGGCGGGCTGGGCCGCGGCAGCACCCTGGTCGCCCGGTGGAACGGATCCACCTGGACCCCGGAGCCGACACCGAACGGCAACCCGTCCGGCTACAACTCGCTGTCCGGTGTGGCGGCGGCCGGCGGCACCGTATGGGCGGTCGGCTCGTGGATCGAGTCGAGCACGTACAACCACCGCTCCCTGATCCTGCAGCGGACCAACGGCACCTGGCGCCTGTCGACGGTGCCGCGGGTGCGGGCCAACGAGTTCGTGGAAGGGGTCGACGCGACGGGGGCGGCGGACGCGTGGGCGGTCGGCTGGTCCAGCGACGGCATCTCCGTCGGGCCGGCGGTACCGATGGCGCTGCATTGGAACGGTTCCGGATGGCGGTCTGTGCCGGTTCCGAGCAGCGACAGCACCGTCCTGAACGCGGTCGACGCGTTGACGGCAAACAACGTGTGGGCGGTCGGCTACACGCTCGTCGACGGGTACAACAAGCAGCCGTACGTGGTGCACTTCGACGGCACGTCGTGGCGTCGGATACCCACGCCGGTCGCCGAAACCGGCGCCACGCTGAACGACGTCGTCGCGCTGTCCGCGTCGAACGTCGTCGCCGTCGGCACCGCCGCGAACACCGGCCTGTCGCTCGTCCTGCACTGGAACGGCTCGTCCTGGATCCGGGAGTCGGTGGAGCCGACCGCCAAGCTCACCGGCGCCGCGGCGGTAGGCCCGAATACGTTCTGGGCCGTCGGAAACACGTTCGCACTGAACGAGTACGAGGAGCGCACGTTCACAGCGGTCAGCAGGTAGGAGGAGTGTCCGGGGGCCGGTCCGCGGTAGCGCGGGCCGGCTCCGTTCGCGCCGTCTGCGGGCCGGCCCCGTTCGCGCCGTCGGCCGGCGCGGTCAGACGGTTGCCGGAACGGCGGCGACCGGCGCGTCCCAGTCGATGCGGTAGTTGAACTGCCAGGTCAGCTTGTCCGACTTGGCCAGCATCCGCATCGCCGCCGGCAGGAACAGGTCGCGCAGCATCCGGGCGACCGGGCCGGCGGCCTTGTTGCTGTTGGTCCGGGCCGCTGCCGCGATGATCTTCTCGACCCGTTCGCGGCGCAGCTGTTCGTACGCGGCGAACGCCGGCTCGTGCGGCAGGTCGCGCAGGCACCGGGCGAGTTGGATGCCGCTCTCGATCGCGAGCGAGGCGCCCTGTCCCGAACTCGGCGAGGTCGCGTGGGCGGCGTCGCCGACGAGCACGACGCGACCCTGGTGCCAGTTCGGCACCGTCGGCAGGTCTTCCATCGCGCCGATCACCAGCAGGTCGGCCGGATCGGTGCCGCGGATGAGGTCGAGCGCCGGCGTGCGGTCGCCCGCGAACGCCTCGGCGAGCACGGCCAACCAGTGCTGCGTGGACCTGGCCCGCGCGTCGGCCAGGGCCATCGGCTCGCGCATGGGCAGGTTGACGAACCAGCCGGCCTCGCCGTCGTCGAGCACCTGGTAGCCGAAGAACGCCCGCTTACCGAAGCTCATGTACATCTTGTCGCCGGTCGACCGCAGGCCGCTCGCGGGGATCCGGCCGCCGATGTTGAACAGCCCCGCGTACCGGGGGCGGGGCGCCGCCGGGTCGATCAGGGACCGGACCGTCGACCTGATGCCGTCGGCACCGATCAGGATGTCGGCGCTGGCCTGCGTACCGTCGGCGAACCGGGCCGTCACCTCGGTGCCGGAGTCGGTCAGGTCGGTCAACCGCCGGCCGTGCTCGATGCGGATGCCGCGTCCGGCGGCCTCGTCGTACAGCGCGCGGTAGAGCTCGGGACGCCAGACGAACTGCTGGTCCGGCTGTCCCGGCGGGGTGCCCAGCTCGGCGAGGACCTTGCCGTTCCAGCTCTGCATCACCAGCGCCTTCATCGGCGTGCCGATCCGCCGGACCGCGTCCTCGGCGCCGATGACGCCGAGCGCGTTCAGCCCGTTGGGCGCGATGCTCAGCCCGCCGCCGATACCGTCGGCCGTGCTGTCGTACGCCTCGTAGACGGCGACGTCGATGCCGGCCTTCTGCAATGCCATCGCGGCGACCGGCCCGGCGATTCCGCCGCCGATCACGAGCGCGGTGCGGGTCTTGGTCATGGGTCCTGCCCTTTCTGGTGTGCCCACGGTTCGCCGTGGAACTGGGCCCACTGCGGGCCCCAGCCGGTTTCCGGATTCGTGATCTGTTCAATGAGCCGTTCGACGAACGCCGACTCGGTCTCCAGCAGGGCGAGCCGGTACTCCTCCTCGACGAGGAACAGGGCCGGCACGCCCTGGGCGAGCGCGTCGTCGAGCAGCTTTCGGATTTCGCTGCGCCGCTCGGCGAGGCGCTCGAGCCGCCGGGGCAGCAGCGTGAGCACCTCGCTGGGCGGCAGCGCGGCGATCAGTGAAAGCGCGGCGACGAACTGCGGATACTCGTGCTGCGGGTCCTCGACCAGTTCGCGCATCCAGTCGCGTAGTTCCGCTCGGCCGGCGTCGGTGACGCTGTACACGGTCCGTTCGGGGCGTTGCCCGTCGCGGTTGGTTTCCAGCTCGGCGACGTAGCCCGCCTTCTCGAGTTGCTGGACCACCATGTACAGCGAGCCGTGGTTGAACTTGATGCTGCGCCCGTCGCCGTTGTCGCGCAGGGTGCGGCTCAGCTCGTAGGGGTGCATCGGTCGCTGGGTGAGGTAGGACAGCACCGCCAGCGCGAGCAGGTTGCCGACCTTGCGTTTGTTCGCCATGGGTGCTCTGTTTACACGCCCTACTTACCGGCTCTGTGCCGCCGGGTCGTGGACCGTGGGCCGCCCGCCCTCGCGGTGGGCGCGACGCGCGTCGGTGAGGAACTCGCGGGTGAACAGGGCGGACAGGATGGCGATGCCGCCGCGGTGCACCCGGACCTCGCCGCTGCGCAGCTCACCGGTGAGCACGACGCGCCGGCCGGGCCCGCTGGCGGGCTGCATGTCCTTCACCCGGCCACGCGTGACGCGGCGCAGCTCCCAGTCGTCGACGACCATGTCCTCGGGCAGCAGCAGCTTGAGCACGGCGTGGTCCAGCTCGGCGTCGACGCGCACGTCGCCGTCGGGGATCTGCGGCGAGCGGAGGTCCAGCACCGCGACGCCGCGGTGCGCGCGCACCCGGAACGCGTTCGCGGTGGTCCAGTTGCCGAGCCGCTTGGTGACGGAGTGGTTCGCCTGAACTCGGGTCGGTTCCATCGGAGGTCCTTTCGGGTTGGCCTTTGGTTGGGACCAACTATCCAGTGTCGACTAGTCAGTGTCAACTATTTTGTGCCGACGATTCGGCGAGGACCGTGCCGGCCTGTGAGCTATCCAGCCCCAAGCGCTGCGCGGATCTGGCCGAGCCACTGCGCGGCGAGCCGACGGCCGTTCGGCAGCTGGTCGCCCCGATCCCAGCGCCACGTCGTGATCATCGCCAGCACGAGGATCCGGCACTCGCGCAGCAGGTCCTGGTCGACATCCGGATAGTGATCGCTGACCTCGTCGGGCGCGTGGGCGAGGTCGAACTCGACGGGTCCCCGGCAGCACGTCTCGAGGTCGATGAACAGCGGCCCATTCTTCGTGGCCCGCACGTTGCCCGGGTGCGGCTCGCCGTGCAACAACTGCTCGGCGCCGCCGCGCCCGCCGATGGCTCGCCGCAGGTTTCGCAACGTGTCGGCGAGCAGCGCGCGGTCGGCGTCGGCGAGCGCCGGGGTGCGGTCGCGGCTGGCGACCAGTAGCTGCGCCTGCTCGACCCGGTCCGTGAAGTGCGGCGCCGGGACATCGAGCGTGCGCATGCCGGCATGAAGCCGCTCGAGGGCACCGGCGTAGTCGGCCGGGGCAAGCTCGCCGGGCGTCACGGATTCGTAGTAGGTCCACAGGGTCACTACGAACCCGTCACTCCCGTAGACGCGTGGCTCCACCCGCGGCTCGAGAACGGCCACCGGGCACCCGGCCCCGGCGAGCCGCTCCGCCAGTTCGATTTCGAACTGCGCTGCCTGCTGTGCCGCGGGTGCCACCCGGGCCAGGACGTCGCACGGCAGCAGGCGCAGGGTGAGCTTGTTCGAGTCGTGGAGAACGACCGCGTCGTCGGCTGGCAGGTCAAGCGATGAGGCGATCGAGGTGGCCGCCGCCACCGCGCGCTGAGCCTCCGACGCCTGCATCGATCGTTAGCGTAGGAGCCGTGGTGAGCGAGGAGAACCTTTGGCTCCGCAAGATCGCGGAGAATCCCGGCCACTCCCAGTGGTACATCAACCGGTGGCGCGACATCGCCGCGAGCGGCGCCGACGTCGCCGGGGAGGCCCGGCTCGTCGATGCCGCGGTTCCGCGCGGCGCCCGGATCCTGGACGCTGGCTGCGGCACCGGCCGGGTGGGTGGCTTCCTGGCCGCTGCCGGTCACGACGTGGTCGGCGTCGATCTCGACCCCGAGCTGATTGCCGTCGCGCGGCACGACCATCCGCGGTCGCGGTGGCTGGTCGGCGACCTCGCCACCCTCGACCTGCCGGCGGCCGGGATTCCGGCCGGCTTCGACGCGGCCATCTGCGTCGGCAACGTGATGACCTTCCTCGCATCCGCCACCCGGCTCGCGGTTCTGTGCCGCCTCCGCACGCACATCCACGCCGGCGGCCGGGTGGTCGTCGGGTTCGGCTCCGGCCGGGGCTACGAGTACGACGCGTTCTTCGCCGACGTGGCGGCCGCCGGGCTGACGCCCGAGGTCACGCTCGGCACCTGGGATCTGCGACCGTTCACGCCCGAGTCGGACTTTCTGGTGGCGCTACTCACCGCCGAGTCGTCAAGATCGAGTTGATCTTGCAGTTGTGGCGGGGCAAATCAGGGCAAGCCGGACGCGATCCTCTCCACAACTGCAAGATCAACTTGATCATGGGGTCCGGCTAGCGGCCGGCCCAGTCGGGGTGCGCGGTCAGGAAGTTGGCGACGGTGTCGGTGCGCATCGCGGCGAACAGCGCGCGCGTGGTGTCGTCGAGGATCTCGTACGACCGGCCACCGATGGTCCGGCTGGCGAAGTGGCCGCCGTTGGTCTTGACGACGGTGATGGCGCCAGCGTCGAGATGGCGGAACGACAGGATCCAGTCGGTCAGCGCCGTGCCGTTGCCGTCGAAGGTGACGCTGCCGCTCAGCGCCCGCAGCATCCGGTCGGCGGCCATCGGGTTGGTCACCAGGTTGCTCGCGCTGACCTTCCCGGCGAGCGCCTTGATGAGCTGCTGCTGGTGGCGCTGGCGGCCGTAGTCGCCGTCGGGGATCAGCTCGCGTTGGCGCACGTAGTCCAGCGCCTGCCAACCGACGAAGTGCTGACAGCCGACGTGGTACACCTGCGCCCGCATGCCCGGCACGGGCCGTGGCGAGTCGTAATCGGGCGCGCTCAACACGTACGGGACGCCCTGCCGGCCGGTCGCAACATCCCAGCCGACATGGATCGACGTGGTCTCCTCGTCGACGCACATGTCGACGCCGCCGACCGCGTCGACGGCGGCGCGAAGGCCGTCGAAGTTGACGATCGCGGCCGCGTCGAAGCCGACGCCCGTCAGCCCGCGCAGCGTGAGCCCCAACAGTTCGACACCGCCCGCCCGGCCGCCGCCCTCGCGCGAGCCGATCTGGTACGCGGCGTTGACCTTGTCGACGCCGCCGCCAAAGCCGGCCCGTGGATAGGCGGGGATGTCGACGCGGCTGTCCCGGGGAATCGAGACGAGATAGACGCGGTCGCGGCCGGCGGTGACGTGGGCGATCATGATCGTGTCGGACCGGACTCCGGCGGTCGAGCCGGTGCGCTCGTCGATGCCGACGAGGAGCACGTTGGTGCCGCGGTTGGCTCCTGCCCCGGCAGTCGTCGTGCCGCGCGTGGCCGGGGCGGCCGGACCCGACGCGACCGACCATCCCCGCGCCGGCGCCCCGACGGCAGCTCCGCCCAGCAACGGCTCCTGGTCCACCGACGTCGTGTAGCGCCGCAGCAGGTACGTACCGCCGCCGGCGAGCAGCATGGCCACGGACAGCAGCGCTACCACCGTGGTGAGCAGGTGGCGGCCCCGCGTCGACGGCGCGCGGTGCGCCGGATGCCGGTTCGGGTAGACGACCGCGTCCAGGTCGACGATCCCGTCGAAGCCGGCGGCGGCCAGCCGCGTCCGCAGCTCGGCCCGCAGCGCGGCGGAACCGGCCGGCACGGCCGGTGCTGGAGTCGCGGGCACGACGGTCCGGATCGACGCCGGCCGGGCGGACCTGAGAACCTCCGTGCGGCGGCACCCGTTCCGCACCGAGGGTGGTCATCGACGGTGCCGTCCGGCTAGCCGGAGGTCACATCGGTGGGCGGGGCCAGTTCGAGCTGTCGACGCCGTGTACGGGCGTGGCCGGGGGAGCGGGCGTTGCCGGCGGGGCCGGCGGGGCCGGCGGGGCCGGCGGGGCCCACGGCGCTGGCGGGTTCGGCGGGGCCGGTGGGCCTGGTTGCGGCAGCGACGCTGCCGCCACCGGCGGTGGTCCGGGTGGTGCGATGGGCTTCGGCGGGACCGCGCCGGCCGGGTGCCAGAGCGGATCGGGGCTGGTCAGGCTGCGGAAGTCGAACTGGCACTTCGCGCAGGTCCGCAGCGCGGACTCGGTCTGCCGTTCCCCGCACTGCTGGCAGTAGGTGATCACGGTCTCGTCCGCGTCCAGCCCCTGACAGCGCGGGCAGGTGAACTTCGGACCCTTGGCGTTGAGCTGGACGAGGCGTCCGGCCGCCACGTACGGCGACATCATGACGCTCAGTCCGGTGGCGAGGTCGCGGCTGCGCCGGCTGCGTTCCTGCAACCGTTCCAGGTCCGGGTTGGTGACCTTCTCCAGCCGGCACGTGGTGCAGATCCGCAGCGTCCGTACCGGCAGCTGCGCGCGCATGTTGGCCTGTTGGTACAGGAACGTCACCACCGGGATCTCGGCCGCGCTCACCGGCAGCCGGAAGCGATCGGTGCCGGGGTCCGGCCGGGAGACCAGTTCCTCCACCCGGTAGACGAGCGCCCGGACCTGTGCGGCCAGCGGCGCCGGCAGTGCGCCGGGTCGGCTGGCGATCAGTGTGCCCGCGGTCAGCATGGCGTCGGCCACGTCGGTCGGAATTTCCGCGACGGACTCCGGCGCCGCGAACGTGAACGTCTGTGCACCGGCGCTGCTGACGACGGCGTTGCGCTGATCTGCCGAGCCACCCTCCAGGATGCGTCCGGTGTGGCGGCTCAACGCCGCGCTGGCCCGTCCGGTAAAGCCGGAGACGTTGCGCAGCACGCCGACGTCGCCGGACCCGGTGTCGCGCCACCACCGGTCGAAGTTCGCCGCCGCGGCCGGATCCAGCCGGGTCAGCGCCTCGTCGACGGCGAACAGCACCGTGCCGAAGGCTTCGACGTAGGCGTTGGTCGCACCCCAGTTGCGGCCGACCCGTCCGGGCCACCGGTCGACGAGGACCACCGATACGGCGGTGCCGGCGCCGGCGTGTTCGATCAGTACCCGCAACTCCACGGGGAGCTTCGCGGGTACCAGGGTGACCGCGCCAAGCTTCGTGCCGCGGACCGCTTCCAGCAGGCTGAGCTGCTCGGTACGCAGCTCGAACGACAGCTCCCGGATCGTCCGCAACAATGCCGGGCGGACCGCCACCGGGGGCGGGGCGAGCCGTCGCGTCGCGCCGGCGGCCAGCCGGCCCGGCTCCGGCGGCGCGCCGACCTGTGCGGGCCAGGGTTCACCGGCGAGGTCGGTCCAGGTCACTCGGCGCCCGTATCGGTGTAGGACGCTGCGTCGGCGGCGTAGTCGGCATGGGTTGCCGCGTCGTCGGCGTAGCTGGCGGCGTCGTCGTAGTTGCTGTTCGCGATGTCGGTGAAGTTCTGGGCCGCGTTCAGGTCGCTGTAGGCCGCGCCGAAGTTTCCGTCTGCCACGTTGTCGGCGGCCTGCTGAACGTAGAAGTCGGCCGAGTCGCTCGCACTGTCGCCCTGGCCGGCGTGCCAGTTCGACCAGTCCGCGTCGTCGGCGGCAGCCGCGACCTCGCCCTGCACGTCCTCGGCCGCGGCGGCGGACTCCGCGGTCGCCGCCTGGCCGGCGTCCGCCGCCTGGCCGGCGTCCGCCGCCGACGTGCCGCTCGACAGGTAATCTCCCCAACCGGCGTCGGTGCTCACTTTTCGCCTCCACGATGGTCCCCAACGGCTGGCACCCATCGTGGCAGCCGTTCCGGCTACCGAGGATCGCCCGATCAGGCCGTCCGGTTGACGCTCGCGGTGTCGATGCTGTGCTTCGTTTGCTGACCGGTGCTCAACCGTGCGTCGGGTGGCATCAGGAAGTGGTGTCCGCGCACGCACTGCACTTTGACGAGCGGGAACGGCCCGTCGGTGGACCCGAGTACGACCCGGTCGACCACCTCGGCAATGGCATCGCAGTCCAGGTCGGGACACGGCAACAGGATCAACATTTGTGTTCTCCGGTGGCAGTAGCGACATCTGCTGTCAGTGTCGGCACCGGTGTCCGCTGAGCCCATAGCTACCCGCGCGGCCACCTTGGCAATCCGCGCATGAATGTGGGATCCGGTTCCAGGGCCGCGTGGGTGGGATTCCAGCCGGTCTTGACACGCTCGGCCACATGACAGTTCGCAAACGACAGGCGATATTGACGTTCGCCACAGCCGTGACGGCGGTCGCCGTCGGGTTCCCGACTCCGTCCGCCGGTGCGGCCCCGACCAACGATTCGCTCGCGTGCAGCCACCTGATCGGGATGCGTGACGCCTACTACGACATGTATTCGCGCGCGCGGACCGACAACAGCCTTCTCGTCATCGTGGCCCAATACACCTGGGACGCAACGGACGCCGGCTGTTTCGGAACCGAGCCGGCCCTGCGCCAACGCGCGTTCGCGCCGCCCTCCTTGCCGTGGTCGTAGCGACCGCGTTCCGGCTGGCCCGCCGCCTGACGGACCAGCCGGACCGCCTCACCAGGTCTCGAGCGCGGCCCTGATGTGTGACCGGAGCAGAGGGACACGGCCGTCGCGTTGAGCTGCGCCGGGCCGAACATGTCGCAAATCGCGTCGGTCTTGCGGTTGTCCGACTGCTCCATCATGCCCTCGGCGCTGCTGGCCATCCGCGCCGCGATCGGTTCGCCGTCCGCCGAATCGGGTGCGTTGTCCGATGTGGACATTCCGCAGTCGAACCGCAAGCGGTTGGCGACCGTCGGCCCGCCGGGCGCCCTCGAACCGGTCGATTCCCGGACGTCACCGCGCGACAGCGTGCCGCCCGGGGCGGTGCCGTCGCCGACCGGGCCGACCCGGGCCGGTCACCTGTCCGCCCGATCCGCCGACCGCATAAGCAACGTGTGACGCCTTAGCGTTGCTACCCGGCGGGGGTAGCAACGCTAAGACCGCATCTCAGTTGGGGTTGTTGAGTAGGACGCCGGTGCGGATGGTTCGGCCGGCAGATCCTCCGTCCGCAGCAACCCCGCCCGCGTCGCATCGTCGATGTCGTGGTT
>Ga0207708_10003995_pt1 | contig 10852 bp, 6 predicted proteins | sample KBSK5101metaG_FD_184340 | JGI IMG/M metagenome (GOLD analysis project Ga0207708, IMG submission 184340) | Corn, switchgrass and miscanthus rhizosphere microbial communities from Kellogg Biological Station, Michigan, USA - KBS K5-10-1 metaG... | ecosystem: Host-associated > Plants > Roots >...
GCGACCGAGATCCCCGCCGACCGCGCCGCCTACGGCGTGGGCGGAGTCGTGAACGAGCTGACGAGCCAGCGCACGGCCGCCCTCATCCAGCAGGCGGTGAAGGCCGACGCCCCCAAGGGTTCCACGGCCCAGAAGGTCGGCGACTACTACGCGAGCTACATGGACGAGGAGGCGATCGAGGCCAAGGGACTGGCGCCGCTGCAGCCGACGCTGGACCGCATCGCGGCCATCCAGGATCGGGGGGCCCTGGCGCGCTTCCTCGGCGGGACGCTGCGCGCGGACGTGGATGCGCTGAACAACACGAACTTCTACACGGACGCCATCCTCGGCCTGTGGGTGGCCCAGGACCTCGACGACCCGACGCGCTACGTGCCGTTCCTCCTCCAGGGCGGCCTGGACATGCCGGACCGCGCCTATTACGTCGATCCCGCGCCGCGCATGGCGGAGCTCCGCACCCGTGGCCAGGCCCACGCGGCGAAGGTGCTCGAGATCGCACACGTCCCGGACGCCGCGGCCAGGGCGGCCCGCATCTTCGAGCTCGAGCGGCGCATCGCGGAAGCGCATTGGACGCGGGAAGACTCGTCGGACGTGAAGAAGAACAACAACCACTGGACGCGCGCGGAGCTGGACACGGCCGCGCCCGGCCTTCTCTGGAGCGAATACCTGGCCGCGGCCGGTCTGGCCGATCAGAAGCTGTTCGCGATCTGGCAGCCGAGCGCGGTGACCGGCATCTCCGCCCTCGTGGCCAGCGAGCCCATCGAGACCTGGAAGGACTACCTCACCTTCCACGCCCTCGAGCACTCGGCGGCGGTGCTCCCGCGCGCGCTGGGCGACGAGAGCTTCGCGTTCCACGGCACCGCGCTCGCGGGCATCCCGCAGCGGCGCGACCGGTGGAAGCGGGCGGTGGACGCGACGGGCAACGCCCTCGGGGACGCCGTCGGCCAGCTCTACGTCGAGAAGTACTTCCCGCCCGCGTCCAAGGCGCGCATCGCGGAGATGGTGCGCAACATCATGGCCGCCTTCGGCCGCCGCATCGACGCCCTCGATTGGATGGCCCCCGCGACCAAGGCGCGGGCCAGGGAGAAGCTGGCCGTGCTCGAGGTCGGGGTCGGCTACCCGGACGAGTGGATCGACTACTCGGGCCTCGAGATCGTGCGCGGCGACGCGTTCGGGAACGACCAGCGGGCGGAGCGGTTCGAGCTGCAGCGCAACCTGCGGAAGCTCGGCCGGCCCGTCGACCGCAAGGAGTGGGTCATGACGCCGCAGACCGTCAACGCGGTGAACCTGCCCGTCATGAACGCCATGAACTTCCCGGCGGCCATGCTGCAGCCGCCCTACTTCGACCCTTCGCGTCCGGTGGCCATGGACTACGGAGCGATCGGGGCGGTGATCGGCCACGAGATCAGCCACAGCTTCGACGACTCCGGGGCGCTCTTCGACGCCACCGGCCGCTTCCGCAACTGGTGGACGGACGAGGACAAGGCACACTTCGACGCCTCCTCCGCCCAGCTCGTGAAGCAATACGACGCCTACCGCCCGTTCCCCGACCTCGCCGTCAACGGCAAGCTGACCCTGGGCGAGAACATCGCGGACGTCGCGGGCCTGGCCGCGGCCTACGACGCCTACAAGATGTCCCTGGGCGGAAAGCGCGCGCCCGTGGTGGCCGGCCTCAGCGGCGACCAGCAGTTCTTCCTGAGCTTCGCGCAGAGCTGGCGGCTCAAGATGCGCGAGCCGGCGCTGCGCCAGCAGATCCTCCAGGACGGGCATGCGCCGGACCAGTACCGCGCGGACACCGTGCGCAATCTCGACGCGTGGTACGCCGCGTTCGACGTGAAGCCCGGAGAAGCGCTCTACCTCGACCCCAGGGACCGCGTCCGCGTCTGGTAGCGCGCGGCCGGCCGCCGGTCAGGGGAGACGGATCGAGGGGTCCTCGTCGCGCTCGCGGTAGAGGATCGCCACCTTCCCGACCGCGCCTACGAGGCTCGCGTCCGTGTCCTCGGCCAGGCGGCGGGCGGCCGCGCGCCGCTCCTTGCCGTCCTCGACCTCGATGCGGACCTTGATCAGCTCGTGCGCGCGCAGCGCCGTCTTCGTCTCGCCGACGACGCCGCCGGTGAGCCCGCCCTTGCCGATGCGGACCACGGGCGAGAGCGCGTGGGCAAGCCCCTTCAGGAACTGGCGCTGCTTCGAGGTGAGGGCGGCCATGCCTGGATCCTAACCGAGGCCGGCATCAGGCGGCGGCCTCCGCCTCGTCGTCCACCGGGAAAGGCGCTTTCCAGGCCACGACGAGCGGGAGCACGGAGGCGGCGAGGACGACGACGAAGAAGCCCTGATAGCCGACGGCCTGCTGCAGGACCCCGCTCACCATCCCCGTGGACATCATGCAGAGGCCCATGACCCCGGTCGCGAACGCGTAGTGCGCGGTCTTGTAGGGGCCGGGCGCCATCTGCTGCATCATGTACAGCATGTGACCCACGGAGCCGAAGCCGTAGCCGAACTTCTCGATGGTCACGGCGGCGGCGATGGCGGCCAGGCTCTCCGGGCGCGCCTGGCTGAGGTACAGATAGGTCAGGTGGGGCACGTTCAAGGCCAGGAGCAGGACGAAGAACGTCGCCCTGAGCCCCTTCCGCGCGGAGAACAGGCCGCCCAGGAGGGCCCCCACGATGAAGGCGATCGTGCCGTAGGTGCCGTTGATCGTGCCCAGCTGCACGTTGTCCAGCTCGAGCCCGCCCAGGGCGCGCCGGTCGAGGAGGAACAGGGGCCCGATCTTGTCGATGAGGCCCTCGCCGAAGCGATAGAAATACGCGACCGCGATCATCCGCCAGATCATCTTCTTGGCGAAGAAGGTCGCAAACGCGCTCTTGAACGTGCGCACGGCGTCGCCGAGCCCCTGGGGAGCGGAGGCCGCGACTCCGCCCGTGGGCAGCACGCGCAGGTGCCACATCCAGGAGAGCGCCATCACCACCGCCAGCGCGCCCATGATCAGCGTCCAGGCCTGGGCCCAGCTGAGCCCCATACGTCCGTGCAGGACGCCGGTCAGGCTCACGAGGAGTCCGGTCGCGATGATGCGGCCGAGGTTCCAGAAGATGCCCTGGATGCCCACGTAGGCGGCCTGCTCCCGGTGGCTCATCGAGCTGATGTAGACGCCGTCGGCCGCGATGTCCTGGGTGGCGGAGGCGAAGCCCGTGAGCCAGAAGAGCGCGATCGTGCCCGTGAGCCAGTGCGGCAGGCCCAGGGCCAGGGCCCCGCCTGCGAACGTCACCGTCATCACGAGCTCCATGGCCAGCACGAAGAAGCGCTTCGTGCGGAACATCTCGACCACGGGTGACCAGAGCGGCTTGATCACCCAGGGCAGGTACATCGAGCCCGTGTAGAGCGCGATCTCGGCGTTGGAGAGGCCGAGGTTCTTGTACATGACGGCGGACATGACCGTCACCGCGGTCATGGGCGTGCCCATCGCGAAATAGAGCGAAGGCACCCAGAGGGCGGGAGAGCGGCGCCGGGCCGCGACGGGGGCGGCGGCGGGGACGGCGGGTACGGCAGCGACGGCTTGGGACGCGGCCTCCATCGTCGACCTCGCGCCGTGTCGCGGACGGCGGCTCGCACACTAGCCCGCGCCCGCGCCGGCCGTCAAGCAAAAGCGGGCGTGAGAGCGCTGATAAATGCTGAAAGCGCTGTCAGCCCGCGAAAGCGCTGTCATCGCGGCCGCCGCGCCATTGGCGTTGACACTCGACAGAACGGACCATACGCTACCCATCGAAAATGTCCGCGCAATCGCATCGGTTCACGCGCACCGAAATTGATAAGCCGGCGAGCGAGCCCTTTCCGGACGGCTTCGTCTGGGGCGCCGCCACCTCCGCCTATCAGATCGAGGGAGCGGCGGACGGGGACGGGCGCGGCGAGTCCATCTGGGATCGGTTCTGCCGGACCCCCGGCCGCATCCGCGACGGCGGGGTGGGCGACGTGGCCTGCGACCACTACCACCTCTGGCGCGACGACATCGCGCTCATGAAGGAGCTGGGCCTCAAGGCCTATCGCTTCTCGATCTCCTGGCCGCGCGTGATCCCGGAGGGACGAGGGCCCGTGAACGTGAAGGGCCTCGACTTCTACAGCCGCCTCGTGGACGGGCTGCTGGAAGCGGGCATCGTCCCCTATGCGACCCTCTTCCACTGGGACCTCCCGCAGCGGCTGCAGGAGGCGGGCGGCTGGCCCGCGCGCGAGACGGCGGATGCGTTCCGCCCCTACGTGGAGGCGGTGGTGCGCCGCCTGGGCGACCGCGTGGAGAACTGGATCACCCACAACGAGCCCTGGTGCGCGGCCCTGCAGTCCCACCAGATCGGCCTGCATGCGCCCGGCCTGCGCGACTGGCCGGCGGCGCTGCGGGCCAGCCATCATCTCCTGCTCTCCCACGGATGGGCCGTGCCCATCGTGCGCGCCCACAGCCCGCGGGCGAAGGTCGGCATCACCTTGAACCTCACCCCTGCGGAGCCGGCCTCGCCCAGCCGCGGGGACCGCGAGGCCACCCGGCACTTCGACGGGTACTTCAACCGCTGGTTCCTGGATCCTCTCTACGGCCGCGGCTATCCCGCGGACATGATCGCGGATTACGCGCGCGACGGCCGCTTGCCGAAGGAGTGGGACGAGGTCGTGCGGGCGGGCGACCTCGAGGCCGTCGCGGTGCCGACGGACTTCCTCGGGGTCAACTACTACAACCGCACGGTCGTGCGCAGCGAGTCGCTGCCCGAGTCGGACAACCTCCCGCGCACGGTCTTCCTGGCTCCGGAATCGGAATGGACGGAGATGGGATGGGAGGTCCATCCCGACGGCCTCTACCAGACCCTGTGCCGCGTCCACTTCGACTACGGTCCGGCGCGGATCTACGTCACCGAGAACGGCGCGAGCTGGTCCGACGCTCCCGGGCCGGACGGACGCGTGCCCGACCATCGTCGCATCCGCTTCCTGCGCGACCACTTCCGGGCCGCGCGCCGGGCCATCTCCGCGGGTGTGCCCCTGGCCGGATATTTCGTCTGGTCGCTGCTCGACAACTTCGAGTGGGACCGCGGCTACTCCCAGCGCTTCGGCATCGTGTGGGTGGACTACGCGACCCAGCGCCGCATCCCGAAGGAGAGCGCGCGCTGGTACCGCCGGGTCATTGACTCGAACTGCGCCGAGGCTTCTTGACGGAGTGGCGGGCCACGCGGCGCTCCGCCGCCACCGCGAGAGGGCCGGTGGAGGCGCGCAGGACGAGCTCGGTGCGGAACACGGGCTGGACGAAGCCGCGGCCGCGCAGCTCCTCGACGACGGCCCGGGCCGCGGCCATGCCCATCTCCACCGCCGGCTGACGCATCGTCGTCAGCGGAGGGCAGCTGAAGGCGGCGCTGGGCTGGTCGTCGAAGCCCACGATCGACACGTCGCGTCCGACCTGCAGGCCGGCCCGGAAGAGGCCCAGGGCGGCGCCGAAGGCGATCTGGTCGTTGCCGCAGAAGATGGCGGTGAAGCGCGTCTTGGAAGCCAGCAGCCGCTCGACCGCGGTCAATCCGGACTGCTCTTCCCAGTCCCCCTCCACGATCAGGCTGGGATCGATCGGAAGCCCGGCTTCGCCGAGCGCGCGCTCGTAGCCCTGCCGGCGCGCCACCGCGTCCGCGTGCCAGCTGAGGCCGGTGATGTGCACGATGCGCCGGTGGCCGAGGTCGATGAGGTGCCGGGTCGCGTTGTAGCCCCCCTCCGCGTTCTCGACCCGCACGCAGCGGTGCTCGAGCTCGGCCACGGTGCGCCCGATGGCGACGATGGGCAAGCGCTGGGAGAGCGCCACCAGCTTGTCGTCCGGGGTGGATCCCCCCATGAGGATGATGGCCTCGACGCGGTTGGCCAGCAGCAGCTCGAAGGCCTGGGCCTCCTCCACCGGCTGCTCCCCGCTCGCGTAGATCGGATGGAAGGCAGTGCCGCGCAGCCCCTGCTCCACGCCCTTGAGCAGGCGGCTGTAGAAGGGGTTCCAGATCCCCTGGGGCAGGACGCCCACCGCCAGCGACCGCCCGCGTGCGAGCTCCTGGGCGACGACGTTCGGACGATACCCGAGCACTTCCACCGCGCCCAGGACGGCCTCCCGCTTGGCCCGGGCCACGGGCACCGTCTTGTTCAGGACGCGCGAGACCGTGCTCACGGAGACGCCGGCGCGCGCGGCGATGTCCAGTATGGTCACCTGGCCGGGCTGGTTCTCCCCGATTCCCCGTGGTTTCATGGCCTGCTTCCCCTTTGCGTGACGTCCGGGGGCCGATGGTACTCCCGTCTGCGAAAGCGCGCTGAAGGAGTGGCCTCAGGGGGCGGCGGAGGCGGGCGGCGTTTCGGGCTCGATCACGAAGGCCTCGCGCGCCGAGAACGTGCGGCGGGCCAGGCGGTCCTGGACGTCGAAGAGGATCTCGTAGGCCCCCGGCTCCAGGCGGGCGGTGGGAAGGCTGATGCGGCGCACCACGCGATGGCCGTCCGTCCCGATGAGCGTGGGCGCCACCAGATCGATCACGCGTCCGTCCGCGGCCTGCAGCGTGTAGCCCCCCGCGACCTGGGGCACGCCGGGCATGTCGCGCCCGCCGAACCCGAACACCTCGTATTGGCAATGGAGAGGGCGCCCCTGCGTGAAGCGGCGCCGCGCGGTGGGCACGAGGCGGGGGGCGTCACCGCGGACGAGCGGCGGCTGCGTGCGGTCGGTGAGGAGCGGCGTTCCCAGATACGGCTTCTCGACGTCGGGCACCTCGATGCGGGCGGTGACCGTGCCCGCGGCGGCGCCGGCATGGTCCCGGACCGTCGCCCGGATCTGGGCCACGCCGGGGGGCAGCAAGACTTCGCGGACGAATGTCCACCACTCCGCACCCTTCTTCGACGTGAGGGCGACGTTGATCGTCTCGCCGAGTGGCACCACGGTCGGGCGATCGCGCGCCACGGCCAGGATCGTGAGATCGAGCGCGGCCTTCGCTCCCTCCGGCACCTCCTCGAGCCGCAGCCGCGAGCCGTCCACCTCCATCACCATCTGGACGCGCGCCTTCCCCTTCCCGTCGGGAGCTTGCAGGCTCGCAGCCAGGCGCACGGGGAGGATGTCGCGCGCGCCGCCCGCGAGCGAGGCGCTGACGAGGCTCTGCCACGCGCGGCGGGCATCCTTCTTGTCCGGCGCGCGCTCGACCGTCGGCGGGCCGGCGCGGTATCCACGGCGCGCGCGCACCTCGATTCCGGGACGATTCACGCGGACCTCGAGCTTGTGCCACTTGCCGGACGCGCTTGGCTCCGGTTGGTAGCCGAGCAGGTAGTAGGCGGAGAGGTCCGTGGCCATCCGGTCGAGTCCGGCGACGAGATCGTTGGACTGCGACATGGTCCCGCCCGTCGCCTCCGTGATCTGCTCGGCCCCGGCGAACGCGATCAGGTTCTGCTCCACGCTCATGGCCGCGAGATCGCCGGGCGCGGCCGCGGTGCGGGCGTCCACCGAGAAGCTGGAAGGCCCGACGAGGCCGCGCGCCGCCGTGAAGTACACGGACGTGTTGCCGCGCTGGGCGCCGTCGATCGCCGCCCGGAAGCGCGCCTCCATGGACTCTTCGCGCAAGAGGTTCTCGCTGACGACCAGGATCGACTTCCGCCCCGGCAGCGGGGCCAGGCCGAGGGAGAGCCGCTCGATGGTGCCAAGAACGGCGGCGATCCTCCCCCGGGTCGTCGTGTTGACGAGGTGCGCCGTCGTCTGCGCCGCCGACTTGCACGACGCCATGGGGTCGACGCAGTTCAGGCACGGGAAGCAGAGGTTGTTTTCGGCGAACCGCCGGGCCACTCGCTCCAGGACCGAGCCGCTGGTGGCGACGAGGGCGGGGCCGATGCCGCCGGGTGGTCCGCTGGGCGCACCCAGCCCTTCTCCGCGGCTGTCGCCGCCGCCGAGCGGCGACGCGTATTCGATGACCGCCGCCTCTTCGTCCGTCATCGTGAGCTCGCTCTGGGAGCGGCTCTCCCGCTTGCCCCGAAGCCTCTCCAGCACGGCGAGGAGGTCCGTACGGCCGGTCCCCACCTTGTCCACCCACCAGATGTCGCCGCTGGTGTTGATCAGGGTGACCTCGTCTCCGGGGACCGGGTTCGCCCGCAGCCACTTCCCGATCGCTGTCTGCACCTGGCCGGCGACGATCGGCCTGAGGCCGAGATCGTCGATCAGGAGGATGAGCGTCCGTCCCGGCCGCGCGGCGGCGCCCTCGTTCGTGCCGATGAGGGGCGAGGCGGGGCTTTCCGCCGCGGGGAGCGAGCCTTCGACGTCCCGCGCCTCGAAGCCCACGATCGTCTGGGGTCGCCCGTCTTCGAGGACCGTGAAGTCGTCGCGGGTCAGGCCGCGCACGGGCGCCCCCGACTTGTCGAGGACCACGACGTCCACGGTGATGGCCGAGACCTGGGCCGGGAAAGACGGCGGAACCGGCGTCGGTTCCTGCGCGCCGGGGGCGCCGGCGAGCGGCAAACCGGCGGCCAGCAAGACCGCAAACGCCACGGTCGAGCGCATTCGGGGCAGTGTATATTGTTGGCAAATTCCAAGGGAGCCTTCATGAAGCGAACGTCCGTGTTCGTGTCGTCGGCCTTCTTCCTTCTCGCCGTTTTCGCCGCGCGCGAGAGCGCGGCCCAGCTCAACAACGCCGCCGCCGTCCGCGGCCAGGTCAAGGACGAGCAGGGGCAGCCCCTGGCCGGCGTGAACGTGGAGCTGGAGTTCAAGGGCGAGAGCCGGGTCAAGATCGTCAAGAAGACGACCACGGACAAGAGGGGCGGCTACATCTACTCCGGCCTCCTGCCCGGCGCCTGGACGTTCCACTTCACGAAGGCCGGCTACAAGACCACGCAGCTCAACACGAGCATCTCCCTGGGCGGCATCTCCGACATCGAGGCCGTGACCATGGCGGCGTCGGGCGGCGACAGCTCCGTGGCCGGGGCCATCGGGGCGGCCGCGCCTATTGCCGGCCCTTCGGCCGGGCCCGGGGTCAGCGCCGACAAGAGCAAGGAGCTGGCCGCCAAATACACGGCGGCCATCGCCGCGATGAAGGCGGGGCAGCCAGCGGAGGCAGAGACGCTCTTGAAGGAGCTCATCGCGGTGGTGCCGGGGTTCGGTCCCGCCCACCAGGCCCTCGGGTCCGTCCTCGCCGGCCGCGGCGACACCGCGGGCGCGGAGGCCGAATACCGCAAGCTCGTCGAGGTGGATCCTGACACTTCCGTGTCACATCTCGTGCTCGCGAACTTCCTGACCACCGTCGGCCGCAACGAGGACGCATTCAAGGCCCTGCAGGACGCGGCCCCGAAGTTTCCCCAGGACGCCCTCGTGCAGTTCGCGCTGGGTGCCACCGCCTTCAACCTGGGCAAGAGCGACGAGGCCGAGGCCGCGTTCCTCAAGGCCGTCGAGCTCGATCCGGCGAGCGCGGAGCCGAACTTCTACCTGGGCAGCCTCGCCATCAGCGCCAACGACGTGAAGAAGGCCGTGGGGTATCTCGAGAAATACGTGAGCCTCGCCCCCGCGAACGCGCCGAACCTGGGCGCGGCCAAGGCCCTGATCGAGACCCTGAAGAAGAAGTAGGCCCATGCCGGCGGCTCGACCCGCGGTCCTGGCCAGCCTGCACTGCGGCCACCATCGGGTCGCGTGGCTGGCGGGGGCGCTTGCCGCGGCCGCGGCGGCGACCCTCTTCGGACAGGCCGGCCCGTCGCCGCCGTCGTTCCCGGCCCAGGCCGAAGCCATCACCGTCGACGTGGTCGTGCTCGACCGCGACGGCCAGCCCGTCGCCGGTCTCACGAAAGAAGACTTCACGCTCCTCGACGGCGGACGTCCGCAGCCGATCGTCGGCTTCGAGGAACGCCGGGCCCTCACGGGGGCGGTGGCACCCGCGGCCGCGACGGATGCCGCCGCCGAGCGTGTCGCGACCAACATCTCCAGCGGCCCGGCTCGCGGTCGCATCCTCGTCATCCTGATCGACGACCTGGGCCTGACCGCGACGACGGCCCAGCAGCTGGGGCCCGCGCTCGCGCGCTGGATCCGCGAGAAGGCGGAGCCGGACGACGAGATCACGGTCCAGACCTCGAGCGGCGATCTCTGGTGGAGCGCGGCGGTAGGCACGGGCCGCGCTGACCTCGTGGCCGTGCTCGACCGTTTGCGGGGCAAAAAGATGCCGCCGCCCTCGACGGAATGGATCAGCGAGGTCGAGGCCTACCGGATCGTGGTCCACGAGAGCCGGCTCCAGGCCGCGGACGTCGATTCACCCACGGGCGACCGGGCCGACATCACCATAGGACCCAGCGAGCCGTCGCCCCCGCCGCTCCTGGGAGCGAACGCGACCGTGATCGACCGCGTCGCGAATCGGCTCCTCGAGTCACACTCCTGCGTCCTCCTGCGCTCGCCGCGGCCGGTCATGTACCAGTGCAAGCAGCTCGCGGTCACGCTTGCGGATCACGCCTACGGCCAGTGGACGCGGCGGGCGGCCGCGGTGCTGGACATGACGAAACGGATATCCGCCGACCTGGCGGGCCTTCCCGGCCGCAAGTCCGTGCTGGTCGTCTCCGACGAGCTGCTGCGCGACCTGTCGATGGAGGTGAAGTTCCGCGACGTCGTGGCCGCCGCCCAGCGCAGCAATATTTCTCTCTATTTCTCGCGCGCCGCCGGTTTGACCGGCCCCACGTCCTTCAGCGCGGCCGGGGGCGTGGTCGCCCACCCGAGCGACATGGGCTCGCTGGAGGTGGAAGAGACGCAGTTGGCAGTGGCGGGCGGCGAGCACCTCGCGGACGAGACGGGCGGGGCCTCCATCACCACCTCGAACGATCTGGCCGCCGGCCTCGCGCGGATGGCGCGCGACGCGTCGTCTTATTACCTCCT
>Ga0207708_10003996_pt1 | contig 10851 bp, 9 predicted proteins | sample KBSK5101metaG_FD_184340 | JGI IMG/M metagenome (GOLD analysis project Ga0207708, IMG submission 184340) | Corn, switchgrass and miscanthus rhizosphere microbial communities from Kellogg Biological Station, Michigan, USA - KBS K5-10-1 metaG... | ecosystem: Host-associated > Plants > Roots >...
CGCGGCGGTCAAGCGTGCCCCATTGGCTCAGGCTCGGCTCGCCCGACTTGCCAGGCGGACAAATTGGCAGCTCGCTCGCACCGATAGAGGCGTTTGCTGACGGTGACAGCTCCGGACGAACGGCGTCAGGCGGGCAAATTGGCAACTCACCCCCACGGCCCTCACCGATTGAGGCGTTTGCTGACGGTGTGCCGTAGAGGTTCTTGGCCAGGGCGGCGCTCAGGCCCTCGTGATTTTCCGGAATCGAAAAAACCAGCCGGTGCGGTGCGTACAATTTGTCGAGCTCGCGCTGCCACGCGCCGTGGTCCTGGCCCTTTTCGCGCACGATGACGATCTCCGGCGGCTGCAGGTATTCCTCGAGCGCCTCGAGCAGGCTCATGTGGCCATGCGGAAAGCGGTTGATCGCCAGCCATCCGGCGCGCAGCGTGCGTTCGGCGGCTTCCAGGTAACGCGTCTCCCCGAGCAGGTAACCCGCCCGGATCAGCGCGCGTGCGCCGATGCCATTGCCCGCCGGGATGGCGTCGTCGCTGAAGCCCTTGCTGCGATGGATCAGCGCCTCGTGATCGTCGGAGGTGAAGTAGAAACCACCGAGCTCGCGGTCCTCGAAGTGTTCGAGCATCGCGTCGAGCACGGCGCGCAGCCACGCGAGATCCTCGTTGCGCCAGCGTAGCTGCAGCATTTCGAGCAGCGCGCCGGCGAGGTAGGCGTAGTCGTCGAGGTAGGCATTGAGATGCGAAACACCGTCCTTGGAAGTCGCCAGCAGCCTGCCGTCCTTCCACAGGTGGGTGCGCACGAATTCGAGGGCGCGATCGGCCGCCGCGGCGAATTCCGGCCTGCCGAGGACGCGGGCCGCGACGGCAAGGCCACGGATCGCGAGTGCGTTCCAGCTCGTCAGGATCTTGTCGTCGAGGCCGGGCCAGACGCGCTTGCTGCGAATCGCCAGTAGTTTGGCGCGCGCTGCATCGACCAGCCGCTCGACCTCGGCGGGCTCGAGCTGCGATTCCGTTGCGATCTGCTCGAACGAGACGAACACGTGGCAGTGCCAGCTGCCTTCGAAATTCGGCGTCTCGTCGAAACCAAAGCGCCGGCTGAAGACATTCCACTCCGGCGGCGTGAGCGCAGCCTGGACCTCCTCGCGCGACCAGACGTAGAACTTGCCTTCGTGGCCTTCGGAGTCGGCGTCGTAGGCCGAATAAAAGCCGCCGCCCTCTCTTTCGGACGAGGCGTCCCGCATTTCGCGCAGCAGCCACTCGCCGGTCTCGTTCGCGATGTGCCGGAACAGGCCGTCGCCGGTGGCCAGTGCCGCTTCCGCGTAACTCGCCAGCAGCGCGCCGTTGTCGTACAGCATCTTCTCGAAGTGCGGAATCATCCAGAACTGGTCGACGGAGTAACGCGCGAAACCACCGCCGAGCTGGTCGTACAGGCCGCCCTCGGCCATGCGCGAGAGCGTGAGCGTGGCCATGAAGAGCGCCTGCAGGTCCGGGGCTTCGCTCACCGACGAGGCATGCCAGTGATGCATGAGACGGTCGATGGATCCGGGATGCGGAAATTTCGGCGCGTCGCCGAAGCCGCCATATCGCTTGTCGAAGGACGCGGCCAGCTGTTCGCGCGCGCGATCGAGCGGCGCGCGGTCGAGTGCGGTCGCGGCGTCGGCAGGGGCCGGCGTCAGGTCGCCGAAGACCTCCATGAGCGTGTCGTTCTGCGCGCGCAGTTCTTCGCCTTGCTCGCGGTAGTACTCGGCCACGCGCTGCAGGATGGTGGTGAACGCCGGCATGCCGTAACGCGGCTTGTTCGGAAAATACGTTCCACCGAAAAACGGCTTGCGGTCGTCATGGGTCAGGAACATGGTCAGCGGCCATCCGCCGCCGCGCTGCGTGAGCACCTGGTGCGCGAACTGGTAGATCTTGTCCAGGTCCGGCCGTTCTTCGCGATCCACCTTGATGTTCACGAACAGCTCGTTCATGACCCCGGCGGTCGCCGGGTCTTCGAACGACTCGTGCGCCATCACGTGGCACCAGTGGCAGGCCGAATATCCGATGGACAGCAGGATGGGTTTGCCGCTGGATTTCGCGAGCGACAGGGCGTCTTCACCCCAGGGATGCCAGTCGACGGGATTACTCGCGTGCTGTTGCAGGTAGGGGCTGGTCTCGCGGGCCAGCCGGTTCCGTTTGTTTTGTGGCGCGTCCGATGCTTGCATGCCCGCTAGAATAGCCGCGATGTCCATTCCCGTCCTCAAACTGAAGCGCGGCGAAGACCGTCGCCTGCGCGCCGGCCACCTGTGGATCTTCAGCAACGAAGTCGACACCGCCGCCACGCCGCTCACGCAATTCGAGCCGGGCGCGGCGGTGCAGGTGCATTCCGACCGCGATCAGTTCCTGGGATTTGCCTACGTCAATCCGCGTACCTTGATCGCCGCGCGCATCGTCGGGCGCGATGTGGACTATCCACTGGACGGTAATCTGCTGGGACACCGGCTGCAGGTGGCGCTGGCCCTGCGCGAGAAGCTCTACCGTGAGCCGTACTACCGGCTGGCCTTCGGCGAATCCGACGGATTGCCGGGATTGGTGCTGGATCGTTATGGCGACGTGATCGTCGCGCAGAGCGGCACGGCGGGCATCGACCGGTTGCGCGGCGAAGTGGAGGCCGCGATCGGCAAGGTGGTCGGAGCATGCACCATCGTGTGGAAGAACGACTCGGGTGCCCGTGAGCTCGAAGGCCTGGCACTCGGCGTCAGCTCCGCCGGCGACGCGGCTATCCCGCGAGAGCTCGAAGTCCGCGAGCAGGGTGTGTCGTTCGTCGCGCCGCTGGCCGAAGGCCAGAAGACGGGATGGTTCTACGACCAGGCCGCCAATCGCGAACGCCTGCGTCGCTATCTCGCGGCCGGGGCGCGCGTGCTGGATGTCTGCAGCTACGTCGGCGCCTGGGCAGTCACCGCGCTCAAGGGCGGCGCGGGCAGCGCGGCCTGCGTCGATTCCTCGGCCACTGCGCTCGAATATGCCGAACGAAATGCCCGGGCGAACGGCGTGAGCATCCAGGCCATTCGCGACGATGCCTTCGACGCGCTCAAGGCGCTGCAGGAGCAGGGCGCGCGTTTCGACGTGATCATTCTCGACCCGCCGGCATTCGCCAAACGCAAGAAAGACGTGCCCCAGGCGCTGGCCGCTTATCGCAAGTTGAATCAGCTCGCACTGCCGCTCATCGAGCGCGACGGGATCCTGGTGTCCTGTTCATGTTCCTACCACATGCCCGCCGAGGAGCTGGCCTCGGGAATCCAGACGGCGGCGCGTCATGCGAGCCGCTTCGTGCAGATATTGGAGGTCGCGGGACAGTCGCCCGATCACCCGGTGCATCCCGCGATTCCCGAGACACGATATTTGAAAGCCTTCTTCTGCCGCGTCACCCGCGATTGACTACACTACCCGCCTCATGATCCCGTACCCCGGCTTCAACAATATTGCCTTCGAGATCGGGCCCTATGATCTCCACCTGTTCACGCTGCACCTCAAGGTCCATTGGTACGGCATCACCTATCTCATCGCGTTCGCGGCGGCCTGGTGGCTGGGACGCGTGCGCGCACGGCGTCCGGGCTCGACCTGGAAGCCGCAGGACATCGACGACTTCATGTTCTTCGGCATGCTGGGAACGATCCTCGGCGGGCGCATCGGCTACGTGCTGTTCTACGGACTCAAATTCTGGAAAGACGACGTCTGGTGGTATCCGATCAAGGTCTGGGACGGTGGCATGTCGTTCCACGGCGGATTGATCGGCGTGATGACCGCCTTCGCGGTTTTTGCCGTGCGTCGCAAGCGCAAGATCGCCGACGTTTTCGATTTCGCGGCGCCGTTGCCCGGCATCGGAATCTGCGCCGTGCGCATTGGCAACTTCATCAATGGCGAGTTGTGGGGCAAACCCACCGATGTTCCCTGGGGATTCCAGGTGAATGACAAGGTGCTGCACGCCACGCAACTCTACGAGGCGGCACTGGAAGGCATCCTGCTGTTCATCATCCTCTGGTGGTACACCTCGAAACCGCGGCCACGCATGGCGCCGGCGGGATTGTTCCTGGTCATCTACTCGCTGGCGCGCATCACCGTGGAACTCTGGCGCGTCCCCGACGCGCACCTGGGTTATCTCGTAGGCGGCTGGTTCACCATGGGCATGCTGCTCAGCCTGCCGATGCTGCTCATCGGGCTGACCCTGATGTTCATGGCCTACCGGCGGCGCGAACCTTCGGGTAACTTTTCCGCGGCGCCGCAGGCGGCCTGAGCATGAAACCATTCCTCGAATTCATGCGCCACGTTCGCCGCAACGGCGCGCGCAAGGAAGACCGCACGGGCACGGGCACGCTGTCGGTGTTCGGCTACCAGATGCGTTTCGATCTCGCCGCGGGTTTTCCGCTGGTGACCACCAAGCGCGTGCACTTCAAGTCGATCGCTTACGAGCTGCTCTGGTTCCTGCGCGGCGAGACCAATACGCAGTATCTGCGCGATCACGGTGTGACCATCTGGGACGAGTGGGCCGATGCCGAGGGCAACCTGGGGCCGGTGTACGGCAAACAATGGCGCAACTGGCCGACGCCCGATGGCCGGCATGTCGACCAGATCGCCGAGGTCGTGAAGCAGTTGCGCAGCAACCCGGATTCGCGCCGCATCATCGTCAGTGCCTGGAACGTGGGCGAGCTCGACCAGATGAAGCTCATGCCCTGCCACGCGTTCTTCCAGTTCTACGTGTCGGACAAGCGGCTGAGTTGCCAGCTCTATCAACGCAGCGCCGACATCTTCCTCGGCGTGCCATTTAACATCGCCTCGTACGCGCTGCTCACCCACATGCTGGCGCAGCAATGCGAGCTCGAGCCGGGCGAATTCATCTGGACAGGCGGCGACTGCCACCTGTACCTGAATCATCTCGAGCAGGTGGACGAACAGCTGGCGCGCGTACCCCTCGCGCTGCCGAAGCTGAACCTCCTGCGCCGGCCGCCGACCATTTTCGACTATGACTTCGCAGACTTTCAGATCGTGAACTATCAGCATCACCCGGCCATCAAGGCCCCCGTTGCCGTATGAAGAAGGCTGCTTTCGACCAATCGCAGCCTGCGCGCGGTGGTCCGCCCGTCGTCACGTCGCCGCTCATCGAGGTGCGCAACTCGGCCGTGCACGGGCGAGGCGTGTTCGCCGTCGCGCCCATCGTCAAGGGCACGCGGATCATCGAGTACCTCGGCGAGCGCCTCTCGCACAAGGCGGCGGACGATCGCTACGACGGTCACGACGTCAACGACAACCACACCTTCCTGTTCATCGTGGACAGACACACGGTGATCGACGCGGCCGTGAGTGGCAACGACGCGCGCTTCATCAATCACCAGTGCTCGGGCAACTGCGAGTCGGTGATCGAGCATCGGCGCGTGTTCATCGACGCGGCGCGCGACATCGCACCCGGCGAGGAGCTGGGTTACGACTATGAAATCGGGCGCGAGAAGGGCGACCCGCCCAACGTCGACGAGATCTACGCGTGCCGTTGCGGCTCGCCCAAGTGCCGCGGCACCATGTTATGGCCCCCACGAAAGACGAACGACAAACCCGAGGCGAAGCGCCGGAAGCCACCGCAGGCTCGCAAGAACCGCCGGCGCCCGGCGGCGCCGCGCCGCGGCGAGCGCGCGCGCAGGCGCGCCCCATAGATCAGCTGACCGATCAGCTCGCCACTCGCGGGTTTTGCGTCGTCGACGATTTCGTGGACGCGAAGCTGCTCGCCGATCTGCGCAGCCGCTGTCTCGAGCTCAACGAGGCCGGTGCGCTGCGCCCGGCGCGCATCGGGCGCGGACCGAATGAGCGACTGGCCCCCGAGGTCCGCGGCGATTTCATCGCCTGGTTGTCGGAGCCCGAGCTCGATGCCGAGCACCGGCTGTTGGGCCGGTTCGACGGCCTGCGCATCGCGTTGAATCGCGGGCTCATGGCGGGGCTCGAGGACTTCCAGGGGCATTTCGCGCTGTACCCGCGCGGCGCCGCGTACGCGCGTCACTTCGACCGGCTGGCGGGCTCGGACATCCGCGCGATTTCCGCCGCGCTGTATCTCAACGACGACTGGCGCGAATCCGACGGCGGCTGGCTGCGTATCTACACCGGCGGCGGCGCCAGCGAAGACGTGTTGCCGGTAGGTGGCCGGCTGGTGGCGTTCGTCTCGGACCGCTTCGAACACGAAGTCCTGCCGGCCAGCCGCGATCGCATGAGCTTCACGGGCTGGTACCGGCGCCGCCCGCTCGAGGGGTCCGCGTGACCGCAAAACCCGCCGCAGCCATGGTGACCCTCATCGTCGCGGTCGCCGATTCGGGCGTGATCGGCCGGGACAACGCGCTGCCCTGGCACCTGCCCGAGGATCTCAAGCGCTTCAAGCGCCTGACCCTGGGGAAACCGGTGGTCATGGGCCGCAGGACTTTCGAGTCGATCGGCAAGCCGCTGCCCGGACGGCAGAACATCGTCGTCACGCGCGACCCTAACTACAAAAGGGAGGGCGTCGACGTCGTGCACGGTACCGATGACGCAGTGCGGACAGCGCAGGGAGCCCCGGAAATCATGGTGATCGGCGGGGCCGAGTTATTCAGGGAATTCCTGCCGCGGGCGGGCAGGGTGCACCTCACGCGCGTGCACGGCGATGTCGACGGAGACATCCATTGGCCGGCACTGGACAGCCGGGAGTGGCGCCTCGTGGAGCGCGAGGAACATGCGGCAGACGAGCGTCATGCCTATGCCATGACCTTCGAGGTGTGGGAAAAGCCCGACGCCGTCAAATAGCCGTGCGCGGCGCGCGGCGGCAGGCTAAGCTCGCCGCCCTATGAAAAAGCTCACCGCACTCTCGGTCATCCTCTGCACGCTCGTGTTCTCCGCCTGCAACGCCGATGCTGCCAAGACGGCCAAGCCCGCCGAACCGACCACCGAAGAGCAGAAGACTGCCTATTCACTCGGCCTGCTGATCAGCAAGTCGCTCAAGAATTTCCAGCTGAAGCCTGACGAATTGGCGCTGGTGCAGAAGGGCATCGCGGACGGCCTGGGCGACGCCAAACCCACGATCAAGGCCGAGGACTACCTGCCGAAGATCCAGGCGATGCAGATGGAGCGCATGCAGGCCGCGTCCACCGCGTACCTCGACAAGGCGGCGAAAGAGCCCGGCGCGACCAAGACCGCGAGCGGCATCGTCATCAAGCACACGGTCGAGGGAACGGGCGCGCAGCCGGTCGCGAGCGACGAAGTGAAGGTGCACTACGAGGGCAGACTGGTGGATGGCACCGTGTTCGACAGCTCCAAGGCGCATGGCGGAGAGCCGGCGAGCTTCCGGCTCGACGGAGTGATTCCCTGCTGGACCGAGGGTGTGCAGACCATGAAAGTCGGCGGCAAGGCACAACTGACCTGCCCGGCAAACCTGGCCTATGGAGCGGGTGGCACGCCGAATATCCCGCCGAACTCCACGCTGGTGTTCGACGTCGAGCTGATCAACATCAACAAGCCCGACGCCAAAGCCGACGCCAAGCCGGCCGCGCCGAGCAAGTAGTCAGGCCGCAGCGGCCCAGCCCAGCGCCGCGCTCAGGGCGGCGCGCAATTCGGCGGCGGGTTGCGTCGCGCCGCCTTCGCTGCGCCACGCGACGAATCCATCGGGCCGAACCAGGATCGCGCCCGCGGGCGAGATGCCGACGCTGGCGCCGAACACGCCGCCCGGATCGTTCAGTTCGCCGCCCACCCGCCACGCATCCATCGGCAGATCCGACAGTCCCTGCGCGACTCCGCGGGCGGCGTCCGGCCAGTCGCGGCCTTCGGGTCCGGCGAGCAGCAGCCAGCGACCCGTGAGGTCGACGGTGCTGAGGCGCGAACCGCCGCGCTCCAGCCAGTAGTGAGGAATGCGCGAACCCGGCATGCCGCGCGTGGTGCGCGGATCGGCATGCCCCCCGTTGCCGTATAGATAACCGATCTCGATGTCGAAATCGTGCGCCAGTGGTTCTGTCGTCTGTGTGGCCGCGAGCCACGGCGCGGTGCGCGCCACGTAGCGCGAAAACGCCTGCTCGACCGTAAAGCGCGCCACCGGCTGCCGTTCGCTAGCGTAACTGTCGAGCAGTCGCGGGTGCGCCTGGCCGCGGATCACCGCCGCCAGCTTCCAGGCGAGATTGTGCGCATCGTGAATGCCGGTGTTGCCACCGAAGCCGCCGTTGGGCGGCATCAGGTGAGCCGCGTCGCCGATGATGAAGGCGCGGCCTTCCGAGAACTTCTGTGCCACCTCGGCGGTGGCGCGCCAGCGCGAGTAACCGTCGATCTGGACCGGCAGATCCGGTTGGCCCACGCCCGCCCGCACCAGCTCGATCATGCGCGCTTCGCTCACGTCGGCCGCGGCATTCATCGCCGCCGCCGGGTCGCGCCTGGGATCGCCGAGCGTGTTCACGCCGAGGAACCCGACGCGCCCCGAGCGGTTCATGCGGAAGAACCCGGCCAGCGTGGCGTTGTTGACGTAAATGATGCTCCACGGCTTCTCGTGCAACCAGGGCGACAGGTCCGCGGTGAAGTAGATAGTCAGCGACTTCGAGAAGGCGCCGCGGCCCTCGTAGCCGATGCCCAGCAGCTCGCGCACCTTCGAATGACCGCCGTCCGCGGCGATCAGGTATTGCCCGCGCAGCTCGCGCTCGTTGCCGCCGTCCACGTCGCGCACGCCGAGCGTGACGCCGGCCTGGTCCTGGCGCAGCCCGGTGATTTCCGTGCCCTGCAGCACCGTCGCGCCCGCGGCGCGGGCCCGTTCCCGCAGGATGGGCTCGAGACGCGGCTGGTTCAGGAACCAGCGGCGGCACGGGCTGACCGCGTCCACGCCGTCATTGAGGTTGGAAATGATGTCGGCGAGCTTGCGGCCCGAGATGCAGTCCATCGCGATCAGCGCGCCGTCGGGGACGAACTCCTTCGCGGATTCATCGCGCACGCGTTGCTCGATGCCGAGCTCGCGGAACATCTCCATGGTGCGCATGTGGAAGAAGGCCGCGCGTGGCAGCGGGGAGCTTTCCTTGAGACGCTCCACGGCAATCGACCGGATGCCGTGTCTGGCGAGGAACGACGCCACGGCAAGGCCGGTGAGGCCGCCGCCGGCGATGAGGACGGGTGCTTCAAGGGACATGACGCTGCTCCGGAGCGAGGCCTGAGCCAAGGATAGTTTGCCCGTGGTGTTCCGGCGCGACTGTCAGCGAATCGGCCGGGAAGGATTGCAACTCATTCGTCCCTGGCGTCGTCTGTGGGTCATGGCTCGTTCGAGTTCCCGGCGGTTAGATTCATTCTGGATCGTTGCCATCGTCTGGACGCCGCAATGGCACCTGGACGGCCGTTCCCCCTGACACCCTACGAACGCGGAATCGAAATCTCCCGGTACGGAATCTCCGGATGAAACATCACCTTCGAGTACCGCGAAATGAAATTCGAATCGCGCTTCATCCGCTCCTCTTCCTCTGCCTTCCTCTTCCGGTACTCCGGATCGAGCACCGCCTCTCTCATCTCGACGTAATTCTCCAGCGCCATCCGCGCGATGGCATCGGTGTTCGGCCGTCGCTCGTGTTCAAACGCCTCGAACAATCCATCCCAGCGGTGATGCTCGTCCATCATCCGCATCAGCTCCGCGCAATCCTCGAACGCGCAGTTCATGCCCTGGCCGTGGAACGGCACGATGGCGTGGGCGGCATCGCCTAACAGCAACACGTCGCCGTTCAGGTGCCAGCCGCGCGTGTAGACGGTGCCCAGCGAGCCCTGCGGGTTGGCCGTGAAGTCGCGCGCAAGCTCGGGGATCAGTGCGCGCGCCGACGGAAACTCGCGCGCGAAGAACGCATCCACATCGGCTGGAGTGCGCAATTGCCCGAAACTGTTCGGGCCGACGCGCGCCAGGAACAGCGTGGCAGTGAAGGTGCCGTCGCGGTTGGGCAGCGCGATCAGCATGAATCCGCCGCGCGGCCAGATGTGCAGCGCATTCGGATCCATTACATGTTTGCCGTCAGCGGCCGGGATGGTGAGTTCCTTGTAGTCGTGGTCCAACGGCTCTTCGCGTACTACCGACACTTCGCGAGCCACCAACGAATCGCGAACTTCGGAGCCGGCGCCATCCGTGGCGATCGAAGGCTGCGCGCCGATGTGATGGATGCGGCCGGTGGCCTCGTCGCGCATTTCAAGCACGTTCTTCTCATGCGCGAGTCCGAGGCACAGCTGTCCAAACGCAAAGGAGACGCCGGGCATCTCCGCGGCCGCTTCAATCAGGGAACGATTCAGATCGGCGCGCGAAATCGAATAGATCACTTCTTCCGGCCGCACGCCGTACATCTGCAGCTCGGCGGAGCCATCGTGCTCATGCACCATGCGGCCGCGCATCGGGATGGCGAGCGGCATGACCCGGTCCAGCACGCCGGCCAGCTGCAGTCCGCGAATGCCACGGGCCGCGAGCGCCAGGTTGATGGATCGCCCCGCGTCGACCGTCGAGCTTCGCGGGTCGCCGCGCCTCTCGTAGAGCGTCACGCGGAGGCCGCGCCGCGCGAGCAGGATGGCGAGCAGGCTGCCGGCGAGACCGGCGCCGATGAGGGTCACGCCCTGCGCGGGCGTATTCATCGATCGAAGGCCTGCGTGAATATGCCGCGGAAGCGCCCGAGCTCTCCCCGCGCCAGATGATTTTCATCGGAGAACAGCGCGCGGCCGTCGATGACGAACCAGCAAGTCTGGTCGTCACACTGGATGAGGTCGGGGCGCGCGAAGGCCACGTCGCTGCGATTCGTGAAGTGGCCGAGCGCGGTGCCGAACTCGAACATGAACTTCGCCCGCGGCTCGCCGAGCGCGCGCTGCACCTTGCGGCCGTACGCGA
>Ga0207708_10004000_pt1 | contig 10847 bp, 8 predicted proteins | sample KBSK5101metaG_FD_184340 | JGI IMG/M metagenome (GOLD analysis project Ga0207708, IMG submission 184340) | Corn, switchgrass and miscanthus rhizosphere microbial communities from Kellogg Biological Station, Michigan, USA - KBS K5-10-1 metaG... | ecosystem: Host-associated > Plants > Roots >...
TGGCACATTCACGTATTTGGTGGCGCCGGTATAGGGATCCGTCGTTGCCACGCTGACCTGCAGATTGGCGAATGCCGGAATGTACCTCGAGACCGGATCGGTCACGCGCAGCTTCCCCTCTTCCATCAGCATCATGATCGCCACCGAGGTATACGGCTTGGTCATCGAGTACAGCCGGAAGATGGCGTCCTTTCTCATCGGCTTGCCGCCGGCGGGATCGAGCTGGCCGACGCTTTCGAAGTAGACGACCCGCCCCTTGCGGGCGACCAGCATCACCGCGCCCGGATATTGCCCCTTGTCGATTTCCCGCTGGATGACAGGGGCGATGCGCGCAAGGCGCTCCGATGAAAATCCCAGGCTTTCCGGTTTGGCAGCCGGCAGTTCGGCAGCCCAGACCGAAGCGGCCGAGGACAATGCCAGAATCAGCCCGCTCGCGATGCTTCGCAGCGCTTTCATTTCGTTTCCTCCCCAAGTGAATTCCAGTGCGGTTGTAGCCGGCGGAAGTGTACCGATAGTGGCAACTTCGCGACGTGCCGCATATCGCTTTACCTTGATTTATTGGGCTCGCGGTTTTCCCACCGCGTAGGACCAAGGTACCATAGCCGCGCCGATGCTCGTCCAATAGTATCGAGTTCCGGCAAATACTCAATCGACAGCTGGAGAGGACTGTGCGGCCGCAACAATCTGCGCTTCAGGATGCGGGTGCGCTGACCTTGAAGATCCTGCGCGCTGTTGTTATCTGCACCTTGATGCTGATGCGCTGTTCCGGGGCGGCCGCGCAGACCGAGGAACGGGACGCGCCGGAGATCGATTCACCACCTGCGAACACGGAACAACAAGAATCTTCGCCCTGGCTGCTCGCCCCGGTAGTAAACGTCAATCCCAAACTTGGCGTTTCGCTCGGTGTGCTGGCTGGCTATCTGCATTACTTCGACCAGAAGTCCCGGCCTTCCATATTTGCCCTGACAGGACAGTACACCAACACCGACTCGATCATCGCGGGCGGCTTCGCCAAGACTTCCTTTGACGAGGATCGGCAGCGGCTGATCGCCGGACTCATGTATGGCTACGTGAAGAACGACTACGACGACTATCTGGGAACCGGCGTTCCACTGCAGTCCAACGCCGAGTTGCGCTCGTTCATCAGCCGATACCTCTACCGCATCCGCGGCAACTGGTTCGCCGGTGTACAGGGCGTCTACCAGAACTTCGCCATTGGCGGCGAGACGTCGTTCGACGAGGCAGTGCTCGATATCCTGGGCGTCAAGCCCTACAAGTCGGGCGGGCTGGGCCTCGTAGCGTATTACGATTCGCGCGATGACGAGAACATGCCCACCGAGGGCTGGGTGCTCAGCCTCAACAACATGGCCTATCGGGATTCGCTTGGCGGAGACGATGACTTCGACGTCTACAGGGTCGACATCCGTTATTTCATGCCGCACGGAAATGGCAACGTGTTCGCGGTGCGCCAGCTAAACCACTTCACCGATAACGCGCCGACCCAGGTGCGAGCCCCGGTGCAGCTTCGCGGGTACAAGCTCGGCCAGTACAACGGCGCATACATGTCTCATATCGAAGGCGAGGAAAGGCTGCGGCTCGCGGAGAAATGGACGGCCACCGTTTTCCTGGGTGTCGCCTGCGTTTACGGCGAGGGCAAGGACTGCTCGGACAGCTCGAACCTCTATCCGGCTGCCGGTGCCGGGCTCCAGTACATTCTCAAGCCCAAGGAAGGCATCGTCATGAACCTGGAATACGCGCAGGGCAAGGCCGGGAACTACGGCGTTTATTTGAAGATGGGATATGCATATTAGTATGTGCGATCACCGTGTTGCTTTTGTATTTGCTCGCTCTCCGCTTGAGAGTTAGAGGGCAGGGAGAGGGGAAGGGCTGATGTTAGAATCTTCCCCACGTTCAATTCGAGGGAGAAAAAAATGAAACGCTTTGCCGCTTTGCTGTTGTTCGCGGTGGGTGCAACCGTATTCGCCAACGCCGCACTTGCGCAGAAGCCCGAGGACGCCATCAAGTACCGCCAGGGCGTATACCGGGTGATCGGTTGGAACTTCGGCCCGATGGCGGCGATGGCCAAGGGCGAGCGTCCCTACGATGCCGCCGCGTTTGCGCGGCACGCCGAGATCGTGGCTTTCATGAGCAAACTTCCGCTGGAAGGCTTCGTACCCGGATCGGACACCGGTGAGACCAAGGCCAAGCCGGAAATCTGGCTGGACATGGACGACTTCAAAGCCAAGCTGGAGAAGATGCAAGCCGAAGCGGCCAAGCTTGCCGAAGTCGCGAAGGGCGGCGATCTCAATGCCAGCAAGGCCCAGCTCGGCGAGACCGGCAAGGCGTGCAAGGCTTGCCACGACAAGTACCGGAATAAATAGGGACTAGGGGTTAGGGGCTAGGGATTAGGGTTAAAAACTTCAGGGGTGAGGGACCAGGGGTTAGAGGCTAGGGGGAAATACTTTGAGCTTCCTCAATACCGCAGAGAAAAGAAAACCAAATTCCCAGAAGATGAATCAGACTTTTACTAGCCACTAGCCACTAGCCACTAGCCACTAGCCACTAGCCACTAGCCACTAGCCACTAGCCACTAGCCACTAGCCACTAGCCCCTATGGATTTACTTTCCAGCCGCACCAAGCTCGGCCGCTATCCGGCGCGCGGCAAGCACGATTTCGCCACTGTTGCGGCGATTCTCGACGAGGGGTTTTTCTGCCACGTCGGCTTCGTCGTCAACGGGCAGCCTTATGTCATACCCACGGGTTTTGGGCGCGACGGGCATACGCTTTACATCCACGGTTCGGCGGCGAGCCGCATGCTGAATGAGGCAGGAAAGGGCATTGCGCTGAGCGTTACGGTGACCTTGGTGGACGGACTGGTGCTGGCGCGTTCGGCCTTTCACTCGTCGGTGAACTATCGCTCGGTGGTGATCCTCGGTACCGCCGAACCGGTGCCTGCCGCCGAAAAGCTGCGCGCGCTGAAAACGATTTCGGATCACATCATCCCCGGGCGCTGGGAGAGCCTGCGTCCGGTCAAGCCGCAGGAACTCGACCAGACCGCGGTGCTTAAAATGGAGATCGTCGAGGCTTCCGCCAAAGTGCGCGCGGGCCCGCCCCTGGACGACGAGGAAGATTACCGTTTGCCGATCTGGGCGGGCACCCTGGATTTTCCGCCGCTTTCGATAACGCCAAAACCCGATCCCCGGCTGGCGCTGGGAATTCCGGTTCCGGAGCACGCGCAAGGTTACCGGAGAGGCAAGAAACCGACCACGAAATAAACGAGCGACGAGAAAGCCACCAGCAGCAGCGCGGCGAGCCACGGATTGCCGGTCTTCGGCGGCCTCGCATCCATCAGTTCGATCGCTTTGCGCCCGGTGAACATCGGCACGATGAGGTTCTGTTTGCCGTGGAGCAGATAGAAAAGCACGGCCAGGATATGCAGCGAGATCAGCGTCAGCAGGATCGCGGCGTTGATGTCGTGAATGGCTGTGAACAGTGCACTGGTATCCTCGGACACGTGTTTCGCCAGCGGCCCTTCCATCATCACGTCGTCGTTTGAAAACAATCCGGTCACTGCCTGAACCAGCAGCGACAGCAGCATCAGCAGCACGCTCCAGCCGCCCAGCGGGTTGTGGCCGCGATGCGTTTGCGCCGTGCCCTTCATCAGCCTGTGCGCGTAGCGGCCTACCACCGCCGGCCCGCGCAGAAAGTCGCGGAACCGCGCGTGCGTTCCTCCGACAAATCCCCACGAAATCCGGAACAGCACCAGCGCGAGGATCGCATACCCGCCGAGCGCGTGAAATTCCATCGCATTGCCGCCGATGGTCGCGGTGACAATCTGGGATAGCACCAGGAGCACCAATACCCAGTGGAAGATGCGCACCGGCAAGTCCCAGACGCGGACGGTAGCGCGGGTCTCCACGGTCCTGCTCAGGTCCTTCGCTTTCATTTCAGAGAGTCAGGCCCCGAGTTGCGACGCGAGGTCATTGAAGTCATCGGCGTTGAAATCGAAGGACCGGTCCGGTGACAGGTCGCCTCTCGCGGCCGGTCCCCTCTCCAGCGGCCGCCGCACGAAGGCGGTACGCAACCCGCAGCGCTTCGCCGCCTGCAAGTCGTCTTTGTGCGCGGCCACCATCAGTACTTCCGAGGGCTGAAGGCTGAGCAGCGCCGCCGCGCCGAGATACGCTTCAGGATCGGGCTTGTAGTGCCGGAACAACTCGGCCGAAAGCACGCAGTCCCATGGCAGCCCCGCGTTCCTGGCCATGTCCACCAGCAGCGAAATGTTGCCGTTGGATAGCGTGGCCACTACATAACGTCTCTTCAGGCGTTTGAGGCCTGATCGCGCATCCGGCCACGGGCGCAGGCGATGCCAGGCCAGATTCAGATGATCCTTGTCCTGCGCCGTCTGGGTGTCGATGCGCAGCTTCGCGAGCACTTCATCGAGGATCAGCCGGTGCAACTGATCGATGCTCATCCACGGCAGTTGGCGTTTGCGCACCCGATCCATCGCCGGCCGGTATCCGTCGCGCCACGCGTCCGCTACCACCGCCCAATCCACCGTGACCTTCCTTTGCTTTCCGAGCGCGCGGCCCTCCCGGATGATGCTGCCGCGCCAGTCCACAACGGTGCCGAACACGTCGAAAGTCAGCGCTCGGATAGACGAAGGGGTCATTGACGATTCTTCTCCATTGTCATGGTGCCGCCGCTGGGCCGGAAAGCGGAATGGGCACCGATTATAAACGGCGCAGGCAGCAGACGAAAAATGCCCACCGGGTAGGTGCGGGCGTTGCGGTCCAGCGGCCAGTCGCTGAACCGATCGTGGCGCGCAGGCCAGTCTAGCGAGCCGGCTTGACGAAGTCGTACTTCACGCCGACCCAGATTCCGCGCGGTGCGCCCGTCGAGCGGAATTGCTCATCGGTCACGTTGACGGGATTGGCATCGAAGGTGCGCCCGGGACCATTGAAAAAATTCTCCCCCAGTACGCCGAGCGTTTCGTACTCCTGGTCGAACAGATTGGTGATGCGCCCGAAGAACATGAGCCGCTTGTTGTGCTGATAGCGTGCATCCAGGTTCACCAGGGTATAGCCGGGGATTTTGCCGTTGGCATCCTGGTTGTTTTCGTCGCCGCGCGCGTATTGCGACGACAGGTACATGACATTGGTTCCGACCGAAACCGCTTCGGTGAAGTCGTACTCCAGGCGCAGCTTGATCGAGTGCTCGGGAATACCCGGAACTTTGTTTCCTGGTGAAACTTGTATATCCCCGGTGGGATCCGAGGACGAATTGGCAGGGCTGTTGAGTGTCAGCGCCGATTCGAACGTGGCATCTATATAACCGTAATTCGCCGCCACACTCAACTTGCGGATGCGGCCGTGAATTCCGAGTTCCAGGCCCTGCCGGCGGGTCTTGCCGGCGTTCTGGAAAAAGCCCGAATTGATCGCTCCGCCGGTAGAAACGAAAATGATATCGTCGTTCAGATCGGTCCGATAAATGGACGCGTTCCAGCCCATTGCTTCCGACCAGCGGCCGCGCGCGCCGGCTTCCACAGTCTTCGAGACGACTTTTTCGAGCGGCGGATCGGCCAGGAAATTGTTGGGAAGGCGACACGGCGTATTCGGGTCGGCGCAAGTCAGTTCCACCGGAGTCGGTGCACGCATCCCTTCACTGTACGATACATAAGTCGATAGTTCGGGTTTCGGATTGAAATTAATGCCTGCAGCCGGATTGAAGCGTTTGAAGGTGTGGTCGCCGTTCAATTCGCTCGCGGTGCCCGACTTGTCCTCGATCTTCACGTTTGCCCAGTTGTAGCGACCCGACAAGGTCAGGTGCCACCGCTCGTCGAATGAGTACGTATCGGTGAGATAAAGGCCATAGTAGGCATTGGTGGTTTCAACATCTGTTTCGCCGACCAATCCAGCAATTCCGACGGTACCCCGATCGTTGGTGAATAGCGCGTTCTGCGACTCCTGGGTGAAGTCGGTATTTCCGAGATCGGCGCTGCCGCCGACCGTGAGGTTGTTCTTCTTGCCTAGCAAATCACCGAGGAGGGTCAATTGCAGCGATCCCCCGTAACCCGTCGTGCGGATCTCGCTGCTGTCATTGATTGCCGGGCATGGATGGTCGGGATCCGTACCATCACAGGTGGTGTTGGTGACACCGTCGTAGTCGTCATTTACGTTGCTGCTGAAGTTCTCATTGGTGTAGCGGCGATAGTAGAGGTTCCCGGCGAGCAGCTTGTCATCGCTCAAGAACTGGCTGGCACGTGCATTCAGAAACACGAGCTGGTTTTCGTTGCGATCGGGCCAGGTGTAGGCCTGTTCGCGCGTGTCCAGCCAGCCCAGCGGCAGTGCCTGTGTGCCCTCGAGTTTATTGTCGGCGAGCATCAACGACAGGTCGAAGTCGGTATCCTCGCGCTCCCAGCCGACCTTGCTGAACAGCGTCTGGATCCGGCTCGGCGAATGCTCGCGCCAGCCGTCCTCGTCGATGAAGTTGCCGGCGAGGAAGAAGTCCATGTCCTTTCCATGCGTGCCGTACTCAACTTCCGCCGCCTTTCTTCCCCAGGAGCCACCGTAGATCGACGCCGATGCGCCGGGATACTGGAATCCGGATTTTGTGTTCACCGACAGCGCGGCCCCGAGCGTGTTCAGCCCGAACACTGGATTCGAGCCGGGGATCAGATTGATCGTGGAGATCGCATTCTGCGGAATAAGGTCCCAGTTGACCACGTCGCCGAACGGTTCGTTTACCCGCACCCCGTCCATGAACACCGACAATCCCTGAGGCGTTCCGAGCAGAGGCGAGGCTGAGAAACCACGGAAATTGACGTCGGGCTGGAACGGATTGTTCTGTCCCTGGTTGAGCGTGACGCTGCCGAGGTTGTTTTCCAGGAATTCGGAGAGGTCCAGGGTTTTTTGTTTCTGCATTTCGGCCCCCGTAGCCGCCTGCACGTTTGCCGGGACCTGGTTCACCGGCACCCCGATGCCGGGCAGGGGAGTGGTGCCGATGATTTCCACGGTCGGCGCCTCCAGCGCAGCGGCAGGATTGTCTTCCGCGCCGTGGGCCACGCCACCCGATAACCCAATGCCGGCGGCGAAGGCGAGGCACACCCGTGAGATCGGGGGTGGTATTGCGACCATCTGCAGTCCCTTTCGGTTTTTCTAGTTGATTATGGGCGGTTCCCACCCGATCTCCCTTGGAAGCCGGGGCCGGCGCGGCGGTTCCGTGCGGGCCCTGCTCCAAACAGCAGGAGGGAATCTACGGGGTGCCGCGTGCGACAGGCAGGGACCGGCTCCCAACCGGAAAGGGAAAAATTCCCAACCCGCGCACCTCCTCACTCCCGTTGAGACTAGCGCAATATGCGCCTCTCGGGAAAATTTCCCTTTGCGGCAGACGCGGCGTTCCGCTATATAGACTTCCTGTCTTTCCCATAGCAAAGCTGCGTCCCGCGATACCGGGTGTCACTTCCATGAATACACTTGTCCAGGCCTTCCAGGCGCCGCCCGCCAACCTCATCAAGACATCGGTGCACAAAGACCTCGTAGTGGTCGGCGCGGTCACCGTGCTGACGTTCGCCCTGTCGAGCCTGTTCGAACTCAACGAATGGATCGCGGCGCTGACGGTGCCCCACGAGCGGTATCAGATCGACGAATTGCCGCTGACGATTCTGGCCATGGCGATGGCATTGGCGTGGTTCTCCTGGCGGCGTTCCCGGCAGGCGGTAGAGCAAGTGACGCTGCGTCTTGCCGCGCAACAAGCTCTGATGGACAGCGAGGAACAGTACCGCATGCTGTTCATGGAGAACCTGTCCGGCAATCTGCTGGCGACCACGACCGGCCAGATCAAACTCGCCAACCCGACTGCGGCGAGGCTGCTCGGCTTCGCAACGCCGGAGGGCTTGAACGGGCGCCGGCTGGGCGATTTCTATGCCGAGAACGACCTGTGGCAGACGCATCGAGACCGTCTGCTGCGCGGCGACAAGATCGAACTGCCGGGGCTCCAGCTGCGCAACCGCGATGGCGTGCCGGTGCAGGTCGTGGCAAAACTGAGTGCCAGGATGTCGCCTTCCCGCGAACCGGAGCTGCACGTCTACGTTACCGATGTTACCGAACTCACGCTGATGCAAAGCGAGCTTGCCGGCGCGCTGGAGGAGAACCGCCGCTTGTCGCAGCGTTCCATGCAGGTGCAGGAAGAGGAGCGGCGCAACCTGGCGCGCGAGCTGCACGACGAACTCGGGCAGAGCCTGAATGCGATCAAGGTGGACGCGGTCGCCATCCGCGACAACAGCGCAACGCTTCCAGAGATCCATCGCGGCGCAGTATCCATCATCGAAGTATCCAGCCAGGTCTATGACGTGGTGCGCAGCCTCATGCGGCGGCTGCGCCCGGTGGCGTTGGACGAACTCGGACTGCGCTCTGCGGTGCAGTACAGCGTCGAGCAGTGGCAGCGCCGCCACGCCGGCGTGCGTTGCGCCTTCACCGCGGACGGAGAGCTCGACGATCTCGACGAGCAGACCAACATCACGCTCTATCGTCTCGTTCAGGAGTGCCTGACCAACGTGGCTAAGCACGCCGGGGCAACGCAGGTTTCCATCTCCCTGACCCGGGCTGTGCACGAGTTGCGCTTCAGTTTCAGCGACAACGGCAAGGGCTTCGATCCGTCGCAGAGACCGCGGGGACTGGGGCTGGTGGGCCTGCGCGAAAGGGCGGAAGCGCTAGGGGGGCGGTTGGAACTCGATAGCGCGCCGGGCCGCGGCGTGCAGGTGAAAGCTGTGATTCCGGCGAAGGTAAGAAAATGAACGAGGGAGGGACAAGGGAGGGGTTACGGGTGGCGTTGGTCGATGACCATGCCGTGGTGCGCGAAGGCTATCGTCGTTTGCTTGAGCGCACCGAGGATATCACGGTAATTGCCGAGCTCGGCAGCGGCGAGGAAGCCTACCGCGTCGTATGCGAATTGCGCCCGGATGTCACCGTGATGGACATCAATCTGCCCGGAATCGGCGGCATCGAGGCGGTGCGGCGGATTGTCGCGCGGCTGCCGGAAGCCAAAATTCTGATGTTCAGCATGCATGAGGACACGGTGTTCTCGTCGCGCGCGTTGCAGGCCGGTGCACGCGGTTATGTCACCAAATCCGCTGCGCCCGAAGTGCTGGTGGAGGCGGTGCGGCTGGTCGCCGCAGGCAAGCTCTACATCAGTCACGAGATGGCCCAGGAACTGGCTGTGCAGATGCTGCCCGGGCGGGACAATCCGATCGACGCGCTGTCCGCGCGCGAGTTCGAGGTGTTCAGGCTGCTGGTGGCGGGGCATTCACTGCAGGAGATCTCGCGCATCCTGTGCCTCTCCTACAAGACCGTCGCCAACTACCAGTCCAACATCAAGCACAAGCTGGACGTCAGCAACACCGCGCAGGTGGTGCGCATAGCCTTGAGCCACGGGCTGATCGCAGGGTCGGCCGAAGCCGAAGAAAGTCGCAGCGAAGCCGATTGAATACCGGCCGGGAAAATTTCCCGGCCGCCCCGGGCAAGCTTCCCTATGGCGCTTATGTGTGGGCGGGTAAGCTTGGTCCCAGTACTCCTGAGTTGTTGGTGTTCGCGGTCGAAGACCTCTCTCGTATGCCGGGCCAAAAGCCCGGCATTTTTTTCGTTGCAAGCAGATCCCCAGGTTAGGTTTTTTCGCAGTACCCATCACGCAGTACGCAGTACCCGGCACGCATACCCAGCGCGCACCTCCTCTTTCCTCTTTTCTCTTTCCTCTTTCATCTCCTCTCGCCTTCCGCCTTTCAGCACCCTGCCAGAGTTACAATTACAAATTCTGCGGGACAGGTTGTCGAAACCCGCAATTTGCGCGCACGGAGGAGGGATTGGTGACAACGGAAAGGTCGCTCGCGCGTTTGTGGGACTTCAGAAATCCGCTGTGGGCGCAAACATGAACCGCACACTGGTGCTGAATGTGGTGGGCCTGACGCCGGCGCTGCTTGCGCATGCGCCGAATCTGAGTGCGCTGGCGAAACGGGGCGGCATGCGGCCGCTCGACACGGCGGTGCCGGCGGTGACCACGACAGTGCAATCCACTTTCGTTACCGGCGCGTTGCCGCGCGAGCACGGCATCGTCGGCAACGGCTGGTATTTCCGCGAGCTGTCCGAGATCTGGCTTTGGCGTCAGTCCAACCACCTCGTTGGCGGCGAAAAACTATGGGACGCTGCGCGCAACCGCGACCCGTCGTTCACCTGCGCCAAGCTATTCTGGTGGTACAACATGTACTCGACCGCAGACTTCGCGGTCACACCGCGGCCGATGTATCCGGCAGATGGCCGCAAGCTTCCCGACATCCATACCCACCCGGCCGGGCTTCGCGATGAGCTGCAGGGCGCGCTTGGCCAGTTTCCGCTGTTCCGTTTCTGGGGGCCGGCGGCGGACATCGTTTCGACCCGCTGGATCGCCAGGTCAGCGTTGCAGGTGTTCGACAAGTACAAGCCGACCTTGACACTGGTGTACCTCCCACACCTCGACTACAACTTGCAGAGGCTCGGTCCGCGCCATCCCGACATTGCGCGCGACGTTGCGCAGGTGGACGAAGTGTGCGGCGAGCTGATCGATGCGGCACAGCAGGCCGGCGCTCACGTTGTGGCGCTGTCCGAATACGGAATCACCGAAGTGTCCCGCCCGGTGCATGTCAACCGCGCGTTGCGCCAGGCGGGCTGGCTGCGGGTGCGCGACGAACTCGGGCGCGACCAACTCGACGCCGGCGCTTCCGAGGCCTTCGCGGTCGCCGATCACCAGATCGCCCACGTCTACGTGGCGCGCCAGGATCTGGTGGACAAGGCCGCCACCCTGTTGCGCGCGCTGCCGGGCG
>Ga0207708_10004004_pt1 | contig 10840 bp, 9 predicted proteins | sample KBSK5101metaG_FD_184340 | JGI IMG/M metagenome (GOLD analysis project Ga0207708, IMG submission 184340) | Corn, switchgrass and miscanthus rhizosphere microbial communities from Kellogg Biological Station, Michigan, USA - KBS K5-10-1 metaG... | ecosystem: Host-associated > Plants > Roots >...
GACGCCGTTCAGGTAGCGCGAGCCGATCACCAGGTCCTGCGTCGCAGCGGCCTTCACCATCTCCGGCAGGTACTCGGGGTTGTGCGAGAGGTCGGCGTCCATCTGGCAGATGAACTCGGCGCTCGTGTCGGCGATGGCGCGCTGCAGTCCGTCGACGTACGAGCGCCCCAGGCCGCGCTGGCCGGTGCGGTGCATGACCTCGACGCGGCCCGGATGATCCTTCGCGAGCTGATCGGCGACCGCGCCCGTGCCGTCGGGCGAGCCGTCGTCCACGATGAGCATGCGCGCCCCGTCGTACTTGAGCACGCCGGCGGCGAGGACCGGCAGGTTGTCGCGTTCGTTATACGTCGGCGTTACGACCAGTAAGTTCATCTCTGTACGAGCCAGCCAGCAGGGCCGCCGTCACGATCAGCGCGGGATCGATCACCGGGATCCGGAACCGCTCCTGGGGAAAGAATACGAGGCCCGCCGCGACGGTTGCGGCGGCCATGAGCCAGAGCGCGGCGGGGCTGCGATCGCGGCGATCGGCCGCATCCGCCGCACCTCGTCGAGCCGTGCGCCAGCGCCACGCACCCACGGCGGCCGCAGGCAGCACCAGCAGGAACGACACGGCGGAGGCGGCGAAGTACTTCAGCGAGTGTAGCGCATAGGACGGCCCGATCGGCACGATGGTGTAGAAGAGTTTCCTGCCCATCAGCGCCAGCCAGCGGCCGGGTTCGCGGCCCATCCAGGCGAACGCGTCGCGGTAGTAGAGCGGCTCCAACTGTTCCGGCGTCAGATCGGGATGCGCCGCGCGGAACTCCAGCTCGGCGCGCTTGAGCGGCGGGTTCGCCGCCAGGTCTCCTTCTCCGACGGCGAGCGGATGGTTGCCGGTCCAGAACGTGACGCCCCCCTCCGACGCGACCGCAATCCACCGTCCGTAGACCGCGCGGTTGCGGATCGTCCACGGCAGCACGCACACGGCGGCGATGAGGACGAAGACCGCCGCAGCCATCGGGCGCCGCCGCGCCATCATCCATACGGCGGCCAACGGCAGGAAGAACACCATCGCCGGCCGCACGAGGATCGCCATGCCGGTGGCCGCCGCGGCGAAAACGAGAACGGACCTCCGACCTCCAACCTCCTGCAGCGCGAGCGCAGCGGCGAGCGCGAGCGTGGAAAAGAGCGTTTCGCTCAACGCATAGGAGGGCATCCACACGAGCGGCGGATAGATCGCGGCGATCGCCGCCGCCGCCCCCGCGGCGCGCGGGCCGGCGGCGCGGCCGGCGATCGCGGCCATCAGCCAGATGCCGACCGCACCGAGGGCGGACTGCACGATCTGGACGCGGCGCGGGACGTGCTCGCTCGGCTCGCGCACGCCGAGGGCCGCGAGGAACACCGGGTAGCCGGGCGCGCGGCCGAACTGCTGCCCCGTCCCGGGCGGCGGTTCGTCGGCCGGGTAGCGGAACCCGTCGCCGCGGGCGAGGCTGCGGCCGAGCGCCAGGTACTCGCGCTCGTCGTGGGTGAGCGGCTGGTTGACCCAGTAGAGCAGCGCGAACGCGACGCGCAGCGCGAGGCCGACGAGCACGCAGGCCACGATCCACCGCCGCGCGGGTGTCACCGGCGTCCTTCGAATCTCAGCGCGGAAATCTGCTCCGAAACCAGGCCCACCAGGAAGACGACGACCGCGAACAGGATCAGCAGCACCGACGAGTTGGTGACGTGGCTCTGCGTGGCGATGGTCCACGCCATGTAGGCGAAGCCGACGGCGAACGACGCCAGGCTGATCGGCAGGAAGATGCGCAGCGGGCTGAAGAGCGTGACGATCTTGAAGATGATCATCAGGAACTTGGCGCCGTCGCGCGCCAGCCGGATCTTCGACTGCCCCATCCGCTGTCGCGCGTGAATCGGCTCGAACGCCACGGCATAGCCCGCCTTCATGAACGACAGCGTCGTGGTCGTCGGCGTCGAGAAGCCGTTCGGCAGCAGGTGCAGGAACTCGCGCAGGCCTGACGTGCGCGCGCCGCGGAAACCGGAGGTCAGGTCCGGGATCTCGCGGCCGGTGAGATAGCTCGCCAGGCGGTTCAGCGCGCCGTTGCCGGCGCGGCGCGCCTGGTTGGCCTGCGTCGCCGCCGCGCGCGCACCGATCACGAGATCGAACTCACCCAGGCGCGAGGCGATCCGCAGCGCGTCCTCCGGCGGGTGCTGGCCGTCGGCGTCGACGATCAGGATGAACTCGCCCGTGGCGCGGCGGATGCCGTTCTTGACGGCGGCGCCGTTGCCCATGTTGTAGGGCAGGCGCACCACGTTGGCGCCGGCCGACGCCGCCCGCTCGGCGGTGCCGTCGCTGGATCCATCGTCGACCACGATGATCTCGCGCCACGACGCCGCCGTCCGCAGCACCGAGACGACTTCTGCGATCGACGCGCTTTCGTTGAAGGCCGGGATGACGATGGAAACGCTGGCGGGATCGGCCAATCAGTGCTCCCACCGATCGACGCGGTCCGACGCGCGCGTCCGCGTCAGCGCCGGCGGCTCGGGCTCGCGCGGCGGCGATTCGAGCTGGCGCACGCGGTAGATGAGGTCCTCGAGCAGCTTGCGGTTGCTCGCCGTCAGGTCGGCCAGCAGGCCGAGGGCGAGCACGAGGAACCCGGCAATCATCAGGATCGCCGCCGCCTGCAGCGAGGCCAGGTGCTTGAAGCCTTCGTTCCGGTAGAAGTAGTAGGCGTAGCGCAACCCGAGCACCAGTCCGGCGCTGAGCAGCGTGAGCCCGAGATACGTGAAGACCTTGAGCGGCTCGTACATCGCGTAGATGCGGACGATGGTCGCGCCGGACTTCTTGATGTAGGAGAAGACGCTGTCGAAGAGCCGCGACTCGCGCGTCCGCGGGTTGACCGCGATCGGCACGTGCGCGATCGCCATCCGCTTCTTGCCCGCCTGGATGATCGACTCCAGCGTGTAGGAGAACTCCGAGATGATCGTCATCCGCAGCGCCGCTTCGCGCGTGTAGGCGCGGAAGCCGCTGGTCGTGTCGGGCACGCTGGTGTTCGACACCTGGCGCACCACCCAGCTGCCCAGCGCCTGCAGCTGCCGCTTGCGCCACGACATGTGCCGCAGCTCGGCGATGTTGCGGTCGCCGATGCAGATGTCCGCCTCGCCGCGCAGCAGCGGCGCCAGCAGCTTCGGGATCTCCTGGCCGCCGTACTGGTTGTCGGCGTCGGTGTTGACGATGAAGTCGGCGCCGGCCTTGAGGCACGCGTCGATGCCGGCCTGGAACGCCGCGGCGAGGCCCTTGTTGCGGCGCAGCCGCACGATGTGATCGACGCCGCACGCGCGCGCCACGTCGGACGTCCCGTCCCGCGATCCGTCGTCGATCACCAGGACCTCGATGACGTCGATGCCGGAGATGCTCTTCGGCAGATCGGCCAGCGTCGCGGGCAGCGTCTGCGCCTCGTTGAGGCACGGGATCTGGATGATGAGCTTTTTCACGACACCAGCTTTTCGACCACCCCGTCCCAGGTGATGGTCCGTGCCCGATCGTACCCCGCTTCGCCCATCGACGCCGCACGCCGCCGGTCCAGCGCCAGCGTATTGACGGCCTCGGCGAAGGCCTCGGCCTCGGGGGCGCGGACGAAGCCATTCAGTCCGTCGACGACGAACTCGGTCGGGCCACCCGAGTCGGTGGCGGTCACCACGGGCTTGCGCGACAGGAACGCCTCGAGCGTCACGTAGCCGAAGTCCTCGTCGTAGGGCGGGTAGAGCACGGCCAGCGCATCACGATACAGCGCGAGCAGTCGTGGGTCGTCGACCGCGCCGAGGAACTCGACCCGATCGGCGACGCCGGCCTCGACGGCGGCCCGTTCGACGTTGGCGCGCTGCGTCCCGTCGCCGGCCACGACCAGCCGTATCGGTTTATCGACGCGAGCCATGGCCGACACCAGCAGATCGACCCGCTTGACCGATTCGATCCGGCCGACCGACAGGACGTAGTCGCCATAGGTGACGGCGGCCTCCGCCAGCGGTCCGGCCAGCCGCGGCGGGTGATAGAGCGCCTCGGCCGCGAGGCCGTTGTACTTCCGCACGCGGTTGGCGGTGTTCTCGGCGTTGGCGAAGATCCGCCGGCATTCGCCGAGCATCTGGGTGTCGAGGCGGATCAAGGTGTCGCGCAGTCCGACGTCGCGCTCGTTGTGGCCGAAGTCGCTGTAGACGGTGCCGCACAGCTCGTAGGCGGCACGGTACTGGTGAATCAGCCACGCCACCTTGTTCGGGTGTCGCACGAAGTAGGTCGGGAACTTCGAGGCGATCACCACGTCGATCGGCCGACCGTTGCTTTCGCTGAGATCGAGCAGCCGCCACGCCGCGGCGTGCGGCAGGATCTCTTCCTTGGGGTACCACTTGAACGGCACGCTCACCAGCGCCGCCTCGTAGCCCCGCGCGATCAGCTGCCGCGTCAGCTCGCGGACGTGCACCTCGGCGCCGCCGTGCACGAACGGCACCTGCGCCTCGCAGACGACGACCGTCTTCACAGCCACAGATGCACACAGATAAACACGGATGAACGCACATTGGCAACGACCCGCGAGCGAGCGGCGCGAGCGAGCCTGACGAACGAAGCGCCGCCGCGCAGCGGCCAGCGAGTGAGGCAGCAGGGGAGTCCGAGGGGCGAAGCCCCTCGGATGATCACGTGGCGTGACGGAAGTTGATCACGTCTCCGTCGAGGACCGTGTACTCCTTGCCCTCGAGGCGCAGCTCGCCGTGATCGCGGCACGCCGCGATCGAGCCGCGCGCGAGCAGCTGGTCGTAACGGCAGACCTCGGCGCGGATGAAGCCGCGCTGGATGTCGCTGTGGATTTCGCCGGCCGCGTTCTGCGCGTTGGTGCCGCGCGGGATCGACCAGGCGCGGTTTTCGTCCTCGCCGACGGTGAAGAACGAGATGTAGCCGAGCAGGTCGTAGCTGGCGCGGATCACGCGATCGAGCCCCGACTCGTTCAGCCCGAGATCGGCCATGAACGCCGCCGCGTCGGCGGCGTCGAGCTGCGCGATCTCGAGCTCGATCTTCGCGCAGATCGGCACGGCGCGAGTGTGCGCGCCCTTGACGAAGTCGCCGATGCCGGCCAGTTCCACGGCGCGATCGGCGTGCGGCAGATCGGCCTCGTCGAGATTCAGGACGATCAGCAGCGGCTTGGCCGAGAGGAACTGGAAGCCGCGCAGCCGCCGCGCGTCCTCGGCGGCCAGCTCCAGGTCGCGCAGCGGCTGGCCGGCTTCGAGCGCGGTCCGGCAGCGCACCAGGATCTCCTGCTCCTTCTTCAGGTCGGGCGTCGCCGCCTTCTTGAGATCCTTCTCGAGCCGTTCGAGCCGCCGTTCGACGACGCCCAGGTCCGCCAGGATGACTTCGTCTTCCATCGTCCGCACGTCGCGCGCCGCATCCACCGAGCCGGCGGCGTGCGGGACGGCGGGGTCGCGGAACATCCGCACCACGTGCAGCAGCGCGTCGGCGCCGCGAAACGCGGCGACGTCCAGCAGCGCCGTCGCGCCGGAGCTGAGGCTGGCGGCTCCCCCCATGTCGGCGAATTCGACCGTCGCGGGCACGTGCTTTTTCGGTTTGAAGAGCACGGTCAGGCGGTCGAGGCGCTCATCGGGCACGCGGGAGACGCCGACGTGCGCCTCCGCCTTCCCGGCGGGCCGGGGCGCTTCGCGTGCGTTGGTGAGCAGCTGAAATAGCGCGGTCTTGCCTGAGGACGGGAATCCGATGAGGCCGGCTCGGAGCATGGCAGATCTGCGCATCCTAGCACGGCAAAAGGGGCGAAAATTTAGCGTAAGCCTAAGAGGCTCTACATTTTGCCGTTGACAGACGGGGTCCCGGACCTTACCATCGCGGTGGAATTTTGTGGAGAAAAGTGGAGTAAACGGACGTGCTCCGGGGCAACTACGCCGCCAAAATCGATGATAAGGGGCGGCTCAAAATCCCGAACGCTTTTCGCGCCCTGGTCGAGAAGACGCATGGGGCCGAGCTGTTCGTGACGAGCCTGACGGGGGAGTCTGTCCGCATTTACCCGATGCCGGTCTGGCTCGCGCTCGAAGAGCGGCTGGCGCGCGCCCCCTCCACGCATCCGTCCCGGACCAAGTTCCTCAACCGCGTCAACTACTTCGGCCAGGCCGCCGAGATCGACGCCCAGGGGCGCGTGGTGATCCATCCGCGCCTGCGCGAGAGCGCCGGCATGAGCGGCGAGGTCGACGTGCTCGGCGAAGTCGATCGCCTCGAGGTGTGGAACCACGAGCGGCTCGTCGCCAAGCTCCAGGCCGAGCCGTTCACCGACGACGACGCGAAGGCGCTGTCGGAGTTCGGGATCTGACATGGCCGCGGCGCACGAACCGGTCATGGTCGCCGAGGTGCTGGATGTGCTCGCGCCGTCGCGCGGCGGGCTGTTCGTCGACTGCACCGTCGGGCTCGGCGGGCACAGCCGTGCGCTGCTCGAGGCCGGCGCCGATCGCGTGCTTGCGCTGGATCGCGATCCGTCGGCGCTGGCGATCGCGCGCGAAGCGCTGGCCGCGTTCGGCGAGCGGGTCGAGCTGGTGCACGCCGACTACCGCGAACTGGATCGGGTGCTCGGCGAGCGCGGCATCGACGGCGTGTCGGGCGCGCTCGCCGATCTCGGCGTCTCGTCGATGCAGCTCGACGAAGAGGGGCGCGGCTTCAGCTTCCGCCGCGACGAGCCGCTCGACATGCGGATGGATCGCACGCAGGGACCGAGCGCGGCGGATCTGCTGCGCGACGTCGCGGAAGGGGAGCTCGCCGACGTGATCTACCAGTTCGGCGAGGAGCGGCACTCGCGCCGCGTGGCGCGGGCGATCGTCAGGGCGCGCGCCGAGACGCCGATCGACACGACCGGCCGGCTCGCGGCGATCGTCCGCCGCGCCGTGCCGCATCACGGCTACCAGCGGATCGATCCGGCGACGCGCACCTTCCAGGCGCTGCGGATCTGGGTGAACCGCGAGCTGGACGGGCTGGACGCGTTCCTGGAGCGCGCCGCGCGGCGGCTGCTGGCGGGAGCGCGGCTGGCGGTGATCACGTTTCACTCGCTCGAGGACCGCATCGTCAAGCACACGTTCCGCGCCATCGCGAAGGCGGACGAGCAGCTGGGCATCGTGACCAGGCGTCCGCTCTCGGCGGCCGACGCAGAGGTGGAACGCAACCCGCGGGCGCGCAGCGCGAAGCTGCGGGCGATTGAGAGGTTCGCATGAGCGCGATGGACTTCGAGTACGCGATCAAGAAGGACATTCGCAACAACCCGATCGTCCGCGAGGTGGACGAGGCGCGGCAGCAGCAGCTGTGGCGCTCGGCCGGGATCGGGCTCTTCCTGGTGGTGGTGCTGCTCTTCTCCGCGTGGCAGCACTTCGAGCTGCTGCGCCACGGCTATCAGATCGAGCGCATGCAGCAGGAGCGCGCCGCCGAGGAGGAAGTGAACCGTCATCTGCGCCTCGAGATCGAGACGCTGCGGGCGCCGAAGCGCATCGAGAAGATCGCGACCGAGCAGCTGCACCTCGTGCCGCCGGCGCGAGGCCAGGCGATCGTGATCGAGCGGGTCACTCCGGCGGCGCCGGCGGAAAAATCGGTCGTCGCGTCGCGGTAGCACGCGCCATATGGGCATCACAGCGGGCGTCGGATCGGTCAGGTCTGCCATGGAGTGGCTTCGCGGCATGCGCACGGCGCCGTCGCGGCGCCAGCCTGTGCCCGACTGGCGCGGTACGGTGCGGTCGCGGCTCCTGGTCTGCGCCGCCGTCGTCGCGTCATGGACGGCCGTCATCGAGGCACGCCTGGTCTACCTCCAGGTCGTCGATCACGGCGAGCTGCTGGCGCGCGCCGATCGGCAGCAGCTGCGGACGGTCGTGGCCCCGGCCAAGCGCGGCGAGATCTTCGATCGCAAGGGGCGCGTCCTCGCCTACAGCGTCGACGCCGACACCATCGCCGCGGTGCCCAACGACATCGACGATCCCGAAGAGGTCGCGGCCCGGGTCTGCAAGGTCCTGGACGGCTGCAACACCGAGCGCCGTCTGGCGATCGCCAGGAGCCTGGGCCGCCGCACTCCGTTCGCCTACGTCGCCCGCCAGGTGACGCCCGAGGAAGCCCGGCGCGTCCGCGCGCTCGACCTGCAGGGCATCACGCTGCTCAAGGAGAGCCGCCGCTACTACCCGAACAGCGAGCTCGGCGCGCACGTGCTCGGCTACGTGGGGCTCGACAACGTCGGGCTGGGCGGCATCGAGTCGGCCTACGACTCGTCGATCCGCGGCAAGGACGGCAAGGTCCTCATCCAGACCGACAACAAGCGGCGGGCGGTGTTCAGCCGCGTCGAGAAGCCGGCGACGGCCGGGGCCGGCCTCGAGCTGACCATCGACGAGTACCTGCAGTACGTGGCCGAGCGCGAGCTGCGCGCCGGCGTCGAAGCGAACCACGCGGTCGGCGGCTCGGCGCTGATCATGGATCCGCACACCGGCGAGATCCTGGCGCTGGCCAACTGGCCGACCTTCAACCCGAACGCGTTCGGCCGCGCCGACGACGACGCGCGGCGCAACCGCGCCATCCAGACGCTCTACGAGCCGGGGTCGACGTTCAAGATCGTGACCGCGTCGGCGGCGCTCGAGCGCAAGGTGATCACCCCGGAGACGATGGTCGAGACCAGCCCCGGGTTCATCACGTTCCCGGGGCGCAAGCCGATCTACGACACGCATCAGTACGGCCTGATCAGCTTCACCGACGTCATCGTGAAGTCGAGCAACGTCGGCGCGATCAAGGTCGGGCTGAAGCTGGGGCCCGACGTGCTCACCGACTACGTGAGCAAGTTCGGCTTCGGGCAGACGCTGGCGCCCGACTTCAAGGGTGAGACCGCGGGCATCGTGTGGAGCGCGGATCGCCTCGACGCGAGCGCGCTGGCGTCGGTGTCGATGGGCTACCAGGTCGGGGTCACGCCGCTGCAGATGGCCACCGCGGTCAGCTCCATTGCCAACGGCGGGCACCTGCTGCAGCCGCGCGTCATCCGCGCCGTGATCAAGGACGGCCGCCGCATGGAGGTGCCGCACAAGGAGATGCGGCGGACGATCGAGCCGGAGACCGCGGCGACGCTGACCGAGATCATGGAGCAGGTCGTCGAGCGCGGCACCGCGCGCGCGGCGCAGATCGAGGGCTACACGATCGCCGGCAAGACCGGCACCGCCGCCAAGCTGGTGAACGGCCACTACCAGAAGTCCGACTACAACGCGTCGTTCGTCGGCTTCATTCCCTCGCGCAAGCCGGCGCTGACCATCCTGGTGGTGATCGACTCGCCGCACGGCAACGGCTACACCGGCGGCGCCGTGTCGGCGCCGGTCTTCAAGCGGATCGCCGAGGCCGCGTTGACCTATCTCGGCATCGGCCCCAACCTGAACGCTCCGCCGCCGGTGCTGGTCACGCGGCACGATCCGCTGCAGGAGCCGGCGCCGGCCGCGCAGCCGGCGCGCGCGGCCAGCATGCTCGCGGCCACGCTCGAGCCCGCACGCAACGGCCTGATGCCCGACCTGCGCGGCCTGAGCGGACGCGAGGCGCTGCGGCTGCTCTCGCAGATCGGCATGAGCGCACGTCTCTCGGGCGACGGCTTCGTCGTCGATCAGATGCCGACGCCCGGGTCGTCGCTCGTGCGCGGCGATGCGTGCACCCTCACGCTGCAGCGGCGTGCGCCGCCGGCGGCAACCGGGGGGCGGCCGTGACGCTGCAGGAACTGTTCGATCGATCCAGCTTCCGCCTGAAGTCGGAAGCCACGGGAGCGGGACAGAAACCCGGCGTCGTCTCGGACGCATCTGATGGCTTCCGCCTTCAGGCGGACGTGACCGGCGTCGCCTACGACTCGCGCCAGGTCAAGCCGGGCGCGGTGTTCTTTGCGCTGCGGGGCGTCAATGCCGACGGCACCCGCTTCACGCCGCAGGCGATCGCCGCCGGCGCCATCGCCGTCGTCGCCGAGACGGCCGCGCCGGCCGGTGCCGCGGTGCCGTGGGTGCAGGTGCCCCACGCGCGGGCCGCGCTCGCCGCCGCGGCGGCCGCGTTCTACGGACACCCGAGCGAGCAGCTCGCGCTGGTCGGCATCACCGGGACCAACGGCAAGACCACGGTGTCCTACCTGCTGGCGTCGATCTTCGAGGCGGCCGGCATGAAGTGCGGCCGCGTCGGCACCATCGGATACCGCGTCGGCGCGCGCGAGATCGAGGCGCCGCGCACGACGCCGGAAGCGCCCGAGCTGCAGCAGATGCTGCGCGACATGCTCGCCGAGGGCTGCACCGCCTGCGTGATGGAGGTCTCGTCGCACGCGCTGGCGCTGCGGCGGGCCGACAGCCTGCGCTTCGCCGCGGGGATCTTCACCAACCTGACCCGCGATCATCTCGACTTCCACGGCGACATGGAAGCGTACTTCGCGGCCAAGCGCCGGCTGTTCGAGATCCTTCCGGAAGGGGCGGTCGGCGTCATCAACGTGGACGATCGGCGCAGCGGGGACTTCCTCGCGGCGACGCGGCGTCCCGTGACCTACGCCATCGACGCCGCGGCGGACGTGCGGCCGGGGCCGCTCTCGTTCTCGCTGGACGGGCTGACCTTCGAGATCCGCACGCCGCGCGGCACGATTCACGTGCGCTCGAAGCTGGTCGGCCGCCCCAACGCGTACAACATCCTTGCCGCGTCGGCCGCGGCGATGGCGCTCGACCTGCCGTTCTCGGCGATCGAGGCGGGCATCTCCGGGCTCGAGAACGTGCCGGGCCGTTTCCAGGTCGCCTCCGGCCCGTCCGACGACATCCGCGTGATTGTCGACTACGCGCACACCGACGACGCGTTGCAGAACCTGCT
>Ga0207708_10004005_pt1 | contig 10838 bp, 10 predicted proteins | sample KBSK5101metaG_FD_184340 | JGI IMG/M metagenome (GOLD analysis project Ga0207708, IMG submission 184340) | Corn, switchgrass and miscanthus rhizosphere microbial communities from Kellogg Biological Station, Michigan, USA - KBS K5-10-1 metaG... | ecosystem: Host-associated > Plants > Roots >...
GCGAGCGTGACCAGCGATCTCGTCCACATCGTCGATCGCCTCATCGCCGCCGGCGTGCGGCCCGTGCGTCTGTTCGGACCCGAGCACGGTGTGCGCGGCGAGGCGCAGGACATGGTCGGCGTCGCGGACGGGCGCGACACGCGCACGGGAATTCCCGTCACCAGCCTGTACGGCGAGACGTTCGAGTCGCTGACGCCGACGGCCGCCGAGCTGGAGGGCGTCGACGTGCTGGTCGTCGATCTGCAGGACGTCGGCAGCCGCTACTACACCTACGTCTGGACGATGGCGCTGGCGCTGGGCGCGGCGGCGCGGGCCCGCGTCGCGGTCGTCGTGCTCGACCGGCCCAATCCGCTGGGCGGCGTCGCGATCGAGGGTGGGACCGTGCAGGAGAAGTGCACGTCGTTCGTCGGGCTGGGCGCGGTCCCGGTGCGCCACGGGCTGACGATCGGCGAGGTGGCGCGCATGGTGGCGGCGGGGATGCCGTGGGGCGGCGCGCGCTTCGCGCAGCCGCTGGATTGCGACCTCACCGTCGTCGCGGCGCGCGGGTGGCAGCGGTCGATGACCTTCGCGCAGACGGGGCTGCCGTGGGTGATGCCGTCGCCGAACATGCCGACGCCCGACACGGCGCTGGTCTACCCGGGTCAGTGCTTGTTCGAGGCGACGAACGTGTCCGAAGGTCGCGGCACCACGCGGCCGTTCGAGATCGTCGGCGCGCCGTTCCTCGACGGGTACGCGTGGGCGGCCGCGCTGGCAGAGAAGGCGCCGCCCGGTGTTCGGCTGCGGCCGATCTCGTTTCGGCCGACGTTCCACAAGTTCGCTGGCCATCCGTGCGGCGGCGTGCAGCTGCACATCGTCGACGCGGCGGCGTTTCGGCCCTACCGGATGGGCGTCGCGCTGATCGCGGCGGCGCGCAAGCTGGGCGGCGACGACTTCAGGTGGCGGACCGAGCCGTACGAGTTCGTGGCCGATCCGCCCGCGATCGATCTGCTCACCGGGAGCGCGGAGGTCCGCACCGCCATCGACGCCGGCGCGGCGCTGGCCGACATCGAAGCGACCTTCGTGCCGTTCGAACGCTCGTTCGCCGAGCTGCGGCAGCCCGCGTTGATGCCGGAGTATTCGTAAGGTCGCCGTGCGCGTCGCCTTGTTCGGGGGCAGCTTCAACCCGCCCCACGTCGCGCACCAGATGGTCGCGCTCTACGTCCTCGAGACGGCGCCCGTCGACGAGGTGTGGTTCGTGCCCGCGTACGAGCACGCGTTCGGCAAGCCGCTGGCGCCGTACGCGGATCGCCTGCAGATGTGCGAGCTCGCAGCCGCCGCCCTGCGGCCGCGCGTCCGCGTCAGCTCCGTCGAGGGGGAGATCGGCGGGCGCAGCCTGACCTTGCGGACGGTCCGCCGCCTGGCCGAGCTGCATCCCGAGCACGCGTTTTCGCTGGTGATCGGCAGCGACCTGCAGGGCGACATCGCCAGCTGGTACGGCGGCGACGAGCTTCAGCGTACGGTCCCGTTCATTGTGGTCGGCCGCCCCGGCAACCCGGCGCCGCCCGGCAGCATCGTGATGCCCGACGTCAGCTCGAGCGCCGTCCGCGCGGCGCTCGCGGCCGGAAAATCCGTCGAGGGGCTCGTGCCGCGCGCGGTCCTCGACTACATAGTGCGAAAGGGGCTATACCAGGGGCTCGCATGAGCTACATGTCCGAAGCTGAAGTGAACGCGCGGGTCTTGTCCGAGGGACCGGCCGAACCGACGCCGGCCGTTTTCATCATGGGCGCCGGCGTCGTCGGCACCGCGCTGGCCGCGCGCCTGGTACGCGCCGCCGTCCCCGTCATCGGGTTGCACGGCCGCCAGGTCGACCTGTCGGACGCGGCGCGCGCGATCTCGGGCGTGGTGGCGTCGACGGGCGACATCCCGGACATCATCCGCGAATCGGACGTCGTCATCATCTCGGTGCGCGACGAACGCGTTCCCGAGGTCGCCGAACGGCTGGCGCGCGAAGGGCGCCTGCGGCCGACGCAGATCCTGCTGCACACGTCGGGCGCCAATCCCGCCCGCACCATCCTGGCGCCTGCGCTGCCGCACGTCCGCGCCGTCGGAACGCTGCACCCGCTGGTGTCGCTGGCCGATCCGCGCGTGGCCGTCGAGGCGCTGAAGGAGGTCGCGTTCGGCATCGAGGGCGACGAGCCGGCGCGCGCGATGGCGAAACGGATCGTGCGTGCCCTGGGTGCGCGGGCCGTGTTCCTGGAGGCCGAGAACCTCGCGCTCTACCACGCCGGCGCGGTGATGGCGTCGAACTACGTCGTCGCGCTGGCGGACACGGCGCAGACGCTGCTGGTGCGCGCGGGCGTGCCGCCCGATCAGGCGCTGCCGGCGCTGATCCCGCTGCTGACCAGCGTGGTGCACAACCTGGCGCAGCTCGGACTGCCCGGCGCGCTCACCGGTCCGGTCGAACGCGGCGACGTGTCGGTTGTCGAGCGCCACCTGAAAACGCTGGAGGCGCGCGCGCCGGAGCTGCTGGCGCTGTACCGCCTCGTCGGGCGCGACGTCCTGCGGCTGGCGAAAGAAAAGACCAAGCTGGACCCCGCCAACGCGGCGCGCATCGAGGCGCTGTTCTCGGAAGGCCGCGGCAACGGCGGCAACGGCCGCGCGACCTAACGGGACGCGACGCGGATGCCGACGACGCCGGAACTGTCGGCAGGACAGGAAGCGTTACGCACCGCTTCGATGGCGGCGCTGCTGGTGGGTGCCGCAGCGGTCGCGTCGGGCCTTGGGTTTCTGAAGCGTCTCCGCGGTCGCGGGAAAGAGAAGCCTGCGCGGAGTCACCTGGCGCTGGGCATCGCGTTGATCGCCGGCGGACTGATCGCGATGGCGCTCCAGAAGGACCCCGCCGCGGAGGTCATCACGCCCGAACGCTTCTCTTCGATCCGAATGCCGGCGATCTCCGTCGCCGCGTCGCCGCCGTGGCGGTTCGTTTACGACGTCAATACCGGTCGTCTGTTCGCGCACCGCCCGGACGCCAAGCTGATGCTCGAAACGTCGTTCATCACGGACGCGGATGGCGCTGTCACCGTGTTGAACAAGCTGTTCGAGGAGTACGCGAAGATGGGCCTCGCACCGGCGGCGTCGACGTTCGGGCAGTCGTTCGACGGCCTGCAGGGGTCGGGCAAGATCGGGATCGTCGGCGGCGCATCCAGCGGTATCTGGGTGATCGAGCGCCCGGGCAAGCTGTTCACGGTCATCGTCTGCACGTCCGAGAAGGGTCACGATGCCCAGACCGCCTGCGACCCCGTGCTGTCGACCTTGAAGTGGCGCTCCCCCGGCGGGTAGACCGGCGGGTAGAAGGGCGACGTAGCGACGCGCCAAAGGCGCGAACTACTTGCGCGGCACCCCCTGTACTGGCCTAAGATGGGGCGCTTCGCTGACGCGTTATAAGGAGTACTCATGCACAAGCGACTCGGTCTGGTTCTCGCTTTCCTGGTGTTGGCCTCCGTGGGCTCCGCCTCGGCCGCCGCGCCCGAAGATGTGTTCAAGGGGAAGATCATCATCACCAAGAACCGGATGCCGCTGCGCTTCTCGTCGCAGGGCGCCTTCGTGTCGGCGCTGCAGAAGAACAAGACCGACAAGATCTGGCCGACCGAGGAGAAGGGCGACGCGGGCAAGTGGAACATCGAGTACATCGCCTTCTTCGCGACGCCCCTGAACGACAGCGAGATCCAGGTGAAGTTCTTCGACATCACGGGCGGCGGGAACAAGTACGTCGCCGGCGATCCGCAGTACACGCGCGAGAAGGGGTCGCGCATCTTCGGATCCAGCATCGAGCTGGCCAAGCCCGAGTTCGACGTGCGCAAGCAATACAGGATGACGATCGAGTCGCGGGGCCGCGTGATCGCGTCGACGAGCTTCTGGCTGCTGGGCAAGGGTGAACAGCACAGCGGCAAGGTCGAGTTCAGCGACGCCGAGGCGAAGGCGAAGTGATCCACGGGCAGGCGGGAGCGCGTTGAGCGCGCGCATGTCGTGCTCGTGATTCGCGCCGCGACGGTCATCGCGTTCGGCCTCGTGCTGGGCGCGGCCGCGGCGCGCGCCGCCGAGACCAAGCCGGCCGACGCGAAGCCGGCTGCGGCGGGCGAAGCCAAGCCGTCGAAGGCGAAGAAGACCGCAAAGGATAAGGTCGCGAAGGACGGGCTGCCCGCGGCGCGCCTGGACGCGGCACGCGCCGCTCTGGTGGGAGATGACGACGCTGCGGCGATCGCAGCCGCGTCGTCGCTGGGCGCGTCGGGGGCCGCGAACGCCGCCGAGCCGCTGGCCGAGTTGCTGGCGGTCGGGACCTCGCCGTCGCGCGCGGAGGCGGTGCTGGACGCGCTCGCCAAGCTGGGCGCCGCTGGCGTATTGACCGCGCCGCGCGCCCTCGATGTCGTCGACCTGTACTGCGGGCACCGCGCCCCCGAGGTTCGCCAGCGCGCCATCAAGGCGCTGGGGACGATCAAGGACCCCCGCGTGGTGCCGACACTGGTCGCCCGGCTGGGCGACGTCGCGCCAGGCGTGCGGGCCGCCGCGGGCGAGGCGCTGGCCGCGCGAAAAGAACGGGCGGGGACGCCGCGCCTGTTCGCGCTGGTCAAGCGCGGCGACGCGGGCGCCGCGAGCCCGCTGGCCGCGCTCGCGACCCCCGACCTGATCCCGCAGATCGCGGAGCTGGCCGGCACCGTCGACGACGCCGTGCTGGCGACCGCGCTGGGCGACTACGCGCAACGCAGCGACGTCCCCGACCGCCAGCGCCTGGACGTCGTACGCACGATCGCGAAGCTGAGCGGCGCGGGGGCGACGACCGCGCTGGTCGAGTACGTCGCCTCGGTGCCGGCGAAGGAGGAGCGCCCGTCGAAGCGCGAGGCGCAGAAGCTGCTGGATCAGCGGGAGTCGGCGCAATGAACGCGAACGCGATGCGCGCAAGGCCGTCCGTTCTTCTGCTGGTGGCCGCGGCCGCGCTGTCGGCCTGCGCGACCAGCCCCTACAAGCGCGCCGGCAACGCCGGCGAGGTCGCGGCGGCGCTCGCGCGCTCGCAGCCGGCGGCGCCGTCGCCGCGAAGCCTGGTGTTCCTCGTGCTGGGCGGGTCGGCGGGGCAGCGCGTGGCGGCCTACGATCTCGCGACGTCGCGCCTCGTGTGGACCCAGCCGGGCGAGGTGACGACGCGCATCGAGGTCGGCGGCGACATCATCGTGCACGGCGCGCCCGCGCAGACCGGGAGCGGCGGGCTGATCGTCGCCCGCGACATCGGCAACGGCGCCGTGCTCTGGCAGCACCCGCTGCTGGAGAAGGAACGGCTGGCCGGCTACGACGTCGACGCGCACGCCGTCTACGTCGTCATCCAGACCCAGGGCCTCACGAAGCGCGGGACCACGGGCAGCGTCCTGGCGCTGGATCCGCGCACCAAGGCCGTGCTGTGGCGGCACGAGCTGCCGACGGGCCACGTCGCCGGTCCTGCCGTGCGCGGCGGTCTGATCGCCGTCCCGGTCGATTCGCAGTACGTCATCCTGCTGGACCGCGCGACCGGCGCCGAGCTGGCCCAGGTCCTGTCGACGGCGGAGGCCGCGACGTTCGTGCGCGCGCTGCCCGAAGGGATGTTCTACGGATCGCGCGGCGTGTTCCTGCTGTCGGCTGCGACGGCGCGCGGATCGCGCGAGTCTCCCGGGTACTTGCTGGCGAAGCTGCCGCCCTTCGTCCGGCCGTTCTACTGGTACGACCTTTATCGTCCCGAGCAGACGCGGTACTCCGCGATCGACCGCAATCACATCCTGTGGCGCGTGTCGGTCGACGGCGAGCGCGCGCGGTTCCGCGACGAGACGGTCGTCATTCACGACTACCGTTTCTTGTTCGGATTCGACGCGGCGTCGGGCGCGCTCCGCTGGGCGTACAGCCATCCGTCGGACGCCGTCGCATCGACCGACACGGGCAGCGTGATTGCGTTCGTGAGCACCGACGGCGACATCGGCGCCCTCGATCGGGTGACGGGCGCGCGCCGCTACCAGGCGCGTCTCTCGGGCGAGGTGGTGAACGCGGCGACGTTCGACGCGGACGGGTTCTCCCCCACGCTGGCTGGTTCTGAAAGCGGGGCGGGGGCGGCGCCCGATCTGGTCGCCACGCTGGGCGCGATCGTCGCCGATCCGGACCGCCGGTTCCCCGACATGAAGCTGTTCGCGATCGAGGAGATCGGCCGCCAGCCGGGACGCGAGGCGACGGGCAAGCTGCTGGAGATCCTCGGTGAGCGCGGGATGACCCCGCTGGCCGCGCAGAAGACCAGCGAGGCCCTGGCCGCGCGCAAGGACACGCAGTCAGCCGATCTGCTGGCCGCGGCCTTGCGCCGGCACGCCGACTACGCCGACGATCGCACGGCGCCGCCGGTCGACTTCCTGGCGCGCGCCGTGGCCGCCCTTGGTGCGGGAGGACGGTCCGTCACGCCCGAGCTGGTGGCGCAGCTGCGCCTGCCCGAGACGCCGACGCCGGCCGCCGCGCAGATCGCCCGCGCTTTGATCGCCACCGGCGGGGAGGAAGGGATCCCTGCGCTGCGCGACTACCTGACGATGTACCGCGCCGACCCCGTCCACGACGCCGATCCCTCCGCGCTGATCGCCGTCGCCGAGGCGCTGATCAAGCTGGGCGGGCCGGCTGATCGCCGGCTGCTGCTGTTCGTCGCCGAGGAGCCGCACACCGTCGCGCCGCTGCGCGCTCACCTGGTGAAGGCGCTGGGTGAGACCGATCCAGGCGCCGTGACGAGGACGGCGACGCGGGATTGAGCGACGCCGCGCGCAGGCTGACCGTCGTCGTCTGTCGCGGTCCGACCTGCGGCGAGAAGCGCGGTTCAGCCGCGCTGTCGGCGCGTCTGGCCGAGACCATCAAGGCGCGCGGCCTGGAAGAGCGGGTCCAGCTCGTCGACGAGTACTGCCTGGGCCACTGCCTGCGCGGGCCGAACATCGTGGTGCACGAGGAAGGCGCGGGCGAGGCGTTCTTCGGCGGCGTCCTCTACAACCGGATGACCGTCGACGATCTGGACCGCGTCATCGAGAAGCACCTGGTGGGCGGCATGGCGGTGCGCGTGCTGATGAACCGGCCGCCCGTCAAGGATCGGTGACGCCGCCGGCGCAGCAGCGCCGGACGCCGAGAGCGCAGGCGCGATCGCGGAAGCCGGCGGCCTGGGCCGGGTCGGCGGGGATCCACTTGCCGGCGGCGGTCGCGTCGGCGAGCGCGCAGCAAGCTTCGCCCCATCGGCCGTCGCATCCCGCCCGCAGCACCGATAGCGGGTGCGCCGCCTCGGAGTCGGTGGCGGCGCGCGCCAGGTCGATGGCGGCGAGTCGGATGCACGCGAACGCGCGGAGAGGCGGGAGGTCACCGCTGCCGTCGCACGCCGTTTGGTAGGCGGGACGCACGCGTTCCGGCTCGGCGTCGAGACGCTCCTCGGCGTCGGCCCAGTAGAAACAGGCGAGGGCGCTCTTCTCGTTGCAGGCGTTCCAGAGGCGCGTGCGCGCTTCCGCCGCTTCGTCCTTCACTTCCAGCTTGCACGCGTCGCGGATGGCGCACGCGGGGGCGTCCGTCGCCGCGCAGGCGCGGTCCGCGTACCAGGCGGCCGTTTTACAGGATGGGAAATTGTTGATCACCGGCGCGGCCATCAGGGCGGCGACCGTGCAGCTCTCGACGATGACGCGCTGGCAGTTCGCGAGGAGCAACTCCTTGCCTCGCTGGTGCTCTTCGGGATTTTCGAGCTGCGCTATCGCGAGCCTGTGGCAGGTGTGCCTGCCGCCGAGGCGGCAGCCGGCTGCGAACGCGGTCTCGGCCGCGGCTTTGTCGGCCGCGACGGACCCATTCCACTTCATCAGGCCGTAGCGCTCGCAGCCGACGGGGTCGCCGCGCTCGCAGCCCGTGTGGAAGAATTCTTCGGCCCGCTGCAGCTCGCGCCTGTCGACACGCAGCAAGAGGTCGCCGACGATCGTGCACCCCTCGCCGACGCCGTGCTGGCAGGCGCGCGTGGCGAGCTCGTTCGCGCGGGCGAGCGCGCGGGCGTCGTTCGCACGTTCCGCGTGCGCGACGGCCACGGCGGCGCACGCCCGAAAGTCGCCCGCGTCGCAGCGGCGCTGCCCGTCGACCAGCTCCGCCGGCCAGCCGAGCGGCGTCTTCGGTTCCGATGCACACACCGCGACCGCGGGCAGCACCAAGAGGGCCGCAATCCGGTGCGTGTTTCCTGAACGGTACGTCGTCCGTCGACGTTACGGCCTTCAGGAATCCGCGCGAGCGAGCAGGATCACGCGCGTGGTGGTCGGCTGCGGCAACGGCTGGTTAGGCAGCGTCGGTGCTCATCACAGCGGGGTGGTCACCCACACGATATTGCGATCAGGATCAGCGACCATGAAGTCACGGTGTCCCCAAGGCTGATCAACAGGCGCCTGCACGACCGTGATCGCCGCCCGTGCGAGCTGGTTGAAGAGCTCGTCAAGACCTTGGTCGATCCAGAATCGCGCTTGCACGGGGCTGTGCAATCCATGTGGCGCTCTGTCGCTGCGAAGAAGATGTAGTGCGACTCCATCGCCCCCAACGATCGCATAGACCGCAACGCCGCTTGGTGGGTTGACCAGCACCGGCTCTAACCCGAATGTCCGGCCGTACCACTCGACCGATGCCGCGACATCCTTTACGGGAAACACCGCATTGGTCTTGGTCCACTTCATCCCATGCTCTCCGCGACCTCGTGTCCGGCTGACGATACCGGCGTTCAGCGGCGGACGCGAGAGGCAGCGAAGCGACCGACGCGTCCGTCCGACTGCGACGGCGGGTTAGACAGCTTTCGCCCGCATCGCCGCGAGCGTCAGTCCTGCCCCAGAAAATAGAATGTCCCGGAATCCGCGTCGACGATCCCGAACTGCGTAGATTCGAAATTGATCGCGACGAACGTTCCCTTGGTCTTTGCCAGCATCCAGGGTAGCGGTTGGCCGATGGAGACGATCCTCGGCTTCTCCATCCGATATGGCTTCAGCCGCGCGTCCACAAATGGCACACGTGTCCACATCACCTTGCCGTCGAAGCCGATGCAGCTAAGGTGCTGGCCGTCGCTCTCGACGTAAAACACTCTTTGCAGCTTCTTGTCGGAGTATGCGACAGGTCCCCGGTAGGGATCTGTCGCACGAGCGACGTACCGCACAGTGTCGCTGCCAGTCGAACCGGCGATGGCCGCCGCAACTGCGATCACTCCGATGACCGTCATGCATCCTCCAGCAGGCTTGTTCCGAGCGCGTTCGGCTTCTTACTCGACACCCAGGACGCTGGTCGGTTCCAGGTCCGGCTAACTCCTATTGACCCGCGAGCATACCTGTTATCCCAGCGGGCGCAGCGAAGCGAAAGGCCGCGTCGATGCGCGTGATTTCGCGGGCCTACGCATTTGGGCGTGAGCCCTTTCGCGCTCCGCTTGCTGGATAACGCAATAAGAGCTGCGAAGGGGGCCCGGGATTCAAGTGCGCTCGGCGCCGGCGGCTCGTGGGTATACTCCCCGGCCCGTGGGTATCTATCTCGACCACAACGCGACGACGCCCGTGCGGCCCGAGGTGGCCGACGCGATGGCGGAGGCGTTGCGCGCGCTGCCCGGCAATCCGTCGAGCACGCACGCGCCGGGGCGTGAGGCGCGCGCTGCGGTCGAGGACGCGCGCGCGGAGGTTGCGCGGCTGGTGGGCGGGCGCGCCGAGGAGATCGTGTTCACGTCGGGAGGGACGGAGGCGAACGAGCTGGCGATCCGGGGGTTGATCCGGGGGGCTGCAACAGCGCGCGGACCCCTCTCCCCATCCCTCTCCCCGCTTCGCGGGGCGAGGGGGCCTGAGCTCCGCGGGGCCGGCGAGTCTGAGCGTCCGCACGTGGTCACGTCGCGGCTCGAGCATCCGTCCGTCGCGGGCGCGCTGGCGGCCGAAGGCGCGGACGTCACGTATGTCGACGTCGACGCGGACGGGCGCATCACCGCCGATGCCCTGCGCGCGGCGCTGCGGCCGGACACGGTGCTGGTGACGCTGGCGCTCGCCAATCACGAGCTGGGAAATGTCTACGACGTCGCGGCGCTGGCGCGCGCGGCGCACGAGGTGGGCGCGCTGTTCCATACGGACGCCGTGCAGGCGGCGGGCAAGCTGGACGTCGTGGTCGACGCGCTCGGCGTCGACGCGCTGACTGTGTCGGCGCACAAGATTCATGGGCCGAAGGGCGTGGGCGCCGCGTACATCCGGCGGGGTGCGCCGTTCACGCCGCTGGCGGCGGGTGGACACCAGGAGCGCGAGCGCCGCGCCGGCACGGAGAACGTCAGCGGCATCGTCGGGTTCGGCGTGGCCGCGCGTCTCGCGGCGGCGGAGCGCGCGGTTGCGACCCAGCACGTGGCGAGCTTGCGCGATCGGTTGGAGGCGCGACTGCTCGCGATTCCGGGCGCGCGCCGCAACGGCGACGGCGTGGATCGGCTCCCGGGCACACTCAACATCGGGTTCGACGGCGCGCCGGGGCAGTTCGTGGCGGCGGCCCTCGATCTCGAGGGCATCAGCGTCTCGACCGGCGCCGCGTGCACGTCGGGATCGCTGGCGCCGTCGGAGGTGCTGCTGGCGCTCGGGCTTTCGCCCGCGGAGGCCGGCCGCGCGATCCGGTTCGGCATCGGGGCGGGGAACACCGCAGACGAGATCGATCGGGTCGCCGCGATGCTGGAGGCGGTGGTGAGGAGGATCCGGGAGACGAGTACGAGTACGAGGACGAGTACGAGGACGAGGACGGGGACGGCGAGGGTGGTGGTCGCGATGTCGGGCGGCGTGGATTCGTCGGCGGCCGCGGCGCTGCTGGTCGAGCGCGGC
>Ga0207708_10004006_pt1 | contig 10836 bp, 9 predicted proteins | sample KBSK5101metaG_FD_184340 | JGI IMG/M metagenome (GOLD analysis project Ga0207708, IMG submission 184340) | Corn, switchgrass and miscanthus rhizosphere microbial communities from Kellogg Biological Station, Michigan, USA - KBS K5-10-1 metaG... | ecosystem: Host-associated > Plants > Roots >...
GGAGACGCCGGTCGAGGCGGAGGCGCCGCCGCCACCGGAGAAGCCCGAGCCGGCAACCGAGGCGAGCCCAGAGTCTGCACCGGAGCCGGAGCGACCCGCGAAGCCGGCCAAGGAGCGCAAGGCACTGGCGCTGCCGCCGCTATCGGCGCCGATCGCCTCGGTGGTGACGGGTGTGGTGATCGGGCTGGTCATCGTCGCGCTCACGTATCTCTCCTCGCGGGGCTGCGAGGTGCTGCGCGGCAGCGGCAGCTGCGGCGCCATCGGCCTGCCCCTGCTGGTCGCGATCATGGCGCTGAGCGTGCTGCTCGGCGCCCTGCTGCTCAAGGCCTGGCAGGTCAGCGACCCGATGAGCTCGTCGTTCCTTGCCGTCGGGCTGGTCGCGGTGGTTGCCATGCTCTTCCTCCTCCCTTCCATCGACGAGTGGTGGATGGTGATCGTGATCCCGGCCCTGGGCGCGCTGACGTACCTACTGGCGTGGTGGGTCACCTACACCTTCATCGACGCCGAGGACGACGAGGCTGAGGAGCCGGAGGACGCCGGCATCCGCGGGCTCTAGCCGGGGTCAGCCGACCAGGATGCAGAACGGGTGGCCCGCCGGGTCGGCCAGCACGTACAGCGCCTCGTCCGGGTCGTCGGTCCGGTCGAGGAGCAGCGTCGCCCCGAGCTGTTCCGCCCGGACACGATGCCGCTCCAGCTCGGCGAGCGTGGGCACCCGGAAGTCCAGGTGCATCTGCTTCGGTACGTCGTGCGTGGGCCAGGTGGGCCGGTCCAGGGTCGGCACCTCCTGGAAGGCCAGCACGCGGCTGCCGTCGGCGTCGACGAGCACGAGCCAGTCCTCGCCGTCGGCGCTGCCGTCGGCTGGTGGCTCGTCGCCCGGGCGGTAGCGCACGCCCAGCAGCACGCGGTAGAACTCGGCGAGCCCCCGGACGTCGGTGGCGTCCAGGGCGGTGTGCATCAGCTCCGGAAAGCCGGACACGCCTGCCTCCTGTCGGTCGGTCAGAGCCGCGCGGCGACCAGCTCCGCGATCTGCACGGTGTTGAGCGCGGCACCCTTGCGCAGGTTGTCGTTGCTGACGAACAGCGCCAGGCCGCGCTCGTCGTCGACCCCGGGGTCGTGCCGCAGCCGGCCGACGTACGACGGGTCGCGGCCCGCCGCTTGCAGCGGGTTCGGCACGTCGGACAGCTCGACGCCGGGCGCGTCGGCCAGGATCTCGCGTGCCCGGGCCACGGTCAGCGGCCGCTCGAACTCGGCGTTGATCGCCAGCGAGTGCCCCGTGAACACCGGCACGCGCACGCAGATCCCACTGACCCGGAGGTCGGGGATGCCGAGGATCTTGCGCGTCTCGTTGCGCAGCTTCTTCTCCTCGTCGGTCTCGTCGAGGCCGTCGTCGACGATCGAGCCCGCGAGCGGAACCACGTTGTAGGCGATGGTGCGCTGGTACTTCACCGGCGCCGGGAAGTCGATCGCCTCGCCGTCGTAGGCCAGCTCGCGCGCCTTGTCACCGGCGGCGACGACCTGGTCTGCGAGCTCGTCCACGCCGGCGACGCCGCTGCCGCTGACCGCCTGGTACGTCGACGCGACCAGCCGGACCAGTCCCGCCTCGTCGTGCAGCGGCTTCAGCACCGGCATCGCCGCCATCGTGGTGCAGTTCGGGTTGGCGATGATCCGGCGGCCGGAGAGCGCGAGGTCGATGGTGTCGGGGTTGACCTCGCTCACCACCAGCGGCACCTCGTCGTCCATCCGCCACGCGGAGCTGTTGTCGACCACCACCACCCCTGCGTCGGCGAACCGGGGCGCCAGCGCCCGCGAGGCGGTGGCGCCGGCGGAGAAGACGGCGATGTCGAGCCCGCTCGGGTCGGCGGTCTCCGAGTCCTCGACAGTGACCTGGCGCTGGCCGAACGGCAGCACCGTGCCGGCCGAGCGTGAGGACGCGAAGAACCGCACCTCCTCGACCGGGAAGCCGCGCTCCAGCAGGATCTGCCGCATCGCGACCCCGACCTGGCCAGTCGCACCGACCACGCCCAGGCGTACGGCCTTGCTCTTGGGATGGGTCATCGTCCGGTGCCGCCGTAGACCACGGCCTCGACCTCGTCGGCGTCGAGCTCGAACGCCGAGTGGGTGGCGGCGACGGCGGCGTCGACGTCGGCCTCGTCGACGACCACCGAGATCCGGATCTCGGACGTCGAGATCATCTCGATGTTGACGCCGGCCGCGGCGAGAGCGGTGAAGAACTTCGCGGTGACGCCCGGGTGGGAGCGCATGCCGGCGCCGATCAGCGACACCTTGCCGATCTGGTCGTCGTAGAGCAGGGAGGCGAAGCCGACCTCGTCCTGCAGCGCTGCGAGCGCCTGCATCGCCGTCTGCCCGTCGGTGCGGGGCAGCGTGAACGAGATGTCGGTGAGGCTGGTGGCGGCGGCGGAGATGTTCTGGACGATCATGTCGAGGTTGATGCCGGACCCGGCGAGCGCCTCGAAGATCCGGGCAGCCTCGCCGACCTTGTCCGGGACACCGACCACGGTGATCTTGGCCTCACTGCGGTCGTGCGCCACGCCGGCGATGATCGCTTGTTCCATGTCCCTGTCCTTCAGTTCGTCGATGGAGCCGGCGATCCACGAGCCGTTGCGGTTGCTGAACGACGAGCGGACGTGGATCGGGAGGTCGAAACGACGGGCGTACTCGACGCACCGCAGGTGCAGGATCTTCGCACCGCACGCGGCCATCTCGAGCATCTCCTCGTAGGTGACCTGGTCGAGCTTGCGCGCCGTCGGCACGATCCGCGGGTCGGCGGTGAACACCCCGTCGACGTCGCTGTAGATCTCGCACACGTCGGCCTCGAGCGCCGCTGCGAGCGCGACCGCCGTGGTGTCGGAGCCGCCGCGACCGAGCGTGGTGATGTCCTTGGTGCCCTGGCTGACCCCCTGGAAGCCGGCCACGATCGCGATCGCCCCGGCCTGCAGCGCCTGCTCGATCCGGCCCGGCGTGACGTCGATGATCTTGGCCCGACCATGGGCTCCGTCGGTGATCACGCCGGCCTGGCTGCCGGTGAACGAACGGGCGTCGAGGCCGAGGTTGCCGATCGCCATCGCCAGCAGCGCCATCGAGATCCGCTCCCCCGCGGTCAGCAGCATGTCGAGCTCGCGCGGGGCCGGCAGTGGGGAGACCTGTTCGGCGAGGTCGATCAGCTCGTCGGTGGTGTCGCCCATCGCGGACACCACGACCACGACGTCGTTGCCGGCCCGCCGGGTGTCGGCGATGCGCTGGGCGACGCGCTTGACGCCGGCGGCGTCGGCGACCGAGGAGCCGCCGTACTTCTGCACGACAACACCCACAGCGGATCCCTCCAGCCTGCGGATCGGGGAAAGGTCGTGGCCGAGTCTAACGAGGGTCGGGCTCGGCCTTCGCGCTGTCCAGCACTGCGGACGCCTCCTCGATCACGTCCTGCTCGCCCTCGATGTCGGTGTCGAGCCGGTCGTGGCTGACGATCGACTGGAGCGCGCGGAGTGCCCCGCTGGCCTCGTTGCCCCAGTGGGCGACGTAGGAGAACTGCCACCACCAGAGCGCCTCGGCCACGTTGCCCGCCCGGAAGTGGCGCAGGCCGTTGGCCAGGGCCGTCGCGATGCTGGTCAGCTCGTCGGACAGCTTGGCCCCCACCAGCTCGGGGTCGTACGGGTCGAAGTTGTAGACATAGGCGTCGACGCCGTCGAGCAGCGCCGCGAGCCGTTCGCGCATCGCGTCGAGGTCGGGGTCGGGCCCGACGTCGGGCTGGAACTCCTCCTCCAACCCGAAGTCGCTCTGGGCGCCGAGCCGGGCACCGGCGAGCAGGATCTGGCTCACCTCGAGCAGCAGGAGGGGTACGGCGCTGCCGCCGGCCTCCTCGCGGGAGATCGCCTGCAGCGCGACCAGGTAGCTCTCGGCCTGGTCGGCGATCTGCTGCGCGAAGTCCTCGACGTCGAAGTCGCTCACGGGTTCCTCTCGTCACTCACTGGCACTGCGCCGGCCCGCGAAGGCCCGGCCGAGCGTGATCTCGTCGGCGTACTCGAGATCACCACCCACGGGCAGTCCACTCGCCAGCCGGGTCACGGTCAACCCCATCGGGACCAGCATCCTGGTGAGATACGCCGCAGTCGCGTCGCCCTCGATGTTCGGGTCCATGGCCAGGATGATCTCCGTGACCGCGCCGTCGTTGAGCCGCGCGATCAGCTCGCGTACGCGCAGCTGCTCGGGGCCGATGCCGTCGAGCGGCGAGATTGCTCCGCCGAGCACGTGGTAGCGGCCCCGGAACTCGCGGGTGCGCTCGATCGCGACCACGTCCTTGGGCTCCTCGACCACGCAGATCAGCGCGTCGTCACGGCGCGGGTCGCGGCAGATCCGACACTGCTCCTCCTCGGAGACATTGCCGCAGGTCGAGCAGAACCGGGCCCGCACCTTGACCTCGAGCAGGGCGTCGGCGAGACGTCGTACGTCGGCCGGATCGCTCGCGAGCAGGTGGAAGGCCAGCCGCTGCGCGCTCTTGGGCCCGACGCCGGGCAGCCGGCCCAGCTCGTCGATCAGGTCCTGCAGCGCGCCTTCATACACCGAAGCCGCCGGGCAGGCCGGGCGCGCCGGGGTCCGCGCCACCGGGGCCACCGAGAGCACCCAGACCGCCGGCCATCGGGCCGAGCTTCTCCTGGGCGAGCGCATCGGCCCGGGACTTCGCGTCGCGGTAGGCCGCGACCACGAGGTCGCCCAGGTCGGCGAGGCTGTCGGGGTCGTCGGGGTCGAACGAGCCGGCCCTGACCTGCACCCCGACCAGCTCGCCGGTGCCGCTGACCGTGGCCGTCACGAGCCCACCGCCGACGGTGCCGTCGACGGTGGTCCCGGCCAGCTCGGCCTGGGCGGACATCAGCTGCTCCTGCATGGCCTGGGCCTGCTGGAGCAGGGCGCCCATGTCGAACCCCTCACCGAACGGGTTCTCGCTCATCTCGTCTCCTTCTGAGAAGCTCATTCGTGGGGAATCTCCTCGATCACGGTGGCGCCCAGCTCGCGCCGGAGCAGCTCTGCTCCCTGGAGCCCGCTCTCGTCAGCGTCGGCGTCGTCACGGTCGGCCTCGGCGTCGGGGTCGTCTGTTGGCGCGCTCGACTCCTGCAGCGCCCCGCGGCGTGTGGCGGTGATGCCCTCGCGTGCCTGGGCCACTGCACGTCGAGGTGCGCCCTTCGCGCGCTCCTCGGCAATGATCTCCGGCGAGGGGGGTCGTGGCGGCGACGACTCGCCGGAGGCAGCCCAGTCCGGAGGCGTGTCGGGCACCGCCGGCGGGTCCGGTGCCGCGGCCATCCGGGGCTCGACCGCCGGCTTCGTCACCCTGGGGGGCGGCGACGCGCCCGGCTGTGCGGACGGGTCGATGATCGCCTCGACCTTCCAGTCGGCGCCCACCATGTCGATCAGCGCCTGGCGCAGGATCTCGTCACTGCCGCCGCCGGCGAACGACTCCCGGGCGCCGGCGTTCTTGAAGCCGAGCGTGAGCACGTTGCCCTCGACGCCCACGACCTGGGCGTTCTGGCTGAGCAGCATCCACGTGAAACGACGCATGGTCTTGATCCGCTCGAGCAGGTCGGGCCAGATCCGGCGGACATCGGCGAGGCCGAGGCCGCTGGAGGCCGACGGTGCCGCGCGGGTCCCGCCAGGATCGACCGGCGCCTGGGGCTCCGCCACCGGCTGGGGCTCGACCACGCGCGGCTGCTCGACGGCCGGCCGTGCCTCGGACCTGGCCTCGGGCTCGGGTGGTGTCGAGGTGCTCGAGCCTCGGTGCTCGACCATCGGGGCCGGCGCGGTGGACGGCGCAGGTTGTTCGACACGCTCGACACGCTCGCTGCTCAGGACGGGCCCTTCGACACGCTCGCTGCGCTCGCTGCTCAGGACAGGCATCCCGCCGATGCTGATCCGGCGCTCCACCCGGTCGAGCCGGGCGGCGAGGCCTTCGGTGCCGTGGTCGGCTCCGGGCAGCAGCACCCGGGCGCAGATCATCTCCAGCAGCAGCCGAGGGGCGGTGGCGCCGCGCATCTCGGTGAGGCCGGCGGCCAGCAGGTCGGCCGCCCGGACCAGCTCGGACTTGCCGAACCGGGCCGCCTGCGCGACCAGCCGCTCGGCCTGGTCCTCCGGCACGTCGATCAGGCCGGAGGCCGACGCGTCGGGCACCGCGGCGATGATCACGAGGTCACGGAGCCGGCGCAGGACGTCTTCGGTGAAGCGGCGCGGGTCCTGGCCGCTCTCGATCACCTTGTCGACGACAGCGAACACGGTGGACCCGTCGGCGGCCGCGAACGCGTCGACCACCTCGTCGAGCAACGCGTCGGGCGTGTAGCCGAGGAGCCCGGTCGCGACGTCGTACGTCACACCGTCGGGACCGGCTCCGCCGAGCAGCTGGTCGAGCACGGAGAGCGTGTCGCGGGCGGACCCGCCGCCGGCGCGGACCACGAGCGGGAGCGCGGCCGGGTCGATCCGGACGCCCTCCTTGTCACACAGCCCGGAGAGGTACGTCGAGAGCGTGCGTGGCGGGATCAGCCGGAACGGGTAGTGGTGCGTGCGCGACCGGATGGTCGGCAGCACCTTCTCGGGCTCGGTCGTGGCGAAGATGAACTTGATGTGCTCGGGCGGCTCCTCGACCAGCTTGAGCAGCGCGTTGAACGCCGCCGTGGTGACCATGTGGGCCTCGTCGATGATGTAGACCTTGTAGCGGCTGCTGACCGGTGCGAAGAACGCCCGCTCGCGCAGGTCGCGGGCGTCGTCGACGCCGTTGTGGGACGCCGCGTCGATCTCGATCACGTCGAGTGAGCCCGGACCGCCGCGGGCGAGGTCACGGCACGACTGGCACTCGCCGCACGGGTCGGCGACCGGCGCCTTCTCGCAGTTGAGCGACCGGGCCAGGATCCGGGCGCTCGTGGTCTTGCCGCAGCCACGCGGGCCGGAGAAGAGGTAGGCGTGGTTGACCCGGTTGTTGGCGAGCGCGGCGCGCAGCGGCTCGGTCACGTGGTCCTGGCCGATCACCTCGGCGAAGGACTCCGGCCGGTAGCGGCGGTACAGCGCGAGGGAGGGCTCCACGCCTGAACCCTAACCAGCCCCTCTGACAAGACAACCGCGGGACGAGGAAGGGTGCGGGGAAGGGATGGAAAGGCCCCCCATGCACCCGACAGAGCTTGCCTGCCCTTGCTGCCTTCCGGCCCTGGGGGAGTTCGGCCAGATGTCGCCGCACGGGGGGTTGGCCCGAAGTGTAGAGGAGGGTGGGGGGTCGATCCGAATCCGGGCCGGCCCCCCGCTACCGGGCCGATTTCGGCGGCGAGGCCCCCCGACGGTAGCCTCTCCGGCGGAGGATTCGCCTAGTGGCCTATGGCGCTCGCTTGGAAAGCGGGTTGGGTTAACGCCCTCAGGGGTTCGAATCCCCTATCCTCCGCCAGCAGTAAGGCGGCTCTGACCTGGGCCTTCATGGACCAGGGCAGGGCGTCTTTGCGGCTCAGGTGCTGAAATATGTGCTACGCCCCATCGAGATGCGCTGCAAATCGATCCACTGCGGCCTTCTGCATCGTGGGCGTGACGTGGCTGTAGATGTTCATCGTCGTGGTGATCGTGGAGTGCCCAAGACGCTCTTGAACGACCTTCGGGTGCTCCCCCAGCTCGAGCAGCAGGGTCGCGTGCGTATGCCGCAGGCCCTTAAGGGTGACTCGCGGCAGTTCGTCGATTTCGGCCTGCGCCCGCTGGACGCGGGAGGTCCAGCGCCGGCTGACCTCGTTGGGCGAGCGGATCTCGCCCGCGTCGTTCCCGAACACGTAGGAGTCCGCGCGGGCGAGGCTCAGCGAGATGACTCCCCGCTTCGCCTTGTACGCCTTGAGCACGGCGAGGGTCTCGGAGTCGATGTCGAGAACTCGGGCTGATCCTGTCTTCGTGGTCTTCGCCTTGTTGCGTTCGACCACATCGGCGGCCCGCCTGATCCCGAGCCTTCCAGTGATGAAGTTCAGATCGCCCCAGCGCAGCGCAAGCGCCTCGGAGCGACGCATGCCGGTGTAGGCGATGGTGCGCCACAGCGGGTAGAGCTCGTCATCGAACTCGTCGTGATTCCAGGCCAGGAATGCGTGGAGCTGCGGACCGGTCCAGGTGATGATCTCTGGCTTCTGTGCACGCACTTGACCGACGCGGGGAGGGTTGACGGTGCGCTTCTTCTTGGCGGGGTTCAGCAGGATCAACCCGTCGTCGACGGCGGCGTCGAGCATTGCGGCCAGCAGGACGTGGACCTTGGAGACGGTGTTGGCCGACAGCGGCTTCCCGTACCCCGGTCCGTCGCGGCGGCCGGAGGTCTCGAGCTGTCGGTAGTGGGCCGCGATCCTGGTGGCGGTGAGCTTGTCGAGCTGGATTGCGCCTAGGTAAGGGGTGACGTGGTTGCGGATGATCTTCTGGTAGCCCTGGATGGTGGAGTTCTGCAGCCGCAGCCCGGCGATCCAGCGTTCGGCGTACTCGCCGATGGTGGGGGCCTTGGCCTGGAACCGGGCGTTGGACTTTTTCTTCGCCAATGCCTCCGCGAGCACTCGTTGTGCCGCGTCGAGGCTCTTGAACCCTCCGCGTGTGAGCCGCGTGTCGCCGAGCTCGGGCCGCTCGGGGTCCTTAGGGACATAGATCTGGAACCTCCACCGGTGACCACCCTGGGTCGCGTAGGACGTGATCGATCCCGCGTGCCGGGAGCGAGAACGCCGGACCGGTTTCTCCGACATCTCAAGCCCACCCGTCAGCTGCGGCGTCACGAGGGGCGGGCAGGGCATCGGGGTCGAGCATGAGGAGTCGGACGCGAGCAGCATCGCGACGCGCGCGGAATGAGGCCAACCGCTCCTCGTAGGTGCTGCGGTGCATCTGGTTGCCCTTGCCGTCCTCTGCGTACTGCACCATGAGGTTCTCGTAGTAGTGGATGGAACTGACCGCCGAGAAGTACTCGTCCTTCCAGTAGCGGGCGAGGTCTTCGGTGGTGAATTTGGCCTGACCCCGGACCCACGCCTGGATCTCCTCGAGGTTGTACTGGCCGCTGGGCACGCCGGTTGGAGGAGAGGCACCCTCGGGTGGGGCCAGCAGTGTCGCCGGCGTCGTCTGCAGGATGTAGGCGAAGACGGTCAGGTCGTCGACGTCCACTCGCCGGTCGCCGTTCTCGATCTTGCTCAACGCCGACGGCGACATCGCCCGCCCGGTCTCTTTGACCCGCTCGGAGAGCGTCCGCAGGTCCATGCCGATCGCCTGCCGCGCGCTGCGCAAGTTTGCCGCTACATGCGCGTTGGTGTTTCCAGCCGGGTTTCCTCGTTGGCGTGACTCCATGTAGGAAACATACAGCGTCACTCTTGAAACACCAAGCGCGAACGTGTACAGTCAGGGTCCCGCAGGACGCGGGATGCAGGGAGATGCGACATGAGAGCAGCCACCATGACCATCGAGACGCTGCGCAGCGCGCCCAACCTGGTCATCACCCGCACCGACGCCGCAGCAGCGCTCGGCGTTGACCCCCGGACGGTCACGGCCGGTATCGAGAATGGCACGATCCCCTCGGTCAAGCTCGGCCGACGCGTGCTGATCCCACGGGAAAAGTTCCTCAGGCTCTTCGATCCCGACGACTGACTCGCCCTTGGCTTCGAGACTCGATCACCCGCTCCGACGGAACGCTCGAGGAACGTCGTGCATGCCACCCAACGTGGCGGACGGCCCGGGTTCGCGGCCAGATGAGTGCGCCTGACGACAACCAGGCTGTGAATGGGGTCAGCCCGGACTGCCCCGACCTACAGAATTCGAGCTGGCTCCAGGACTACAGAGTCCCGAGGAAATGCGGCGTCACCAGTTGCCCACCGCTCACCGGGCATGCCTTCGGACGGGCCTTGCGGGACGCTCGTCCGGGCGCACGGCACTTGTCCTGCGTTGTGGGCGGAATGGGCGCATCGCCGGACAGCGGTTCCGGTCAGGGAACCTCGTGTGGAAAGCCAGGACATAGTGCCGTGACTGATTCAAACCCAGTATCCCACATTACCTCTTCAAATTCCTTTTCACCCACCATTTCACCTGTTTCAGCACTACGATATGGACCATGCCACTTGGATTCTAGTTTTCCATCTACAATTTTACCCTTAAACCCCTTAACCTCTTTTTTTAACTTGTAATGAATTTTACCATCACATTTTATACAATTTAGTGAAAAGCATTCGTATGATAACCTATGAAAACCTAGTCCTTTGTTTTTGGCTAGATTCTTGAAAGCTGCGTCATCAGACCACGCATCACTCATTATTATTAATAATCTATGCTCTTGTTATTATAATTTCTTGTCTTCCGAAGCTATTTGTAACTAAAGTTAACTCAGAAGTCCTTCTAGCCAATTTTCCTATCATACCATCTGTCATTGCAATATCATGTTCATCCTTTATTCTGACTGAAAAGTGAGTCATTAATGGTTTCTATCGTAAAGCTGTCTCATAAAGCTTCCTGCACGTGGGATTCGTTGTCTTACAACAAATCTAATATCTCTTAACTTTATTGGAAAATCTATTTTGTTGATATAGTTCCTGGTAAGTGATACTCTTCCCTGTATTTTGTTAATATATATCACCGTTTTAGATACCCTGGTAACTAGCAGGATTCTATTGATGTAAATTCTGGTTAGTGATATTCTGGATAGGATTCTATTCTGATATATCTTGGTGAGCGATATTCTTGCAGCTATTTTGTTTACATAGATTCTGGATAATGATACTCTTGATAGTATCCTATTCTTATATATTCGAGTTAAGCTGACTCTCAGAGCTATCCTGTTCTTGTATATTCTTGTGAGAGATATCCTGCCAATAA
>Ga0207708_10004007_pt1 | contig 10835 bp, 8 predicted proteins | sample KBSK5101metaG_FD_184340 | JGI IMG/M metagenome (GOLD analysis project Ga0207708, IMG submission 184340) | Corn, switchgrass and miscanthus rhizosphere microbial communities from Kellogg Biological Station, Michigan, USA - KBS K5-10-1 metaG... | ecosystem: Host-associated > Plants > Roots >...
CGCGGTGCCCTACCCCAGCGGCGGCCGCCGCCGACACGGCATCCCCCAGCGACCGCCGGAGGTGGTCGCCGGGGGGCGCCCGGAGCCAGCCCTCGAGCCACCGACGCCTGACCCCACCGCAAGACACGAGTGCGTCGAGACCACATCCGGAGGTCGTGGTCTCGACGCAGCTCGTGCCCTCACCGGTCGGCGAGGTGGTTCGGGGTCAGGAACGCTTGCGCAGCGCCCGGATCACGAAGGCGAGCACCAGGAGCGCGCCGAGGGCCTGCTTCCAGTACGTCTTCGCGAGGATCGGGAGGACGGTCGCGCCCAGGTCGAGGGCGTTGTCGTCGGCCGCTGCCGCCGGCGGAAGAGGCGGCGGAAGAGGCGGCTGCGGGCTCGCCGCCGCTGCCGCCGGAGCGGCAGGCTCCGACGTCTCGGCCGGAGCCCCCGTCTCGGCCGGAGCCGCCGTCTCAGCCGGAGCCACCGTCTCGACCGAAGCCGTCTCGGCCGAAGCCGCCGCGGCGGGAGGCTCGGCCTCCTCCTGGTCGCCACCGCCGAGCTTCTTCTCCACGCACGCGACGAACTGGCCGAGCAGCTTGTCGGAGACGTCCTGCATGACGCCGCGCCCGAACTGCGCCGGCTTGCCGGTGATCGCGAGGTCGGTGACCACGACGACGTCGGTCGAGTCGCCGTTGGCGGTCATCGTCGCGGACACCTTGGCGCCGGCGGTGCCGTTGCCCCGCTTGTCCTTGCCCTTGGCGTCGATCTTCATCGAGTGGTTGGCGTCGTCCTTGTCCAGGAACGTGCCGGAGCCGTTGTAGACAAGGGCGATCGGGCCGAGCTTGACCTTGCAGGAGCCCTGGAACGTGTCGCCCTCCACTGAGGTGACCGTGGCACCCGGGAAGCACCCGGCCACGCCCTCGATGTCGTTGAACGTCGCCCAGGTCTCCTCGACCGGCGCCGGGACGGTGAACCTGTGGGTCAGCTCCACGCCGTCAGCTCCCTGCCGCGGCCAGCACGGCCCGCCGGGTCAGCACCGTGGCGAGGTGCCGGCGGTAGTCGGCGTCACCGTTGAGGTCCGAGGGCGGGTTCGTGCCCTCTGCCGCCGCCGCGCAGGCGTTGCGGACGGCCTCGTCGGTGGCCGGCTGTCCGGTCAGCGCCTGCTCCACGGCCGTCGCGCGCAGCGGGGTGGAGCCCATGTTGGTCAGCCCGATGCGTGCCTCGGAGATGGTGCCGCCCTCCGCCTTCACCGTCGCGGCGACCGCCACGATCGGCCACTGGTGGGCGACCCGCACGAACTTCTCGTAGTGCGCCCCCCAGCCGGTGTGCTTCGGGATCCGGATCTCGGTGAGCAGCTCGCCCTCCTGGATCGCGGTCTCGAAGAGGTCGACGAAGAAATCGTCGGCGCTCACCGTGCGCGAGCCGGCACTGCCCTGGATCACGAACTCCGCGCCCAGCGCCAGCGCCGGTGCACCCAGGTCACCGGCCGGGTCGGCGTGCGCGAGGGCGCCGCCGAACGTGCCCCGGTGCCGGATCTGTGCGTCGGCGAGGTGGTGGACCGCCTGGTGCACCAGCAACGCGTGCTGCTCGATCAGCGGGTCGGTCGCGACGTCGGCGTGCCGGGTCATGGCGCCGACGACGACCGCGTCGCCGTCCTCGCGTACGCCGCGGAGCGCGTCGATCTTGCCGAGGTCGACCACCACCTCGGGCGCGTTGAGCCGCATCCGGAGCACCGGCAGCAGCGACTGACCGCCGGCGAGGACCTTGGCCTCGTCACCGTGCTCGGCCAGCAGGCCGAGGGCCTCCTCGACGCTCGTGGGAGCGAAGTACTCGAACTGTGCGGGGATCACTGGCCTGCTCCGTCCGTGCGGTCTGCGGTATCGGCGGTGTCGAAGTGCGGTGCCGCGTCGGAGGCCTCGGTGGCCTTGCGCTTCCCGTCGTTCGAGTGGATCGCCTTCCACACCCGCTGCGGGGTGCACGGCATCACGATGTCGTTGACCCCGAAGCTGCGGACGGCGTCGACCACGGCGTTCACCACGGCGGGGGTGGAGGCGATCGTGCCCGCCTCCCCCACGCCCTTGGTGCCCAGCGTGTTGGTCAGCGACGGCGTCGTCGTGTGCCCGACGTCGTAGCTGATCAGGTCGGCGGCAGTCGGCACCAGGTAGTCCACGAAGGACGCGGACACGAGGGTGCCGGCCTCGTCGTGCACCGCCTCCTCGAACAGCGCCTGCGAGATGCCCTGCACCAGCCCACCGTGCACCTGCCCGTCCACGATCAGCGGGTTGATCACGTTGCCGATGTCGTCGACGCAGGTGTACTTGCGCATCGACACCTGACCGGTCTCCGTGTCCACCTCGACCGCGCACAGGTGCGTGCCGTGCGGGAAGTTGAAGTTGATCGGGTCGTACGTCGCGTCGGAGTCGAGCGACGGCTCCATCCCGTCCGGCAGGTTGTGCGCCGCGAAGACGGCGCCGGCGATGTCGGCGATGCCGATGCCCTGGTCAGTGCCACGGACGGAGAAGCTCCCGGCCGAGAACTCGATGTCGTCGACCGACGCCTCGAGCAGGTGTGCCGCGACGGGCTTGGCCTTCTCGATCACCTTGTCGGTGGCCTTGACCAATGCCTCGCCGCCGACGACCAGCGACCGCGAGCCGTAGGTGTCGAGGCCCTTGGCCGCGACCTGCGTGTCGCCGTGCAGGACCTCGACGTCGTCGAACGGCACGCCGAGCCGGTCGGCGACGATCTGGCTGAACGCCGTCTCGTGCCCCTGCCCGTGGGCGCTCGCGCCGGTGACCACCTCGACCTTGCCGGTGGCCAGCATCCGCACGCTCGCGTGCTCCCAGCCGCCGGCGCCGTAGTCGAGGGAGCCGAGCACCCGCGAGGGAGCCAGGCCGCACATCTCGGTGAACGTCGAGACACCGATGCCGAGCTGCACCGGGTCGTGCGACTCGCGGCGCTGCTTCTGCTCCGCACGCAGCTCGTCGTACCCGAAGGCGGCCTTCGCCTTCGCGGTCGCGGCCTCGTAGTTGCCGGAGTCGTACTCGAGGCCGGCCACCGTGGTGAAGGGGAACTCCTCGTGTGTGATCCAGTTCTTCTCCCGGACCTCCAGCGGGTCGACGCCGAGCTCGACCGCGAGCTCGTCCATGAGCCGCTCGATCGCGAACGTGGCTTCCGGTCGGCCGGCGCCGCGGTAGGCGTCGGTCCAGGTCTTGTTGGTGAACACCGTCTGGCAGGAGAAGTGGTACGCCGGGAACTTGTAGATGGCGTTGAACATGAACGCGCCCAGCACCGGCACGCCACCGCCGACGAGGGACACGTACGAGCCGAGGTCGGCCAGCAGCTCCACCTTCAGCCCGGTCACGGTGCCGTCCTTCTCGGCGGCAAGGGTCAGCTTCTGCCACTGGTCGCGACCGTGGTGGGCCGCCATCAGCGACTCGGAGCGGGTCTCGGTGTACTTCACCGGACGGCCGAGGCGCCGCGCGAGCGCCATGGCGATCCACTCCTCGGGGTTCGTCTGCAGCTTGCCGCCGAAGCCACCGCCGACGTCGGGCGCGATCACACGCAGCTTCGACTCCGGGATGCCCATCGTGGCGGCGAGCGCGAACCGCAGGATGTGCGGGATCTGGGTGGCGGACCACATGGTGATCTGTTCACCGGTGGGGTCGACCACCACGGAGCGGGGCTCCATGAACGCCGGGATCAGCCGCTGCTGGCGGTACTCCCGCTCGATCACGATGCCGCCGTCACGCGCCTTGCTGATCGCGTCCTCGACGTTGCCACCGGTGCCGGCCTCGCCGGAGTCGAACACCCAGAGGGCCGACTTGTTGGTGCCCAGGTCGGGGTGCGCGAGCACCTTGTCCTCCGCGGCCTCCTTGAGGTCGATCGCGGCGGGGAGTTCCTCGTAGTCGGCGTCCACGAGCTCGGCGGCGTCGCGCGCCTCGGCGGCGGAGCGGGCAACGACGACGGCCACGATCTCGCCCGCGAACGTGACCCGGTCGATCGCGACGGGGGTGTGCACGGGAGCCTTCTGCTCCGGGGTGATCGGCCAGGCGTTGATCAGGATGCCCTGCACGTCCGCGATATCGGGGCCGGTGACCACGGTGACGACGTTCGGTGCGGCCTTCGCGGCCTCGGTGTCGATATTGGTGATCTTCGCGTGGGCGAAGGGGCTGCGCACCATGGCCAGGTGCAGCATCCCGTTGAGCTGGATGTTGTCGGTCCACCGGGTGCGCCCGGTGATCAGCCGCTGGTCCTCCTTGCGGCGCCGGTCCCGCCCGATCTCCTTGACCGCCTCGGGTGCCGCCTGGGCCTCGTCGGTGACGGTCATGCGTTCACCTCCTGTCCGGACGCGGTCTGCACCGCGCGCACGATGTTGTGGTACCCGGTGCAGCGGCAGAGGTTGCCCTCGATGCCCTCCCGGATCTCGGCCTCGGTGGGCTTCGGGTTGTCGTTGAGCAGGTCGACGGTCTGCATGATCATCCCCGGCGTGCAGAAGCCACACTGGAGAGCGTGGCACTCGTGGAAGGCCGCCTGCACCGGGTGCAGCTCGCCGTTCTGGGCCAGCCCCTCGATCGTGGTCACCTCGGACCCGTCGGCCTGGACCGCGAGCACGTTGCAGGACTTCACGCTCTGGCCGTCCAGGTGCACGGTGCACGCGCCGCAGTTGCTGGTGTCGCAGCCGATCACGGTGCCGGTCTTGCCGAGCTTCTCGCGCAGGTACTGGACGAGCAGCATGCGGGGTTCGACGTCGTCGGAGACGAGCTCTCCGTCGACGGTGATCTCGATCTTGGTCATGAAGCCACTCCCGGGGGTCTGCAGACGTGTCCGATGATCCGAACCTAGGGCCGGAGGGTTGGCCAAAGGTTGGTCAGCTCGTGAGCGGCGTCACACCGTGTCGGCGTCCGGAAGCCACGACCCCGCAGACCGCGTAAGTCGGTCGCGGCGGCCCACTCCCGGTGGCACCATCTGGGTTCGTGACCTGGCGAGACCGGCTTCGCGGCATGCGCGTCGACCTGACGCCTTTGCGCACCCGGCGCGACTTCCGGCTGCTGTTCCTGGCGGGGACCGTGTTCTACCTCGGCGCGATGGTCAGCTACGTCGCGATCCCCTTCCAGGTCTACGCCCTCACTGGCTCCAACCTGGCGGTCGGACTGATCGGGCTCGTGGAGCTGGTGCCGCTGGTCGTCTTCGGCCTGTACGGCGGGGCGCTGGCCGACCACGTCGACCGGCGCCGTCTCCTGATCGTGACCGGCGTCGCGCAGGCGGCGTTCACCGCCGTCCTGGCCGTCAACGCGTTCGCCGGCCACCCACAGGTGTGGGTGCTGTTCGTGGTCTCGGCGTTCCTGTCGGCCGCCTCCGCGCTGCAGCGCCCCTCCCGCGAGGCGCTGATGCCCCGCACGGTCGCCCACGGTGAGCTCGTGGCCGCCAACGCGCTGATCGGCCTCGGCATGCAGGTCGGCGTGCTCGTCGGCCCGGCGATCGGCGGCCTGCTGATCGCCTTCGTCGGGATCGGCTGGTGCTTCCTGGTGGACATCGCCGGCCTCGTGATCGCCACACTCATGTACGTCGCGATGCGCCCCTACCCCCACCGCGCCGAGACAACGCCGCCGAGCCTGGCCGGCATCGGTGAGGGCGTCCGCTACGCGGTGGCGCGGCGCGACCTGCTCGGCACCTACCTCGTCGACATCGCCGCGATGCTGCTGGCGATGCCGGTGGTCCTGTTCCCGGCGCTCGCGCTGAACGTGTTCCACCGGCCGGAGGTGCTCGGGCTCCTCTACTCCGCGGAGACGGTGGGTGCGCTCCTGGCCACCGCCCTCAGTGGCTGGACGGCGCGGGTGCAGCGACACGGTCGGGCGATCGTGGTCGCGGCGGCGGCGTACGGCGCCTGCATCGCGGCTGCCGGCCTGATGCCGAACGTGCTGCTGTTCACCCTGTTCATCGCTCTCTCGGGCGCGGCCGACATGGTCTCGGGCATCTTCCGCACCACGATCTGGAGCCAGACCATCCCCGAGAACATGCGGGGTCGGCTGGCCGGGATCGAGATGCTGTCCTACTCCGTCGGTCCACTCGGCGGCCAGGTGCGCGCCGGTCTGGTCGCCGACGTCTGGTCGGTGCGTGCCTCGATCGTCAGCGGCGGCATCGCCTGCGTCGCCGGGGTGACGATCACGGCCGCGATGCTCCGCGACTTCTGGTCCTACGACGCGCGCACGGACCAGCACGCCCTCGCCGAACGAGCGATCCGGGCCGCGAGCGAGGGGCCCGGTGTCACCGACGCGCTGCCGCGAGCCGACCCTTGAGCAGCGCCTTGGTGGGGTGGTGCTGGCCGTCGAGCACGGCCAGGCAGACCTCCAGCACCTCGGTGTCGTAGGGCGCGATCTCGCTGTAGCGAACGACGGCGTCGGGCTGCGGGTCGCTCATCAGGGCCTCGCGCACCGCGACGGCGACGTAGTCCGCGAGCTCGGTCAGGGCAGGGGAGTTCGTGCCCGGGAGCAGGTCGCCGCCGTAGGCCGCGACCGCCGCCCGCACCTTGCCCTGCCGGATCAGGCTGATCACGGCGTCGACGTCGAGGTTCACCGGCATCATCAGCCGGTAGGGGCGCGACGAGAGCTGTCCACCGAGCGCCGAACGCAGGTGTGAGACCTCGGCCTTGAGCGTCGACAGGGTGACGAGCTGGTCGCCGTAGAGCAGCGCGTGGAGGTGCTCGAGAGACAGCCCCTCGGGGTGCATCGCGAGCAGGGCGAGGATCTCGGTCTGCCGCCGGTTGAGCAGCAGCCGCTGACCGTCGAGCCGGGCCTCGGCCGCACCCAGCAGGTGCAGGGACAGCCCCGGCCGGTCGTCGGCGACATCCCGCGGGGTGCGGGGGTGGCTGCTCGAGTCGGGCATCGCGGTCTCGATCAACCGGGCCATGACCCGAGCCGTCGCCAGCCCGATCGGGTGGGTGCGGTCCCAGGTCGTCGACAGGTCGATCACGCCGAGCTGCTCACCTGTCGCCGGGTCGTGCACCGGCGCGGCCCAGCACACCCAGTTGTGCACGATCGACGCGTAGTGCTCGGCGCTGAACACCATCGACGGCGCACCGACACGGTTGGCCAGGTCGAGTGCGTTCGTGCCGACGCTCGCATCGTCCCAGCGGCCACCGGGCACGAAGTTGACGGTCTCGGCCTTGCGTCGCATGACGCGCCCGCCGTACGTCCACAGGACGCGGGTCTCAGCGTCGGTCACCGCGATCACGAGGTCGCCGTCCTCGGCCGTGCGCCGGAGGTCGGACTCGACGCGGGAGACGGCGGTCTGCAGCGGGGAGCCGTTCCAGAAGGCGGCGGTCTCGGACTCGTCGGCCAGTGGCGCCTCGGTCACCTCGCTCGTCAGGGCCGCCCTGGAGCGCTGCCAGCTGTGCAGGATCTCGGGCCGGACCAGCCCCTCGGCTCCGTCACCCTGCTCCACGAAAGCCGTCCACGCGCGTACGGCGTCGACACGACGACCCTGCAGATCGGTGTGGTCTGTCGGCATCAACGCTCCCCTGGAAGTGCCCCCACCGCCACGCTAGCCGAGGGGTCAACACCGTGAGACGCGTGGCTGGACGGCAGGCCGCCCCGGCGCAGCGACGGGAACCCCTGGAGCCGCGGAAGCAGTGCGCGTGGTGACCCGGCCCGTACGGCGCCCCACCACACACCTGCTCCGTAGGCGAGGTCGTCGAGGCGGCGGGCGGCGACGTACCGGACCGGGTCCAGCCGCGGCGCCGTACGCCGGTGGTCGGCCAGTCCGTCCGCAACCGCGGCCACCAGCACCGCGCGCCGGATGCGGGGCGACCCGATGCAGGTGACGGCCGCGACCGGCCAGTAGTGCCGGGTCAGGGCGGCGCCGGTCTGCCATCCGGCCGCAACGGCACCCTCCAGCGTCAGCGCCGCGGCGGCTCTCATCGGCCGGTCGCTGCGCTGGAGCCGGGACGCCGTGGCCGCGGTCGCCACGCCCAGGGCGCCGGCCGCGACCGGCAGCGACCAGCGGCGCTGTGCGAGCAGCGCCGCGGAGACCACGGTCGTCCACGGCGTCACCACCATCGGGCTGACCGCACCCCGGTGCCGGGCGGCGAGCGCGGCGGCCGAGGTGCCGTAGAACGCCTTGCGGCGCAGCCACTCGCCGAGGTGCGTGCGGTGCTGGTGCCGCACGGTCGCGGCGGGCTCGTAGCGCACACCCCACCCGGCGCCGAGCAGCCGCCAGACCAGGTCGACGTCCTCGCCGACGCGCATCCGCTCGTCGAAGCCGTCACCGAGCGCGTCGACCCGGGCCAGCAGGCAGGCGCTGGGGAGGTACGACACCGCTCCGTGCACGCGGACCGCAGCGGGGTGGGCGCCGAGGTCGAGCGAGGAGCGAACCTGCTCGTAGCGCTCCAGCCAGCCGTCGTCGTCGCGAGGGACGGAGCCGAGGATCCGCGGGGCGACCACCGCGAGCGCCGGGTCGTCGAGGTGCCGGCGCAGGGTGCCGAGCCAGCCCGGCTCGGGCACCACGTCGGAGTCGCAGAAGGCAGCGAACGCCGTCTCGACGAGGCGCAGGCCGGTGTTCCGCGCGGCGGCCGGACCAAGGTTGCGGCGATGTACGACGAGCCGCGCTCCGTGGCGCTCGGCGACCTCCGCCACCGCGCCCGGGTCGGCGGAGCCGTCGTCGACGACCACCACCGGGACGACCGACGGCAGCGAGCCCAGCAGCAGGTCGAGCGTGGCGGGCCGGTCCTGCACCGGAACCACGACGGTGACGTCGTCGACGTCAGCGTCCGCGGTCGCCTGGTCCGGCCACCACGGGTCAGCGAAGCCCCGGTCGAGCAGCAGCCGGACGACCCGGCCCACCAGCGGCCCGTCACCCACCCGGCCGGGCAGTGCCGCGACGACCCCGGTGGCCTCCGGCGCGAGGAACAGCACAGACCCCGCCGTACCACCGACGAGGGTGCGTCCGTCGTCGCAGACCCGGGTGCGGTCGGACAGGCGTGCACCGAAGTCGTCCGGCAGCCTGCGCTCCACCGGCCGCGGCACCGGCCAGGGCACGGAGCGGAGCGGGGACGGCATCGGTCTCTCAGCCAGTGACGGCGCGCCGCTCGCCGGTGTCGAGGCGACCGTCGGGACCGACGCCCTCGCCGGCGATCTCCCGCACGACGCGGTTGACGACCTGCTCGAGCAGGCGCCGCCCCTCCTCGGCGCTGGCGCCGGTCGGGTCGCCGAGCACGCCGCTGCCGGACACCACGCGCACCCCGTCCGCGCGCAGGGCCGGCATCAGCTCCTGGATCGGGGTGGTCGTGCCGGGCGCGAGCAGGTCGACGCGCACCGTCCAGGGTGCAAGGAACTGGAGCAGCGAGGTCTCCGTCAGGCCCGCGTGCGCGTCGGCACCGGGCACCGAGCAGTCCGTCCACGACACCGGCCGGCCTTCCCCGCGCAGCTGCTCGACGGCCGTGCGCACCGGGAGCGCGTTGCCGCCGTGACCGTTGACGAAGACCAGATCGCCGGCCCAGCGGCAGGCCGAGCGGCCGAGCTCGACCAGCATCAGGCCGAGCGCCTCGCGGCCGATCGAGATGGTGCCCGGGAAGCCCTCGTGCTCGCCGCTCGCGCCGTAGCCGACGGCCGGTGCGACGAGCACGTGGCGGCCGTCGTCGACCAGCCGCCGCGCCACCTCCTGGGTGACCGAGGTGGCGATCATCGTGTCGGCGCCGAGCGGCAGCGCCGGGCCGTGCTGCTCGGTCGACCCGACCGGCACCAGCAGCAGGGGCCGGCTGCCGTCGAGCACCGGCCACCGGTGCTGGGCCAGGGAGGGGACCTCGGTCATGCGAGCGGGTTCTCGTCGCACATCGCGCTGGGGCGGCGACGCAGCAGGGTGACGGGCACCGGTGCGTTGCGGACCGTGCCCGTGTGCGAGTGGTCGCGCGAGCCGCCCGGACGGGTGCGCTCCCCCGCCAGTGCGGCGGCCGCGTTGCCCTTCACACACTCGGGATCTGGTCCGTCCAGCGGCAGGCCGGTGAAGAACTTGGCCGCCATGCAACCGCCGCGGCAGGCGTCGTACGCCGAGCACGTGGTGCAGGCGCCGCCGGTCTGCGGGCTGCGCAGCTCCTGGAACAGCGGCGCGTGCTTCCAGACGGTGTCGAAGCCGCCGAGGTCACGGACGTTGCCGGCCAGGAACCGGTCGTGGATCGCGAACGGGCAGGCGTAGACGTCGCCCACCGGGTCCACCAGGCACACGACCCGGCCCGCGCCGCACAGGTTGAGGCCGGGGAGGGGTTCACCGTAGGCCGCGAGGTGGAAGAAGGAGTCACCGGTCAGCACCTGGTCGCCGTGCGCCATCAGCCAGTCGTAGAGCGCGCGCTGCTGCTCGGGGAGCGGATGCAGGTCCTCCCACACGTCGGCGCCGCGACCCGAGGGGCGGAGCCGCGTGAGCCGGAGCTGGGCGCCGTAGTGGTCGGCGATCGCCTTGAACTCGTCGAGCTGGCCGATGTTGTGGCGCGTGCACACCACCGACATCTTGAAGTCCTTCATGCCGGCGTCCCGGAGGTTGGCCATCGCCCGCAGCGCGGCGTCGTACGTTCCCTCGCCGCGGACCACGTCGTTGACCTCCGCGGTCGCACCGTCGAGGGAGACCTGCACGTCGACGTAGTCGGTGGCGGCCAGCCTTGCGGCTCGTTCCGGAGTGATCCGGAAGCCGTTCGTGGAGAACTTCACACCGACGTGGTGTGCCACCGCGTAGTCGAGGAGCTCCCAGAAGTCCGGGCGCACCGTCGGCTCGCCGCCGCCGATGTTGACGTAGAAGACCTGCATCCGCTCGAACTCGTCGATCAGCGCCTTGCACTCCGCCGTCGTGAGCTCGTCGGGGTCACGACGACC
>Ga0207708_10004010_pt1 | contig 10831 bp, 9 predicted proteins | sample KBSK5101metaG_FD_184340 | JGI IMG/M metagenome (GOLD analysis project Ga0207708, IMG submission 184340) | Corn, switchgrass and miscanthus rhizosphere microbial communities from Kellogg Biological Station, Michigan, USA - KBS K5-10-1 metaG... | ecosystem: Host-associated > Plants > Roots >...
CGCGCGCGGAATGTTGCCGAAGCCGACCAGGCCGAGCACGCGTCCGGTCAGACGATGGATCGGCACCACCGCCGGCATTTCCCAGCGTCCGGCCTGTACCAGCGTGTTGGACAACGGAACCTTGCGAGCCAACGCAAGCAGCAGCGCCATGGCGTGGTCGGAGACCTCGTGCATGCAATAGTCCGGCACGTAGGTCACCGTGATGCCCAGCTCCGCCGCCGCCTTGATGTCGATGTTGTCGACGCCCAGGCCGAAGCGGCCGATCGCCATACACCGCGTCAGTTGCCGCAGCAGCTCACCCGGCAATTTGGCATAGGTGACAAGGATGGCGTCGGCATCGCGCGCCACCGCCAGGATGTCGTCGGCCGACGGGCTCTTAGCCATCCGCAGCTCCGGATCAATGCGCTTGAGCGCGGCCTTCGCCGGATCAAGTGAGGGAAACGGGCTGTCGGTGACGGCGATCAGCGTACGGGACATGGCGACACTCCGAATTCAGGTCGTCATGCCCGGGGCTTGGCCCGGGCATTCATTCTCTCGGCAACCAGGTGCGTCGCATTCTTCCGGCGTCGTCATTTGGCCGCAAGAACCTCCGGGTTGACGCAGTTCGGCGGTGTCTTGCCGGCGAGAAACGCCAGGATGTTGTCGACGACGATATTCGCCATCTCTTCGCGGACCTCGACCGTCGCGCTGCCGAGATGCGGGGCCAGCACGACGTTCGGCATCCTGCGCAGCGCCAGGTCGACCTTGGGCTCATGCTCGAATACGTCGAGGCCGGCGCCGGCGATCCGGCGCGCCCGCAAGGCGCGCACGAGCGCGGCCTCGTCGACGATCGCACCGCGCGCGGTGTTGATGAGGAAGGCGGTCTTCTTCATCAGCTTGAACTCGCGCGCCCCGATCTGGTGACGCGTATCCGGCCGCAGCGGCTGGTGCAGCGAGACGAAGTCGGATTCGGCCAGCAACTGGTCGAATGGAACGAAGGTCAGGCCGGCCTCGCGTTCCACGCTCTCGGGCTTGCGCCGCGGTGTCGAGTACAGCACGCGCATGGAGAAGCCGTGCGCGCGCCGCGCTACCGCCTGGCCGATCAGCCCGCCGCCCCCCACCAAGCCGATCGTCTTCCCCCAGACGAAGGAGCCGAGCAGATGGCTCGACTGGCCGCCGGGAAATTTTCCCGCCCGCACCAGGCGGTCGCCTTCCATGATCCGCCGGGCGACCGCGAGCATCAGCCCGAAGGTGAGATCGGCGGTCGCCTCGGTGGTGACCGGCGGAACCACGGTCACGGGAAGCCGCTGCGCCGTTGCCGCGGCCACGTCGATGTTCGAGGGTGAGATGGATTGTGCCGCGACCAGCCGCAGCTTCGGATTGGCCGCGATCACGTCGCGATCGATGCGGTCATGCAACAGGCAGAACAGGATGTCGCACGTCCTCACGGCGGCGACGAGCGCCTTCTTGGCGATGATTCGGCTGGAATCCGGATTGACCTTGACGGTTCCGACCTTGCGCAGGCGCTCGATCGCGCTTTTGGCGATCGGCTGGGTCACGTAGATTCTCGGTCGAGCAGGACTCGGACGCATCAGGCGATCCATCGCACGACGCCGGCGACGCCGTCGACTGCGACCTGCGAGCCGTCGGGGATGCGGCTGGTGGCGTCCAGCACGCCCAGCACCATCGGGATGCCGCGCTCGCGCGCGAGCGAGGCGAGATGGGAGGTCGAGCCGCCGAGCTCGGCGACTACGCCGGCGACGCGCGGCAGCACATGGCTGAGCGCCGGTCCGGCGACGCGGGTGACGAGGACGTCGCCGGGCGCCACCCTGGAAAGCTCGCATTCGCAGTTCACCACGACGGCGCGGCCGGCGCCCCAGCCGATGCCCGCGGGGTGTCCGTTGAGCCCGGGATGCTTGAGCCAGATATCGTCGGGCACGGTGATCGGCTCGACCGTGAGCGGCCGCGCCTGGAGCAGCTTGATCCCGGCGTCATCGAGCGCCCATTCGATCTCGACCGGGCCGCCGATCACGGCTTCCGCCTTGCGCATCATGCGCCCGAGCGTGACCGCCTGCGCGGCGTCGAGGCAGGGCGCAGCGACGAGCTCGCTCGGCACCGCTTCCTGCCGGGCGCCGGCGCCATGGCCGCAGGTCTCGCGGTGGTCCTTGCGACCCGCATCGATCTTGCGCAGGAAACCCTGGCGCGAGAGCACGATGCGGTCAGGCACGACCTCGCCCTGGGCAATGGCGGAGCCGAGCCCCCAGGTCGCGCTGACGAGCATCTGTCCCTCGGCAGTCTCGCTCAGGCCGCCGCCCGATGCGCGGGCCTGCACCAACGGCTGGATGAGCACGGCCATGGCCGTGTCCGCGGGCGAAAGGGCGTGGTTCTCCATGTAGCGGCGCGCATTCGTGGTCCACAGCGCGGCCCAGCACGCGCGCACGGCGGTAAGGAACGCCGCTTCCTCGTCGATGCCGAGAAAGCTCTCGAACTGGCCGGCGAAATTGGCGCCCTTGCGATCCTCGATCAGCGCGGAGGAACGCACCGCGCTCGGACCCGGGTGCGCGTGGCGCTGCGCACGCCAGGCCGCGCGCAACGGCGCGAGGATCTCCGGCGCGATCGGCTGCTCGTACAGGCCGAGCCTGATCTCGACCGACAGACGGCGTTGCTCGCCCGGATGAGCGGCGGCAAAATCGCGGACCATGGGGTCGAGCCCCAGCGCCGCGATCTGCGTCCGATAGGCGTCGGCGCTCAGGCAGAAACCGCCTGGCGTCGGCAGGCCGGCATGCAGGAGCGCCGCGAGGTTCGCCGCCTTCGGGCCGACGCGCTCGGCGTCGACGGCGGTCGCGGCGGTCAGCGGAATGATGAGCCGATCCGATAGCGCGGATGTTGTCGCGGTCGATGTCGCCATAACAGCAGACCTGCTGGCAGTTCTCTCGTACCGTCACCCTGAGGTGCGAGCGAAGCGAGCCTCGAAGGGGACGGCCCCCTATTGGGTGCGACATGCAGGCCGTCGCCCTTCGAGGCTCGTCCAAGAGGACGAGCACCTCAGGGTGACGGGGATGGACGTCACTTCACGTGATCGCCGTAGCCCGGGATCGGATCCACCACGGTGATCTGCTTGACCGGGAAGTTGGAGATGATCTCGATCTCCTTCTCGTGCACGATCAGCATTTCCTCGATGCGCACGCCGTAGCGGAAGCGCTTGCCGTGCTGGGTCTCGAGCGCAAATGTCATTCCGGCCTTGATTTCGATCGGATGGTCGAGCGACCAGATGCGCGAGATGACCGGCGGGTCGTACTGCGCGAGGCCGAGGCCGTGGCCCCAGAGATTTGCCGCCGCCTGGTCCTCTTCCTTGTAGCCCCAGGCCTCCTTCGCCGACGGCCACTTCTTCGCGATCTCGCGCGTGGTGGTGCCGGCTTTCACCGCATGGATCGAATCGTAAAGCCACTCGAGCGCGGTCGCATAAGTTTCCTTCTGCTCCTTGCTCGGCTCCTTGCCGACGCAATAGGTGCGGTAGTAGCAGGACTTGTAGCCGTTCCAGGTCAGCGCGGCCAAATCCATGAACACGATGTCGCCGGGCTGGATGATGCGGTCGGAGAAGTTGCGCCAGTTCGGCCAGGTGTTGGGGCCGGACGAGACGATCACGTCCTCCACGTCCTCCATGCCGGGAATGCTGTAGAGATATTTCATCAGATGCGCGGTCACCTGGTTCTCGGTGATGCCGGGCCGCAGAAACTTCATGCATTCCCAATGGGTGGCGTCGCCGATCGCGCCGACGATGCGCATGCATTCCTGCTCGTCGACGTTCTTGACCGCGCGCGCCTCCATCATCGGCGTCATGCCGTCGACCCAGTTGATCTTCTTCTCCTTGAAGATGTTGATCATGTTGATGTCGATGAAGTCCACCCCGAGCTTCTGCCCGGCGACGCCGTGGCGCTTCATCTCCTGCTGGATCGCGTCGGTGAATTTCTTCACCTGCTGTTGCGAGGCCGGTCCGGCCGCGCCCTTGATCCAGGCATAGGAGTAACGGACGTTCTCCTTCGGGATCCACGGCGAGTGACGCTCGATCTGGAAGCCGAGGTCGCCCTGCTCGAACAAAATGGGCGCGCCGTCGCCGCACAGCAGCGCGTAGCGCAGGCCCGGCTTGAGCCGGTTCCAACCCGGCGTGAGCGTGCCGGTGAGATAGCGCACGTTCTCGTCGTACATGCAGAGCATGGCGCCGAGGCCGTGCTTCTTCATGTGCTGGCGCGCCCGCTCCGTCCGGTACGTCCGCATCCGGTCCCAGTTGACGCGCTGTTGCCAATCCAATCCGGCGATGCCGAAGTTTGCCGTTCCCATGAACGTCTCCCGATGGTGCGCCGCGTTCTCGGCCGCGGCCTGTGCTGTTGGCGGGAATCCTAACCGGATGGTCCCCATGGCCGAAATAATATATTCTCTGCTATGGCATTAGTTTTCTTGATAGCAGGTGCCCTCTGGCCAATATCGCGCTTCGGCAGATCCGCGCCGTCATCGCCGTGTGCGAGGAAGGCTCGTTCACCCGCGCGGCGGAGCGCGAGAACGCCACCCAATCCGGCATCTCCCAGCACGTGGCCACCGTCGAGCGCACGCTCGGGGTGAAGCTGTTCGAGCGCTCGGCGCGCGGAATCGCGCCCACGCCGGCGGGGCTGCGCTACTACAAGAGTTGCGTCGAGGCGGTCGGCCGGCTCGAAAATGCCAACGAGGAGGCACGCGGCCTCGCCGGCCTCGTCACCGGCGACCTGCGCATCGGACTGATGCCGACGTTCACCCGCGCGGTGCTGGCGCCGACGCTGGATGATTTCGTGCCGAGCCATCCCGACGTGCGCCTGCACGTATTCGAGGGCTATAGCGGCGTGCTGACCGACATGGTGTTGGCGGACGAGCTCGATTTCGCGCTGGTCCCGGCGTTCGAGGGACGGGTGGGACTGAGGTCGCGATTGCTGGTCCGCGACCGGGAGATGCTGTTGTCAGGACGCAAACGCGGGCTCACGCCGCTCGCGCCGGTGCGGCTCGCGGGCTGTGCCCCGTTGAAGATCGTGGTGCCGGGCCCCGACAATATTCGGCGCCGCAACCTCGAGACCTATTTCCAGACGCACGGCGTCGAGATCGCGGCCATGCTGGAAATGGACGCGATGATCGGCACGCTCGAATTCGTCGCACGCTCAGACTGGCTCACCGTGCTGCCGAGCGTCATTTCGGTGAATGACCTCGGCAGGGGCGAACTCGTAGTCAATCCGATCGTCGATCCGCCGCTGCATGCCGAGTTTGTGGTGATCCAACCGGCGCGCCGCACCCTGAGCGTGCCGGCACGGCTGTTTCTGGAACGCTTCGAAGCCGAGATCGCCCACATCCAGGCGATATGGGACCGGGCACTGGCCGGGCCGGTCGCAGCCAACGGCCGAAACCACAAGCTCTCTCCGCCGTCATTCCGGGGCGCCGCGAAGCGGCGAGCCCGGAATCCATAATCCCGGACTGTGGTGATGCATTCCGGCCCTCGCTTCGCATCCAAGTTGGCTATAGCCAACTTGGGCACAAAAATGCCGATCTCGGGTAAACCCGAGATCGATGTCCCGGAATGACGACGAAGAGACTGCGTCTCCGAGAACGCGCGAAGTCTAGTCCTGGCCGGGATCGGCCTTGAGGCCGGCGGCCTCGATCCCTGCGATGGCACAGGCCTCGTCCTTGTCCGAGGTATCGCCGGAGATGCCGACGGCGCCGATGATGTCACCCGCCGGCGTTCTGATCAGCACGCCGCCTGGATTGGTGACCATGCGGCCCTCGCTCGCGGCCGCCAGCATGGTGAAGAACTGCGGCGTCTTGGACGCGCGGGCCGCCAGCGTGCGCGACCCGAAGCCCATGCCGAGCGCGCCCCAGGCCTTGCCGAAGGCGATGTCGAAACGCAGCAGGCCCGACTTGTCCTCGCGCTTGAACGCGACCAAGTGCCCGCCGGCGTCGAGCACGGCGACGGTAAGCGGCGCGCAACTGGTGTCGCGGCCCTTCTTGAGAGCGGTGTCGACGATGGTCGAGGCTTGCGCGAGCGTGACGGACATAGGGGCTCCGAGGTTGATGAGAGAGCGTAGGGTTCAGCCGGTATTGTTGCGGTTCACGGTTTCGCGCGATTGGCCCAATAGACCGAGACCGCCGACACTTCCGCCGCGCCCGAGACGTTTCGTTTGGTCTCTTCGTAGCAGGCAAGCGTCTGCGCGACGAGCGGCAGCTCGACGCCGCGGTCCTTGCCTTCGGCCAGCATGGTGCGCAGATCCTTGACCGCGCTGTCGATGTCGAAGGTCACCGGCCCGCCGTCGCCACCGCTGAGCATCGCGGCCACGCCCGCTCCCCGCACCTTGAGCACGTTCGGGCCGCCGGATGTGTCCGAGAGCAGCTCCATGATCCGCGCGGGGTCAAGGCCGAGCGGGCGGCAGAGCGCAAGCGCTTCGCCGAGCGCCTGCCAATAGATCATCAGCGGCATGTTGATCGTGAGCTTCATGACCGCTCCCGAGCCGACCGGGCCGCAATGTTCGAGGCGCCGGCAGAGCTGGTCGAGGATTGGCTTCGCCCGCGCGGCGTCGGCAGGCGCCGCGCCCATCAGGCCGATCAGCTTGCCCTGCCGCGCCGGACCGGTCGAACCGCCCACCGGGCATTCGACCAGCGCGGCGCCCTTGGCGTGCACCTGTTCGGCCAGCGCAACTTCGGTGTGCGGCTGCACCGTGCTCATCTCAATGAACAGCTTGCCGCCCACGTCGCCCGCGAGCAGCCCGTCCGCGCCGTTGTAGACCGTGTCGATCGCGCCGGCATCGGTGAGGATGCTGATGATGGCCTCGGACTTGTTGGCGAGCTCCGCCGGGGTGGCAACCGCCTTCGCGCCGGCATCGGTGACCGCTTTGAGCTTGGCGGCGGAGCGGTTCCACACCGTCACCGTGTGGCCGGCCTCGATCAGCCGCTGCGCGATCGCTGCGCCCATCTTGCCGATTCCGGCGATCCCGATCTGCATCGAGTGCACTCCCCTTCGTCCTTACGTCACTTCATCCGGTCCTTGATCTTGTCGAGCGCGGCACGGGCGCAGTCGTCGTCGAAATTGCCGCCGGGCGCGCCGCCGACACCGATGCCGCCGATCGGCTTGCCCGCGGCCATGATGGTCACGCCGCCGGGGGTGAAGGTGACATTGGGCAGGTTGCCGAGCGAGGCTGTCGTGCTGGGATTCTTGCTCAGCCGCTCGAAGATCGCCTTGGTCGAATCTTCCTTGCGCACCGGCGCGAGCGAGGCGGCGGTGTAGGCCTTGGCATAGGCGCTGTCGAGCGTGTGCACCGGCGCGCCGTCCCCGCGCAGCACGGCCTGCCGTACGCCGTCGATATCGACGACGATGGCGGTGACCGCATAACTGTTCTTGGCGCAGGCGGCGACCGCCTCGGCGACCGCTTCGTTGGCGAGGCCCGCCGCGAGGCGATGCTCCGCGATCAGGCCCTGCGCCGACGCCGCGGACACGTAGCACACGCTGCCGAGCAGCGCGCAGAATCGAAGGATGTTTCGTGACGTCGTCATGGGCGCTCCCCTGGGCTCGTGCCTGCTCTGCCGTGTCGCTCCGGCGTTGAGCGGCGACGATAGGGGATTATGCGCGCGCGAGAAAGACGGCTATGGACGCACGCCGATCGGCACATTGAACTTGAACGCAGCAACGGCGGCTGTGTAGCGTGCGCCCGCCGCAGGGTCGGGTAACGGAGGGTTGGGAGATGGCGAAAGGCAAAGTCGGCGTCGTGGGGCTCGGGATCATGGGGGGCGCATTCGCGAAGAACCTCCTCGCCGCCGGCTGGCGGGTCGTGGGCTACGACATCGATCCCGCGCGCCGCCGAACCATGGCGCGCGCCGGGGTGGAGATCGCGCCGGATGTGAAGACGCTGGCGGCCGCGGTCGGCACCATCATCACCAGCCTGCCGAAGCCCGCCGCGCTCGACGCCACGGTATCCGCCATCGTCGGCGCTGGCGTGGGTCCGCGGGTGATCGTCGAGGCCTCGACCTTCACGATCGACGACAAGCTCAGGGCCGAACGCGCGCTGCGCAAGGCCGGGCATGTGATGCTCGATTGCCCGGTGAGCGGCACCGGCTCGCAAGCGCAAGTGAAGGATCTCGTGATCTACGCGAGCGGGAACACAGACGCCATCCGCCGGCTGCGTCCGCTGTTCGCCGGCTTCTCCCGCGCGATGCATGACCTCGGCGCGTTCGGGAACGGCAGCCGCATGAAATATGTCGCGAACCTGCTGGTCGCGATCAACAACGTCGCCAGTGCCGAGGCGATGGTGCTCGGCCTCAAGGCCGGTCTCGATGCCCAGACCTTGTTCGAGATGGTCAAATCGGGCGCCGGCAATTCACGCGTGTTCGAGTTGCGGGCGCCGATGATGGTGAAGAACCGCTACGACGACGTCACCATGAAAATATCGGTCTGGCAGAAAGACATGGCGGTGATCGGTGAATTCGCCAAGGATATCGGCGTTCCCACGCCGATGTTCGACGCCTCCGTGCCGATCTACCGGCAGGCGATGAAATCAGGACATGCCGAGCACGACACCGCCGCAGTCTGCGCGGTGCTGGAAAAGAAGGCCGGCGTCAAGCGCGGGAAAAAGAAACGCGCAAACAAGCGCAGCAAGTGAGCCCGTCGTCGGAACGGCAAGACAAAGCGTGCCCAGGCGTTCCGGTCTGACCGACGACTTCTGATGCAGCTACTGGACTGTGCGCACCACGCTTGAGGTCGGCCGGCCGTCGACGGTCTGGCCGGTTCGCGTCTTCACCATCGCGGCTTCGTATTGGGGCAGCGAAACGACCGGATCCTTTGCCTTCAAGTGCACGACCTTGAAGCCCTTGGCCTTGAGCTGCAGCAACAATGTCGGCAGCGCGACCGCCGTCGAATGCTGGAAATCGTGCATCAGGACGATGCCCTTGCCGCGCTTTTCGAGCTTGGTCATCACCGACGTGATCACCTTGTCCGGATTCTTGAGCTTGAAGTCGAAGGAATCGATATCGATCGAGAAGATGCCGATGTTCCTTTCAGCAAGGTAGGCCGTCAGTTCCGGAGTCTGGCTCAGTCCCGGGAAACGGAAAAATGGCGCCAACGGACGTCCGGCGGTAATCGCCACAGCGCTGATGCCGTTTTCGATTTCATCCTTGGCTTCGGCCAGGGATTTCTTGGCCAGATTCACGTGCGACCACGAATGGGATCCGATGGTGTGATCCTTGGCGACAACCTGCCTGAGGATGTCGGGATGCCAGCTCACGTGCTGGCCGATCGGGAAAAACGTCGCCTTCAGGCACTGCGCCGCCAGGGCTGTCAGCACGGCGGCCGTATTGCTGGGCCACGGGCCGTCGTCGAAGGTCAGCACGACCTCGCCCGGTTCGAGGAAATCGTGGGCCTTGAACTGATCGGCGCCGAAGCCGGGCCCGCCCGTCGTGTCGATCTCCACCGTACGGTAGATTCCCAGCGCGTCGGGATTTTCGCACCTCCCGTTGGCGGCGGCGGCCTTGGCCTGCGCGCCCGCCATCATCGCAGCTGCGGGCCGGGCCGGCGCCGCGGTCGACGCGCTCGGCGGGGGGGATGATGGCGGCTGTGCCATCTGCGGCGGCGCAGTCGGACGCGGCGCGACCGTGCCCGTCACCAGTTCACGCTCAGCGATCTTGGCCTCCGGCGCGGCCGGCGCCGGTTCTCCCCCGGAGCTAAACATCCAGCCGATGCCGATGCCCAAAGCGAGCGTCGCCGCGGCTGCCGCCGCCAACCCTGTCATCCGATGCATTGATTGTCGTCCCTTGTGACCCGGCGGCAAGATCGGGGGGGAATGGTTTAGTTTTGATTACCGAGACACCGTCGCACGAGCCCAAGGCACGCTTTTAACACCCGATGATCCGCGGCCGAGCGGGCGGCCGTGGCGATCCGAGGTGACCGAGAGGCGGTTGTGGGCTTGAGCCAGCGCCGAGGTCCGCTCACTCCGGCTTGATCCCGGCCGCCGCGACCACCTTGCCCCATTTGGCATAGTCGTCGCTGATGAACTTCGCGTAGGCCGCCGGCGTGGTGCTGACCACATCGACGCCGATCAATGCCATACGCTGATGGAAGCCGGGCGTGGCGATGATGGCCGCGATCTCGCGGTTGAGCGTCTCGATAATGTCCGGTGGCGTGGCCGCAGGCGCCACCAGTCCCACGCCTGAACCCACCTCGAAGCCGGGAAAGGCGGCTTCGGACAATGTGGGGACCTCGGGCAGCGAGGCGATGCGCACCAGGCTGGTCGCAGCAAGCGCGCGCAGGCTGCCCTCGCGGATCAGCGGCAGCAGCGAATTAACCGCGCCGATGAACATGTCGATGCGTCCGGCCACCAGGTCGGGCAGGACTGCCGTGGCACCGCGGAACGGCACATGGACCAGATCCACGCCTGCGCGCATCTTGAAGAGCTCGCCGCCGAGATGCTGCGGCGTGCCGACACCGACCGAGCCGAAGCTCAGTTTGTTCGGCGAACTGCGCGCCAGTTCGACAAAGTCCTTGACCGTCCGCACCGGCAGGCTCGCCGGCACGACCATGACGAACGGCACGTCGGCGACCAGGTTGATCGCCGCAAAATCGGTGACCGGGTTGTAGACCGGATTGCGCGACAGATGCGGCCCCATGGTGAACGAGGCCGGCGCGATCAGCATGACATGACCGTCCGGCGGCGACTTCGCGACATAGGAATACGCGATGTTGCCGCCGCCGCCGGGCTTGTTCTCGACCACCGCGGTCTGGTTGAGGCTCGCTTGCAAACCGGTCGCGATCTCCCGCGCCACCACGTCGTTGGAACCGCCGGGCGTGAACGGCACGATG
>Ga0207708_10004011_pt1 | contig 10828 bp, 8 predicted proteins | sample KBSK5101metaG_FD_184340 | JGI IMG/M metagenome (GOLD analysis project Ga0207708, IMG submission 184340) | Corn, switchgrass and miscanthus rhizosphere microbial communities from Kellogg Biological Station, Michigan, USA - KBS K5-10-1 metaG... | ecosystem: Host-associated > Plants > Roots >...
ACCGGCGCCGGCTTCGACTCGATCAAGGAGATGGATCAGGACGCGCGCGACCGCGTCGGCGAGATCGTCTTCCGCTTCTTCTTCGGCTGCATGTACCGCCACCGCCAGTTCTCCGGCGACCCGCACCCCGGCAACTTCCTCCTGCAGCCCGACGGCAAGGTCGCGTTCCTGGACTTCGGGCTGTTCAAGGTGATGCCGGAGGAGCTGATCAGGATCGAGCTGGAATGCCAGCGGGCCGGCCACGAGGGCGACGGCGAGCGGCTCAAGCAGATCTGGACGGAGACCGGCTTCCTCGCCGAGCCCGATCGCTTCCGCCCCGACAAGCTGCTCGCGCAGTTCCTCGACGCGACCTGGTGGTACGTGCTCGACGAGGAGATCGAGCTGCAGCCCGAGGTCGCCACCCAGGTGATGATCGAGATGTCCGACCCGCGCTCCTCGCACTTCGGGCAGATGCGCCACGAGACGCTGCCGGCGGACCACCTGTTCGGCCGCCGCGTGGAGATGCTCACGCTCGCGGTGCTCTCACAGCTGCGCGCGCGGGGGAACTTCCACCGCATCGCGCGCGAGTGGATGTACGACGACGATCCGGTCACCGAGTTGGGGCGTGCAGAGGCCGCCTTCTGGGGCGCCGGGTAGGCGCTCCGCGCTCGTCCGGCTCGCCGCGCTGGGGCTCGGGATCGCCGTCGCGGTCGCGGTGGTGCTGTTCGTCGTGCGCCCGACGCCGGGCGCGATGCGCGACGCCACGGCCGACGTGCGCGACTGGGCGGACTCGATCGGGCCGCTGGCGCCGCTGCTGTTCATCGCGGTCTCGGCGTCGCTGACGACCCTGATGTTCCCGGGCCCGCTGCTGGCGGGCGCGAGCGGGCTGCTGTTCGGGGTCGCGCTCGGCTTCCCGGTGTCGCTGGCGAGCGCCGTGCTCGGCGCGTGCCTCGCGTTCCTGATCAGCCGCTACCTGGCCGGCGATGCGGTCGAGCATCTGGCGGGCCCGCGGCTGCAGTCGCTCGAGGAGCTGGTCAGCCGGCGCGGCTTCGTGTCCGTGCTCTACGCGCGCATCGCCCCGGGCGTGCCGTACACGCTCGTCAACTACGCCGCGGGCCTGACGCGCATCCCGCTCGCGGCGTTCGCGGCGGCGACGGCGCTGGGCGCCGCCCCGCGCGCGTTCGCGTACACGGCGCTGGGCGGCTCCCTCGGCGACCTGCGCTCACCGGAGGCGGTGATCGCGGTCGCCGTGATCGGGTCGATGTGGGTGATCGGGCTCGCGCTGCTCGTCCGCGAGCGCAGGCGCCGGCGCCGCTAGCTCAGGTCCCGTGCGTCTCGGCGCGGTGCATCTCGGCCACGGCGCGGTCGTCGCGCGCCGACAGCCTGCCCGCGCCGACCCAGGCGTAACGGAACATCAGCCCGGCCGCGAGGTAGAGCAGCGAGGCGAGGTGGTGGGCGCCCGGCCCGCCGCGCTTGCGCGCCAGCCGCAGCGCGAGCCCGCCGCGCACGGCCCACTTGGCGGCCTTGAAGAGCGTCCCGGGGCGGCCGGTCTCGAGCCCGCTCGCGAGCGGGCCGAGCCGGCGCTCGTTGACGATCGACAGCAGCAGCTCGGCGGACATCGCGGCGGTCTCGACCGTGCCGAGCGCGTTCCGGGTCGGGTGCCCGACCGGCAGCCCGGTGGCGACCAGCGCCAGCCGCGTGGCCGCCGCGCCGGTCGCGGTCGCGGTGGAGACGAAGATCGGGCCGAGGAACAGCCGCGAGCGGCCCCAGACGGGCACGGCCGTCGAGGCCAGCAGCACGCCGGTGTAGGAGCCGAGGTAGCCGCCGACGATCGCGTTGGCGCCGCCGAGCAGCTTCGCCTCGCGCTCGCGGCCGAGAAGGTCGGCGCCGACGGCGGCCGCGGCGAGCCCGCCGAACGCGCTCAGCGCCCACGCGCCCATCGACATCGGCGAGCGCGGCTTGAAGATGCGCAGCATGTTGTAGAAGCGCTCGGGCCGCCCCAGGTCCATGATCAGCAGCGGCGGCGAGGGCATCAGCGCGGCGAGCGCGACCTTGCGCGCCACCCGCGCCGACGTGTCGTCGCCGGCGACGTCGCACGCGAGCGCCACGAACGACGAGCCGGCCGCGATCCCGCCGAACCAGAAGTAGAGCGGGATCTCCCACGTCCACACGGGCGCGTTGATGACCGGGCCCTGGACGACGTCGGGCAGCTCGCCGGTGCGGGCCTCGCGCGCCGCCTCGCGGATCGCCTCGATGTCGGGCATCTCGGCGCGGTAGGCGGTGTCGTCGCCGTACAGGTACGACCAGCGGCCGTCCTTCCACAGGCCGATGTGCAGCTCGACCTTCTCGCCGCTGCGCTCGCCGAACTCCGGCGAGGCCGGCGAGCCGATCGCGGGGCGGAACTCGCGGCTCATCGCGACTTCTCCCACAGGAACGCGGCGGCGACGCCGGCGGCGGCGAGCAGCCCGGCGCCCATCGCGGCCAGCGTGGCGGGCACGACGTTCTCCTGGATCGGCGACTCGGCCTGCGCCGGCAGCCCGTAGCGCTCGGGCTTCTCCGTCAGCAGGAAGAACGCGCCGAGCCCGCCCGCGAGCTGGTCCTCGGGCGCGTCGGCGGCGCCGTAGAGGTAGGCGCCCTCGACGCCGCGCGCGTGCAGCGCGCCGACGCGCCGCTCGGCGACCTCGACGAGCTCGTCGTAGGGGCCGAACTGGATCGAGTCGGTCGGGCACGCCTTCGCGCAGGCGGGCTCGAGCCCGTCCTCGAGCCGGTCGTAACAGAGCGTGCACTTGCCCGCCCGGCCGTCCTCGGGCGCGCGGTCGACGACCCCGAACGGGCACGCGGGCACGCAGTAGCCGCAGCCGTTGCAGACGTCGGGCTGCAGCACGACGGTCTCGAACTCCGTGCGGATCAGCGCGCCCGTCGGGCACGCGTCGAGGCAGCCCGCGTTCGTGCAGTGCTTGCAGACGTCGGACATGAAGACCCAGTTGTCGAACGCCGCCACGGCCGCCTGGACGTCGATCGGCGAGCCGTTCGCGGCCGCGGTGGCGACGAGGTCCGGGAGCTCGTCCTGCTGCACGCCGCCGCCGGCGTCCGCGAGCTCGACGAAGCGCACGTGGCGCCAGGTGTTGCCGGACAGGCTCCCCGTCGAGTCGTAGGAGCCGCCCTTCCGGAACGTGCCGCCGTCGGAGGGCAGGTCGTTCCACTGCTTGCAGGCGACCTCGCACGCCTTGCAGCCGATGCAGACCGTCGTGTCGGTGAAGAAGCCCATCCGCTGCGCGTCGTCGCGCTTGATGGCGATCTCGCTCATGAGTGCGCGGTGTCCTCGGAGGGGGCGTCGCCGCCCGGTTCGGCGTGGCTGTCGGCGTGCATGCCCTTCAGCCGCGCGGTGGTCTCGCCGCTGCGGCGCCCCGCGCGCACGTTGCAGGTGAACGCCTTGTCCTCCTGGATCGAGACGTTCGGGTCGCTGCCCAGCGCGCCGAGGTCGTTCGCGCTGTCGCCCGGCGACGCGCCGCCGAAGCCCCAGTGCCACGGCAGCGCCACCTGGTGGATGTCGCGGCCCTCGATCCGCAGCGGGCGCATGCGCTCGGTGACGCGCGCCCGCGCCTCGATCTCGGCGCGCTCGGTCTCGATCACCATCCAGCCGCCGTCCTCGATCCCGCGCTCGGAGGCCAGGATCGGGTCGATCTCCGCGAACATCTCCGGTTGCAGCTCCGCCAGCCACGGCAGGTTACGGCTCATCGCCCCTGCCGTGTGGTGCTCGGTGAGCCGGAAGGTCGTCGCGACGAACGGGTAGCGGCTGTCGCCCGCGGCGTGGACCGGGTTGTCCGAGCGGTTCCAGGTCAGCGCCGCCGGGTTGCAGCCGACCTCGGGATAGAGCAGGTTGGCGACGGGCGACTCGAGCGGCTCGTAGTGGGTCGGCATCGGCCCGTCGAGCAGGCCCGCGGGCGAGTACAGCCAGCCCTTGCCGTCGGCCATCATGATGAACGGGTCGGTGCCGCCGATGGCGTCCATCCCCTTGGCGTCGGGCTCGGGCCGGTAGCCGGGCGCCTTGTCGGCCGGGAAGTCCGGCACGTCGTAGCCCGTCCACTTGCCCTGCTCCTCGTCCCACCAGACGTACTTCTTGCGCTCGGACCACGGCTTGCCCTCGGGGTCGGCCGACGCGCGGTTGTAGAGCACCCGGCGGTTGGCGGGCCACGCCCACGCCCACTCGGGCGAGACCCAGCCGCCCTCGGACTCGATGTCGCCGGGGTCGCGGCGCCGCGTCTGGTTGACGCCGTCGGCGTAGCAGCCGGCGTAGATCCAGCAGCCCGAGGCCGTGCTGCCGTCCGCCTTCAGCTGGGCGAAGCCGGACACCGGCTCCCCGCTGGCGACGTCGTAGCCGTTGATCTCCTTCAGCACCGCCTCGGCGTCCGGGTCGCGGATCTCGCCGACCTCGGGGTAGTCCCAGTTGAGGTTCACGATCGGCCAGTCGCGATCGGCCTGCGAGCCGCGATAGTGATCGCGCACGCGCAGGAACAGGTGGTGCATGAACCACAGCTCCGAGCGCGCGTCGCCGGGCGGCTCGATCGCCTTGTCGTGCCACTGCAGCAGCCGCTGCGTGTTGGTGAAGTGCCCGTCCTTCTCGACGTGCGAGGCGGCCGGCATCAGGAAGACCTCGGTCCGGATGTCCTCCGGGCGCATCTCGCCGGAGCGGACCTCGGGCCCGTCGCGCCAGAACGTCGCGGTCTCCAGCTCGGAGAGGTCGCGCACCACGAGCCACTTGAGGTGGGCGAGCGCGCGCCGCTGCAGGCCGGAGTGCTGCGAGCCGACGGCCGGGTTCTGGCCCATCACGAACAGCCCGTCGAGGCCGCCGTCGAAGGCGCGCAGCATCGTCGGGAAGTGCGAGTGGTTGCCGGTGATCTTGGGCAGCCGCGAGAAGCCGTAGTCGTTCTCCTCGGTCGCCGCGTCGCCGAAGTAGGCCTTCAGCAGCGAGACGATGTACTTGTCGAAGTTCGTCCACCAGCCGCGCTCGCTGCCGTTGGAGTCGACGTACGTCTTGAGGTCGTTCTCGCCCTCGCGCCCCTTGGGCATCGGCAGGTAGCCCGGCAGCAGGTCGAACAGCGTGGGGATGTCGGTCGAGCCCTGGATCGACGCGTGGCCGCGCATCGCCATGATCCCGCCGCCCGGGCGGCCCATGTTGCCGAGCAGCAGCTGCAGGATCGCGGCGGCGCGGATCATCTGCACCCCGCTCGTGTGCTGCGTCCAGCCGAGCGCGTAACAGAACGCGGTGGTCTTCTCGCGGCCCGAGTTCTCGATCAGCGTGTTCGCGGCCTTGAGGAAGTCCTCCTGCGAGATGCCGCAGACCCGCTCGACCATCTCGGGCGTGTAGCGCGCGTAGTGGCGCATCAGCTGGCGGAAGACGGTGCGCGGGTGCTCGAGCGTCTCGTCGCGCTTGGGCTCGCCCTCCATCATCCCGCCGCCCTGGTGCTCGCTGAACGCCTGCGTCGCGTGCTCGCGCTGGCCCGCCGGCGAGGCGACCGAGCCGCCCTCGTAGCTCCACGAGTTCGGGTCGTAGGTCTTGGCGTCCGGGTCCCAGCCCGAGAAGAAGCCGTCGAGGTCCTCGGGTCCCTTGAAGTCCTCGTTCACGAGCGTCGCCGCGTTCGTGTAGTGGAGGACGTACTCCTTGAAGTAGGAGCCCGTGTCGAGCACGTGGCGGATCAGCCCGCCGAGGAACGCGATGTCCGAGCCCGCGCGGATCGGGATGTGCATGTCGGCCATCGCGCTCGTGCGCGAGAAGCGCGGGTCGACGTGGATGAGCGTCGCGCCGCGCTCGCGCGCCTTCATCGCCCAGCGGAAGCCGACGGGGTGCGCCTCAGCGAGGCTCGAGCCCTGGATCCAGATGCAGTCGGCGTTCTGGAGGTCCTGCTGGAAGTTGGTGGCGCCGCCGCGCCCGAACGTGGTCCCCAGACCGGGGACGGTGGAGGAGTGTCATATTCGGGCCTGGTTCTCGATCTGGATGGCGCCCATCGCCGTGAACGCCTTCTTGATCAGGTAGTTCTCCTCGTTGTCGAGCGTCGCGCCGCCGAGGTGCGCGAAGCCCATCGTGCGGTCCACGCGACGGCCCTCGTCGTCGGTGTCCTGCCAGCCGTCCTCGCGGGCGGCGATCAGGCGCTCGGCGATCATGTCCATCGCCGTCTCGAGCTCGATCTCCTCGAACTCGGTGCCGCCGGGCCGCCGGTACTTGACCTTGGTGAGCCGGCCGGGCTGCTGGACGAGCTGGCGCGAGGCGCTGCCCTTCGGACACAGCGTGCCCTGGTTGATCGGGGAGCGCGGGTTGCCCTCGATGTCGACGAGCTCGCCGTCGCGGGTGTAGACGACCTGACCGCAACCGACCGCGCAGTACGGGCAGATCGACTCGGTGGCCTTCAGCCCGGCGATCCGCGCGCCCGCCTGCTTGGTCTTCTTGGAGGCGGCGTGCGGGCCCATGCCCCAGTCGGCCACGCGGCCGACGAGCGGCAGCTCCCTCACGCGCTGGAAGCTCTTGGGACGCGAGCCCATCTCTTCGCGGTCCTTCCCCACCGCCCGCGAGTCTACGCTCGTCTCAGCCGGTCGGGCGCCCCGCCATCACCTCGACCGCGCGGCCGGCGCCGGTCCGGCGGGCCGCGGCGAGCACGAGGTCGGCCGCCACGAGGTCCTCGATCGCGTGTCCCATGGCCTTGTAGACGGTGATCTCGTCCGGTGAGGTGCGGCCGGGGCGGGCACCGGTGACCACCTCGCCGAGCTCGGTGGCCGAGGCGGGGTCGCGCCCGGCGAGCTCGGCGCAGCCGACGGGCGTCGGCTCGAAGGCGATCCGTGTCTCGACGAACAGCCTCCCGCGGTCGATCGCGTCCGCGGGCAACTCGCCGACCGGCGGGTTGTAGCCCACGGAGCTGACGTGCGCGCCGGGCTTCAGCCACGCGGCGTCGATCACCGGCTCCGCCGCATGGGTGGCCAGCGCCACGACGTCGGCGTCGCGGACGGCGGCCTCGACATCGCGCTCGGCGCGGGCGAGGGGGTGCTCGCCGGCGAGGCGCTCGGCGTCCTCGTGGTGGAGCGAGCAGATCGCGATGTCCTCGAAGCCGCGCGTGAGCGGCACGGTCCTCAGGTGCGAGCGCCCCTGCACGCCCGCGCCGACGATCGCGAGCCGGCGTGCGTCCTCGCGCGCGAGCAGCCGGGCCGAGACCGCAGCCGACCCGGCCGTGCGGACCGCGGTGATGTAGGTCCCGTCGATCATCGCCGTGCAGGCGCCGGTCTCCGGGTCGAACGCGTTGATGACGGCGAAGTGCGACGGCAGGCCGCGCTCGAGGTTGGCCTCGAAGACCGTGACGATCTTGACCATCATCTCGCTGCCCTCCCGGTGGGCCGGCATGCTCAGCAGGAACGCGTCCGCGGGCATCGGGATCTCGTTGCGGTCGGGCGCGTTGACCTCGCCGCGTGTCAGCTGCGCGAAGCCGTCCTGCAGGCCGTCGAGCAGGTCCTCCAGATCGAGCAGGGCCTCCACCTCGAGCTCACCGAGCACGAGGACGTCCACTCAGACCTCCTGGACCTGGAAGAGGCTGGTGGTGCCGGGGCGGCCCGAGGGCAGGCCCGCGGTGATCCCGACGCGGTCGCCGGGCTTGACCCAGCCCAGCTCCACGACCCGGCGCGCGGACGCGGCGATCAGCTCCTCCGTGGTCTCCCAGCGGCGCATCGAGCTCGCCTGCACGCCCCACATGAGCCCGCAGCGGCGGACGGTCTCGCGGCCGGGGGAGAGCGCGTAGATCGGCACGGTCGGGCGGTGCGCGGAGATCAGCCGCGCGCTGCGGCCCGACAGCGTCGGGCACACGAGCGCCTTGAGGCCGAGCTCGTGCGCGGCGCGGCAGGCGGAGTAGGCGATCGTGTAGGCGGGGTCGCGGCGGTCGCGGCGCACCCGCTTCTCGTTCCACTCGCGGTACGGCGCGGTCAGCTCAGTGCGCTCGGCGACGGCGGCCAGCATCGCGACCGATTCGACCGGGTACTGCCCGACGGCGCTCTCCTGCGAGAGCATCACCGCGTCGGTGCCGTCGAGGATCGCGTTGGCGACGTCGGTCACCTCGGCGCGGGTCGGGCGCGAGCTCGAGACCATCGAGTCGAGCATCTGCGTGGCGGTGATCGACGGGCGGGCGAGCGCGCCGGCCAGCGCGATCACCTGCTTCTGCACGATCGGGACCTCCTCGATGCGCATCTCGATCCCGAGATCGCCGCGGGCGACCATCACGCAGTCGGCGGCGCGCACGATCTCCTCCGCGCGCTGGACGGCCTGCGGCTTCTCGATCTTCGCGATCAGCGGCAGCCGGGTGTGCTTGCGCAGGGAGGTCACGTCCTCGGCCCGGCGCACGAACGACAGCGCCACGAGGTCGACGCCGATCCGCTCGCCCGTCCGGACGTGGACGAGGTCCTCCTCGGGCACGGACGGCAGCGCGGCCGTCTCGCCCGGGATGTTGAGGCCCTGGCGCGAGGCGACGGTCCCGCCGACCTCGACCTCGGCGTCGATCTCCCCGTCGGCCGGGCGCGTGGCGCTCACCCGCAGGCGCACGGCGCCGTCGGCGAGGTACATGATCTCGCCCTTGTCGACCGTGTCGGCCAGGCCGGCCCACGTGATGTACATGCGGCGGGCGTTGCCGTCCGCGCCGTTGTCGCCGCACACGAAGGTCACGTCGTCGCCGGGCTTGAGCTCGGCGATCCCGTCCGTGAGCGGGCCGATCCGCAGCTTGGGGCCGGGCAGGTCCTGCAGCACGGCCACCTGGCGGCCCGCGCGGCCGGCGGCCTGGCGCACCAGCGACGCGGTCTCCGCGTGCTCGTCGGCCGATCCGTGGGAGAAGTTCAGGCGGGCGACGTCCATCCCCGCCTCGACCATGCGGACCAGCACCTCGGGGTCACGAGATGCGGGTCCGATGGTCGCGACGATCTTCGTGCGGCGCATGTCGCCACCGCACGTTAGTTACTGCGCGAGGTCGACGTACCTCGGGAGCGTGAACGTGGGGTAGGTCTTCGGGTTGCTGGTGAACTTGCGGACGCGCGTCTGGAACCGGTAGGCGGCGGCCTGGCGGCTCGGCGGCCCGCCGAGCGTGACCCGGAAGCGCCCGCTCGGGGGCGGCGTGAAGCGCTTGATCACGCGGTAGCGGCCGCACGACACGCGGCGCTTGACGACGATCTGCCGCACGGGCGCCGCGAGCGGGAGCACGACCCGTCCCGTGATCGTGACCTTGCGCGCGCGGACCCTCGTGCTCGACACCAGCATCCGCCGCACGAGCTTGAGCTTGAAGCTCTTCTCCTTGCCGATCCTGGCGATGTAGCGCGCCTTGTTGGTCGCGCGGATCTTCCTCCGCGGCAGTGGCGCGGTGGCCGTGAACAGCCCGGTCCGGCGCACGACGGGCCGCGCGACGATCTTGTTGGTCGCGGTGAAGCGGATCGTCACGCGCCGGCCGGTGAAGCGCCGGTCGGCGACGCCGAACAGCCGCACCTTGCCCTTGGACTGCAGCACGTCGATCAGCACGATCCGGCGCGTCGTGCACTGCAGCGCGAGGTCCGCGACGCCGCCGCAGTTGACGGCCGCGGCGCCGACCGTGGCCTCGCCGACCGTGAGGTCGAGGACGTTCTGGCCGCCGAGCGTGATCGTGACGTCGAGGGCGTGCTGCGTGAGCTTCCCGCCGCCCTCGGTCTTGCGGCCCGGCTGCACGCGGACGGTCGCCGCGGTGGCCGGGATCGAGATCGTCGGGATCGCGTCGAGCACCGGCTGCAGCAGCGTGATGTCCGCGCCCGGGACGCCGAGCGCCGCGGGCGAGAGGTTCGAGGGGTCGATGCTCGTCGAGTCCACGACGTTGATCGTGCGCGAGGTGATCCGGTCGACGGGGAGCTCGGTGCCCAGCACGGTGATGCCCGCCACGGACGAGGTGCCGGTCAGCTGCGGCGCGCCCCCGACGCACTTCGCCGTCGCCTCCGCGCGCAGCGCGCGCAGGTTGACCAGGTCGCCGTTGAAGGTCGGCAGCAGCGCCTGGGCGGCGGCGCGGACGTCGATCGTCCCCACGCCCGGGATCGTCTGCGGCCCGGGCAGCGCGCTGAGGTCCGGCGGCGGGATCGGGATCGGCAGGCCGGCGATCGCCAGCGAGCCGACGCCGCCCGCGGCGCTCGCGGTCTGCGCGGAGGGCGCGCCGGTCGGCGGTTGGAGATCGGTCGTGGCGCTCAGCAGGCTGCCCGTGATCGGCAGCGGCGAGGCGGGGGCGTTGCCGCCGGCGGCGTCCGCCTTGCAGGCGGGCTCGCCTTTGTTGGCGGTGACGGGCTCGGTGCGCGGCGACGGGCCGAGCGTGACGGCGAGGGCGCTCGCCTCGCAGGTGTAGCCCTGCGCAGAGGCGCTCGCGGGGAGGGTGAGCAGGACGGCGAGCAGCAGCGGGAGCGTGAGGAGCGAGGCTGCCCGGCGAGGGGATCCGGGATGAGGCATCCGGGGCTTGTACCACGCATAGGGCCGCGCCTATCCCGGTTCGCCCGGCTAGAGCGGGCGCCAGCCGTGCAGGAGCGCGCGGGTGTCGCGGTCGAACGCGTACCAGTGGCCTTGGCCCGGCTGGTCCTCCGCGCGGTGGATCGCCGTCCCCTTGAGTTGGCAGAGCAGCAGCGTGCCGACGCCGCCGTGGGAGACGATCGCGACGTCGCCCTCGGGCGAGCGCGCGAGCACCGTCTCGATCGCGTCGGCGATCCGCTGCTGGGCGGCGGCCGCCGTCTCCCAGCCGCGGTGGCTGAGCAGCGGCTCGCGGAAGAACGCCTGCACGGCGGGCTCGAACAGCTCGGGCGGCAGGTAGCCGGCAGTGGAGCGGTCGTT
>Ga0207708_10004012_pt1 | contig 10827 bp, 11 predicted proteins | sample KBSK5101metaG_FD_184340 | JGI IMG/M metagenome (GOLD analysis project Ga0207708, IMG submission 184340) | Corn, switchgrass and miscanthus rhizosphere microbial communities from Kellogg Biological Station, Michigan, USA - KBS K5-10-1 metaG... | ecosystem: Host-associated > Plants > Roots >...
GCGCGGCACCATCGCCTGCCGCCGGTTGACCGCTGGCATCTTCCAGCCGCGCGCCGCAAATCGCCGCTCCATCGCGTCGATGATCGCCGGATCTTCCTCGAGCGGCAGTTCGAGGTGCGCCGCCACCACCTCGCGCGTGAGATCGTCGTCGGTCGGGCCCAGGCCGCCGGTCAGGATCAGGATGCGATGGCGCGCCAGCGCGTGCGCGACGTGGGCGGTGAGCTCGCCGCGATGGTCGCCGACGATCGCCTTGAACGCCACGGCAATGCCCAGGTCGTTGAGGACCTCGGTGACGTACAGCGAGTTGGTGTCGGTTTTTTGCGGCGTGAGCAGCTCGCTGCCGACGGCGAGAATGGCCGCGCTCAGGCCGTCAGCCATGCCGGCACCATCCACACGCAGGCGCGCAGCGCCAGGTGCGCGTAGAGTCCCGCCACCGCGTCGTCGGCCATGATGCCGAGTCCGCCGTGAAGGTGCTCGAGTTGGGCCGCCGGATACGGCTTGACCACATCGAAGGCGCGAAAAAACAGAAAGCCCAACGCGATTCCCGTCAGCGACAGCGGCAACAAGGCGAGCGTGATCAACATCCCGAGCACTTCATCGATCACCACGACTCCCGGATCCTTGCGCGCCAGCGCGATCTCGGTACCATGCGCGGCCCACACGCCAATCGCAAACACCGCGACAATCGCCGAGAGCTCCACCGCGGGAACGCCGATCCACCTGATGAACGCAAAGAGGGCCAGCGCGGCGAGCGATCCGGCCGTGCCCGGCGCGATCGGGAAGTAACCGACGAAGCCGAAACTGGCTATGAAAACCGCCAGTCCCTTCATTCCTGGACCACGCGCGTGCCCGCGAGTCGATCGTGGAGCGCCCGATGATCGCTCGTGAACAGCGCGGGCAGGTATGACAGGCCCAGCGTGATCGGCACCAGCATGCAGCCGAGCGCGCGGAGCATGCCGCCGGCCGCATCAACCGGCCGGCCGTCATCGCCAATCACGCGAAGGCTGAGCACCATCTTGCCGATCGTCTGCCCTCCTGCGACGGTAAATGCGGCGACGTAGCCGAACGCCAGCGTCGCCAAGAATCCGACGAACGGCACCGGCGGCAGCACGCGCAAGTCATCGAGGGTGTTCTGCAGTCCGGTGACGCGCAAGGTCAGGTACAACACGGCCGCGTCGATGCCGACGAGGAGCAAGGCATCGATGACGCCCGCGCCGAGGCGCGCCCCCAGCGACGGGATCTCCATGAGCGACGCCACCGTTTCGCCCGCCGCCTGCGAGGTCACTGAAGACTTGTCGAGTGCAGGCTCGAAATCCAGCGCCTCGGTCCGCGCCGGTCTCGTCGTGCGCGGCCGGTTTCGCAGCACTTCAGGCGTCGATCGCCGCACCGCAAGCGGCGCGCGAGCGGCCGGCGGCGGCACGATCGGACCATCCTCGAAAGGCAATGCGCCGTCATCAGCCGGCGCCGCGGCGACCGGCGTGTCGTCCGGCTCGAGCGAGGTCGCCATCGCCGGCTCGGACTCATCGTCAAGCACCGTGATCGTCGGCGGCTCGATCTGGCGCGCCGGTGCCGGGGGCGCGGAGCTCGCCGGAGCGGGATCCCCAAACAGGCGATCCAGGTCGAGTGCGGACGCGCTGAGCCTGTCGCTTTGGCGCTTGATGGCGGGCAAATCAAAATCCGTTGCAGATTCGATCTTGCTGTCGGCGCCGTGCAGCGTCAGTTCCGGCTCGGGCGAAAACGGCGCAAGCGAGAAATCGTACTGACAGTTCCGGCAGCGGTCGGTGGTCTCAAACCCGAGGTAGCCGCACTTGGGACACTTCATTCGCGAGGTGGCGAAACGGGAGCGGCACTGGACGATGCCGACGACGCTTCGGCGCCGGCCACGGCCAGCAGTTCTCGTTGAATGTCGGCACGAAGACGCTCGGCGTCTGGTCGAAGCGCATCACCGACCGGGATCCGATCCAGGGCGCGCAGCGCATCGCGCAGCTTGCCGCTCGCGAATAGCAGCCGCGCCTGCGCAAGGTAGGCTTCCGTCGGCGACGGCCACGGCAATGGCGAGGGCGGCGGGATGAGCGCCGACGGCGAGCCGATGGTGGCCTGCACCGGGAACCACGCGAGTCGGTTTGGGGCTACGAGCACAAAGGCAATCGCCCCGACGAGCACGATCGCCGCGGCAGTGACCCACCACCTCGCGATGGTGCCGCGCCGCTGGTTCTCGTCAGCCGACGCCGGCTGTTGCAGCGCGCGTTTTCGAAGCGACGGAATCGACGGCGTCGCGGCGCGGGTGCCGGCATCCAGGCGATCGATGCGGCCCAGAACGCCCAGCGCCACGTCATGCGAGGCGCCCTGATCGAGCGCATCGCTCAGCAGCGCGCGGGCGCGAACGACTTCGCCGCGATCGAAGGCTTCGAGGCCCTCGTGCACCAGCGCCTCTGAAATGCGCTGTTGCTCGGCTTGCGCGCTGCGCGCGCGATCAATGTAGGCGCGCGCCCGATCGTGATTGCGATCGAGGAACAGCACGCGAGTCCAGAGGTTGATGGCCTGCTCGAACTCGCCCGCGAAATAGTGATCGAGGCCGGTGACCAGGAGATTTTCGATCCGCGCCTCGTCCTCGGCTCCCGGGGGCGCCTCGGAACGGCGCGGGCCTGACTTTTGCGGGTCGGCCATTGGTAAGTGGCGGTGATTATAGCACTTACAGGGTGCTCAGGGTGCCGAAAGTGGCGATGGTGCCTTGGGCGCCTCAGGTGCAATAAGCTGACAAGTCATGGCCGTCATCGAGTGCGTCCCCAACGTGAGCGAAGGGCGTCGTCAGGACATCATCGATCAACTCGCAGATTCCCTGCGCGCGGTACCCGGCATGCGGGTGCTGGACGTCCAATCCGACGCGACGCACAACCGCTCGGTGTTTACGCTCGCCGGCGACGCGGCGGCCATGACGGCCGGCATCCCGAAGTTATTCGAAGGCGCGATTGCGGCCATCGACCTGACCGCGCACCACGGCGAGCACCCGCGCCTGGGCGCGGTCGATGTCACCCCGTTTATTCCAATCGCCGATGCGACGATGGCCGATTGCGTCGCGCTCGCCAAATCGATCGCGGAGGATGTATCGTCGCGCTTTTCGCTGCCCATCTATTTGTACGAAGAGGCGGCGTCGACGCCGGAGCGCAAGAATCTCGAGGACATTCGCCGCGGCGAGTTCGAAGGGCTGGCGGCAAAAATGGCGAAGCCCGGTTGGGCGCCGGATTATGGCCCTGCCGCGCCCCATCCAACAGCGGGCGCCTCGGTGATCGGGGCGCGCATGCCGCTGATCGCCTACAACATCAACCTCAACACCGACCGGCTCGATGTGGCGAAGAAGATCGCGTCCGCGATCCGCATGAGCAGCGGCGGACTGCGCTACGTCAAGGCGATGGGTATCCCGCTCGAAGACCGCGGCATCGTGCAGGTCTCGATCAACCTCACGAACTACGAGAAGACGCCTATCTTCCGCGTCTTCGACCTGGTGAAACGCGAGGCGCAGCGTTACGGCGTGAGCGTGCTCGAGAGCGAAATCGTGGGACTGGTGCCAGGGGCGGCACTGATGCAGTCGATCGAGTACTACCTGCAGCTCGAAGGGTTTTCGGCCGACCAGGTGCTCGAGAACAAGCTCAGGCCCCACCCCGGGGAGTGATGCCGAACGCCCGCAGTTTTTTGTAGAGGTTCGATCGCTCGACGCCGAGCACTTCGGCGGTCCTCGACATGTTGCCCTGCTGCGCGGCGAGCGTCTGCAGGATGTAATCCTTCTCGAACTGATCGCGTGCTTCCGACAACGGCACGACAGGCCCCTGCTGAATTGGCGTTTCGGGCACGCCGTCGCGACCGAGGAAGCCCAGGTCTTGCGCGGTGATGGTATCGCCCGCAACGAAGATCAAGAGCCGCGCGATGACGTTCTGCAGCTCACGCACGTTACCGGGCCAGCTGTATTGCTGAAGGCGCGCGGCCGCTTCAGGCGCCAGCCGCTTCGGCCGCTTGCCGGCCTCCGCTGCGAACACGGCGATGAAGTGCTCCGCCAGCATCGGGATGTCCCCTTGCCGGTCGCGGAGCGCGGGCACGAACAGCGGGAGCACGTTGAGGCGGAAATACAAGTCCTCGCGGAAGCGACCGGCGCGGATCTCCGCGGTCAGATCCTTGTTGGTCGCCGCGAGGACGCGCACATCGACCTTGATGCGCTGCGTGCCGCCGACGCGCTCCATCACCTGCTCTTGAAGCACGCGCAGCACCTTGGCCTGCGTCTTCAAGCTCATGTCCGCGATTTCGTCGAGAAAAATGGTGCCGCCGTTGGCCTGCTCGAACCGGCCCGACTTGTCGGCGACGGCGCCGGTGAAGGCGCCGCGCGCATGCCCGAAGAGCTCCGACTCGATCAGCTCTTCGGGAATCGCCGCGCAATTCACTTCGATGAACGGCCCGTTCTTCCGCCGGCTGCTGCTATGAATCGTCCGGGCGACCAGCTCCTTGCCGGTGCCGCTCTCGCCGAGGATGAGCACGCGGCCGTTGGTCGGCGCGGCCGTGTCGACCAGCTCCCGCAAGTGATTCATCGCCGGGCTCTGGCCCACCATCGTCGGCTCTTGCTGGCGATCGACTCTGGCGCGCAGGACGCGGTTCTCCGCCTCCAGATCGCGCTGCCGCAGCGCGTTGCGCACGACCAGCACGGTCTTCTCGAGCGACAGCGGCTTTTCGATGAAGTCGAAGGCCCCCATCTTGATTGCGCGGACGGCGGATTCGATGTTGCCGTGCCCGGAAATGATCACCACCTGCGAATCGATCTGCCGCTCGCGCAGGCGCTGCAGGGTCGTCAGGCCGTCGAGACCGGGCAGCCAGATGTCGAGCACGATGACGTCGTACGACGCGCCGTTGGCCTTCTCGAGACAGTCCTCGCCGGTGTCGGCGGTATCGACGTCGAAGCCCTCGTCTTTCAACACGCCGCTGATCGACGAGCGCACGCCGGGTTCATCGTCGACGACAAGAATCGATGCCATCTAACGGATCCCGCTACCGGCCAATGTGTAGCTCCATCAAGCAGGTAACTCGATGATAAAGCGGGTGCCGGTCGGCACGTTATCGGTGACGTCGATGCTGCCGCCGTGCTCCGCGACAATGCGCCGCACGATCGCCAGTCCCAGGCCGCTGCCGCGGCCCTTCGTCGAGTAGTACGGCAGGAACAGCTTGTCGCGCTCCGCGGCCGGAATGCCGGGGCCGGTGTCGGCGACGACAATCCGCACGAGGCTGTTCGAAACGTCGCGCGCCGTTTCGACGACGATCGTGCCCTGGCGCCCCATCGCCTCGATGGCGTTGTCGATCAGGTTGATCATCACGCGCTTCATCTGCTCGGGATCGAGCCGCACCTGCGAGACATCCGGATCGAAGTGGCGCTGGAACTCCACCGAGGTGAACAGGCCGTCATACAACGCCAGCGTGTCCGACAGGAACGCGTGCACATCCGTCGCCACGGCGCGCGGCGCGGGCATACGCGCAAATTGCGAGAACTCGTCGACGAGGCCCTTCAGCGATTCCACTTCACCGATGATCGTCGAGGTGCATTCCTGCACGAGATCCTGCAGCGGCGGCGAGATGTCACTCAGCTTGCGGCGCAGCCGCTCCGCCGACAACTGGATCGGCGTCAGCGGATTCTTGATTTCATGCGCGAGACGGCGGGCCACTTCGCGCCAGGCGGCGACTTTCTGGGCGCGGATCAGCGGCGTCACGTCGTCGACCACCAGCACCGTGCCGTCGAAGATGCCGTCGGTGCCGGTGACGCGGGTGGCCGCCGCCACCACGTGCCGCTCGCGGCCGTCGCGGACCAGCGCCACTTCCTGCGCGAATGAATCCATCTTGGCGCGCGCCGCCTGATCGAGGACGTCGTTCACCGGCGAGAGATCGGGGCGCGCGAAGACATCCACGGCGGCCCTGCCGACGGCGTCGTCGCTCAGCTCGAGCAGGCGCATCGCCGAGGGGTTCATCGTGCCGATCCGTCCCGCGCGATCGATCGAGACGACGCCGGTGGCGATGCGCTCGAGGATCGCTTCGATGTAGCGCCGGCGTCCCTCGCCTTCGTCGTGCTTGCGCTCGAGATCGATGCTGGCGCGCTCGAGGCGGCGCCGGCTCTGCGACACCTCCGCGGCCATGGCATTGAAGGCGTCGACCATCGAGCTGAACTCGTCGGTGCCCTCGTGCTCGATGCGGTGATCGTAGTGGCCGGCGCCGATTTCCCTGGCCGCCTCCGACAGCATCTGCACCGGCCGCGTGATGCGCTTCGCGAGATACAGGCCCATCCACGTCGAGCCGACGAGAATCAGCAGCGTCACCATCACGAAGAACGACACGTAGGTGCTGGCCAGCGGCCGCTTGAGCACGACCAGCTGCTCGTAGTCCTCGTACGCTTTCGACATGCGACGCGCTTTCTCGTCGAGATCGCCGGAGAGATAGTCGCTCGCCACGACGACGCCGGTGATCTGGCCCGACGAATTGCGCACCGCGGTCGCCACGTGCTTCAAGAGCCCGCCCGCGGCCATCGGCTCCTCCATGCTCGGCGCCGCTGCGCCGTTGGCGGCGCGGGCCGCCAGCCGATCCGCCGAGCCGCGCGCCCAGCCTTGCGGCATCGACGGCGAGGCGACGTCGACCAGCGAGACGACGTCAATCGCCTGATTCGGCACGCGCACCGCGCGATAGACCTGCACCATGCTGATGCGCTGGCCCGCCACTTCCGGCGTCACCACGTTCTGCACGGTCGCGATCTCCGCAGTCCCGAGATCGACACGGCTCAGCGACCGCGCCAGGCGCGACGCTTGGTCGGCGACGATCCGCTCGCGCTCCGCGTAGTAATCGCCAGCGATGCTGTTGGCCCCGGCCAGGATTTCTTGCATCGGCGCGTTGAACCAGCGATCGACGGCCGTCAACACGACGCGGCTGCCGACGATCAACACCAGCACGGCGGGAATGACCGTCATGCCGAGCATCGACATGACCAGCTTGGCGCGGAAGCGCCCCAACGGCAGGCCGCTCCGCCCTTCCATGATCGACTTGATGACGTTGCGCGCCAGCACGAACGCCAGCGCCACGAGCATCGTCACGTTCGTGACCGAGAGCGCGATCAGCACGACCTCGGTGAGGAAGTCCGGGGAGAGCGTCGAGGTGCGATCGGCGAGCCACACGATGCCGCCCAGCACCGCGAGCAGGATCACGATGCCCGCGAGGATCAGCGGCGGATTGTCTTTGAAAGGCCGCCGCGCAGGCGCCGCCGGCTTGGCCACGGGACGCGACACCGAGCTCAGCTTCGCGGTGGCCACGAGGACTACTCCTTGTGCCCTTTCAAGGCCCGCACCTCGTGCGCGAAGTCGTCGACGTCGCGGAAGTCGCGATACACCGACGCAAACCGCACGTACGCCACCTGGTCGAGCTTCTTCAACTCCGACATCACCAGCGCGCCAAGCTCCCGCCCCGAGATCTCGCGCTCCGGGCGATCGTTCAGGATCTGCTCGGCGCGATCGGCGATCTCGTCGATGTCCGACGGCTTGATCGGTCGTTTCTCGCACGCCTTCAGCAGGCCGGCGACCAGCTTCGACCGCTCGAAGCGCTCGCGCGTGCCGTCCTTCTTGATCACCATGTAGGGGATCTCTTCGATGCGCTCGTAGCTCGTGAAGCGCTTCTTGCACGTCTCGTTGAGGCATTGACGGCGGCGGCGAATGACATCGCCCTCGCGGCTCTCGCGCGAGTCGACGACCTTGTCGCCGATGTCGCCACAGAACGGACACTTCATATCTCGCCTCGCGCCATGCCGCCCAGCTTCAATCCATCCTGCACGATGAACAGCAGGCCGACGATGATCACCGGCCCAACCGAGATCGCGTGCAGCACGATCGCCGCACCGACCGCGATGTCGTTGTCGGCGCCGAAAAATCCGGTCGCGCCGATTCGGTACGCCTCATGAAATCCGCCGACGCCGCCCGGCGTCGGCACCGCCACACCCACCACCAGCGGCGCCAGCATCAGCCATGCGCCCGTGAACGGCATCGCAATACCGAACGCCACCGACACCGACCAGATGCCGCCGGCAATCGCGATCCACAACACGATCGACCAGGCGAGCGCGGCGACCAGGCGGCCTGGACTGCGCAGCACCGCGAAGCCCTCCGCGAACGTCCGCGCCAGGCGCGCGATCATCGCCGCGAGACGCGCCGGCAGGATCGACTCGGCCTTCAACACCCACGCGTGGAGGCGCTCCGGATGTCCCGCCATGAAAAACATCGCCGCCAGCGTGCCGATCGCCACCGGCGCCATCACCAACCCACCGAACCGAATCGCCCGGAACACCGCCGAATCTCGCGACTCGAGCCCCGGATCGAACCAGATCAGGAAGGCCCCCATCAGCAGCAGCACCGCGATCAGATCCAGAATGCGCTCGACCACGATGGTCGCAAACGCCGCGGTGGCGCTGAGACCCTCGCGCCGCGCCAGCAAATACGGGCGAATCACTTCACCCGCGCGCGCCGGCAGCACCGCCGACGCCGCAAACCCAATCACCGTGGTCCGAAACACCGTGCTGAACCGCGTCGGACCAAGCGGACCCAGCAAGTATTGCCACCGTTCGGCGCGGACGACGAACGTCCCCGAGGTGATCGCGAGCGCCAGCAACAGAAAATCCGGACGCGCCGCGGTGACCGATGCCCAAACCCGACCCAGATCCGCATTCCGAAGAAAAACTGCGAGGAGGCCAACGGCAAGGCCAATGACCACCACGGTCCGAATGATGTTGCGCAAATCGTTTCCATACTACCGGAAGTGTCGCTTCTGAGACACACCCCACGGATTGGCGTCTTGCCTCCATTCCGTGGGCCGCGTACTATGTGGATTCTTCACGCGAGCGCCCGTGCCTTCACACGTTCTCTTAGATACGAAACTCGACGGTCTGTCCCTCCTGCGCCGCGGGAAAGTACGCGACGTCTACACGGCGGGCGATCAATTGATCATGGTCGCGACCGACCGCATCTCGGCGTTTGACTACGTCCTCGGCTCCGGCATTCCCGACAAAGGGCGCGTGCTCAATCAACTGTCGGCGTTCTGGTTCGGCCGGACCGGCCACATCGTCAAGAACCATCTCATTTCGACGGATGTCGACGACTATCCCGACAGCGCCGCGGCGTTCCGATCGCAACTCGAGGGCCGGTCCAGTCTCGTGCGCCGCACGGAGCCCATCCAGGTGGAGTGCGTCGCGCGCGGCTACATTTCGGGATCCGGGTGGAAGGACTACAAGGCGACCGGCGAAGTGTGCGGCATCAAGTTGCCGAACGGGCTGCGCGAATCGGATCGCCTGCCGGAGGTGCTGTTCACACCGGCGACCAAAGCCGCGTCCGGTCACGATGAAAACATCAGCGAAGCAACCGCCGCGACAGTCGTCGGCGCCGAGCTGCTCGCGCGCCTGAAGAAGCTGACGCTCGAACTGTACGCGCATGGCGTCGCGCATGCGGAATCGAAGGGCATCATCCTCGCCGATACGAAGTTCGAATTCGGATTGACCGACACCGGCGAGCTGATCCTGATCGACGAGATGATGACGCCGGATTCCTCGCGCTACTGGCCGAAGGACACCTACTCGCCGGGCGGCCCCCAGCCAAGCTTCGACAAGCAGTACGTGCGCGACTATCTCGAGTCGATCAAGTGGAACAAGCAGCCGCCGGTGCCGTCGCTGCCGAACGACGTCGTCGAGAACACCCGCAGCAAATACCTGGACGCCTTCCGCCGCCTGACCGGCCGCGAACTGGACACGTCCCGTGCATAGGCTGCTCGAACAACTGGTCACGCAGATGGTCGAGAAAGGCATCCACTACGAGGACGCCCTGCGCGAATTCGACCGCCGCTTCATCGTCGAAGTCGTCGAGAAGAGCGCCGGCAACCTCTCAAAGGCTGCCGACACACTGGGCGTTCACCGCAATACGCTGTCGCGGAAGATCAAAGAGCTGAAGATCAAGACCCGGTCCGCCTGACCTCGTGTGCGACGCGCGATGCGGGCGCACGCCGGGTGCCCGTCGGCGCAAACCCGGCCATTCCACCCACTATTGACAGGCTTTTTTCGGACTTAGTATGATTAGCAGTCGTGCATGTCGACTGCTAGCTCATAGAGTGGCCGACTGCCAACATTCGTAAGTTCAAAAGTTCACAGCGTTCAACCGTTCAACAGTTCCGGAGAGCACCCAATATGGCTTTGAGACCGCTCCACGACCGCATCCTCGTGCAGCGCATCGAGGAAGAAGAACAGAAAGTCGGCGGCATCATCATCCCCGACTCCGCCAAGGAAAAGCCCCAGCAGGGCAAAGTCGTTGGCGTCGGCGCCGGCAAGGCCGACAAGGACGGCAAGCGGATTCCTCTCGATGTGAAGCAAGGCGACACGATCCTGTTCGGCAAGTACTCGGGACAGGAAGTGCGGGTCGATGGCGAGGATTACCTGATCATGCGCGAAGACGAAGTGCTCGCAGTGATCGAGGGCGGCAAGAAAAAGTAACCAGCTGACGGAGATTCATTCACATGGCTAAGCAGATTATTTACGGCGAGCAGTCGCGCCAGGCGATCCTTCGCGGCGTGAACCAGCTGGCGGACGCGGTCAAGGTGACGCTCGGCCCCAAGGGCCGCAACGTGGTCCTCGACAAGAAGTTCGGCTCCCCTACCATCACCAAGGACGGCGTGACGGTGGCCAAGGAGATCGACCTGAAGGATCCGCTCGAGAACATGGGCGCCCAGATGGTGCGCGAAGTCGCCAGCAAGACCTCGGACACGGCCGGTGACGGCACGACCACGGCG
>Ga0207708_10004014_pt1 | contig 10826 bp, 11 predicted proteins | sample KBSK5101metaG_FD_184340 | JGI IMG/M metagenome (GOLD analysis project Ga0207708, IMG submission 184340) | Corn, switchgrass and miscanthus rhizosphere microbial communities from Kellogg Biological Station, Michigan, USA - KBS K5-10-1 metaG... | ecosystem: Host-associated > Plants > Roots >...
CGACTTCCTGGAGCTGTTCTGGTCGCGCGTGCAGAACCCGAGCGGGACCACGAACATGGACTTCGAGTTGAACAGGCTGTTCTGCGACGGCACTGCGACCAACTGCGCGAACAACGGATCGAACAAGAACCCCGTCTACGTGACCCCCAAGCGGTCGGCGGGCGACAAGCTCATCACCTACGACCTGTCGCAGGGTGGGACCAACCCGGCGATCTCGGTTCGTACCTGGGTCACGAGCGGGAAGGCGCAGTGGAGCGACCCGGTCGTCATCAGCGGCGGTAGCGATCCCGACGCTCTCGGGTCCGTCAACACGACCGTGATCCCGGCCACCGATACCGGGGGCGAGACCGGCGGTCTCACCGCCAGCCTCGGCTCGCAGGACCCGTTCACGTTCGGCGAGGCCGCTATCTCGTTCGAGGCGCTGTTCGGGGAGGGATCGTGCGGGACGTTCGGCTCGGCCTACCTCAAGAGCCGCTCATCGGACTCGTTCACCGCCGAGATCAAGGACTTCGTGGCTCCGGAGAGAGTCAACGTCAGCAATTGTCCGAGCACGATCCAGACGGCGCAATCGGTCATTCCGAACGATTCGGCGACCGTTGGTGGTGGGGGAGGGGGTAGCGTCCGCTTCCGCCTGTACTCGACGTCGGACTGCTCGGGTACTGCTCTCGTCGACCAGACGAAGACGCTCGACTCCAACGGGCAAGCGGCCACGACCAACACCACCGTCTCGGTGAGCACAAGCGCGACCTATAAGTGGCTCGTGGAGTATCTCGGTGACTCCACGCACTTGCCGGTGACGAGCACCTGTGGGACCGAAAACCTCGTCGTAACCTTCAACAACGGCTAGCGGCGCGAACCCCTAGACCGAACCAATGGCTGGCCCCCGGGATTGATCCGGGGGCCAGCTGTTTCGTTACACGGAGCAGCTCTGGAAGACGTTGTACTTGCTTCCGTCGGGACCATACGTTCGGCTGACGAATTCGTACGTGGTCGCCCCGGTCTGCGCCGGCACGTTCACGGACCAGGTGCCGTCGTGGGTGTACCCGAGGACGAAGCCCCATGTACCCGACGAGTCGGTGACCATGAAGTTGATGACCTGGTCGGTCGGCAGGCCGGAGCCGTACACGACGCTGCCTGAAACCGCGCACGAACCGGTCGAGGGGGGGACGTTGCCGCCTCCACCTCCGCCCGTGGTTCCTCCGTTGCCGTTGCCTCCGTTTGGGTTCCCGCCCTTGCCGGCGATGGCAGGCGCTGCGAGGGCGAGGGCAAGGACAGCGAGGATCAACGAGATGTGTCTCATGGCGGCACTCCTTTCCGAGGCACGTTGACTGTGCGGCGAACGTGCGTCCCGGCACGGATCGGCGGCAGTTCCCGCGCTCTGGTGCCTCGGACGAGGGAGGACGGCTCGCCCGGATACCATCCCGCGGCGTGTCGAAGCACCAGCTGACCGAGCTCAGGACGGGCGAGCGCGTCATCTCCGAGCGCGTTCCCGGCGTGCGCTCGATCGCGCTCGGGTTCTGGATCGGCGCCGGCTCGAGGGACGAGTCGGACGCGCGCGCGGGCGTTTCGCACTTCATCGAGCACCTGCTCTTCAAGGGCTCGTCGCGCTACTCGGCGCTCGAGATCGCGGAGATCTTCGACGAGCTCGGCGGCGAGCTGAACGCCGCCACGTCGCGGGAGACGACCGTCGTCTACGCGCGCATCCCCGACGACCGGCTGGAGCGGGCGCTCGACGTGATGGCGGACATGGTGTTCCGGCCCGCGTTCGTCGACGTCGACTCCGAGCGAGAGGTCGTCCTCGAGGAGATCGCGATGGTGGAGGACACGCCCAACGACCTCGTCCACGACATCGCGGCCGAGGCGGTCTTCGGAACGCATCCCCTCGGACGGCCCGTGATCGGCACCGCGGACGTCATCTCGAGCGTCTCGAAGCGCGCGCTCGCCGGGTACCACCGGCGTGCGTACCAGCCCGAGAAGATCGTGCTCGCGGCGGCCGGCAGCGTCGACCACTCGCAGCTGAAGTCCCTGCTCGCCGAGCGACTGAACGGTGCGAGCCCCGGTCCCGGTCTCGCGGCGCGCAAGCCGGCGCGGGCCAACGGCAAGCCGGGCCTGCGGTTCCACAAAAAGGACACGGAGCAGTACCACGTCTGCCTGAGCGCTCCGGGCATGTCGCGCAACGACGATCGCCGCTTCGCGGGCTCGCTCATGGACGCGATCGTGGGCGGTTCCGCATCGTCGCGTCTGTTCCAGGAGATCCGCGAGAAGCGCGGGATGGCGTACTCGGTCTACAGCTATTCGTCCCAGTACGAGGATGCCGGGCAGATCGGCGTCTACGTCGGCACGCGGGAGGACAACCTCGCCGAGTGTCTGGAGATCGTCGTCTCCGAGATCTCCGACATCGCGGCGGGGAACGTCCGCACCGATGAACTCGCGCGCGCGAAGGAGAACCTCAAGGGCCGGATCCTGCTCTCGCTCGAGTCGACCTCGGCGCGCATGACGCGGCTCGGGAAGTCGACGATCACCGACACGCCGCTGCTCACGCCCGAGCAGGTGGTGAAGCGGCTCGAGGCGGTCGAAGCGGACGAGGTCGCGGAGCTCGCCGATGCGCTGCTCGCGCCGGACCGGCTCTCCGTTGCCGGGATCGGCCCCGATCCGGCGAGGTTCGCCGAGGCGGTCGAGCGCGTCAACCCGAAGCTCGCCGAGAAAGCGGCCTGATGCGCGTCGCGCTGTACGGCGCCTCCGGCAAGGTCGGGGTGCTGCTCCGACCCGCGCTCGCGGACGCAGGTCACGACGTCGTCGACGGCCGGGAGGCGGGGCCCGCAGAAAGCGATGCCGCCGTGGACTTCACGACGCCGGACGCCGTCGTGGCGAACGTCGAGGCCTGCCTCGCCGCCGGCGTTCCCGTCGTGATCGGAACGACCGGGTTCGACGTCGGCGCGCTCGACGAGGCCGCACGCGCTGCCGACGTGCCGTGCTTCTACGCGCCGAACTTCACCCAGGGGGCTGTGCTGATGATGCGCTTCGCGGAAGAGGCGGCCAGGGTGTTCCCCCGCGCGGAGATCGTCGAGCTGCACTCCGATGCGAAGCGAGACGCTCCGTCGGGGACGTCCAGGGCGACCGCGGAGCGCATGGGCACCGATCCGCCGATCCACTCGGTGCGCCTGCCGGGACTGGTCGCGCACCAGGAGGTCGTCTTCGGAGGCATGGGGGAGACCCTGACGATCAGGCACGACACGATGTCGCGCGAGGCGTTCGTCCCCGGCGTGCTCCTCGCGCTCGAGCGCGTTCGCGATCTCCCGCCGGGTCTGACGGTCGGTCTCGACACGCTCCTCTAGCGCCCGACCCGCGCGAGGGCGGCGAGCAGCTCCTGATGCCGGCGCTCCTCGTCGGAGACAGCCGCCTCTTCCTGCGTCTCGAAGCGCGACTTCAGCGAATTCGCGGGCTTCACCACGAAGAAGAAGATCGCAGCGGCCGTCGAAACGAACGTGATGGCTGCCGTCAGGAAGGCGCCGTACCGGAAGACCGCGTCGTTGATGGTGAACGTGAGGTCGTTGAAGCTCGGCTTGCCGATGATCATCGCGACGATCGGCATGATCAGGTCGTCGACGAACGACGTGATCAGGGCTGCGAACGCGAGGCCCATGACGAACGCGACTGCGAGCTCGACGAGGTTGCCGCGCATGAGGAAGTCCCGGAACTCCTTGATCATGTGCCTGCCCTCCTGCCGTAGGATCAGGACGTGCTCGGCGAGATCCTGACCGCGATCTGCACGCCGTTCAAGGCGGACGGAGCGGTCGACTACCAGGCCTTTCGCGCGCTCGCGGCCCATCTGGTCGCGAACGGCTCCGACGGTCTCGTCGTCACGGGAACGACGGGAGAGTCGCCGACGCTGTCCGACGAGGAGCGCTTCGGGCTGTACGAGGCAGCGCTCGAGGAGGTCGGCGACCACGCGACCGTCGTCGCCGGCACGGGAACGTATTCGACCGAGCACTCGGTGCACCTGACCGCGCGCGCGCACGAGCTCGGCGTCCACGGCTTCCTCGTCGTCACGCCCTACTACAACAAGCCGCCCGTGCGCGGAATCGTCCGCCACTTCGAGGAGATCGCGGCCGTTTCGGACAGGCCGATCGTCGCCTACAACATCCCGAGTCGCGTCGTCATGAACCTCGAGACCGACGCGATCGCGCAGCTCGCGGAGCTTCCGACCGTGCGCGCGGTCAAGCAGGCGAACCCCGACCTCGTCCAGGCGCGCGCGATCGTCGACGTCGGGCTCGACCTGTACGCGGGCGACGACGACCTCGTGTTCCCGTTCCTCGAGCTGGGCGGAGCGGGAGGGGTGTGCGTGCACACGCACGTCGTCGGACCGCAGGTGAAGGAGATGGTGCGCCGGTACCGCGAGGGCGACGTCGACGGTGCGCGGCGGCTCGACCAGGAGCTCGCTCCGTCGATCGACCTGCTCCGCGTCGTCGTGAACCCGATCGCGATCAAGTGCGCCCTGAACCTCCTCGGGCACGACGTCGGCGGCCACAGGCTCCCGCTCGTCGAGGCGACCCCGGAGGAGCGAGAGGCGGTTCGCGACTGTCTGGAGCGGCTCGGTCTACTCACGGCAGCGCACGTGTAGATGGCCCGCTTCGACGACATGCTCTCGGCACTCGGGGCGAGTGCCGCAATTCCAGGCGTCATGGGCGTCGGTCCGGGTCGGACCTGGGATGCCGTCGTGGCCGCCCACGCTCCGGCGCTCACGGGCGACACGGTGACCTTCGTCGCTCTCGAGGACGGGACGCTCGTCGTGACCGACGACGTTGCCGACGGCGCGCTCGGGCCGATCGCGGACACGATCGAGGAAATGGTCGGCCCGCCATACCGAGCGGCCGCTGCGAGGGGCGAGGGCGACTCGTGGACTGCCGTGGCGGAGTCGGTTCGGATCGTCGAGCTCGACGGGGTCTCGAGCGACGAGATCGAGCTCTCGGTGGTCGACGGCGAACGGACGCTCACGCTCGGCGACGAGCAGTCGGACATGGCACTTCCGCCGCTCGACGCTCTCGCGGAGGAGCACGACGCGGTTGCGATCCATGCGGAGCGGGTCGACGGCAACACGTACGCCGTCGACGTCTTTCCCCTCTAGCCTCGCCCGTAGACGCCCGTAGACTCATCGTCGTGAGCGACGCCCTCCGGATCATCCCGCTCGGCGGCCTCGGCGAGGTCGGCAAGAACATGACCGTCTACGAGCTCGGCGACGAGATCATCGTCGTCGACGCCGGCTTGGCTTTCCCGCGCGACGAGCATCTCGGCGTCGATCTCCTCTTGCCCGACATCGGGTATCTCGTCGGCCGTCGCGTCCGTGCCGTGGTGCTGACGCACGGCCACGAGGATCACGTCGGTGGGCTGCCGTACCTCCTCCGCGAGGTGGACGTCGAGTCGGTCGTCGCGACGCCGCTCACGCTCGCGCTCGTGAAGTCGAAGCTCGACGAGCACGGCCTCGGGCAGAAGTCCGAGCTCGTCGCGGCCGAGCCCGGCGACGACCCGCTCGAGCTCGGGCCTTTCCGCGTGGAGCTCGTGCGCGTCGCGCACTCGATCCCGGACTCCGCGGCGCTCGTCATCGAGAGTGCTGCCGGCAGGGTCGTGCACACCGGCGACTGGAAGCTCGACCACACGCCCGTCGACGGGTTGAAGACCGACGTCGGGACGCTTGCGGAGATCGGCAACCGGGGCGTCGACCTCATGCTCGGCGACTCGACGAACGCGGAGCGTCCGGGGAACACGGGCTCGGAGCGGCTCGTCGGCGAGGCGTTTCGCTCGATCTTCCCGCTCAGGCACGGAAAGATCCTCGTGGCCTCGTTCGCGTCCAACATCCACCGCATGCAGCAGGCGGCCGACGTCGCTGTCGAGTGCGGGCGCAAGGTGGTCGTCGTCGGTCGCTCGATGCGCAAGAACCTCAACATCGCGCGCAACCTCGGGTACGTCTCGTTCCCCGAGGACGCGATCGTGAACCCGGACGAGGCTGCGACGCTCCCGCCCGACCGCGTGCTCGTCCTCTGCACGGGAAGCCAGGGCGAGCCGATGTCGGCGCTCACCCGTATCGCGTACGGCGATCACACCGCGGTGACCGTCGAGCCCGGAGACACGGTCGTCATCTCGGCGAAGCCGGTGCCGGGCAACGAACTCCGTGTGCACGACTCGATCAACCAGCTCGCGCGCGCAGGTGCCGAGGTGCTGCACGAGGAGATCGCGGCGGTGCACGTCTCCGGCCACGCGTGCCAGGAGGAGCTGCGGACGATGCTCTCGCTGCTCCGGCCGCGACACGTCATGCCGATCCACGGCGAGTACCGCATGCTCGCGGCGCACGCGAAGCTCGCGCGCGACGCGGGCGTTCCGGAGGAGCGTATCCTCATCGCGGAAAACGGCTCTGTCGTGGAGCTCGCTCGCGGCGGAGCCCGGTTGGTGGACAGGATCAACGCCGGCGTCACGTTCGTCGACGGCCTGCGTGTGGGCGCCGTGAAGGACGTCGCGCTCCGCGACCGGCGGCGTCTCGCCGATGACGGCGTGCTCATCGTGGTGACGACGCTCGCATCGTCGGACGGCGGCGAGATCGCCCCTCCGGAGCTCATCGCACGGGGATTCGCCGAGTCCGACGACCTCATCGACGAACTGCGCGACGAGGCAGACCGGGTCGTCCGTGAGCTCTCGTCCGAGCACGTCATGGAGATCAAGCTCCTGCAGGAGCACATCCACGACGCCGTCGGGCAGATCGTCTACGACCGTACCCGTCGACGTCCGATGATTCTTCCAGTAGTTATCGAGGTATGAGCACCGCTCGCCTCCACACTCGTGTACCAGCTGGAGCTGCAGCATGAGCACCGGCTGGACGGCCGTCATCGAGCTGAACGCCGCGAGCGAGCTGACCGCGCGGCGCCTTGTCGCGCAGCTCAGGGCGTGCGAGGCTGCGGCACTTGCCTTCTGCCGCCTGCTCGAGCGCTGGGGCAGGGGAGACGCGGTTCCCGCGACGCCGGGCGCACGCCAGGCGGCGCTTCGGCACGCAGCCGACCGGGTGGAGACCGCTCTTGCCGGCCTCGAGCGGCCGCTGTCGCAGTACCTGCTCGAGCTCGAGCCCGATCGCGCGGAGGGACGCTCCTGGTACGCCGGGCCGGGCGCGGGGGAGCTCGTGGAGTGGCGGCCGATCCTCGACCGTGCGGGCGTGCATGCATGCCCGAATCGCGTCGCCGCCGTGTACCTCGAGCTCGCCGTGCTCGTGCGCGCGCTCGAAGGGCTTGCGACCGCCGCGAGCCTCGACGCCTTACCCGACCGCTCGTCCCTCTGGGCCGGGCTCTTCGATCTCCAGGACACGCTCCTCGGATCGACGGTCGAGGATCTCCGCGCCCTGGCGGCGTGACGCCGCGACACGTGACCGGCGCGACGGTCGCGCGCTATCCGGACGGGAAGGGCGCGACCTTGGCGTCGAGCTCGGCCACGAGTCGCTTCGGCGCCACGATCCGGTAGCTCTCCTCGACCCAGTCGCAGAGGAGCTCGTGGTCGAGACCTGGCGCGTCGACCGGGATGTTCAGCCAACCCGAGTCGCCGAGCCCGTATCCGGTCGGCTTGACTCCTGCGATCGAGAGGGCGTGGCCGTGCGACTCCACGAGCTTGACCGTCATGAGCTTCTGCGTCCCGCCGAAGAACACGAACACCTTCTTCCGCACCTTGGCGACCGTCTCGTCCCAGGGGTGATCCTCGTAGGCCTCCGGCAAGGCGAGCGCGAAGCGCAGGAGCTTCTGGCGAGCGCGATCCACTCGCAGCCACGATAGCCTCGCGTGGTGTCCGACCACGTCGTCGTCTTCGTGGAGGTGCCTTCGGGCTCGCGGAACAAGTACGAGCTCGACGAGGAGCTCGGCGCAATCGTCCTCGACCGGCGGCTGTTCACGTCGATGGCGTATCCGGCGGACTACGGCTTCATCGAGGGCACGCTCGGGGGCGACGGCGACCCGCTCGACGCACTCGTGCTGGTCGGCGAGCCGACGTTTCCGGGATGCCGCATCCGCAGTCGCGTCGTCGGCGTGTTCCACATGGCCGACGAGAAGGGCCCTGACGAGAAGATCCTCTGCGTCCCGCTCAAGGATCCTGCCTGGATGCGCGTGAGCGACGTCCACGACATCCCTGCCGAGCTGCGCAACGAGATCGAGCACTTCTTCCAGGTCTACAAGGACCTCGAGGAGGAGAAGGTCGAGACCCGTGGGTACGGGAACCGCGCCGACGCAGAGCAGGTCGTCGCCGAGGCGCGCGCGAGAGCGCACGAGTGACCGTCGTCTTCGGCGCCATCGCGCCGCACGGCGATCCGGCGTTCGTCGAGGGGTCGCCGACGCGTCTCGCGCTCGAGGAGCTCGGGAGGAGACTCGAGCGCGCGAGCCCGGACGTCACGGTGGTCGTGACACCCCACAACGTGCACGTCGAGGGTGCGTTCGCCGTCGTCACAGCTGCGAGCGTTGCCGGCTCGCTGTCCGAGTCGGGGGTGGAGCTCGAGTGCACCGTCGATCGTGAACTCGCCTCGGAGATCCTGGCCTCGCTACGACGTGTGGGGATTTCCGCGGTGGGCGTGAGCTACGGATCCAACGACGAGGCGCTCGCGGTCATGCCGATGGACTGGGGCACGCTCATCCCGCTCTGGTTCCTGGGAGGAAGCTCGCGCCCCGTCGTCGTCGTCGCTCCCGCCCGAGACCTAGGGCTGGAACGGCACGTCCTCGCCGGGGCTGCGCTTGTCGCGGCATGTGCCGAGCGGCGAGCCGCGATCATCGCGAGCTCGGATCACGGCCACGCTCACGATCCGGACGGGCCGTTCGGCTTCGACCCTGCGGCAGCCGAGTTCGACGCGCGTGTCGTGGAGCTCGTGCGGGAGAACCGGCTCGGAGCACTCGCGGAGCTCGAATCGATCGTCGAGGACGCGAAAGCGGACAGTCTCTGGCAGATGGCGGTTCTCGACGGCGCGCTCGGAGATGCGTTCGCCGTCGAGCTCCTGAGCTACGAGAGGCCCACGTACTTCGGGATGCTCTGCGCCGCCTTCGAGCCACGCATGCCCTGACACGCGGAGGAGCGCCGCCCGGGACGGCGAATCGACGCGTCAATGGCTGCTCGCAGGAAGAAGCGGCCGCTTCGGCCACGCGTCCCGTCGCGCGTGAAGAAGCGGACGAAGCGCTCGCGCTCCGCGCACGAGAACGAGCTGCTCGGGCTCGCCCTGCTCGCGCTCGGCCTCGTCCTCGCGGCGATTCTCTACCTCGGCCTCGACGGCGGGGCCGTCGGCTCCTGGCTCGCCGACGTCCTGACGAGCGTCATCGGGCAAGCCGCCTACGTGCTTCCGGTCGCACTCGTCGTGCTCGGAGGACTGTTGCTCGCGCGGAGCGACCTGCTCGACGTCCGGCCGTTCCGGCTGGGAGTGGGCGTGAGCTTCCTCGGGCTCATGACGCTCCTCGGCAAGGACTCCGGGGGCTTCATCGGCATGGCGATCGGCGGCACGCTCGCAGCGCTCATCGGGCAGACGGGGGCGGCGATCATCGGCGGTGCGCTCCTGCTCGCCGGGCTGCTGCTCGTGACGGGGGCGTCGACAGGTGCAATCTTGCGAAGAACGGGTCACGCGGTACGACGCGCCGGCTCGGGAGCGCGCCGCGCCTTCGAGTGGCCGTCGAGCGAGTCGCAGACGGCCGAGGACGTCCTGGACGACGAGGAGATCGCCCGGGCTCGGGCCGTCGTCGCGACGCAGGCCCATCTCCTCGACGGTGCCGAGGCGTACCCCGACGTCGTCGGGGCGAGTACGGAGTCGCAGGAGGCCGCCCTCCTCGTCACGGAGGAGCCCGAGGAGTTCGAGAGCGTGGAGTCGGTCTTCGAGACGTCGTCCGAGCATTCCGAGTATCGCCTTCCCGACCGCACGCTCCTGCGCCCGTCGCCCGCAGGCACCACGACGAAGAACGACACGAGCGCGAAGACGGCCGACCTGCTCGTCCGCACGCTCTCGGAGTTCGGGGTCGAGGCGACGGTGACGGGTCAGATCTCGGGACCGCGCGTGACGCGCTACGAGCTCCAGCTGGCCCCCGGCACGAAGGTGTCGAAGGTCGCGGGGCTCAAGGACGACCTCTCGTACGCGCTCGCGACGACCGAGATCCGGATCCTCGCGCCGATCCCGGGCAAGCAGGCCGTCGGCGTCGAGGTACCGAACCTCTCGCCGAAGCTCGTCACGCTCGGGGACATCTACGACGACCTCCCCGCGAGCGCGAGCCCGCTCTCCGTCTGGCTCGGCAAGGACATCTCGGGGAACGCCGTCTGGACAGACCTCGCCCGCATGCCGCACCTCCTCATCGCCGGCACGACGGGGTCGGGCAAGTCGGGCTGCATCAACACGATCCTGACCTCGACACTGCTCCGCGCCACGCCGGACGAGGTGCGGATGATCCTCATCGACCCGAAGCGAATCGAGCTCGGCTACTACGAGTCGATCCCGCATCTGCTGACGCCGGTCGTCTCGAGCCCGAAGGAGGCGGCCACGGTGCTCATGAACGTCGTCCAGGAGATGGAGCGGAGGTACGAGCGGCTCTCGTTCGTGCGCGCGCGAAGTCTCCCGGAGGCCAATCGCGCCTTCCGCGCCAGGGGGGAGGCGCCGCTCCCGTATCTCCTCGTCGTGATCGACGAGCTCGCCGACCTCATGATGGTCTCGCCGCAGGCGGTCGAGGACTGCGTCATCCGTCTCGCACAGAAGTCCCGTGCCGTCGGCATCCACCTCGTGCTCGCGACGCAGCGCCCGTCCGTCGACGTGATAACCGGGATGATCAAGGCGAACGTCCCCTCAC
>Ga0207708_10004015_pt1 | contig 10825 bp, 9 predicted proteins | sample KBSK5101metaG_FD_184340 | JGI IMG/M metagenome (GOLD analysis project Ga0207708, IMG submission 184340) | Corn, switchgrass and miscanthus rhizosphere microbial communities from Kellogg Biological Station, Michigan, USA - KBS K5-10-1 metaG... | ecosystem: Host-associated > Plants > Roots >...
TGGCGTAGACGACGTAGGTGCCGCCCTGGCGGACGTAGCCGACGCCCGAGGTGGCTGACGCCACGACGACCGCGGCCGAGGCGGTCGGGTTGGTGTTGTCGGCCGTCACCGAGAACGGCTTCGGCGCGCCGGTGTTCGCCGCGTTGTCGGTGCCCCAGACCGAGAACGACTTCGTGCCCTCGGTCAGGCCGGCATCAGCCGTGATCGGCGCGCTCGACCAGGTGTAGGCCGTCCCGCCGATCGTGCACGACGCGACGCACGGATGCAGGGCGACGGCCGTCGAGCCGGTCGCGAGGGTCGAGACATCGGCGAGCGCCGATGCGACGCCCGTCCCACCCGGATCCGTGAGCGTCGCGTAGACGACGAACTGGCCGCCGGCCCGCACGCCCCCGCCCGCCGCGGTCATGCCGACCGGCGCGATCGTGGCGCTGTTCACGCTCGGGGCGTGGAAGTCGGAGCTGGCCTGGGCCCCGCCGCTCCCGTTTCCGGGCACGGTCCACGACGCCACCGCCGGCGTCGCCGCGGCCACGAGGGCCACGGCGACGGCGGCGAGAAGTCGGGGGCGGGCCACGCCCCTCAGGCGGGCCGGCAGCACGAGGTACCTAGTTGCTCGCGGCGGTCGCGGTCAGGTAGAGCGTGAACGAGGCGCCCTGGCAGGCGTCTCCGGCCGAACCGCTCATCGAGACGGCGCCGGTGGCGTCGACGTCGAGCGTGTCGTTGGCAGGGACGTCCCAGCCGGAGCCGCCGTTCGTCTGCGCGGCGAACGAGAGCGTGCTCAGGTCGCAGGTGCTGTGGCCGGCGTCGACGGCGAAGCCGTTCGTGCCCTGGCCGCTGTTGAGCGCGATGGACGAGACGTGCACCGGGAACGGGTTCGAATTCGCGATCGTCGTGGCGACGTCGGCCGAGCCGTTCGGGTAGAGCGCAGTCCCGGGCGTGCCGGGCGTGAGCGCGAGGCTCGAGGCCGTGGCGGCGGAGGCGGAGCCGGTGCCGCTGCCGCTCACCGACCAGGCGCCGTACGCGGCGACGCCGGCGACCAGGAGCCCGGTCACCGCGACAGCCGCAAGGCGCGAGATCTTGATACGAGACATGGAAGGATCCTCTTTGCGGGGGAAAAGGAGCAGAGACGCCGGCGTAGGCAACGCGGGCTACGTCTCAAGATCGGACATTCCAGGGAGGCGCGCATGCCGCAGAAAGGGGATCCCTGCAATGTGATTCGCGTATGGCAGACCTAGCCGGTGTGCCCGCGAATCCAGTGGGCGAGGTTGTGCGCGTGCTCCGCCGGGGTCGGGCCGGCGGGCGTCCGCAGCGGATGCGGAGCCGGCGGCGACCCGCCTCCTGCGGTCATCGCAAGCACGCCGGCGACGGCTGCCGCGGCGAGCACGAGGACGACCGCCGCGACGAACGCCGGCGGTCGCCGCCGGGCCCGGAAGACACGCGGCCCGGGCTCGGCGCGGACGGCGGCGGCAGGCCGGCGCGGCTCGGAGCGCACGACGGTTGGCTCGTCCGTAAGCGCCTCCGCGAGTCCGGCGGCCGTCGGGCGCCGCTCCGGCGCGGCGGCCAGGCACGAGACGACGGCGGCGTCGAGCTGGGCCGGGATCTCGGGCCGAAGCGCCCGCGGAGGCTTGGCGGACTCCCTGCGCTTGGCGAGCACGAGCTCGGGCAGCGAGTCGCCCGGGTGCGGCGGCCGGCCCGTGAGGAGCTCGTACATCACCACTCCGAGCGCGTAGACATCGGCTGCGCCCGTGACCCGCGTGCTCACGGTCTGCTCCGGCGCCAGGTACCGGGCCGTCCCGACGATGCTCCCGGTGAGGGTGAGGCGGGTCTGGTCGAGCGCATGGGCGACGCCGAAGTCCGCGATCTTCACCGCCCCGTCGGCCGTCACGAGCAGGTTCTGCGGCTTGATGTCGCGATGCACGAGCCCGGCCGCGTGGGCGCACGCCAGCCCCGCACAGCACTGGCGGGCCACGTCGATCACCCGCTCCGGCGGCAGGCGCCGCTCCCGCCGGAGCTCGTCGCCGAGCGTCTCGCCCTCGACGTACTCCATCACGATGAACGGCCGGCCCGCCTCCTCGCCGACGTCGAACACCTGGACGACGTTGGGATGGGTGAGCCCGGCGGCGATGCGCGCCTCCCGGGCGAAGCGGGCGCGGAACGAGTGATCCTCCATCCCGTGGTCGGCGAGCACCTTGACGGCCACCGGGCGGCCGAGCTCGGTGTCGTGCGCCAGGTAGACGACGGCCATGCCGCCGCGCCCCAGCGTGCCGTCGATCCGAAACCGGCCGTAGGCGGTGCGCGTGCTAATCGTCGCCTCCGTGCTTTCCGGGGCCGCGGTTGTCGCCGTGGTCGTGGCCATGACCATGGTCGTGGCCCGGGCCGTGGTCATGGCCGGGCGGCTTGGGCTTGCCGTCCGTCGGCTTGGCCGACGGCGCCGGGACGCAGGTGATCTCGGCCGCCAGCGCGGCGGACGACCTCGAGAGCGGCCCCCGGAGGGCGACCGGCACCTGCCCGGACGAGACGGCGCTCGCCACCATCTGCTGGAGCTGCGCCGCCTCGGCCGCGGCGCCGCACGCGTCGCCGCCCGTCAGGCTGGCCTCGATCGTGCTCGCCTGGGCGGCGAGGTCCGACCCGAGCGCATGCGGCAGCCGCGGCGGCGCGGCGGCATGCCCAGCTCCGCCACAGCCCGCGGCCATGACGGCGAGCACGAGCGCGATCCATCGCATGCCTCCGGGAATGCCCACACCTCCCACCTCCGACTCCTCGGCAGGTTAGCCCGGAGCGCGACGCCGGATGGCTCAGGCAGCCTCGCGGGCCGCGCGCGCCGGGGTCCGGTACGACCATCACCGGGCACGGCGCGTGCTGGACCACGTGCGCGGCGACGCTCCCCAGGAGCGCCGCTGCCAGCGGCCCGTGCCCGCGCGAGCCCATGACGATCATGTCGGCGTGGCGCGCCTTCGCAAGCCGGCAGATCTCGACCGCCGGATCGCCGCCGACGAGGTGCGTCTCGGCCTCGACGCCCACCTCGGCGGCATGCGCCTTTGCCTGGGCGAGGATCTCGGAGATGGCGTCGCGAGTCGCGTAGAAGACATCCTCGGACATGTACATGGGTGCGCCGAGCGTGCCGTTCACGGGCGACGACCAGGCGCCCACGAGCTCCACCCTGGCCTGCGACGAGCGCGCCTCGGACATGGCACGCTCGACGGCCGCCCGGGCGGCGGGCGATCCATCGGTGGCTACGACGATGGTGGACATGACTCTCCTCCTTGTTCCTAGACCGAATGTTCCTGTGCCGCCCGGCCCCCGGCATCGGGGCCGGCCCGGCTTCTGCATAGGGGTCGACACCGATGCCCGGCTCGCGCCGCGAGCCTAGGTTTCAGGGTGTGATGGGGTCACGCGACATCCGCCCTGCGCAGCGTCCCGTCCACCGGGAGGACGTGGTCGCCGCAGCCGTGGTGGCGCCCAGAGCCCGGCGGCGGCCGACCGATCTCCGCGCCGTCGAGGGGTTCCGAGTGGACGGCCCCGACGGCCGGATCGGCACGGTGACGAGCGTCTCATCGTCCACGCCGGGCGCGCCGCCGGACATGATGCACGTCGTGACCGGCCTCTTCATCGTCCGGGTGGTACCGGTCCCGGCACTCGACGTCCTCCAGATCGACGACCAGCGCCGGCGCGTGCTCGTCCGCACGATGCTGCGGCGGCCGCGCACGCCGGACGTCCGCGTCATGTTGCGGCGGTTCTTCGCCTCGCCCCGGGCCTGAGCGTTCCCGCGCTCTAGAGCTCGACGTAAGCGCCGACCTCGAACACCCGGTCGGGCGGGATGCCGTACGAGCGCGCCACTGGGGTCGAGTTCTGGTGCAGCACGGCGAAGAGCCGCTTCCGCCAGCCGGCCATGCGGGCGCGGCCGGTGGGCAGGATGGTGACGTGGTCGACGTAGTAGGAGGTGCGGTCGAGGTCGATCTCGAGCCCCTGGCGCTGGGCCTGCCGGAGCGCGGCGACGACATCGGGCTCGTCCTGGTACCCGTACGTGGCGGCCACGGCGACGAACCCGAGGCGGAGGTTCTTGACGGCGACGCGCTGGGCCTCCGGGACGTGCGGGACGCCCACCATATGGATCTTCACCAGGACGACCCGCTCATGGACGATGCCGTTGTGCTCGGCGTTGTTGAGGAGGGCCGTCGGGACGGTGTCGAGCGATGTCGTGAGGAAGACGGCGGTCCCCGGGATCCGGTTCGGCGGCTCGTCGATCATGCGGTTGATGTAGCGGCGCAGCGACACCCGCCCCTCGCGCATGGCCCGGCCGAGCGTGATGCGGCCGCGGTGCCAGGTCGTGAGGATGGTGAAGAAGATCGCGCCGACGACGAGCGGGAACCAGCCGCCGCTCAGGATCTTCGTCAGGTTGGCTGCGAAGAACGTGAGCTCGACGAAGAGGAACAGGGCGGCTCCGGGGATCACGAGCTTGAGCGGCTTTCGCCACAGCGTTCGGAACACGACGAACGCCAGGAGCGTGTTGGTGGCGAAGATGGCGCTGAGCGCGATCCCGTAGGCGTTCGCGAGGCCGGTCGGCGAGCGGAACGTGAACACGAGCACGATGACCGCGGCGCACAGGAGCCAGTTCACGACCGGGATGTAGATCTGGCCCATGATCCGCTTGGACGTGTGCCGGATGCTCATCCGCGGCAGGAAGCCGAGCTGGATCACCTGCTGAGTCACCGAGAACGCGCCCGAGATGACGGCCTGCGAGGCGATCACGGTGGCGACCGTGGCGAGGACGACCATCGCCTTCTGGCCGGTCTGGCCGCCCGGCACCAGGAAGAAGAACGGGTTCGACACGGTCTCGGGGCGTGACAAGAGCAGCGCGCCCTGGCCCATGTAATTCAGAAGGAGGCACGGGAACGCCAGCAGGAGCCAGGCGCGGGTGATGGCCTTGCGGCCGAAGTGGCCCATGTCGGCGTAGATCGCCTCGGCGCCGGTCACGGCCAGGAACACCGACCCGAGCGCGAAGAAGCCCATCTTGGGGTCGTCGGCGATGAACTGCGCCGCGTAGGTGGGAGACAGCGACCGCACGATGTCCGGATGCGCGGCGACCTCCTTGATCCCCAGCGCGCCGAGCACGAGGAACCACACCACCATGATCGGCCCGAAGAGGCCGCCGACCGCGCCGGTGCCGAACCGCTGGAGCGCGAAGAGCGCGACCAGGATGGCGAGCGAGAACGGGATGACCTGTGAGGCCAGGGCCGGCGAGGCCACCTGGAGGCCCGACACCGCCGAGACGACCGAGATCGCCGGCGTCAGCATGCCGTCGCCGTAGAACAGCGAGGCGCCGAGGACGCCCACGATGACGAGCCCGGTCTTGCGTCGCGTCTTCACGAGCCGCTCGATGAGCGCGACGAGCGCCATGATCCCGCCCTCGCCGCCGTTGTCGACCCGCAGGATGAGCAGCACGTACTTGAGCGTCACGACGAGCGCCAGCGCCCAGAAGATCAGCGAAAGCGCGCCGTAGACACGCAGCGGCGACGGCACCATCGGATGGTCGCCGCTGAAGATGAGCTGGACGGTGTAGAGCGGGCTCGTCCCGATGTCGCCGTAGACCACCCCGAGCGCGCCGAGCGAGAGGGCCAGCGATCCCCAGCGGGTCGCCCTGTGGGCGCCGTCGTGGTGGTCGGCCGCCTCGACCGGCTCGCGCCGCGGTCGCCTCAGGGTCGCCGGCGCCCGTTCTCCGGTGACGATGGTCGCGTCGGTGCTCATCGGCTACTCCGGGAGGGCCGCGTGCGCCGGCCGAGCCGGCCGCGGCCGCCGGCGGGAGCGCCGGGACGGGACGATCGTTACGTCCGAAGCAACGCCGCGGGCGGCGCGGCGGACGCCCCAGCCGGCGCTGCCGACGAGGACGAGCGCGTCCGCCGGCCAGGACGCGTCGAGCAGCGCGGGCACGCTGCGGCACGGGACGATCTCGACCCGGGCCGGCGGCTGGAGCGAGCGCCCGGCTTCGTCGGCGGCCGCACGGAGCGCCTCGAGGCGGGCGGCCAGCCGCGGCGGCCAGGCGGTGATGGGCAGTGTGGGGGGAAGCACCGCCGGGAGCAGCACGCGCACGACCCGGATGGCGTCGCGAGGAGCGCGTCCGACGGCATCGGCGACCGCACCCGTGAGGAGCTGCGGCTCGACGCGCGTGTCCGTGCAGACGATCAGGATGTGGTGCCTCACGTCGCAGCCTGCTCGGGTCGCACGATCATCACCCGCTGGCGGGCCTCGGCCACGATCCGGCGGACGGCGTGGTCGTAGGCCACCCGGCGGGCTCCGGCGCGCTGGAGGCCGGCGGCGCGAAGCAGGATGACCTGCGACTCGCGCCGGTTGGCCTCCGCGAGGATCGACTCCGCCGGGTCGCGGGTGCGAAGGTGGGTCGTCAGGACGTGGATCCCGTAGCGCTCCTCGACCGTCCGTCCGGCGGCGGCGAGCCGGTGCACCGCCTCGTCGAGATCGTCGATCTCCAGGTCCATCTCCTCGCCGAGCGGGATCTCGGTGAAGGCCAGGAGCACGAGCGAGGTCCGGCGCTCGGCGGCGAGCTGCGCGGCGACGTCGAGCAGGTCCGTGGGGACCGTCGCAGCCGCCGTGTTCACGGGGATCAGGATCGTCTGGTACTCGACCTCGACGCCCGGGCTGGAGCGGGCTGTGGCCTCGCGGCGGGTGCGCTCGCCGAGCGAGAGCCCTCCGCGGCGGCGATACGCGGCGTATGCCGCGAACCCCGCGAGCATCCAGGCCGATCCGGCGAGCAGCGCATCGCGCTCGAACAGCGCGACCGCCAGCCAGGCCGCGGCGGTGCCGGCGAGGCCGAGGACGGCGGCGAGCGGGAGGCGGCGGTCGCCGACCCGGAGGTTGAGCGGCGCGGCGACCGGCCGGGAGCGGCCCGGGTCGCGCCATCGCAGCGCGAGCACCGAGAGGTGCACGCTCGAGAAGGCGATCAGCGCAGCGAAGGCGTATGTCCCCGCCAGGAAGCTCGCGTCGCGGGCGACGCCCTGCGCGACCACCAGGAGCGCCGTTGCCGCAGAGCAGGCGGCGAGCGCCGTGAGCGGGGTGCCACGGCGCGGGTCGAGCTCGGCCACGGCCGCCGGGAGCTGCCGGTGCTGCGCCTGCCAGCGCGCGAGCCGCGCGGTGCGGCCAAGCGCGGCGTGGGCGACGAGCGCCAGAAGGGCCCCGACGAGCAGGCCGACGACGCCCTTCAAGCCGGTGGCAAGAACGTGGAGCGGAGCGCGCGAGACGATCCCGAAGAGCGGGCGTGCGGGATGCCCGGCGCTCGACACCGGCCCCGCCATCGCCGCGGTCAGCGAGATCGCGACACCCAGGGTGATCGCGGAGAGGAGCACGCCCGCCGAAGCCGGGGCGAGGTCGCGATCCGGATCGCGTGCCTCGGCCGCCATGTCGCCGATCGACTCGATGCCCACGAAGGCGACCGTCGCGAGCGCACACGCCAGCACGAGCTGATCCACCGACGGCGCCGAGCCGAGGTGCACGTCCTGGCGGATCGCGTCGGGGCGAAACGCGAATGCGACGCCGACCAGGACGAGCAAGAGCTGGAGGCCGATGTCGGCGATGCCGGCGAAGACCGCCAGGCTCGCCGAGAGCTCGAGCCCCAGAGCGCAGGCACCGGCGACGACCGAGAGAACGGCCAGCCCGCCGGCGACCGCCCATCCGCCTGAGCCGAGCGGCGCCCAGAAGACGCTCAGGAACTTCGCGGCGGAGAGCGCAGCGAGCGCCGCGGCCGCGATCAGCGCCAGGGTCATCGCCCAGCCGGCGACGAAGCTCGCGCGCTCGTCGAACGCGTGCCGCGCGAGCGCGGCGGGGCCGCCTGCCTCGGGGAAGAGCGAGATCCCTTCCGCGTAGCTGGCGGCCACCGCCAGGACGACCAGGCCGGCGATGAGGATCGCAACCGCGGCCAGGCCCCGCGCGTGGAGCCCCACGATGCCGAGCGCCAGGAAGATCCCCGACCCCATCCGCGCGTACGCCGAGGCGAAGAGCCCGCGGCGGCCATGGTGAACGCGAGCGGGCCCGCCACGGCGGCGGACGACCGGGGAGCGGCTGCGCGGCGGGGAGAGAATTTCCATCTCCTACAAGGTCGCACCGAACGCCTCACGGGCACATCACGATCGTCCCGATCCGCATGCCGATCGCATCACGATCGCGTTACGGCGGCATCACGGCGTTGCGCCACATCCCCCAGACGCGGGGCCCTTTGCCAAGCAGCGTGAACTCTTCGACGACTTCGAACCCGTGCCGCTGGTAGAAGGCCAGGTTCCGCTCGTTGGCTGACTCGACGTACGCCGGGGCCATCGCGTTGTCCGCTCTCGTAAGCACCTCTCCGAGCAGCGCGCTGCCCCTGCCCCGGTCGCGGAGTGCTTCGCGCACTCCCAGGAAGCCGAGATACCAGTGCGGTTCGGTGGGGTGCCGTTTCTCGAGGTCCAGGTGCGTGCGGGCTCCTCGTACGACCCGCCTGAGGGTGAACGACCCGAAGACCGCACGGATCTGACTGAGATCAAGTTGCAGCCGCCATGTCGTGCCGGGATCGGACCAGAGCGCGGCGCCGGCGTCGTCGTCCACCAGATAGGCAGCCTTACCCGCGTGCAGGTACGACGACGACATCGCGGTGAAGAACATGAGCAACCGCCGGTCGCGTCGCGGACCAGCCGGGATCAGCCAGCGGAAGATCGGGTCTTCGCCGAGCGCGTCCGCCAAGATGGCGCCGAGCACGTTGGCCTCGCCCGGGCGAGCCAGCCGGATCTCCATACCGGGAGCCTACGTGCCGCCGAGCACCGTGAGCGTCCGCGGCAGCCTGGAGAGCACCTCGATGCGCTCCGGGCCCATGAGCAGCGTCTCCATGTAGCTCGCCGTGTAGCCGCCGTCGCGGTCGAACAGGATGTTCTCGTAGTTCGTCACGTAGCCCGGCTCCCACGTGAACTCCTCGTACGCGTCGTTCGCGAGGTACGTGTGGCCGACCCAGTTCGGCGGCATCGCGATCCCGAGCGCGTACCCGCCGACCCACCACACCCGCTCGCGCGGGAAGCGGGCGAAGACGTACTCCTCGGCGGCCCGTTGGGCAACGTCGAGCGGGTCGCCCGGCCCGACCGCCGCCCGGACCGCCTCGACGCTCCCGGACGTCTGCTCCAGGATGGCGCGCGCCTCCGGGTGGTCGCGGCCGATCGCGAACGTCCGGCACACGTCGACGTGGTAGCGGTTGAACACCCCGCAGGCGTCGACGTACATGACGTCGCCCGCCTCGACCGGCCGCCGCGACGGCGGCGAGTGGGTGCGGCACCACACCTCGGGCCCCGCCGAGACCATGGTGCGGATCGCCGGCTCCTCGCCTCCCTGCGCCGCCATGACCGCGTTCAGGTGCGCGGCGATCTCGAGCTCGGTGCGGCCCGGGCGGACGAACTCGGGAAGCGACGCGACAGCGGTGTCGACGATCGCGGCGGCGCGGCGCACGGACTCCTGCTCGGCCTCCGACTTGACCAGGCGGACGCGGTCGACGATCCAGTCGCCGGGCACGACCTTCGCACCGCCGCCAGCAAGGGCCGCCGCGATCTCGTCGACGAGCGGGGCGCCGGGCGACTGCGTCCAGCGCTCGACGCCGATCGTCGCGTCGCCCCATCCGCGCGCCCGCACCGCCGCGCAGACGTCGGCGACCGCCGTGGAGTAGTCGTAGAAGACGGCGTCGTCGTAGAGCGCCACCTGCTCGACCAGCGTGCGGTGGCGGTCGTAGTCGACGAAGACGAGCCGCTCGTCGCCGGCCGCGAGGAGGGCCCCGACGGGCGCGCGCGGCGGGTACCAGATCGACTCGAAGCCGGTCAGGTAGTACAGGTTCGGCGGGCTCAGGACGAGCAGCACGTCCACGCCGCGGCGGGCCATCTCGTCCCGGACCCGGCGGGCCCGGCCGCGGTACTCGGCGTCGGAGAACGGGCGCTCCATCCCGGTGGAGGATGTCACGACCGGGTAGCCTCCGGGCACACCGATCTGAGGAGCCGACCAATGTCGACGCACGCCCCGGGCATCGAGCACGCCAAGGACACGATCTCTCACGAGTGGCTCTCGTGGACGCGGATGGCCGACTTCACGGACCACGCGCCGCCCGTCATCGTGGGGGGCGAGGGGCCGTACGTGATCGACGCCGACGGGCGCCGGCTGTTCGACGGCGTGTCCGGCCTCTTCACGACCCAGATCGGCTACTCGCACGGCGCCGAGCTCGGGGCCGCGGCGGCCCGCCAGCTCGAGACGCTCGGCTTCTACCCGAACTGGGCGGCGACGTCGCCGAGCCCGGTCGAGCTCGCCCGCCAGGTGACGGAGCTCAGCCCCGAGCACCTGACGCGCGTCTTCTTCACGTCGGGCGGCTCCGAGGCGGTCGAGTCGGCGCTCAAGCTCATCCGGCTTCACTGGCTCGGCCGCGGCGAGCCGCTGCGGCGCAAGGTCATCGCCCGCCGCGGCGCCTACCACGGCTGCACGCTCGGCGCGCTCTCGCTCACGGGGATCCCCGGCGCCCGCGCCCCGTTCGAGCCGCTGCTCCCGGACGTCCGCCACGCCGAGAACACCGACCGCCGCAACTACCCGACCGCCTCTGACGACGGCGCCTGGCTCGACGCCACGGTCGCCGCGATCGAGCGCATGATCGTGGCCGAAGGGCCGCACACCGTCGCGGCCGTTGTCCTCGAGCCGGTACAGAACGCGGGCGGCTGCCTCGTCCCGCCGGAGGGCTACGGCCCGCGGCTGCGCGAGCTCTGCGACCGGCACGGGATCCTGCTCTGGTGCGACGAGGTCATCACGGGCTTCGGCCGCCTCGGCGCCTGGC
>Ga0207708_10004019_pt1 | contig 10820 bp, 7 predicted proteins | sample KBSK5101metaG_FD_184340 | JGI IMG/M metagenome (GOLD analysis project Ga0207708, IMG submission 184340) | Corn, switchgrass and miscanthus rhizosphere microbial communities from Kellogg Biological Station, Michigan, USA - KBS K5-10-1 metaG... | ecosystem: Host-associated > Plants > Roots >...
CGAGGTGTTCCTGATGAACACCTTCTCCGACGCGCAGCTCCTCGTTTCGACCGATGTAGCCGTCCTGCTCGATCGGATCAAGAACGGCCAGCGCACGTTCACCGCCGAGGAACGCGAGGCGGTCGAAACGCTTGTTGAGAACGGGTTCATCGTCGACAACCGTGACGACGAGCAGGGGGCGCTGAAAAACTACTTCACCGCAATGCGCGAAGACACCGATCAGCTTCGCGTGACAGTGCTCACGACCCTCCAGTGCAACTTCGCGTGCGACTACTGCTTCCAGGGCGACCACGGCGACTACAACAAGTTTGCCGCCAAGATGACCATAGAGCAGGCGGAGGGGGTTGCACGCTGGATTGAAACGCGGCTCGACGAGGTGCGGCCGCAGAAGTTCGTGATGGCGTTCTTCGGCGGCGAGCCGCTGCTGAACCTTCCGGTCATGTACTACCTGGCCGAACGATGCCACGCGATGTGTGAGGAGCGCGGGATCCCGCAGCTTGTCAACGTCATCACCAATGGCCTCCTCCTGACACGCGATGTTGTGCACCAACTGGTGCCATACGGCCTGAACGGCGTGAAGATCACGCTCGACGGCGACCGCGACACGCACAATCGCATGCGTCCGCTTCGCGGCCGCCAAGGGACGTTCGATCGGATCATCGACAACGTCCGCGACGTTGCCGACCTGGTTCCGATCACCATCGGGGGCAACTTCGACGAGTCATCGGTCGACAGTTATCCACACCTGCTCGATTTCCTGAAAGAGCAGGAGTTCGCGGACAAGATCGCCAAGATCAACTTCAAACCGATCATCAAAGGCGCCACCACTCCGAAAGGCATCATTCCGCTCACCGTTGTGAACGGCGACAGCAAGCCGCTCAATGGCACGTGCATGACGAGCGCGGGCGCCGGCAAGCTGTCGGAGGTCGGCGGCAGCATGTGCGATTCATGCCACTTCGTCGACGAGAAGATGGCGTACCTGCGCGACGAGACACGGCGTCGTGGCTTCCCGACGCCCGACGGCGTCCATATGGGGCCCTGCGAAATCCATCGCAAGAACGCACACACCATCGGCCCCGACGGATCGATTTACGCCTGCCCTGGATTCACGGGCGAGCCGACCTCCTCGATTGGCCACGTGGACGGGCGGGTCGAGAGCTGGCGGCAGGTTGCGGCCGAGCGATTCGAGCAGCTCAGTCCCCACAAAGAGGAGTGTGGCGATTGTTCGTACGTGCCCGTGTGCGGCGGCGGTTGTTCCGTCGCCTCGCACGCGGAAGCTGGTGACATGCACGTGCCGACTTGTCACCGCGGAGCATTCGAGTCGGCGTTAGTGAGCTTGGCGCAGCGGACAGCCGCTGGTGCCAGGATGTGAAGACCCCAGTCAATCAACCCAATTGGAGTAAACTCATGAAGATCACGGTCATCAAGAAGGCGACTCCAGATCGCAAGCCCCAGAATTTCTGCCCGTGGATCCAGGACGAAATCGCCGAACCAAAGAAATAGCCGACGGTCGCCCGGCGTCCGCCGGGGCAACACTTGCTCGAAAACGCCGCACTGCCACCCGGCTTAAGTGCGGCGTTGCTTTCTTGTTCCCCCTCATTGTCCTTGGGTGTACCTCGGAACCTTCACAAAGACCTGCCTCCAGATCAGAACTAATCATTGGTAACCCCGAAGGACTCGTCGAAGGAACGGACCTCGGAATTCGCCAGACGGCCGCAGCCCTGAGTCTTGAAAGTCTGACGCAACTGGGGCCTGATGGGCGCCCCGTTCCGAGGCTGGCGGAAAGTTGGTGGTGGACCAACGATGGCAAACGGCTCAACGTCAACCTTCGCCGCGGAGTCACATTTCATGATGGAACGTCGCTGACGGCGCCTCTTGCCGCGAAGATACTCACCGAAGCGATTTCACGTTCTTCAAACCGTGCCCTGTTCATATCGCTCAGCGACGTAACCGGCGTTCGGGCAGAGAACGATCGACAGATCGTCTTCGAGCTGTCGCGGCCGTCTGCATTGCTCCCTGACGACCTCGAATTACCGCTCGCGTTCGGATCCCCACAGGTAGGCACCGGACCGTATCGCATTACGAAATCCGATCAGTCGGAGCTGGTGCTCGATCGTTTTGACAAGTACTACCTTGGAGTTCCACAGATCCCACGTGTGGTCATCCGATCGTTCGACACCGTTCGTACGGCCTGGACCAGTCTGCTCCGTGGCGATGTCGACATGGTGACGAACGTGCCTCCGGACGCGGTCGAATTCATCAGCAATGACGACGTCCGCGTTGTTTCGTTCGAGCGGCGCTATCAGTACCTGGTCGCATTTAACTCGGGCAGGGCGCCGCTGAATTCTCCGGTTGTACGCCGCGCATTGAACATGGCGGTGGATCGCGAGGCGCTCATTCGAAAGGTCTTTCAGGGCCGCGCGCAGGCTTCAACTGGCCCCCTCTGGCCGAAGAACTGGGCGTATAACCGGTCCATTCCCTCGTATCGATTCGACCCTGGCCTGGCAAGATCACTTCTGCAGTCAGCTGGCTTAAAAGCCGATACGAAATCAGCCAAACCCGACACTCGGTTTCGTTTCACCTGTTTGATTCCGGAGAACTTCAACGTAAACGAACGTGTTGCTCTTGAGGTTCAGAAGCAGCTCTATGATGTGGGTGTCGAGATGCAGTTTGAAGTCGTTCCAAGCAAGGACTTCGATACCCGCGTTCGACAGGGACGATTTGAGGCGGTTCTCATTGCGATGATCAGTGGCCCAAGCGTCGGCCGATCGTATTTGTTCTGGCGTTCAGCGGGTCGCGCCAACGGGCTGAATGTCTTCGGTTATGAGAACGAGCAAGCCGAGCGCCTCTTCGACGTTCTCCGTACATCCACCAACGACGTAGCCACGCAGTCTGCATTCACTCGCTTGCAGCAGGTTTTCCTGGACGATCCGCCCGCGCTGTTCCTCGCGTGGGACGAACGTTCGAGAGCCATTCGGCGGCAGTTCGACGTTGAGCAGGAGATCGGTGGGCCTGTAGACCCTGTGTACACCATCTGGCGCTGGAAGCCTGCCGTCGGCCCGCAACTTGCGGTCGCGCGGTGAAGAGAATCTCAACCCGCTTCGCTCTCCTGATGGCCGCCGCGGCGGTCATGCCGCTGCTCGGATACGGCGCGGTATCGATGTACTCGCTGCGAACTGGTGCGCAGGAGACGGTGGTCCAGGGCAACCTGAATGTCGCGCGTCAAGTCAGCGAACAGATCAGCCTGTATGTGACTGGCAGCGTGAAGATCCTGAAGGCGGTCGCCGCTGATTTGCAGCAGACCGGCTTGGCGCCGTGGCAGAAGGATCGCATTCTCAAAAATTACGTTCTCGAATTTCCCGAGTTCAAAGAACTCACGTTGATCGACGAGAGCGGGCGTCCGACGATTACGAGCCGCTTGGGAAAACCATCGGTCACGGTGCCGGGCAGCGCGGTCACGAAAATCGACGATGTCCTCATCTCAAAGTTCTCTGTCGACAGCGACCTGCTCCCGACCGCGGATCTTGCAATTCGTCTGAACGATGTTGAAAGCACAGGATGGCTCGTCGCTCGATTGAACCTGGAAGAACTATGGCGAATGGTCGACCGCATTCGCGTCGGCAGCAACGGATATGCCTCGGTAATCACGAGCGAAGGACAGCTCCTGGCGCATGGCGATCCGGATCAGAAATCACGCGTCGCGCGCGGCGACAACATGACCGGTCATCCCTTGGTCACTCTGCTGAACGCAGAGAAATCGGAGCGTATCGCCTCAGCAGAGTATTCCGATGAGCGTGGGGCTTTTCTCGGCGTCGCCGCACGCATTCCATTGCTCGATTGGACCGTCATTGTCGAACAACCGCAGTCGGAAGCATTCGCGATACCGATTGCGCTTCAACGACAGCTCGAAATAGCGATCGCCCTGGCGCTGTTGGCGATGCTCGCAGTGGGTTATTTCTGGGGCCGCAGCTTCATCAATCCGATCCTCGCCTTGACACGCGGGACGCGAGCGTTGGCGGCCGGCCGTCTCGACGAGCGGGTGGTCGTCGGAACGAAAGACGAGCTCGGGCAGCTGGGCGACGCATTTAACAACATGGCCGACCGCCTCGTCGAACTGCAGGAAGACGTCAGAAAGAAAGAGCGACAGGCGACCTTCGGCCGCGTCGCCGTCGGTCTCGTCCACGATATCTCGCATCCGATTCAGAACATCGGCAACAGCTGCAAGCTGATCGTGAAGATGTTCGACGACCTCGAATATCGAGAGAGTTTCAAACGAACCGTCGAACGCGAATTCGAGCAGGTCAAGCGCGTGCTGGAGGACCTGCGAAACCTCGCGAAACCGAAACCGTTGGAGAAATACCCCCTCGACATCAACAAGGCGCTGCACGACACCGCAGAATCGATGTTGGCAAGCGCCGAACGATCGGGATTGTCGCTCGATCTTGAGTTGGTATTCGGCCCCCTATACATCGAGGGCGATCAGTACGCATTGAACCGCATCCACCGCAATTTGCTGACGAACGCATTCCAGGCAACGCAGCCTCAGGGTCGCGTCGTCATCCGGACGCTGCGGCAGAACGAGGAAGCGATCATCGAGATCGAAGACACCGGAAGCGGCATCCCTGCCGAGCGCCTCAGCACGATTTTCGACGACTACGTCACCACCAAGAAGCAGGGTCTCGGCCTCGGCCTGGCGCTCTCGAAGAAACTGGTCGAGCAGCTGGGAGGGACCATCTCGGTGAGCAGTCAGGTCGGCGTCGGAACGACGTTCGCGCTGCGCTTCCCGATCACCAAAGCCCGCCCCTCGCAGCTGGCCGCCGTCTAATCCGGAACAGTCTGGCTGGAAAAACTAAACCCGGCGCGTATCGCGCCGGGTCCAGGGGGGATCGTCTTGCCGCGGAGAGCGACCGTCCGGTCCGCCTCTACTTCTTCGGCAGGACGGTGTCTTTCAACTGCTTCGCAATGCGCGCCTTGACGACAGTCTTCGCAGGGATCTTGATGGCTTCACCCGTCGCCGGATTCCGACCCATGCGCGCCTTCCGCTTCTGCACGACGAGCTTGACCATCCCCGGCAGCACGAACTCGCCGGAGCGCTTCAGCTCCTTCTCGGCGAGCGTCGTCAGCTCGTCGAAGAACTCGCGCGCCTGCGTCCGCTTCACTTCGAACCGCTCAGCGAAGTGAGAAAACAATTCCGATTTGCCCATGCGTCGGGCGTCTGCCATCACGTCCCCCAAGTCTGGTGCGCGCCGACCTTTCGAGCCGCAGGACAGGTTGCGCGCTCACGCTGTCGCGGAAACTTTGAGAAAAGCGTCGTAATGCTAGCGCGCCAACTCCGGAGTGTCAACGAAACAGCCCATGAAATCGAGGTATTTCGGGGGTGAATGCTAGAATTTTCGACAGTGCCCGCCGCGACGCCGCTCGAGACATTTCCCAATCCGCGACCCGGGCGCGAGTTCGAAATCGCGATCAACTGTCCGGAGTTCACCTCGGTTTGTCCGAAGACCGGGCTGCCCGACTTCGGCGAGATCCGGATCACCTACGTCCCGCGCGATCGCTGTATCGAGTTGAAATCACTGAAGTACTACATGATCGAGTTTCGAAATCGCGGCATCTTCTACGAGGCGGTCACCAACCAGATTCTCGACGATCTTGTCGCGGTATGTCAGCCGCGACGCATGACTGTCGTAGGCGACTTTTCTGTGCGCGGTGGCATCAAAACGGTCGTGACCGCGTCCTACGACGAAGAAAACCCCAAATCCCAAATCCCAAATTCCAAATCCGAATAAGAAGTCGTTGGAATTCGTACTTGGGATTCGGGTCTTGGGATTTGGGGTTTGGGATTTGCTCTATGCGAATTCCCATTGAGGACGTTCTCGACCTCCACCCCTTCAATCCGCGCGACATCAAGTCTGTCGTAGAGGAGTACGTGACCGCGGCCTGGGAGCGTGGACTTCGCGAGGTTCGCCTCATTCACGGCCGCGGCCGTGGCATCCAGCGCGGCATCGTTCAGCAGGTGCTCGAACGTCACCCGCTCGTCGTTGAATTCTGGGATGCCCCCGAGTCGCACCTCGGAGCGACGGTCGCGCGGCTCCGCGACCCAAACGACATTTCATAAATCACAACATCGGGCTCGCTTCCGGATTCCAAATCCCGCAACGCCCGCCACCTGACGCCCGCGATTTCAGCGTCTTGTCAGAGGAACAGCGCGTGCAGCGACGAGCGCCGTGGGGCAACTCCGTTTGCGCACGGGCGATACGGTAAGGATTCGAGACGAGCGGTGGCGCGTGGCCGCCGAATCGTCCTTCGGCGCAGCCTCCATCATCGAAGTGGATGGCTGCGATGTCACGAACCATGGCACCAGGGCGCGTTTCCTTCTGCCGTGTGAACCCGTGGACTCCGCGGCGCCGCCTTCGACGCCGCCCCGTTTCGTCACGATAGACCGATGGAGGCGCGCGGCGCGTTCGGCACTCGCCGGTGCGGTGCCGCGATGGACCTCGCTGCGAGCTGCCGCCGCGGCCAATCTCACCGTGCTCCCGTTTCAGCTCGAACCTGCCATTGCCGTGGCGCGCGGCGATGCCTGCCGCGTCCTGATCGCTGACGAAGTGGGACTCGGCAAGACGATTCAGGCAGGTCTGATCGTCGCCGAAGCGCTCGCTCGCGCTCCGGACGCGCGCGTGCTCATCGTCGCGCCGGCTGGACTGCGCGAACAATGGCGCGATGAGTTGCAGTCGCGCTTCCACCTGCGCGCCGAGGCACTGGACGCGCAACGCATCGCGCGCATCGCCGCCGAGCTTGTCGCGGACGTCAACCCATGGTCGATTCATCCGCTGGCAATCACTTCAATCGACTTCATCAAGCGGCCGGAAGTGATGCGATCGCTCGAGACGCTCACCTGGGACGTCCTTGTATTCGACGAGGCACACGCACTGGCCGGCCACTCCGACCGTGCCGCCGCCGCCGGCGCACTCGCATGTCGGGCACGCGTGGTGGTCATGCTGACCGCGACACCGCACTCCGGCGACGAGGAGGCGTTTTCGCGCTTGTCCGCCGTGGGCGACATCGGCGACGCGTTTCCATTGATGACATTCCGGCGATCGCGCGTTGACGTCGGGTTACCCGAGAATCGTCGCTCCTCGGTCCTCACCGTGCGGACGACGGCGGACGAGGCGGCAATGCACCGTGCACTGGGTGAGTACCTACAGCGACTCACCGAGGAATCGTCAATCCGCGGCGCTGGAACGTCACTGCTGTCGGCCGTTCTGCTGCGCCGCGCCTGCTCGAGCGCGGCTTCACTCGCACGTTCGATCGAGCGTCGCATCGCGCTTCTCTTCGATGCCGGAGTCGGCGCACAGGAACAACTCGCCCTTCCCTTCGCCGGGGCAGATTCCGATGACGAACCCGGGTTCGAGCTTGTCGTGACAGGCCTGCGGGACGGAAACGAGGAGCGCATGTGGCTCGAACGCCTGACGGCACTCGCGGCCGTCGCCGCCGGGCGCGAGAGCAAGGTGCATGCGCTGCGGCGGCTTCTGCGGCGGATCAATGAACCGGCCATCGTGTTTACCGAATATCGAGACACGCTGCAGCACATCTGCTCGGAACTTGACGAGTTTGATCCGCTGACGCTGCACGGCGGCCTCTCGCCCGGTGAACGCGCTGACGTGATTGGACGGTTCAACGAAGGACAGACGTCGTTATTGCTCGCGACTGACGCGGCCAGTGAAGGACTCAACCTCCACCACCGCTGCCGTGTCGTTGTAAACCTCGAAATCCCATGGACGCCGCTGCGACTGGAACAGCGCATCGGACGGGTAGACCGTATCGGACAAGCTCGTCGTGTTCATGCGTTGAACCTCGTCGCGTCCGGTACGCACGACGAGGTGATGACTCGGCAGCTCTGCGATCGCGTGCGGCAAATAAGAGCCGCTTTCGACAAGCCAATCCATCCTTGCGACCTTCGGCACGAATCAGAAATCGAAACGGCTCGCGTGCTCACGACGAGGGCTCTTTCCACGTCGTCGCCTCAGCCGGCAGCATCGCACTCGGCGTTCTTGACGTCTGTGCGTCGACGACATGGTCATAACGGAGACGTCCGAGCATTTCACCTGTCGTTCGCAGACGAGAGCGGACGCGTCGCGTTTGAAACGATCGCGGGGATGCGTGTCGGCACTGAACCCGTTGACCTGGAGCAGCATGGCCATGTTGTCGCGGACTACCACGCGCGGGCACTGGCATCGGTCACGGCCCAGATCGCACCCTGGCTCGAGCTCTCGCGGCGTCGGGAAGACGCCATCGCGCGCGCAGTTCATGAGAGCCATGCGCGACTCTCTGCCAAGCTCCTGCAACCGGGTCTCTTTGACCGGCGCACTGAACGCGTTGCCGCCGCGCAGGCGGCACGCGTCCATGAAGCGATGCTCAGGTCTCGCGACCGATTGCATGGCCTCGACCGATTGCGACGGCTCCGCTGCGGTGAACGCCGGCTGCTCTTTGGAATTCGATTCCGGTCATGATTGCCGGCGTCCGTGGCCGGTTGATCACGGGGGCCTTCGCGGCAACTGAACTTCCTGCCATCGCGGCGCCCGCAGTCCCTCCCAGGGAAACTCTGCGGGCCCTCCACGAATGGTCCGCCCGCCGCGAGGCCGCGTTCGGGCCAGCATCAGGCGTGCGCGCGATCGCCGACGGTATCGCGGTCCCGCTGCTGAAAATCCTGGGATTCACCATCATCCGTCGTCACGATGGCCACGGTTGCGCACGCCTCGAGGCAGGCTGGCGCGGCACGCCGCTCCTTCCAGTTACCGTAGCTGGATGGGACGACCCCCTCGACGGGATTTGGCGCCATTCGATTCTTGACGCCGTACGGGTGGATGAGCGATGGGCATTCGTCTTCAACGGGTCGTCACTGCGAATCGTCGACGCCCACCGAACCTGGTCCCGCCAGTATCTCGAGTTCGATCTCGCGCTCCTCTCGCACGAGCAGGGTCGCGCATTCGCACTGCTTTGGCATGTCGGCCGGGCGGAGGCGTTGGCGACTTCGCCGCGGCTCCTCGATCGCGCGGTCGATCTCTCAGCGCGCCATGGCGTTGCGATCTGCGGCGCGCTCGCCGATGGCGTCCTGGACGCGCTCGAACTGCTCCTGACGACGCTGGCGACGCGGAACAAGCGCGCACCCATGCAACTGCTCCTCGAGCAAGCGCTGACTGTCGTCTATCGGATCCTCTTTCTCCTCTTCGCAGAAGCACGCGGGCTCGTACCGATGTGGCATCCGGTCTACCGCGACCGCTACACGATTGATTCGATCGTCTCGACCCTGTTGACAGGAACACGCGTACGAGGCGTGTGGAGTGCCGTGAACGCAATCTCGCGGCTCGCGCATGACGGCTGCGTCGCCGGTGAATTGAAGGTGACCGCGTTCAACGGGCGGTTGTTTTCGCCGTCGGCAACTGGAGCCGTCGATCGGACACGAATCGACGATGACCTGATGTCGCGGGCGGTCCTGTCCATCAGCACCACGCCTGCATCCCGCAGCATTGGACGAACGCGCATCGCCTACCGCGACCTCGACGTGGAGGAACTCGGCGCGGTGTACGAACAGGTGCTTGAATACGAGCCTCGGGCCGGCCAACTCACTCGCACGCGCGATCTTCGCAAGTCCACAGCCGCGTTCTACACGCCGCGGGCGCTGACGGCGTATCTCGTTCGCGAGACCCTGGCTCCGCTGCTGGCAGGACGAACCGCCGCTCAAATCCTTTGCCTGCGCGTCCTCGATCCTGCGATGGGAAGCGGTGCCTTTCTTGTCGCGGCGTGCAGCCAGCTCGCCGATGCCGCCGAGGAGGCCTTGATCCGCGAGGGAGCATGGCATCGATCCGATGTGACTTCGTCCGACCGGGTCGCCCTTCGGCGCGAGGTTGCCCAGCGCTGCCTGTATGGCGTCGATCTCAATCCTACGGCCGTGCAGGTTGCCCGCCTGTCTCTCTGGCTCACGACGCTCGCTGCCGACAAGCCGCTGACGTTCCTCGATCATCGTCTCGTTGCCGGCAATAGCCTCGTTGGCGCATCGCCCGCCGACGTCGCGCGGCAGCCAGGCGGCGGAACGAAGCGCGGCAAACGGGCGCACCGGAACGGATTATTTGAAACGAGCGATTTCTCTCCCGTGCTGAGGACCGCGGTGATCACCCGAGCGCAGCTGGCCGATCAGGCGGACGAAAGCGCCGCGATCGTCCGAGCCAAAGAAAAGACACTCGCCGCCCTTCATTCGGCAGATGGGCCCCTTGGGCGATACACCCGCATCCTCGACCTGTGGTGTGCAGCGTGGTTCTGGCCCAATCGCCAGCCACCGGACCGAGGAACGTTTGGCGACTTAGTCAATCTGCTCCTCGAGCGCGGCAGCGCGCTGCCGGCGCGCACCGCCAACCCGCTTCTGGAGCTCGTAGGTGAGGCGGCCGTCGCCCACCGATTCCTGCATTGGCCGTTGACGTTTCCGGAGGTGTTCATCGACGAAGACGGACAGCCGCTGGCCGACGGAGGCTTCGATGCCATCGTCGGCAATCCACCGTGGGACATGGTGCGCGGCGATAGTGGCGAGGGCGCGGAGCGAACCTCGCGGCGGGCGCACGCGCAACAGCTCACGAGTTTCGTTCGCGAATCTGGCCTCTACCGCGTCGATATACGTTCACACGTCAACCGCTACCAGCTGTTCGTCGAGCGTGCATTGCAGCTCACGCGCAAGGGCGGACGGATCGGACTCGTCCTTCCGGCCGGGACTGTGACGGACACTGGATGTGCCCCGCTCCGCCGCCACGTCTTCGACCACGCCCGTCTCGATT
>Ga0207708_10004021_pt1 | contig 10817 bp, 13 predicted proteins | sample KBSK5101metaG_FD_184340 | JGI IMG/M metagenome (GOLD analysis project Ga0207708, IMG submission 184340) | Corn, switchgrass and miscanthus rhizosphere microbial communities from Kellogg Biological Station, Michigan, USA - KBS K5-10-1 metaG... | ecosystem: Host-associated > Plants > Roots >...
AACGACCCACGCGAGATCTTCGGTTGGAAGATGTACGACTGGGCCAATTCCGCTTTTTACACGACAGTCGTCGGCACACTGTTCAGTCCCTATCTCACGAGGCTGGCCCAGGCTGCTGTTGGTGAGAACGGAGTTGTGCTCAACCTCGGTTTTCTGGGTTCGGTAACTGCGAAATCTCTGCCAACTCTCTGCGTGTCGATCTCAGTAGGTCTACAGGTGTTTCTATTGCCTGTTCTGGGAGCGCTTGGAGACTATTCTGATCTGAAAAAGCGATTGATGGTGTTGTTCTGTTATGCAGCGGTTCTTGCCAATTGTCTTCTCTTTTTTATTCAAGGCAACCTGTATCTCTGGGGAGGAATTCTCTTCATCATCGCCAATCTCTGTTTTGGAGCTGCGAATGTTTTCTACAACTCTTACCTGCCGGAGATAACCACTGAAGATCAGGCAGACAAGGTTTCAAGCCGAGGGTTCGCGTACGGATACCTGGGCGGGGCAATCATGCTCGCGTTGAACTTCCTGCTTGTGTTATTCGCTCCGAAGCTCGGACTCTCCTCATCCATGGCCGTTCGTCTTTCATTGCTGTCGGCCGGGATCTGGTGGGGCGGCTTCGCTGTCATGGCGTTCCTTCGATTGAAGCCACGGCCAAAAGCAAAACAACTGCCGCCGGGCAAAGGTTATGTCAGCGCAGCGTTCTCGGAACTCTGGTCCACGTTAAGAGAACTTAAACGGCTTCCGCTCACAGCGCGCTATCTGATTGCTTTTTTGATTTACAACGACGGTATTCAAACGGTGATCTTCGCAGCCAGTGTTTTTATCGAGCAGGAGCTTTTTCCAGAAGGCAATCCTTTGTTCTTACTGGAGATCTATTTGATGGTGCAATTCGTAGCAGTCGCTGGTGCGTTGTTGTTCGAGCGACTCGCTTATTTGATCAATACCAAGAATGCGATAGTGCTTTCCCTTTTGATCTGGACAGGGATAGTTTTTTACGCATACGGTTTCTTGCATACAACTACGGAGGCCTGGGTATTGGCGGCAGTTATCGCCATTGTTCTCGGTGGTTCTCAAGCCTTGTCGCGCTCGCTCTTTTCGCGCTTAATTCCAGATGGAAAGGAAGCGGCATTCTTTGGGCTGTATGAAGTGTCGGAACGCGGGACATCATGGATGGGACCCCTACTATTCAGTATCGTCGTGGCCCGCACCGGTTCATACCGTCAGGCGCTGTTGTCTCTGGTTATTTTCTTTGTGATCGGATTGGTGGTGCTGATTTTCACGGACACCGAGAAAGCGACTCAGCAAGCCGGCCAGGAACCCGCAGTAGTTAAGTGATGACTAGAGTATGAAGCCAGCGATTGTGGTAGTAACTGGAGCATCTGGCAGTGGAAAGACCGCTGCAGTAAGTGCACTGGCCACACGTGCGCTTCCGGGTGTCCGTTGTTATTACTTCGACTCGGTTGGTGTTCCCTCTCCCGAAGAAATGAAGAGAGATTTTGGCGGAGGTGAGCAGTGGCAAGCGTTGATGACACAGCAATGGCTGGATCGACTTGCGGCCGATCCGGATGGTGCAGAGGTCTATGTTCTCGACGGTCAGACTCGTCTCACATTCGTAATCAGGGCTGCTGAGCAATCCGGGATAGACGGCGTTCGAATCGTTCTGTTGGACTGCGAGCCTTCAGTCCGCCACACACGACTGATCGAGCTGCGTGGACAAAGTGAGCTGGTGAATCCGCAGATGGACTGCTGGGCGGCATACTTACGTGGGCAAGCGGATGCCCTGGACTTGCCAGTGATTGACACTACTGGTGAAGGTATCGAGGCGATCGCGGATGCTCTCGTGGTCCACGTTGAACGGGCCCGTGCCGATAGACAGGCATAGCCTTGCACTTCTTTAGAAGTGGCGTATGGCTTTGCCTCAGGGCCAGATCTAGCTCGAGTCGGAAGTATCCTGGTTCGTGTTGGTTCGTGTGACTTCGTGGATCGTCCTTGCTTCTCTGGACAAACGGAACGATCCACGAAGTCCACGAACTAAACACGAAACAACCGAAATCGACTTTTGAGGAAAAGCTGTGGCATATCATAGAATCGTCCCGACCCCCTCTCCTTCGCGACGTCAGATACATGAACACTCGCAATATATTTGCGTTCGGAATCGGACCAACATGGCACTCCTAAAGGAGTGCTAGAATCGCGTAGTAACGCGGGCCATAAACATTCAACCCTCTACCGGAGTGGATCGCGATGCAGGCGGCTACAATATTCGGCTTGAACGAACAGCTGCCAGGTAAATCGATGAAGATAATCCTCAGCACGATTATTTGCCTTACCATTTTTCAGGCAGTGTCTGCCCAACAAGCGTCGACCAATAATCCACTTGCCCCCGATAAATACGACACGTGGGGAGACATTCAGTTCTCCGATGAGATCGTTCACCTGGACAAGATTGCAAACCAGTTGAAGGAATGGCGATTAAGCATTGTCTACCTCGTCATCTATGCCGGTGAACGGGCGTGCAAAGGCGAAGCGAAGGCACGTGGTATTCGTGCCACGGATTATCTCCTGAAACGAGAAATAGAACCGGAGAGAATTGTTTGGATCGACGCGGGTTGGAAAAAGAACTTATTAGTCGAAGTTTGGATCTGGCCGCCCCAATTTGGTAAGCCTAAACCATCATTGGATCGCTCTCTCAAACCCAGCGCCGTCACCATCGAGCCAAAATGCAAGATCAAATACCGAGGTCGCTCATAGGTGAGAACCTCACGACCGTCAGCGCCTTGCATATCCACCGATGGTCAGGCATTGATCGATGCGTGGCGCACCAATCACCGCGTAACGGTATATCTCATCAAGAACCTGTCACTCGACTTGTGGGCCATGAATGTTCCAGGCTCACCGCGTCGAACCGTTCGAGCGATTGCCGCACACCTACACAACGCCCGGTGCATGTGGATCAAAATGATAGGTGCGCGGCACGGAGTCACGGTTCCTAAGACCGTTGATGGCCGCACTGTTCGACCTGCAGAGTTGCTGCGCGCTCTCGAGCATAGCAGCCGCGGCATGATCGATTTGATTCAACTTGGAGTCGCGCGAGGCGGCGCGATTCCGCCGGCGGCGTGGCAGAACTTTCCTACTGATCTATCGCACTTCCTTGCTTACTTCGTCGCTCACGAAGCTCATCACCGAGGACAACTCGTTATGGTCGCGAGGCAATTGGGCCATCGCTTGCCGGCTGAAGTGAGCGGAGGATTGTGGCAATGGAAGAAAAGGATGAAGGATGAGGGATGAAGGATGAGAATCTCACGCGGAGATCTTTTCTGGCGATAAGCGCCGGATCTCTGCCGCTAATTTCCCGCGCTATGAACTTGAACAGTAACACTACGAACATAACCAGTTTGACTATTCAAGATGCTTCAGAACAACTTCGGAAAAAACGCCTTTCTCCGGTTGAGTTGACGAAAGCCTGTCTTACTCGGATTGAACAGCTGAATCCGACACTCAACGCATTTATTACCATCACCAGCGACTCGGCGTTAGCGACGGCACGAGAGGCTGAAGCTGAGATTCAACGGGGACATTGGCGTGGTCCACTTCATGGAATTCCTATTGCTCTCAAAGATTTATTCGATACGGCTGGAGTGCGCACAACTGCTGCGAGTGGTGTGTTCAAGGATCGCGTACCTACACAGGATGCGGAAATTGTGCGGCGGCTGAAGGCCGCGGGCGCAGTCATTCTCGGAAAACTCAACATGCATGAATTCGCGTACGGTGCGAGTTCCGTTATTAGCTACTTTGGTCCAGTCCGCAATCCATGGAATCGGGGCTATAGCGCAGGCGGTTCTTCGGCTGGATCAGCAGTCGCTGTCGCAGCAGAGCTCTGTTACTGCGCGATAGGCTCTGATACCGGCGGTTCGATTCGACAACCCGCAGCCTATTGCGGCATTGTTGGACTCAAGCCAACTTATGGACGAGTGAGCACTAGCGGAGTTATCCCTCTCTCATGGTCCCTCGATCATGTGGGTCCGATGACACGTACAGTCACTGATGCTGCATTAACGATAGACGTTATCGCCAGCTACGATCCTGACTCCACGCCTGTTCAAGATTTAGGAAAGCCCACATCATCCTTGAAGCTGGGAGTACCTCGAGCGCTTTTTTACGAAGGACTACATCCCGAGATCCAATCAGCAATGGAAACCGCTCTGTCGGTGCTTCAAAAACTCACATCGACACCACGTGAGATTGAGATTCCTCCAGTCAATGACATTGCGCTTGTTGTGCAGCGAACGGAAGCGTACACGTATCATTGGGAATATTTTTCGCAGACGCCTGAACTCTACCACCCGGACACATTGAAGAGACTCAAATCAGGAAAAGAAATCACAACCGCAGAATACGATTCTGCGCGGCGGAAATTCGATGATCTTCGCCGATCAGCCTCGAATCTATTTAAGACTGTCGATCTCATCGTTACGCCGACTACACCAGTCCCGCCATTTACGATCTCGGAACTGCTGGCTGACCTCGATCAACTTCGCGCCAAGGAGCTCATCACGGTACGTAACACTCGTCCGTTCAACCTACTTGGCTTACCGACGATATCCATTCCTTGTGGTTTCACCCAATCGGGGTTGCCAATTGGTCTGCAGATAAGTGGTAAACGGGGAGATGAAGCTACCGTTCTTCGCCTTGCACACGCTTACGAACGTGCAACCGAGTGGCACAAAAGCAGCCCAGCGTTAGCGTGATGAAGACAAGCTTCGCTAAGATCATCGTACGATCCCTCCTGGGAGCTGTGTGCGGCTCAATTAGTGGCGCAGCTCTGTTAGGAATCCCTACGTATCTTTCCACAGAGACTGGGTTTCTGGGTCCAGAAAGCAACTGGGCACCGGTTGCGGCGATCGCGGGTAGTGTCTTCGGAATCGTACCGGGTGCATTGATCGGATTCCTGGTCGCAAAGTATCAAACGAACAAAGTCATTAGCTTGATCGCGGGAGCGGCGGTGGGAGTAGGTATACTGGTTGCCCTTTTGGTATGGGCCGGTGACCCCTTTATCGACTGGGAGATATTTGAGGCTGCGCTTTGGTCCATTCCCATTTGTGCAGTGATTGGGCTAATCATCTCAACAACAAACAAGACGGTCATGAAATGATTTCGGATGAGGCTGATTTACATGAAAGAAATATCGACCGTGTTGCTCCTCCTTGTTCTTTGCACGTTGTTGACCATGTCGATTACTGCTCAGGAACGCAGAGGCCAAACGGACCAACCGAAATCCGATATTGACAAAGTAGGTGCGACGCTTGAATTCCTGCGACAGCGGAACGCACAGCAGTACGCCGTCACGAACCCAAACGGGATCGACGAGGCCAAGTACATCACCATTGGCGGTATCGAGCAGTGGATCACAATTCGCGGCGAGGATCGGAACAATCCGGTGCTGCTGTTCCTACACGGCGGACCCGGTGACGCTACTAATCCGTGGGGCTACGCCGGATTTCGGTCATGGTTGAGAGACTTCACCGTCGTACAGTGGGACCAACGTGGTGCAGGTAGAACACTGGGTAAGAACGGACCTTCGATTGCGGAGACGATTACGATCGATCGAATGTCGCGAGATGGTATCGAACTCACTGAGTACCTATGCAAATCACTGAAGAAGGACAGGGTGATCCTCGTAGGGCACTCATGGGGTTCAATTCTCGGCATCTTCATGGCGAAAGCACGTCCTGAACTGTTCTACGCATTCGTCGGCACGGGACAGGTAGCAAATCCGCTAACGAGTTACACGATCGCCTACCAAGATCTTGTAAGGAAGGCGAAAAGTGTAGGCGACCAGACAGCCGTGAGCGAACTCACGCAAGTGGGACCACCACCATATCGTGACGGGAAGGGGTACGCCGTCCAACGTAAGTGGGCGAATCAGTTTGAGCACGCAGACATTTTTCTTTGGTCCACATTGGGACTCGCAATGAGCGCGCCCGGTTACACACTGCGCGATACTAACGACTGGCTTGAAGGACAAGGCGTGAGCGCGGATCGTTTGGTGCCCGTTACTAGTAAGCTCAAGCCTGAAGAACTTGCGGGCAGTTTTCGCTTGCCGGTGTTTGTGATTCAGGGTGCGGAAGACTTTACTACCCCTACGAGTTTGGCGCGAACGTTCGTGAAATCAATCCAAGCCCCACGTAAGACGTTCGTGCAGATCGAAGGCGGACACTTCGCTGTATTCATGAACCCGGATGCGTTCGTTCAAGTCCTCATTTCGAGAGTGCTTCCGCTAGTACACGCCGTGAAGGCCAATCATTCACGAAAGAAAAAGGCAGCGTAATGACGCGCTCTCCCCTGAGGTCTAAGAAAAGTTGATCTCTTAATGGATTTACCAATATTCAAGTACCATCCAGATCCCGTCTCAACGGGTAGCATTGAGACATCTACAAAAACGTGTCTCGCGTGTGGTCTAACCAGAGGTTACATCTACAAAGGACAACCGTACGCTGAAGAAGAGCTAATTGATGCCTTTTGTCCGTGGTGCATAGCAGATGGCACAGCACATGAAAAGTTCGAAGCCGAATTCGTCGATGCAGCGTCAGTGGGAGATTATGGTGCGTGGGAGCCTGTCTCAGAAGAAATTGCAACTGAGGTCGCGTATCGAACACCGGGTTTTACCGGTTGGCAGCAGGAGAGATGGTTTACGCATTGTCGCGACGCAGGAGAGTTCTTAGGCCCGATGGGAAAAGCCGAGCTTGCAGCCATTGGCCCCGAGGCTATCAGAGTAATCAAGGAAGAGATTGGGTTTGAAGGTAAGGATTGGGAAGAGTACTTTGAATCATTAGCCAAAGACGGTGAACCAACCGCTTATCTTTTTAGGTGCAGGCACTGCGGAGCGCTGGGCGGATACTCGGATTTTACTTAGACCCTATCCGTCTTAATCAATTGATTTCGTTTCGTGCATGGGGAGTTTTGCGATGCGTCACTTGGCAATTCCTCTGTTTACATTCGCAACTGTTCTCAGTGTCGGCTTAAGTTGCTCGCCCAAGTATGGTCCTCAGCAGCTGACTGGCCCAATCGGTGCAGTCCACTTTCCCGATCCGTGGGTGAAGGTGATCGGCAATAGCACACGCGGTGTTAATGACAACGTAGGTTATGTCATCCGCAAATCGAAACGAGGCGAATTACTCTTCGCGATCAAGCAAGGTTTTGCAGGCGAACTGCACGGTCTTGAAACCACTGAATTCCCCGTAAAGTACCCTGATTACGATTACTACAGTGACAACCGGTTCGCGGTGGGCATCGACGGTGCTTTTCGTACCAGAAAGGCGACCACCGACGAATGGGACGCGGCTGAAAAGCCGGTTCACAGTTACTACTTCGTCCACTCATTTATAAATAAGCAGCATACGGACGAGGGCGTGCAATACAAGGGTAAGCTGTTTCGTAAATCCGGTGAGTCGTGGGGCAACTACGACGCTCTCGTCTCGCCCCGCGGAACATGGATCGCAGTCTTCAGCTATTCGAGCCGCGACAAACCGGATCGAGGGATGCTCCCAGGATTCCCTGCGGGAGGGGATGAGCCCGGACGAGGCGAGGTTTTTCTCGATGTTTACAACGTGTCATCAGGTGCACGAGTCATTAGCGCCCGGTCGCCCTTTGGGAGCAAGCCAGGCGGCTTCGTCCCATCTATGCTCTTTGGGTCTTCACTGTGGGTGGAGGATCGCTACTTGATCATGCCGCTCAATTGGTGGCTTGAAGACTGCGTCATCGGTGTTCTGCCGGGGCAGTAACTCCGATGCGAGTAGCACCCTAACGACACCCCGTAGGGGTGCGATGTTTATAGTTGCGGCCTGTCGTCCAATCGTGCACTCCTTTAGGAGTGCGATGTCGTTCCATCCTTTGCCACTCGTGACGAACGATTGAAACATTGCTGGCCTTATCGTTAACACTTAATCCGACTGTTCGGAGTACATCTACGATTATTTCGTCAGGGCGCGAGATAACCTCGCACTCCTAAAGGAGTGCGATGTATCCGGCTGTGGCCTGTGCTATAAACATCCCACTCCCATCGGAGTGGACACCCTAGTTTTGAATGCAATACCTAAACCCGATCCGGTAACGCCACGTACTAACGATCATGACGAATCAAATGAACCTCCACCTGTTTACCCGTTTATCCATCTTGTGCTCTGCCCTGTTGTTCCTATCACTCCCTATCCATGCGAAAGATATCGAGTGGCCTCAGTTCCGCGGACCCGCATCCAATCCAGTCGGAACGCATCCACGTCTAGCTGAACGTTGGTCGAAAACCGAAAACGTCGAGTGGTCGCTGGAAATCCCAGGCCGCGGATGGTCGTCGCCCATAGTCACTGGCGGTCGAGTGTATCTGACCACGGTCACCACCGATGGCAAGTCGAAGCCACCTCAGGCCGGCGTGGATTACAGCAACGAGTATGTGGCCGAGTTACAAAAACAGGGCCTCCCCATGGCAGAGATTATCAAACGCGTGACGGAGCGGGATATCGAACTGCCGAACGAGGTGAACCTGCATTACTTGCTCTATTGCCTAAACCTGAAGAGCGGCAAAGTTGAGTGGAGCAAAGAATTCTATGCGGGTCATCCGCCAGGTGGCCGTCACCGTAAGAACAGTTTCGTTTCAGAGACTCCAGTCACGGATGGGAAATTCATTTACGTCTACGTCGCGAATCTTGGCTTGTGGGCCTTCGATCTCAAGGGCAAGCAGGTTTGGACCACTCCACAGGAAGCAAATCCGATTTATCTCGACTTCGGAACGGGCAGCTCGCCGGCACTCGCAGACAATCTGCTGGTCATTGTGAGTGACAACGAGAAACAGGCTTACATTGCTGCCTTCAACAAACAAACAGGCAAACAGGTGTGGCGAACGAATCGAGAGCTAGGCCCCAAGGGTCGAAAGTCAGCTTGGGTCACGCCTTTTGTATGGCGGCATTCGTTACGCACTGAGATCGTTACGGTTGGCCCCGGAGCCGTGGTCAGCTATGACACGGCCGGCAAGGAGTTGTGGCGAATGTCTGGGATGTCAGGGGCGCCAATTCCAATGCCCTTCGCCTACGACGGCTTGCTCTACATAAACGGTGGTAGCGGAGGGTTACTCGTTGCGGTTCGACCAGGTGCCACAGGTGACATTTCTCTTACAAAAGATGAGACGTCGAATAAGCATGTCGTTTGGTCGCAAGCACGGGCTGGTACTTACCTTCCCACGCCTGTTGCGTTCGAAGGAGCCGTGTATTCACTAAATGAGAAGGGGATCCTTACTCGCTTTGACGCTAAAACAGGAAAGCAGACATACAAGACCAGGATTGATCCCACCGCAACAGCATTCACAACTTCACCATGGGCTTACAACGGCAAATTGTTCTGTCTGAGCGAAGAGGGACAGACGTATGTTGTCTCGACCGGCGAGGAGTTCAAATTACTCCACGTGAATACACTGGACGACTTCGCGTTGGCATCACCGGCACTGGTTGGCGATCGACTGTTGCTACGGACGGAACATAGGCTGTATTCGATCCGCCGCAAAGCGTAGTCATTTGAACGCAACCATCTTCGCGAAACGGCGTGTAAGGCGTCATGCGAAGGCAGTACTTCCAAGCGTTTGGCATTCTCGTTCTTGCACCTGCTTTGCCCCATCTGTTAGCTGCTGCTTGTAGTTTCTGGCGGTCTGCCGAACCACTGCAGCAATTTAACAGGCTCGTCGTCGCTTGGTTTGCAGTTCTTGTTGGCGTCGGCCTTTTGTATTTGCGAAAGTGGGCCGCACTTTATTTTTCGATCCCGCTATTTTGGGTTGGGCTTTCGTGGGCGCTAAGTGCTGTACAGGAAATCGCCTTCCCGTGGAATCTTTTCGGGATGGCCCATGGTATATCCCTGATGTTTCCACTCTTCGTCACGATCCGCGTTTGGTCGCGCCTGTCGTGGGGGGACAAGTGGTTTTGCTAGCATGCCGTCAACAAGTAGTAGGTAAGGTAGTAAATGGGAAAGCGAGTTGCACGTTGGGCCAGGCCCGACATTAAAACCATACTGGGAAATTTGAATGTATCCGACGAAGCGGTGCGCGGTGATGCAGTCCGCTACCTCTGTCCTTGCCATGCCGGTTGGGAGTTGTTCGAGGAACACGTCGGCGTACTGCATCGGTTGTTGAAAGATCCCAGCGATGTAGTGCGTCGCCACGCTCTTCACGTCTTTGAAGATGCAGCCCGGATGCAATCGCGCGGCGACCTGGAGTACTGCGTCGAGGCTGACGAAGAGAAGATTGGCGAGAAGCGCACATCGTGTTACCGATCGATGGAACAGCGGTTCGAAGCGAGAAGAGCAAGAAAGATCAGCAAGCGTAAGAGCCTTCGTCTGAGGTCGATCTGAGTGAAATCAGCGGCGAGCTGAAAGTTTTCTTCCAAGAGAATCGGAGAACAAAACAATGTCCGATGGTTGCAGCAGGAGGATCACAAAGCCTCCAACGCGCAGTCGTCACTGGACGTCCTTCGTGGGCGTTCCCGGTAGAGGCCGTACAGTCCGCGGTCTTCAGGAAGAAGGAAATCCAGAACATCGCATGCGAGTCGAATACAACAAGCACACGCTGTTCATCCATTTATCGGATGAGCGCGGTAAAGGTTGGACCACAATAGTGATCGACCGGGCCACAAGAGAGTGGGCAGTAGCCCAGCGCACGCGCCAGTTGGAGGCTGCCGAAGCCGCATTTTCTCAGCTGTATATTTAGACCTGTCTCTGATTGACGCTCCCTACACTCAACGACATCGAGATCGACCAACGTTGAAAGCGCTCAACGAATGTCCGATACGCTT
>Ga0207708_10004023_pt1 | contig 10815 bp, 11 predicted proteins | sample KBSK5101metaG_FD_184340 | JGI IMG/M metagenome (GOLD analysis project Ga0207708, IMG submission 184340) | Corn, switchgrass and miscanthus rhizosphere microbial communities from Kellogg Biological Station, Michigan, USA - KBS K5-10-1 metaG... | ecosystem: Host-associated > Plants > Roots >...
CGCACGTGGTCAAGGGCCCGCACCCGGTCGCGATCCTCATGTGCGCCGGGCTCTTCGTCGCGTTGGTGTGGTACCGCCGCGACTTCCGCGCGCCCGCCGATCCGCCGTCGCTGTTCCGAGTGCTGCGGTTCGTCCCGATCTACGTGGTCGGCGTGGCCGTGTTCGGCTTCGCGGCCCTGTGGACCGAGGGCGACCGCGTCTCGCCCGAGGTGTCCTTCTGGCCGGGGCTCGCCACGATCTTCGGCGGCCTCATCGGCCTGGACGGCGCCTACACGTACGCGTCGCCGTTCTTCGCGGCGTTCTTCCCCGCCGCGCTGGTGGCCCTGGGCGTCGCGGGCCTCGTCGTGCTCGCGGTGCTGGTGACCCGGCCGCTCGTCGAACGGCACCCGCACACCGAGGACGACTGGACGCACGCGGAACGGCTCGTGCACACCTACGGCTGGGACACGCTCGCCTACTTCGCGCTGCGCGACGACAAGAGCTTCTACTTCGCCAAGGACGGCGAGGCGTTCCTCGCCTACACCTATGTCGGCGGCTACGCGCTGGTCGCGGGCGACCCGATCGGCCGCCGGGAGTCGGTCATCGCGGTGCTCGACGAGTTCCTCGACTTCTGCGCGGAGCGCGGCTGGAACCCGGCGCTGTTGGCCGCCCGCGAGGCGAGCATGCCGCTCTACTCCTCCCGCGGATTCTCGGCGTTCTACCTGGGCGACGAGGCGATCATCGACTGTCGCACGTTCTCGCTGAGCGGCCGCAAGTCGCTGCGCTCGGCGGTGCGCCGGGTCGGGCGCCGCTACCGGTTCCAGATGATCCCGGAGTCGCAGGCCTCGCCACGGCTGGTCGAGCAGCTCAACGCGATCAGCGCGCGGTGGCGGGGGAAGAACCCGGAGCGCGGGTTCACGATGTCGCTGTCGCGGGACATCGTCGGCGCGGGGGCGAACCCGGAGTTCCTGCTGTGCGTCGCGCTCGACGAGGACGGCACGCCGGGCGGTTTCCTGCGCGTCGTCCCCGCGTACGGGCCCTCGTTCGGCTACACGCTCGACCTCATGCGCCACGACCCCGGCGCACCCAACGGCATGACCGAGTTCCTCATCTCCGAAACGGCGCTCGGGCTCGGCGGCCGCGGCGTGGCCCGGCTGTCGATGAACTTCGCGATGTGGGGGCGGCTCTTCGCCGACGACGTGCCGTTCACGCCCGCGCAGCGGCTCGCGCGGCAGGCGGTCGGCCTGCTCAACCCGTTCTTCCAGATCGAGTCGCTGCACGCGTTCAACGAGAAGTTCGGGCCGCAGTGGCTGCCGCGGGTGCTGGCCTACCGGCACGCCGTTGACCTGCCCCGGGTGGGGCTGCGCTACGCGGGCGCCGAGGGGTTCCTCGCGGTGCCCCTGCTGGGCGAGCTGCTGGTGCCCCGCGCCGTCGGCGGCGTCGAGGCGCCGTCGGAGCGGGCCTCCTGACGGGCGGCCGCGGAGCGCGCCAACGCGCCCGTCGCGACCGTCATCGCCACCACCAGCACCGCGAACAACACCCACTCCGGTCCGTCGACGCGCACCTGCTCGTCGAGCACCGCCGCCCCGAGCGCGACGCCCACGAGCGGCTCGCCGACCGTGATGATCGGCAGTGAGGCGCCGAGGCCGCCCGCCTGGAACGCCGACTGCGACGCCAAGGTGCCGCCCACGGCCGCCAGGACCAGCGCGGGCGTCTCCCAGGCGGTGACCAGCGCGAGCGGGCCGTCGTCGAGCAGGCTGACCACGCCCTTCGTCAGCGCCGCGGTGAGGCCGTAGAGCACCGCGGTGACCACCGCGAGCAGCACCGCGCGCACCGCGCCCCGGCGTACGGCCGCCCCGGCGAGGCAGCCGCACAGCAGCACGCCGAGCACCACACCCGCGGGCAGCCAGGTGGCAGGCGCCGCCCGGTCGACGCCCGCCGTCGGCTCGGCGACGACCACGAACAGCGCGAGGGCGGCCGACAGCACCAGCGCCCACACCGCGTCGGCGCGCGAGAGCCGCCGCCCCGACCACCACGCCGCGAGCGGGAGGGCGAAGAGCAGTGTGGTGACCAACAGCGGCTGCACGAGCACCAGCGACCCGAGGCCGAGCGCGGCGGCCTGCGCGGCGTAGCCCGCGAGATCGCCCCCGGTGCCCACCCACCACAGTGGACGGCGCACCAGCACGCGGATCAGGCCGAGGCCGCGGGCGCGCTCGTCGGGCACCTGCGCCGCGGCCCGTTGCTGGGCCGCGGCCGCGACGGCGAAGAGCGCGGCCGCCACCAGCGCGAGCCCCGCAGCCACGATCGTCATCGGCCCTATGATCCACGCATCGACGCCGTGGCCGACATCCAGATCACCGACTGGTGGCCCGTCGGCACCGTGATCGCAGTGCTCGCGCTGGTCGCGTTCGTGGCCGCGATCCGCCTGCGGCGCCTGGCCCGGCTCGTCGCCGTCGTCCTGTGCGTGGTGCTCGTCGTGGTGGAGGCGGGCAGCGCGGTGAACGCGCACTTCGAGTACTACCGCACGGTCGGCGAGGTGTTCGGCGAGGGCGGGCCGGACGAGAGCAGCCTGGCGCAGGCCGAGCGGGACGTCGGCACGATCCCGGAGCAGGGGCAGGTCGTGCCGCTCACGATCCCCGGCACCCGCTCGGGGTTCGTGGCCCGCACCGCCCAGGCCTACCTGCCGCCGATCTGGTTCGCCCGCGACCGGCCCAAGCTGCCCGTCGTGATGCTGCTGCACGGCACGCCGGGGGCGCCGACCGACTGGACCGACGGCGGCCTCGCCCCCGCGACGGCCGACGCGTGGGCCGCGCAGCACGGCGGGGTGGCGCCGGTGCTCGTGATGCCGGACATCAACGGCTCGCTCACCGGCGACAGCGAGTGCGTCGACAGCCCGCGGGGCAACGTCGAGACCTACCTGACCGTCGACGTGCCCGCCACCGTCGGGCAGGCGCTGGGCACGCTCCCGCCCGGCCCGGCGTGGGTCGTGGCCGGGCTGTCCGAGGGCGGCACCTGTTCGATCATGCTGGCGCTGCGGCACCCGGAGGAGTTCACCGCGTTCGGCGACTTCGGCGGCCTCGTGGGGCCGCGGATCGGCGAGACCAACGCCGACACCGCCGACACCGTCACCGAGCTCTTCGGCGGCTCCCAGCAGGCGTTCCTGGCGCACGAGCCCACCGCGCTGCTCAAGGGCGGCCGCTTCCCGCGGCTGGGCGGCTGGTTCCAGGTCGGCGCCGACGACCAGCAGCCCTACCAGGCCATCCAGCAGCTCGTCCCGCTCGCCCGCGCGGCCGGGATCGCGACCTGCTCGGTCGTGATGCCCGGCGAGGGCCACACGTTCGACGTGTGGTCGGACGCGTTCCGCCAGGCCCTGCCGTTCTTCGCCAAACGCCTACGCCTCCCGCCCGAGCCCGCCGAGAACCCCGAGCCCTGCCGGGACTAGTGACGGGGCACCGGCTACCCGTCGGCCAGCACGATCACCGCGTCCGGCTCGATCGCCCGGAACGTGAGCGTCTCCTCCAGGTAGAGCTGCACCGACTCGGCGTCGTGGGCGGTGTAGCCGACCGACCAGTCCTGGCCGACGGACAGCAGGAAGTCGCCGCCGCGCTGGCTCACAACGAGCGCGCCGTCGAGCCCCGGCGACCAGATGACCTCGCCGCCGAGCACCCGGGTGAGGTGGTCCACGAGCAGGTAGCCGCCGTGCTCGGTGGTCTCCACGATGCGCGTGTAGCGGGACGGGCTGATCGCGAGGGCGTACGGGCCGCCGATGCCCTTGCCGCGCATCCGGTCCACGGCCTGCGCGACGATCGCCGGGTAGGTCTGGCAGTCCTCGCCCAGCGTGGCCGTCGGGAACCCGGACACCTGGACGAGGCCGTCGATGCCCGCTGCGGACCACCCGTGGAAGATCGCGCGGTTCTCCGTGATCGCCGCGGCGCGCGCGGCCCGGCGCAGGTCGTCGAGGTCGGCGTCGGTGGCGCCGCGCTGGATGTCGTCGATCTCGCGCCTGCGCACGGTGAACGGCACCCGGATCTCGGTGTAGGGCAGCACCCGGCGCTGCGCGGTCTGCACCCCGTCCGCTCCGCCTGCGGGCTGCGCGATGTCCTCGACGCGCCCGACCGACAGCCGGTCCTCCCGCCACCCGTGCGGCCCCGACCAGTCGCTCAGCCTGCGCGCGGCGAGCTGCGGCGTGAGCCGGGAGCGGGCCTCCGACTCGATCTCTTCCCAGGCCCGCGCCGGGATCGGGGCGAGGTCGCGGAGCAGGTGGTCGGTGGCCGTCATAGCTGGCGCTGTCCCTTCAGGCTGCCGATGCCGAGCGAGCCGTCGCCCGCGCGGGTCTGCGCGATGTCCCGCTCGATGGTCTCGACGTAGCGCTCCGGGTTCTTGTCGGAGACGTTCACCCCGTCGGTCGTCGGGTGCTGCTCGAAGAAGCGCGCGAACTGGCGGCCGAGCGCCTCGCGCAGGCCCGCCGGGGCGTTGGCGCGGAAGTCGGCGATGCCCTCGCGTTCCTCCTCGGCCATGTGCTCGTCGTTGGCCTCGCGGGCCGCCGTGACGGCCGCCCACCACTCCGGCGTGCCGACGGTGTGGGCCTCGGCCGCGTGCACGCCGTCGCGGATGTCGTTGTGGTCGCCGATCGCGTCGAGCGTGGCCTCCTCGGGGTCCTCGGTGCCGCGCCGCAGGAGCTGCGGGTAGAAGATCTCCTCCTCGGCGATGGCGTGCAGGTCGAGCTTCGTGGCCAGCGGGTCCCACACCGCGCGCAGGGCGTCGGGGTTCGCGGGGCTCGCGGCCTTGGCGTCGTCGAGGCGCACGAACTGCTCGCGGAACCACTCGTGGTGGGCGAGGATCTGGTCGGTGATGTCCGTGCTCTCCGACGGCATCGCGCCCTCCCGGTGTTCAACTCGACGTCCGGCCGAGATGCTTCCAGGATGACGATCACCCCGCCAGTGCAGGAGCCGCCGTGAAGATCCTCGTGCCCGACACGATCCCGCTCGACCTCGCCGAGCTGCGCGATGCCGACGCCGAGCTCAACCCGGTCGGGTACCGGGTCGCCGAGCCGGTGCCCGAGGAGCACGTCGACGCGGAGGTGCTCGTCGCGTGGTCCAACCCGCCCGGCCCGCTCGCCGACGCGGCCCGGCGCCTGACCAAGCTGCGCTGGGTGCAGGACCTCGCGGCCGGGCCGGGGGTCACGCTGCAGGCGGGCTTCCCCGCCGAGGTGGTGATCACCAGTGGGCGCTCGCTGCACGACCGGACGGTCGCCGAGCACGCACTGGCCCTCACCCTCGCGGCCGCCCGGCACCTGCACGTGGCCGTGCGCGCCCAGATCGGGCACCGGTGGGCGAGCGAGATCGGCGGCCTGCAGCCGCTCGACAACGCGCAGGGTTTCACCACCCTGCGCGACGCGAACGTGGTGATCTGGGGATTCGGCGGCATCGCCCGCACGCTCGCGCCGCTCTACACCGCGCTCGGGGCCGACGTGGTCGGCGTCGCCCGCACCCCTCGTACGGACGGCCCCTACCGCGTGGTGGACGACGTGGACGCCGTGCTCCCGACGGCCGACGTCCTCGTCAACATCCTGCCCACCGCCCCGGCGACGGACCGGGTCGTCGACGCCCGCAGGCTCGCCCTGCTCCCCCGCAAGGCCTGGCTGGTGAACGTGGGCCGCGGCAGCACCGTCGACGAGGACGCCCTGGTCGACGCGCTGCGCGCCGGGGAGCTGGCCGGGGCGGCGCTGGACGTCACCCGCACCGAGCCGTTGCCCGTCGACTCGCCGCTCTGGGACCAGCCCAACGTGATCATCACGCCGCACGGTGCGGGCGGCCGCCCGCTCGGGGCGGCCGCCCTGATCGCGGCGAACGCGCTGGCCCTGCGGCGGGGCGAGCCGCTCACCAACGTCGTCGACCGCTAGTCGGCTCCTTCGGATCCGCGCCGGGCCGGGGGTTCGGCCCGGCGCGGAAGATCTGCGCTGCGGATCAAGCGGGCGGGGCGAACAGCTCGAGGGCGATGTTGTCCGGGTCGCGGAACGACAGCCCGGAGCCGTAGTGCGCGTCGATGATCTCGCCGCGCGCCACGCCCAGCTCGTCGAGCCGGGCGGCCCACCCGACCAGCTCCTGGCGGCTGCCGACGCCGAAGGCGATGTGGTCGAGGCCCGGACGGCGCTCGTCGAACTTCTCCTCGCTGCTCAGCACCGGGAAGGCGTGCAGGCCGAGCAGGGTGTTGCCGAGTGCGTAGACCACGTGTCGGAACGGACCGGTGTCCTCGTCGAGGACGGCCTCGGCGCCGAGTACGCGGGTGTACCACTGCTTGCTCGCCTCGATGTCGGTGACGGTGATCGCGACATGCGTAACGGCGGGCATCGTGGTGGGGTTGGTCATCGGAGTGCTCCCTGTCGTACGTCCGAAGTTGACGCGAGAAGCATCCGTCCGACGGGCCACCCGGAGCATCGGCAGCGGCGACCTATCTCTCGATGCCCACTACCTAGGAAAGGATGCCCATGTCGGCGGCCCGGCGGCAGGCCGCGCGCCGGGAGCCGACCCCGAGCCGCGCCAGCACGGCGGCCACGTGGTGGTCGACCGTGCGGATCGAGACCACCAGCCGGGCCGCGATCTCGGCGTTGGTCAGGCCCTCGGCCAGGAGCGCGAGCACCTCGAGCTGGCGGGCGGTGAGCCCGGCCGGGTTGGCCCGGGTCTCGGCGAGCGGCCCGCGCGGCACGCGGGTGATGCCCAGCTGCCGCAGCCGCTCGCGCAGCCGGGCCGACAGCGCCACCGCGCCGAGGCCTTCGGCGATGCCCAGAGCGCGCACGATCGCATCGGGGTCGCCGGACGCCGCGAGCGCCAGCGCGTGCCGGTACGGCCTGCCCTGCTTCTCCCAGTAGATCGCGGCCGCGGCCCAGTCCTCCGCGAGCAGCGCGGCGTAGGGCTCCGCGACCGGGCCGGGCAGCGCCACCGGGATGCCGAGCTGCGCGCACCAGCACGCCAGCTCACCGGTGGACCACGGCTCGCCGAGCTCGGCGACGCGGCGGAAGCCGTCGGCGGCCAGCGCCCGGGCGGCGGCGCGGTCGCCGCTGAGCCAGGCGTGTTCGACCCGGGCGGCGGCCGTCGCGGCGATGCGCTGGACCCCGCCCGCCCGCACCGCCCAGCCCCACGCCTCCTCGAGGGTCGCGCCCGCGTCCTCGTCGCCGCGGCGGGCCTGCAGCAGGCCGACGGTGACCAGCGCCGGGACCGTGAGGATGCCGGACTGCGCACCCGCGCGCAGCGCCGCCCGGGCGTCCTGCTCGGCGGCCTCCCACCGGCCGAGGTCGAGCAGGGTCTGGCCGCGCATGGCGAGCAGGTAGTTGCGGTAGGAGGCCACCTCGTGCGCGTCGGTGTACGCCAGCGCTTCGGCGATGGCGGCTTCGGCCTCGTCGTGGCGGAAGCGGTAGACCCAGGCCCGCGCGCGGAAGGTGAGGGCGAGGGCGGCGACGTCGTCGCGGCCCGCGTGGTCGGCGAGCCGGTGGGCGGCGAGCAGCATCGCGGCCCCCGCCTCGAGGTCGTCCTCGACGGTCGCCACGCCCACCTGGACGAGCGCGAAGGCCAGCGCACCGTCGTCGCCGAGCTCCCGCGCGAGCGCCGCGCCGCGCTCACCCCACGCGCGTCCCTCGGGGTAGTCGTCCGACATGTTGGCCAGGCCCGCCAGCATCCCGTAGGCCATGGCCAGCTCCGGGCCGGGGGCCAGGCCCTCCAGCACGCCGACGGCGGCACGCGCGGCCTGCCGCCCGCCCGCCTGGTCGCCGGAACGCCACTGCACCTCGGCCTGGCGGGTCAGGCTCGTGCCCGCGTGCCGTCGGTCGCCGAGCGCTCGCCACAGCCGCACGGCCTCCTGGATGGCCGTCAGGGAGTCGTGGGTGCGGTCGGTGAGGTGCGCCTCCACGGCGAACTGCTCCAGGAGGCACGCGCGCTCGGGCTCGGGGAGCAGCCCGGCGTGTTCGAGAGCGGCGCCGAGCTGCGTGGCGGCCTCCCGGTGGGCGCGGGCGGCCGCGGCGCGCTTGCCCGCGGCCACGGCGTGGCGCAGGATCGCCCGCGGTTCGGCGGCCGACCGCGCGTGGTGGGCGAGCCGGGCCGGGTCCGCGTCCGCGCGCGCCTCCAGCACGGCCAGGAGCCGCCGGTGCAGGGCGTGGCGGCGCGGCACGAACAGCGCCTCCTCCACGACGCGGCGGGTCAGCTCGTGCCGGAACCGCACCCCGGCCTCCTCGGCGACGAGCAGGCCGGTGCGCATCGCGGCCGCCACCGCGTCGAGGCCACCGGCCGCCGCGCCCTCCACCAGCCACCACTCGCAGATCCCCGGCACGAGCGCGACGACCTCGATCGCCGGACGGGCCACGGGCGGTGCGGCGGCGAGCCGCCCCAGCACCGACTCCCGGATGGACGGCGGCACCTCCGCCCCGCCGCCCGCGAGCAGCTCCGTGACCAGCAGCGGGCTGCCGCCGGTGAGCGCGTACACCTCGGCGGACCGCGGCCCCGCCAGCACCGCCACCGCGTCCGGTGAGAGCACGGCCAGGGGCAGCCGCACCACGCGGCGCCTCGGCAGCGTGGCGAGCACGCGGGCGATGGACGTCGTCGACTCCGGGTCGTCGTCGCGGAAGGTGAGCACCAGCAGCACCGGCAGCTCGGCGAGGCGGCGGCCGAGGTGCGCGAGCCAGTCCAAGGTGGCCTCGTCGGCCCAGTGCACGTCCTCGACGACGAGCACGGTGGGCTCGGTGCGCAGCGCCTCGGCGACCGCGCCGTAGCGGCCCTTGACGGCCGCGTCGAGCAGCGCCGGGGCGTCGCCGAGCCGGCGCGCGATGTCGTGCAGCGGGCCGAGGGCGCGGGGGGCGAGCAGGTCGTCGCAGGCGCCGGTGAGCACGCGCGCCCGACCCGCCGCGGCCGCGCGGAACGCCTCGACGAGGCTCGTCTTCCCGATGCCCGCCTCGCCGGAGACGGCGGCGACCCGGCCCGCGCCGCCCAGCGCCGCGTCGAGCGCCGAGTGCAGCGCCGCCAGCGCCGGGCCGCGCTCCAGCAGCTCCACGGATGGATGCTAGCGACGAAGGGGGGCCTGCCAGGGTAAGGGAATGCGCACAAGAGCGGCCCGCCCCGACGACGACGCGGCCATCGACGCGGTGGTCGGCGCCGCCTTCGGGGACGAGGGCCCGGTGATCGTCCGGCTGCTCGGCCTGCTCGCCGCGGCGGGCCACCGGAGGGCGTCGCTCGTCGCCGAGCAGGACGGGTCGCTCGTCGGCCACGTGCAGCTGTCGCGGTCGTGGGTCGACGCGCGGGAGCGGCTCGTCGAGGTGCTGGTGCTCAGCCCGCTCTCGGTGCTCCCCGAGGCGCAGGGCCGGGGGGTGGGCACGGCGCTGGTCGCCGCGGCGCTCGAGCGGGCGGCGGCGCTCGACGCGCCCGCCGTCTTCCTCGAAGGCTCGCCCGACTACTACGGCAGCCGCGGTTTCGTGCGCGCGAGCGAGCTGGGTTTCACCCGTCCGTCGGTCCGCATCCCGGACGTCGCGTGCCAGGTGGCGCTGCTGCCCGGCTACCGGTCGTGGATGGCCGGTGCGCTGGTCTACTGCGACCCCTTCTGGGTGACGGACGCGGTCGGACTGCGTGATCCGCTGCTCGCAGAGTGGGAGACCCCTTGATTCCTCGTGCCGTCATCTGTTGACTTGCTCAGGCATTGCCGTCGCCGAAAGGACCACCCGTGTCAACTCCCGCCTCTGTGTCCCAGGCCCGGCCCGTCGCGATCCCGGTCTCCGAGACGCTGCCGTGGCTGATCGGCGCCGCGCTCTTCGGCCTGCTCCTCTACTACTTCGTGGGCATCGACCAGGGCGCCACCTCGGTGTTCGGCGACAACATGTACATCCACGAGCTCGTGCACGACGCCCGCCACCTGCTGAGCTTCCCCTGCCACTAGGCCGCCCCCTCGTCACCGTCTGCCGCGGCTGCTGCTGCGGCACAGCGGGCAAGCACCCCGACGTCGACCACGACGCACAGCTCGCCGAGCTGACGGCAGGCATCGGCGAGGCGGGCCGCGTGCGCGTCTCGGACTGCCTCGACTCCTGCGAGCACTCCAACGTGATCGTGGTCGGGCCGTCGCCCGACGGGCGCCGCGCGGGCGCCCGCCCGACCTGGCTGCTCGGCGTGCTCGACCGGGCGACCGTGGCGGACATCGTGGCCTGGGTGCGCGGCGGCGGCCCCGGTGTCGCGGATCCGCCGCTCTTCGTCGACCTGCGGGTGTTCACACCGGGCCGACGGGCCCGCCGACAGTTCCGCGATGGCGGCTGAGCACCGCGCTATCCTCGGTCGAACATGTCGACGTCCGCTGACACGTCGACGCCGAGGAGGGGGCACGGGGTGGATGCCGATCTCGCGTTCGACGCGCTGGCGGACCCGGTCCGCCGCGAGATCCTCGCGGTGCTCGCCGAGCGCGACGAGTGCAGCGCGGGCGAGCTGTCCGACGCCGTCCAGCGGGTCGGTCGCACGGCCGTGTCCAGCCACCTGCGGATCCTGCGCACGGCGGGCCTGATCGCCGAGCGCCGCACCGGCCGGTTCCGCTACTACTCCGTCGACCCCACCGGCCCCGCCCAGGACGTGATCCGCTTCCTGCAGGAGCTCTTCCGATCCTCGCTCGACGACGCCAAGGCCGTCGCCGAGGCCGACGCGCCGGACGCCCGAGCCTTGTGATGGGGGGCCTCGCCCTCTCGGCCGAGCAGCGGATCGAGGCCCCGCCGAGCGCCGTCTTCGACCTGGTCGGCTCGGGCGCGGGGGCGGGCTGGCTCTTCGACACCGTGTGCGACCGGCTGGCCCCGGGCGCGGCGGTGGCGCTGCGGGCGCCGCT